>Ga0265296_1000736_pt1 | contig 44944 bp, 28 predicted proteins | sample MunlanPumphouse1_FD_189073 | JGI IMG/M metagenome (GOLD analysis project Ga0265296, IMG submission 189073) | Groundwater microbial communities from a municipal landfill in Southern Ontario, Canada - Pumphouse #1 | ecosystem: Environmental > Aquatic > Deep subsurface > Groundwater | place... | reverse complement strand
GGGTCACGGTCGGGTAATAGGTCAGTTGGGCCTTGGCCTCGTCGCCGATCAGCGGGTCGTCGTGGATGCCGTGCATGAAGAAGTCGCGGTAGGCCAGGTCGGCGACGTTGCGCACCGTGTGGCAGACGATGACCTGCTTGAAGCGGGAATAGGTCTCGGGATCGCGCGCCACCGACAGCCAGGGCGCCAGGCCGGTGCCTGTGCCGATCAGCCACAGACGCTCGCCCCCGGTCAGGGCATCCAGCACCAGGGTCCCGGTCGGCTTCTTGCCCATCAGGACGCGGTCGCCGGGCTGGATCTTCTGCAAGCGCGAGGTCAGCGGCCCGTCGGCCACCTTGATCGAGAAGAATTCCAGCTCCTCGGCCCAGAAGGGGGAGGCAATGGAATAGGCGCGCAGGACGGGCTTTCCACCGTCTTCGCCCGGCAGGCCGATCATGACGAACTCGCCCGAGCGGAAGCGGAAATCTTCGGGTCGTTTCAGGGCGAAGCTGAACAGCTGGTCGGTCCAGTGGCGGACCCACAGGACTTCGAGGTCATGGAACGGGCTGGCCTTGACGGGCGGCGCGGCGGGGGAGGCGTCGGACATGGCGACTACCTAGGCCGTCGAGGGCGAATGCGAAAGACCGCATCCTTCTCCCCTTGCGGGAGAAGGTGGCCCGCGCAGCGGGTCGGATGAGGGGTTTCTCGGCGGCGGATCACGGCGATGATGGCGATGTGGCGCGACCCCTCATCCGTCAGGCTTCGCCTGCCACCTTCTCCCGCAAGGGGAGAAGGAAAAAGGAATGACGGCGGAAGATTCCGCCTCTAGCTTCGCCGCCATGCGCACATTCCTTCTTGCTTCGACGATCCTGATGGCTGCGACCTCGGCCTTCGCCCAATCCAGTCCGCAGCCCGCGTCGCCCCCGGCGGCGGCCGCGCCGGCGTCCTCGATCCTGACGGTCGAGCGGGTCTTCGCCAATCCGTCCCTGTCCGGGCCGGTGGCTAAGGGTGTCAGCCTGTCGCCGGATGGCGAACTTCTGGCCTTCCTGCGCTCGCGCGAGGACGACGTGGACGTGCTGGACCTGTGGGCCGCGCCGGTTTCGGGCGGCGAGCCGTTCAAGCTGATCGACGCGCGGGCCCTGGTCCCCGACGCCGGCGAACTGTCCGAGGCCGAGAAGGCGCGGCGCGAGCGGATGCGGATCTCGGCGCGCGGCGTGGTGGAGTATTCGTGGGACGAGCAGGGCCGCTACATCCTGGCCCCGCTGGAAGGCGACATCTTCCTGGCCAACCGCGCCGACAGCAGCGTGCGCCGCCTGACCGAGACCGCCGCCGATGAGATCGACGCCAAGGTCTCTCCCAAGGGTTCGTTCGTCAGCTTCGTGCGGGATCAGGATCTGGTCGTGCTGGACTTGGCGTCGGGCGCCGAACAGGCGATCACGAACGACGGCGACGGTCTGATCACCTGGGCCACGGCCGAGTTCATCGCGCAGGAAGAACTGGATCGCGACACCGGCTACTGGTGGAGCCCGGACGAGCGTTTCATCGCTCTGCAACGCACGGACGAGACGCAGGTGGACATCATTCCCCGTCTGGACATCACGGGCGGCGGCGCTTCGGTGACCGAGCAGCGCTATCCCCGCGCGGGCCGCCCCAACGCCGTGGTCGAGCTCTATGTGCAGGACGTTGAGGCCGGTCAGAGGGTCAAGGTCGACCTGGGCGCCGATACCGACATCTACCTGGCCCGCGTCAACTGGGCCAAGGACGGGCGGACGCTCTACGTCCAGCGCCTTTCGCGCGACCAGAAGACGCTTGATCTGCTGAGCGTCGATCCGGCCACGGGCACCAGCCGCGTCATCGCCACGCAGCGGTCGGACGCCTGGGTGCCGCTGAGCCATGACTTCAAGGCGCTGACAAACGGCGACTTCATCTGGGCGTCGGAAGAGAGCGGCTGGAAGCACCTGTATCTCTACAACCGCGACGGCCGCCGTCTGCGCGCGATCACGCAGGGGAACTATCCGGTCAAGTCGCTGGCGGGCGTCAATCCAACGACGGGCGAGGTCTTCTTCACCGCCTCCATGCGTGACGGCAAGGAATACCCGATCGAGCAGCAGCTGTTCCGCGCCAGCTACAAGCGGACCGCAGCCCCGACCGAGGTCACGCCGCGCGGCGGCTGGTGGAGCGCTTCGGTCAACGACACGGGCACGGCCTATGTCGGCAACTATACCGACGTGAACACCCCGCCGCAGTCGGCGCTGTACAGCATGGACGGCACGCGCGTGCGCTGGATCGAGGAGAACAAGCTGCAGCCCGGCCACCCCTTCTGGCCCTATGCCGAGCGTCAGCAGAAGCCGACCTTCGGCACCCTGCAAAGCCACGGCGAGACCCTGATGTGGCAGATGACCACGCCGCCGGACTTTGATCCGAGCAAGACCTATCCGGTCGTGATGCAGGTCTACGGCGGCCCCTCGGGCGGCGGGGTCAAGAACGGCTGGCAGGGCGCGACCAATCAGTTGCTGACCGAGGCCGGCTACATCGTCTTCCGCCTGGACAACCGGGGCGAGGGCGACCGTTCGGCGGCCTTCAAGCAGGCCCTCTACCTGAAGATGGGCCAGCCCGAGATCGAGGATCAGGTCATCGCCGCCGACTATCTGCGGACGCTGCCCTATGTGGATGACAGCCGCATCGCCATGATGGGCTGGTCCTACGGCGGCTTCATGAGCCTGATGGCCCTGACCGAGCCCAAGATGGGTCTGGCCTCGGCCCTGGCCGGCGCCCCGCCGACCGAGTGGAGCCTGTACGACACGGCCTATACCGAGCGTTACATGTCGACGCCGCAGGCGAATGTGGAGGGCTATGCCGCGTCGGACGTGCTGGGTCGCCTCGACAACCTGACCGGGCGTCTGCTGCTGCTGCACGGCATGGCCGACGACAACGTCATCTTCGAGAACACGACGCGGGTGCTGGACGGGCTTCAGGCCAAGAGCATCCCGTTCGAGACCATGCTCTATCCCGGACAGCGCCACGGCGTGCGTGGCAATGAGAGGCAGCTTCACCTATGGCGCACCTATCTCGACTTCCTCGACCGCACCATTGGCGCAAGGGCGCCCGCAAAGGCGGACTGATCGCCGCCGCCGTCAGCGCCCTGGCGCTGACGGCGTGTGCTACAGTCAAGGACGAACAGGGGGCCGCGCGGTCGCCGTTCGTGACCCCGACTGCGGCGATGATCGTCGACCGCATGGCCGTCTATGGCCCAGGGCAAGTCACATGGGCGGTGGAGATCGACGGGGGCGCGGGCGTGGCCGTTGCCCCTAACGCCCTGGTGATGCTCTCGCCGAGCATCCATTGGTCGAAAGGCGAGGGGGAAGGCTATCTGGATGGTCTGCCTATCCTGCTGAAGGACAATATCGAAACCCGCGACATGCCGACCACGGCCGGTTCGCTGGCGCTGGTCGCCAATGCGCCGGGCCGTGATGCGCCTTTGGTGGCGAGGCTGCGCGACGCCGGGGCGATCATCCTCGGCAAGACCAACCTGTCGGAATGGGCCAATATCCGCGCGTCGGACTCCATCAGCGGTTGGAGCGCGGTCGGCGGTCAGACCCGCAACCCCTACGCCCCCGAACGGACGCCGTGCGGGTCGTCCTCGGGCAGCGCGACGGCCGTGGCCATCGGCCTGGCGCCCGTCGCCATCGGCACGGAGACGGACGGGTCGATCACCTGTCCCGCCTCGGTCAACGGCGTGGTCGGGTTCAAGCCGACCGTGGGCCTGGTCAGCCGTACCCACATCGTCCCGATCAGCCATTCGCAGGACACCGCCGGTCCCATCGCCACGACGGTCGAGGACGCGGCCATCGTCCTGACCGTTATCGCGGGCAGCGATCCCGCCGATCCCCTCACTGTGGAGGCGGACGCGCGCAAGGGGGACTATCGCGCGGCGCTGGACGCGAACAGTCTGCGGGGCGCCCGGATCGGGCTGATGCGGTTCCTGCTGCCCTCCTATTCAGCCGAGACCCGCGCCGAGTTTGAGCGGGCTGTGGCCGCCCTGCGCGCCGCCGGGGCCGAGGTGGTCGAGATTGAACAGGGACCCGCAGACCTGCGCGCCATCGGCGGGTGGGAGCTGACGGTTCTGCTGACGGAGCTGAAACACGACCTGAACGCCTATCTGGCCTCGACCGACCCGGCGCAGGTGAAGACGCGGACCCTGGCCGAGGTCATCGCCTTCAACGCCGCCGAACCGCGCGAGACGGTTCTGTTCGGCCAGGACCTGTTCGAGCGGGCGCAGGCGACCGGCGGTCTCACCGATCCCGCCTATGTCGAGGCGCGGGCGAAGTCCTTGCAGGCGGCGGGGCCGGACGGCATCGACCGGATGATGGCCGAGCACCGCGTCGTCGCCCTGGTCGCGCCGACGACCTCGCGCGCCTGGACCAATGACCCCAAGGACGACGATGAGATGCAGGGCTCGGCCAGTCGGCTTGCGGCGGTGGCGGGCTATCCGCATCTGACGGTGCCGATGGGCTTTGATCGCGGCATGCCAGTGGGCCTGAGCTTCATCGGCGGCAAGTGGGACGACGCCCGCATTCTGTCGCTGGGCCATGCCTATGAGCGGGCGACGCGCGAGCGTCGGGCGCCGCCTCTGCCCTGAGCAACCTCGGCCATTCAGACGGGTTAAACGGTCATGGAAAAACTGTTCAACCGTTTCGCCAGCGCGACCGCCAGGATCACAGGGCGGCCATGGACCTTCATCGCCTGTCTGCTGTTGGTCCTGGTCTGGGCGGCGACGGGGCCGCTGTTCGGCTTCAGCGAGACCTGGCAACTGGTGATCAACACCGGCACGACCATCATCACCTTCCTGATGGTCTTCCTGATTCAGAGCACCCAGAACCGCGACGCGGCGGCCATGCACGCCAAGGTGGATGAGCTGATCTATGCGGTGCGGAAGGCGGATGCGCGTTTCATCGGCATCGAGCATCTGACGGACAAGGAACTGGCCGTCATTCTGGAAGAGGTGGAGCAGCGGGCGCTGGCCATCCACGCGGGCAAGCCGGCGCGGGCGATTACGGGCAAGCCCGCCGTGCGCGCCGAGGAGATCGAGGCCGAGCAGCCGCCGAAAGCCAAGGCTTCAAAACCGTCGTCGAAGGCAGGGGCGTGAGCGATCTGATCGCCAACGTCGTCGGCACGGCGGCGGCCCTGTGTTCGATCACCAGTTTCGCACCGCAGATGGTCAAGATCTGGAAGACGCGGGACGCCTCCAGCGTGTCGCTGAAGACCTATTCCCTGACCGTGACCTGCTTCGTGCTGTGGACGGCCTATGGCGTGATGATCGACGCCTGGCCGGTCGCCGTGGCCAACGCCTGCGCGCTGGTCATGGCGACCGGGGTCCTGCTGATGAAGTGGCGCTTCAGTCGCGGTAGTTGAGCGCCGGGGTACGGTCGCCCAGCAGGGCCTCGTATTTGAAGTCGGGCCCGCGACGGCGCTCGAACTCGGCCTTGGCCGCGGCGATGGTGTCTGGGCTCTGGAACAGTTCGGCGGTGGTCAGGGCCAAGGTCTTGGCCGCCAGATGCGCGCCCTTCAGACCGATGGTCGAGCCGGCGGCCACGACGTTCTGCCAGCTGTGGCCGGCCGATCCTGGGACAAAGGTGGCGGTGGACAGGCCCACGGTGGGCGCGACCCACGACACGTCCGAGACGTCGGTCGAGCCGCCGAAGTCGCCGCCGATCACCGCCGGTTCGATCGTGCCGACGCTGGCCAGGTCCGGCTTGGTCGGCAGGGTCTTCTGGATTTCGGTCGCCAGAGCGATTTCCTCGGGCGTCCAGGTGATGCCGCCGACATGGCGCAGGTTACGGTCCATGACGGTCATCAGGGCCTCGTTCGGCAGCATGGAGTAGACGCCGCCGATGGCCTCGAACTCGACGCGGGTGCCGGTGCCGAGCGCTGCGCCATCAGCGGCCTTCTTCACCCGTTCCAGCACGTCGCGGACGATGGCCGGGTCGTTGTGGCGGACGTAGTAGTAGCTCTCTGCGAAGGCCGGGACGACGTTGGGCGCCTTGCCGCCGTCGGTGATGGCGTAGTGGATGCGGGTGCGGTCGGGCACATGCTCGCGCATCAGGTTGACCATGGCGTTCATGGCCTCGACGCCGTCGAGCGCCGAGCGGCCCTTGTCTGGCGCGGCGGCGGCGTGGGACGAGACGCCGTAGAAGCGGAACTTGCCCGAGACGTTGGACATGGTGTCGCCCTGGCGGGCGCTGTTGACGTTGCCGGGGTGCCAGTGAACCGCCACGTCCACATCGTTGAACAGGCCGTCGCGGACCATATAGACCTTGCCCGAGCCGCCTTCCTCGGCCGGCGTGCCATAGACGCGCAGTTCGCCCTTGATGTCGTTGGCGACCATCCAGTCCTTGACCGCGATGGCGGCATGAACCGAGGCCGCGCCGAACAGGTTGTGGCCGCAGCCGTGACCGGCATGGCCGCCAGCCGATTCCTGGACCGGGTTCATCGTCTGCGACAGGCCGGGCAGGGCGTCGTATTCGGCCAGGACCGCGATGACCGGGCCGTCGCCGTTCTTGAAGCTGGCGAGGAAGGCGGTCGGCTCGTTGGCGATACCCGGGGTGACCTGGAAGCCCGCCTCGGTCAGTTGCCCCTGCAACAGGGCCGAGCTTTGCGTCTCCTGATAGCCCAGCTCTGCGAACTTCCAGATTTCGAGCGCGGCGTGGTCCAGGGCGGGTTGGTTGCGTTCGACCGTGCCGGTGATCTGAGCCCGAGCCTGGGGCGACAGCTCGGCCGCCTGCGCCGGAAGTGCGACGGCGCCGACGAGGGCGGCGGCAAGCGCCAGAGCGCGCATCGAGACGGGTTTCATCGGGAACTCCACAAGCAGACGGTAAATAGACTAAGGGCGGGAGACGACGTGGCCTCCCGCCCGAAAGACCTCAAGACCGGATCAGAAGGTCTTGCGGAAGCTGGCGTACCAATAGCGGCCATAGGGCTGATAGACGGTGCCGACGAAACCGGCCGACGAGAGGGGCGGCTCCTCGTCGGTCAGGTTGCGGACGCCGACGCGCACGGCCGTTCCGGCCAGGCGGCCCTCGTCGAACTGATACTCGCCATAGAGGTTGGCGGTGATGGTGGCGTCCACGGTCCAGTAGTCGCCCGCCGAGTTGGTCAGGCTGTCGTCGTAGAGGGACGAGATGTACTGGGTGAAGGCGCCGACGGTCCAGCCATCCTTGCGCCAGGTTCCGGACAGGGACCACTTCCATTCCGGGCGACCGAGATCGCGGATCATGTCGCCCATGCTGCCGCCCAACGAGATCGAGGGGGCGATATCGCCAGCCTCCTTGGCGTCGACCAGGGCCTGTGCGCCCGGCGCCAGCTCCAGATAGTATTTCAGCAGGTGCGAGACGTTCAGGTTGAGGCTGAAGTCGCCGTAAGCAGTGCCGCGCAGGCTCCACATGGCGCCCAGGTCAAGGCCCTCGACGGTTTGCGGCTGCTGGTTGGTGTAGGCGTCGGTGATGTATTGCACCTCGCCGACGGCGGTCAGGCCGGTGCCGGCGAAGATCGTCTGATCCGCAGCGGTCGCGTCGGCGCGAACGACATTGGGGTTCGAGCTGCCCTGCTTGCGCAGAAGATAGTCAAGAATCAGGGCGTTCTGACCGCGGAACAGCCCCACCATGCCGGTTTGCTCGACCTGCCACCAATCGGCGGTGAAGGTGAAATCGCCGAACTGTTCGGGGATGAAGCGCGGCTGGACCACCAGGCCGAAGGACAGGGTCTCGGACTCCTCGGGCTGCAGGTCGGGATTGCCGGAGCGACGCTCGGCGGTGAGCTTGCGGACGTGGGTCTGGCTGGCGCTGGACTTGTCCGCGAAGCTATTGGGAATGCCGGAGACGGTGCTGGCGCCGCACTGGCTCATATCGGTGATCGCCCCCCGGCGCAGCAGGGCCTCGCAGTAGATGTAGTCGTTAGAGCTGTTCGAACGGGTGATCACCGTGGCGTTGATCTGTTCCAGGTTCGGGGCGCGGAAGCCCTGGGCCCAGGAACCGCGAACACGGAAGCCGTCGACGATGTCCCAGGCGGCGGCGACCTTGGGCTTGGCCACGTCGCCGAAGTCCGAATAGTTCTCGAAGCGGCCAGCCAGCTGCACTTCCAGGTTATGCACCAGCGGGATGTTCATTTCCGGCGACACCAGAGGCGCGGCGAACTCCAGATAGGCGGACAAGACGTCGCGCTCGCCGTAGGTGTCGGGGTTCTCGGACGAGTTGATCAGGTCGCTGTAAGTGGCTCCCGACTTGTCCGTGTAGCGGATCGTGCCGTCGATCCGACCGTCGCGATCATCCAGCTGGGTTTCGGTGCGTGCCTCGATGCCCGCCGCCATGCCGACGGGACCGCCGGGCAGGGTGAAGAGATCCGGGCGAGAGATCTTGAAGTCCCACAGACCCAGCTCGGTCTTGGTCTTGCGCACCATATCGACGCGGATGGCGTCCAGGGCCGCCTGATTGGAGGGGGTGGCGTCGCCGAAGCGCGGATTGGCCGGATCGCCGCCGTTGAAGAAGTTGTAGGCGTCGGGCGTCGATTTGGCCGCCCATTCGGCCAGTTTTGTGGTCGAGATGTTGTCGGACACGTCCTTGGCCGTGGCCTCGGACCAGAGCAGGGCCGATTCCCAGTTCCAGCCGCGCCATTCGCCGCGCAGTCCGCCCAGGGCGCGATACTGCTGGTTGGTCACCTCGACATTGATCGGCCCCATGTCGTTGAAGCGATAGCCGGTCAGGCGAATGTCGCGATCAAATGGGTTGTAGTAGTTGGCGGCATCGATGGTCATGATGACCGACGACAGGGTGTTGATCGGGGCCTGGCGCGCCTTGGATTGCGCATAATAGACACCCAGTTCGCCGAAGGCCTCGACCGTGTCGTTGATCTGATAGCGGCCGGTCAGGAAGAGGTTGAAGCGATCGACCTCGGGCACGACGGTCAGGTCTTCCTGGGCCGTATCGGCCAGCAGGGAGGCGTCGACATTGGTCGTTCTCTTCAGGCACAGGCCGTCGGCCAGAGCGGCGGCGCATCCCGCCAGCGTGTTCGGCTGAATGGTGAAGGTGGTGAAGCTCTGGCCGCCATAGGTGGCGGCGCTGGGCAGGGTGAACTGGCCCCAAGGGGTCAGCGACGACAGGCCGTTCAGAGCCGATCCGGTGAAACCTGTGCCGTCGAACAGCGGGCGCTTGTCGTCCGAGGCGGTGAAGGACTGATCCAGCGTCGAAAGCTCGTCGCGGTGGTCATAGTTGAAGAAGGCCGAGATATTGCCGCGGCCATCCTGAATGTCCTTGCCGCCATAGGCGGAGAAGTTGGTCTCCCACATGTCGGTGCCCTCGGCGACGCCGTACTGGGCCGAAATGGTCAGGTCGGTCATGTCGTTGCGCAGGACGGTGTTGACGACCCCGGCCACAGCGTCGGCGCCATAGATGGCGGCGGCGCCGTCGCGCAGGACTTCCAGTCGCTTCAGGCCGGACACCGGGATGGCGTTGGTGTTGTAGGTCAGGACCGGGACCAGGTGCTCGTTGGCCTGGCTGGTGGGGTGGCCGACGACGCGGCGCCCGTTCAGCAGAACCAGGGTGTTGCCGATGCCGAGGCTGCGCAGGTTGACCGAGCCGGTGTCGCCGCGCGCCGAGTTGGAGCTGGCGGGCAGATAGGAGGAGTTGAAGGTCACGTCGCCCATCTGGGGGATGGTGCGCAGCAGTTCGTCGCCGGAGGTGGCGGCGGCCGCCAGAATTTGTTCCTCGCCGATCACGGTGACCGGCAGGGCGGCTGTGACCTTGGCCCCGCGAATCTGCGAGCCGACGACCACGATCTCATCGACCTGGGTGGCCTCGGGCTCAGCGGCTTCCTGAGCGACGGCGCCGGTCGCGGCGCCGAACAGGGCTGTGGTGGCCAACATGGCCGTCTTCAAGCTTCGACGAGCGAAGGTTGCACGCATGGTCTGGTTATCCCCGTTGGTGGTCATCGAACTCGGCATCCCCCGGTGTTCGTCCGGCGGCGGCCGGCGTCGTCTGGCGTAAAGTCGCCCCCGGGTGCGCAATTTGACGAAATGCGTCTGTTCCGGAGGGTTCCTCACAGTCGGGACTAGAAACGGACACAATCGCGCCGTCAACCGCCCAAGGTTAAATATTGCTGTTATCCATTATAATGAGCAAGGTAATCACTAGAAATCACCCTTGAGTTCGCTATTTCAGCAATGCTATCGCTTCATTCAGGCCGTCTTTATGTGACGGTGCAGCTCAGTTTCTGCTCGTCCTGGGTGGGGGTGGCGCGAATTGTGACGGGGTGGCTATGCGTTCTCATCTGAAGGTTCTGGCGGTCGCGGCGGCGGCCTTGTTGGCGGCTGCACCCGCGATGGCGCAGCAGGCCCCAGTTCAGACCCGGCCTGCCGTCGGCAGCGGCGGCGATATCGTCAACTACGGCCAGATCCACAGCCCCACGGTCGGGCGCGGCGGCATGGTGGTGAGCCAGAGCGCCCTGGCGACCCAGGTCGGCGTCGATATCCTGAAACAGGGCGGCAACGCCGTGGACGCCGCCGTGGCCGTGGCCTTCGCCGAGGCGGTGACCTTGCCGCGCGCCGGCAATATCGGCGGCGGCGGCTACATGATCGTCCACATGGCCGCGACAGCAGATCGCCCGGCTCAGGACGTGGCCATCAACTATTACGGCACGGCGCCGCGCGCTGTGACGCCGGATTTCCTGTTGGACGACAGCGGCAAGTTCGACCGCCGCGCGCCCTCCAGCTTCCGCAACGTCTCGGTGCCCGGCACGGTCGCGGGCATGTGGGAGGCGCACAAGCGTTTCGGCGCCCTGACCTGGGCCCAGGTCGTGGCCCCTTCGGTCAAGCTGGCCGAGGACGGCGTGATCCTGTCGGACGGCGAGGCGGACGCCACGGCGGGTCGCGCCACGGTCCTGGCCACGGACCCCGGCGCGCGCGAAGCCTATCTGAAGCCCGACGGCACGCCCTATCGCGCCGGCGAACGGTTCAAGCAGCCGCAACTGGCCTGGAGCCTGCGCCAGGTGCAGCAGGGCGGGGCCGACGCCTTCTATCGCGGCGAACTGGCCCAGAAGATCGTCGAAGGCGTGCGCGCCGGCGGCGGGATCATGGACGAGAAGGATCTGGCCGATTACCGCGCCGATGTGACAGCGCCGATCTGGTCCACCTATCGCGATCACCGCATCGCCTACATGCCGCCGACGGCCTCGGGCGTCAGCGTGGCCGAGGGGCTGAACCTGCTGGAGCATTTCCCCATGCGCGAGCTGCGCTGGGGCAGCGTCGACAGCCTGCACCTGATTTCGGAGGCGATGAAGATCGTCTCGTCGGACCGTCGCCTGATCGGCGGCGCGCCGCAGTGGACGACGCCGGCGCAGGGGCTGGCCAGCAAGGAATTCGCCGCCGAGCGGGTCAAGCTGATCCGCATGGATCGTTCGCTGGCGGCCGCCGACATCCCGGAGGGCAATCCCTATCCGTACGAGAGCCAGGACACGACCCACTATTCGGTGGCCGACGCCCACGGCAATGCGGTGTCGAACACCTACACGCTGTCCAACTCCTATGGCGCGCACGTCGCCCCGGTGGGGACGGGCATCCTGTTGAACAACTCGCTCGACAACTTCTCGTGGGGCACGACCGGCCAGCCGAACTCGCCGGCGCCGGGCAAGCGCCTGGGCTCGACCATCACGCCGATGATCGTGTTTGACGACGACAAGCCCTGGCTAGTCACCGGCACGCCGGGCGGCGGCTATATCATCGCCACCATGGTGCAACTGATCTCGAACGTCATCGACCATCAGTTGAACATCGCCGAGGCGGCCATGCGTCCGCGCCTGAACCAGGGCGGCGGCGACAGCCCGCTGGAACTGGAAGGCGGCTTCTCGCCCGACGTCGAACGCCTGTTGCAGGCGCGCGGCCACACCGTTCGCCCGTCCATGACAATGGGCAGCACCCAGTCCATCATGATCGAGGGCGACCGATTCCTCGGCGCCGCCGATACGCGTCGTCCTGACGCGCTGGCTCTGGGCGTCCAGTAAGCACTCAGTCATCCGCAGGGGGCGGCCCATGTTGCGCAAGGTTCTGCTGGCGAGCGTCGCCGGCCTGGTTCTGGTCGCGGGCGCCGCGCCCGTCATGGCTCAGGCGGCGGGCTCGCGCCCTGCGGCGACCGCCGCCTTCCAGGAGGGCCTCTTCGGGGTTCGTCTGGACCGCGAGAAGGGCAAGGTTCTGGTCCGCCTGCCGGCGCCCGGCGAGGGCGGCGTTCTGGGGCGCTACCTCTATCAGCCCGGCCTGTCGGCGGGTCTGGGCATGGACGGGGTCGGGCTGGATCGCTCGGGCCTGGGACAGGCTCAGATCGTGGCCTTCCAGAAGGTCGGCCATCGCGTCCTGGCGCGGTTCGAGAACAACCGCTTCCGCGCCGTCGGCGCCGGGGCGGACCAGCAGAACGCGGTGACGGCCTCCTTCGCCCCCTCGGTGATCTGGGCCGCCGACGTGGCCGAAACCCATGCGGACGGCTCGGTCACGGTGGACCTGTCGGGCTTTCTCGAGCGCGACGCGGTCAACGCCGCCGGGCGGCTGAAGCGCGGCCGGCAAGGGACGTTCAAGGCGGCGCCGACGCTCGGCTACCTCGACCTCGACCAGACCCTGGTCTTCCCCGACAACGTCGAGTTCCAGAGCGTCCAGACCTTCACCAGCGACGAGCCGGGCATGGAGCTGTCGCGCGTCGCCCCCGACGCCCGTTCGGTCACCATCGCCGTGCGCCACTCCTTCATACGCCTGCCCGACGACGGCTTCGTCAGCGTGCCGCACGACCCGCGCTCCGGCACCTCGGCCCAGGTTCTGGTGACCGATTTCGCCGCCGATCTGGATCAGCCGGTGGTCCGCCGTCTGGCCCGTCGCTTCCGACTGGAGAAGACCGATCCGAGCGCCGCTCGCTCGACGGTCAAGAAGCCCATCGTCTTCTACGTGGACCGCGCCGCGCCCCAGGCCATTCGCGAGGCCCTCATCGACGGCGGCAACTGGTGGGCGCAAGCCTTTGATCGTGCGGGATACATCGACGCCTTCCGGGTCGAGCTGCTGCCCGAGGGCGCGCACCCGATGGACGCGCGCTACAACATCGTCTCCTGGGTTCACCGCGAGACGCGGGGCTGGTCCACCGGGACCAGCGTCAATGATCCGCGCACCGGCGAGATCGTGCGCGGCGTGGTGCAACTGGGCTCGCTGCGTGACCGCCAGGACAAGATGATCTTCGAGGGGCTGGTCGGCGCCGCGCGCAGCGGCACGGGCGGCGAGGACGATCCCGACCGTCTGGCCTATCAGCGCCTGCGCCACCTGTCGGCGCACGAGATCGGCCACGCCCTGGGCATAGCCCACAACTTCGCCGCCTCGACCTATGAGGATCGCGCCTCGGTCATGGACTATCCGGCCCCCTGGGTGATCGCGGACGGCGACCGTCTGGACTTCAGCCGCGCCTATACGACGGGCGTCGGCGCCTGGGACCGCTTTGTCGTCGACTGGCTGTACGGGGATGCGCCGGGACAGGACCCGGTCGCGCGCCGCGCCGCCCTGGCCGCCGAGTCGCAAGCCAAGGGTTATCGCTTCGTGTCGGACAGCGACACGCGCGCTCTCGGCGGGGCTCAGCCCTACAGCGCCATGTGGGACAACGGGACCGATCCGGTGGCCGAGTTCGCCAACGTCATGGCGGTGCGCAAGATCGCGCTGGATCGCTTCGGCCTGGACAACATCCCGGACGGGGCGGCGGCGGCGGACCTGCAACGGGTGATCGTGCCGATCTACCTCTATCACCGCTATCAGACGACGGCGGTGGCGCGGCTGATCGCCGGGGTGGACTACGGCTATGCGGTCAAGGGCGACGGGAACGAGACGGCCGAGGTCGTGCCCGCCGAGCGTCAGCGCGCGGCGCTGGACGCCCTGATGCAGGCCTTGTCGCCGGAGGTGCTGGACCTGCGCGATCCGTTGCTGGACCTGCTGTCCTCGGGCCAGTCAGGCAATAGCGACCGCCAGACCGAGATCGAGCTGTTCAAGGGCAAGACCGACGCCGTGTTCGACCCGTCGTCGGCGGCGGCGACGGCGTCCGAGGTGGTGTTCGAATCCCTGCTGGCGCCGGAGCGTCTCAACCGCCTGGTCGAGCAGCAGCGTCGCGACGCGGGACAACTGGGCCTGCCGGAGACGCTGGATCGGGTCGCCGCGACCGTCGGCGCCGGCGCCGCGCTCAGCCCGCGCCAGATGGAACTGCGTCGCGCCGTGCGCGCCCGCTATGTGACCAATCTGGCCAAGCTGGTGCAGGGGCAAGATCTGTCGTCCACGGCTCAGGGCGTGGTGCGCGATCATGCGCGGCGTTTCGGCGAACAGCTGAAACGCTGTCGCGGCGACCGGCTGGAGACGGCCCAGTGCGTCTATCTGGGCGAACTGCTGACGGGTCCGGTCGAGGACCTGAAGGCGCTGACCGAAGGGGAGCGGGCGGTTCAGCCCATTCCCCCCGGCGCCCCGATCGGCAGCGACGACTGGCTGTAGAATGGGATGCACTACCTACCCTCTCCCGGCGGGAGAGGGCTTGAGCCTCGGAGAGCCGAAGGCGATCCGTAAGGCGAAAGGGTGAGGGGCTGAGTAGTCAGTCGGCGTGAGCCGTCTTTCCTAGCGTCGCTACAGCAGCAAAGGAGAACGACTCTCGATGAGGCTGTTCGTCCTCGGCGCATGGGCCAATCCAGGTTGCGGGCTACGGCTAACGCCGACTGAGGCCCCGAACCCTCACCCTTTCGCCTAGCCAATCGCTGCGCTCTTGGAGGCTCAAGCCCTCTCCCAGCAGGAGAGGGGTGTACTAAAGCTCCCGCCAGGTCTGGCCGGTCGCGCCCTCGTAGTTGGTTGCGTGATAGACGCCGCGCGCGATGGCGCGGGCCAGGACGTCGGCGGCGACATTGCCCAGCTGGGCCACGGCGACCTGACGCATGGCCGGATCGGTGATCTCTTTCTTGCCGGTGGACAGGCAGAACAGGGTGTCGCCGTCGAAGGGCGCATGGCTGGGGCGGATGGCGCGGGCCATGCCGTCCTGAGCCATGATGGCGACGCGTTGGCACTCCACGCGGGTCAGGGCCACGTCGGTGGCGATGCAGGCCAGGGTGGTGTTCTCACGCGGGCGGGCGCGGCCTTTCGACAGGCCCCAGTCCTCGGCCGACGCGGCGAGGCCCGCCGAGCCCAGACCCCCGAACTCGTCGCCGATCTCGAACGGGGCGGCCCAGAAGGTCTTGCCATTGGGGGCGACCACCGCGCCGACGCTGTTGACCGCGACGATGGCCCCGACCGTCCAGCCGTTGGCCATCAGGGCCGAGGCCGAGCCTATGCCGCCCTTCAGCGCGCCAGCCTCGGCGCCGTAACCGGCCCCGGCGGTGCCCAGGTCGAAGCGGTCGCCGGCGGCTTCCAGCGCCTCGACGGCGAGATGGCGATAGGGCGGGTCCATCTGCCATTTCTTGTCGCCGCCGTTGGCCAGGTCATAGAGGCAGGCGGTCGGGACGATGGGCGAGGGCGGCACGCCGGGCGCGCCCCCCATGCCGTAGCCCCGTCCGCGCATGCCCATCCAGGCGGCGATGCCGTCACCCGAGGCCAGGCCATAGACCGAGCCGCCCGAGAGGACGATGGCGTCCACCTCCTGCACCAGATTTTCGGGCTTCAGCACGTCGGTTTCGCGTCCGGCGGGGCCGCCGCCGCGTACGTCCACGGCCGCGACAGCGGGCTTCTCGGCGAGGATGACGGTGACGCCGGTGCGGACGCCCGCGTCATGGGCCTGACCGATCTTGATGCCCTCGACGTCGGTGATCAGGTTCAGCGGGCCGGTGCGGCCGGAGGCGCGCGGCGCCCGGGTCTGGGCCGAGGCTGCGGCGCCAGCGGCTGTGGCGGCGCCGCCGATCAGGGCCGAGCCGAGCAGGGTTCTGCGGTTCATCGAACGGTCTCCTTATGGGCGGCGTCGAGCGCGCCGATATTTCGGGCCAGATCCGGCGTCGCCGCCAGAAGTTTCTGAGTATAGGGGTGCGAAGGGGTGGCGAAGACGGCGGCCGTCTGCCCCTGTTCCACGATCTTACCCGCCTGCATGACCAGCAGTCGGTCGGTCACGGCGCGCACCACGGTCAGGTCGTGGGTCACGAACAGGTAGGACAGCCCCAAACGGCTGGACAGATCGGCCAGCAGGTCCAGAATCTGCGCCCGGATCGACACGTCCAGCGCCGACACCGCCTCGTCCAGAGCGATGACCGCCGGATCGGTGATCAGGGCGCGGGCGATGGCGATGCGCTGGCGCTGGCCGCCGGAAAACTCATGCGGATACTTGTCGCCGGCCGAGGCGGGCAGGCCGACCTGCTCCAGCATCTGATCGACGCGACGCCGGGCCTCTGCGGGCGACGGCTGGGCGTCCAGCAGGTGGAAGTTTTCGGCCACCAGCCGGGCCACGGTCCAGCGCGGATCGAAGCTGCCGTAGGGGTCCTGGAACACCACCTGAATGTCGCGGCGGATGGCCTTCAGCGCCGCCCCCCTGGCCGCCGTGATGTCGCGCCCCCGGACGAGAACCCGCCCAGCCTGGGGTGTCTCCAGCGCCAGGATGGCGCGCAGCAGGGTGGACTTGCCGCAGCCGCTCTCGCCGACCAGACCGACGCTCTCGCCCGGCTGGATGGACAGGCTGACATCATCCACGGCGCGGAAGGCGTCCGCCTTGCCGAACAGACGGCGCGCGCCTGCGTATTCGCGCACCAGTCCCTCGACCTGCAGCACCGGCGGGGCGTCGTGCTGGACGGCGGCCTTGCGGGTCGGGGCGTGGACAGCGTTGGCCAGAAGCCGCTGTGAATAGGGGTGGGTCATGCCGGTGAAGATGCGGCGGGTGTCGCCCTCTTCGACCAGTTCGCCGTCCTTCATCACCGCCACCCGGTCGGCGGTCTCGGCCACCACGGCGAGGTCGTGGGTGATGAGGATCAGCCCCATGCCGTCCTCGCGCACCAGCCGCTTCAGCAACTCCAGCACCTGGGCCTGGGTGGTGACGTCCAGCGCCGTGGTCGCCTCGTCCGCAATCAGCAGCCTGGGCGTCAGGGCGATGGCGATGGCGATGGCCACGCGCTGCCTCTGGCCGCCCGACAGTTCGTGCGGGAAGCGGCTTAAGGGGAAGCGCTCGGCGGGCAGGCCGACCCGGTCCAGCACGGCGCGGGCGACGGCCAGGGCCTCCTTGCGCGACACGCCCTTGTGCAGGCGCACGGTTTCGGCGACCTGATCGCCGATGGTCATGACGGGGTTCAGGGCCGTCATCGGCTCCTGGAAGATGATGCCCACGTCGCGGCCGCGCACCTTTTGCAAGGCGGCGTCGGTGGCGCCGGAGATGAGTTGGCCGTTCAGGCGAATCTCGCCGGTCACGGCAGCACGGGGCGGCGTCAGGCCGAGAATCGCCAGCGACGTCATCGACTTGCCCGAGCCGCTTTCGCCGACCAGGCCGAGGATTTCGCCGGGGGCGACGGACAGGCTGACCTTCTTCAGGATCGGCGTTGAACCGATCGACAGGCTGAGGTCGCGAATGTCGAGGACGCTCATGCTCAACGCTCCCGCCGGACGCGCGGGTCGAACAGGTCGCGCAGGCCGTCGCCGGTCAGGCTGAGGCCCAGCACGGTGATGAAGATGGCCAGACCGGGCATGACGGCCAGCCAGGGCGCGAAGCCGATCATGGTCTGGGCCTCGGCCAGCATCCGGCCCCAACTGGGCATGGGCGGCTGGGCGCCGAGACCAACATAGGACAGGCCGGCCTCGGCCACGATGCCGACAGCGAACTGGATCGCCGCCTGAACGACCAGCAGGCTCATCAGGTTGGGCAGGATGTGCTGGACCGAGATCAGGGCCTTTGACTTGCCCGCCGTGCGCGCCGCCAGGATGTATTCGCGGGTCCACAGCCCCATGGCCGCGCCGCGCGCGACGCGGGTGAAGACGGGGATGTTGAACAGGCCGATGGCGATGATGGCGTTGATGGCGCCCGGCCCCATGACGGCGGTGATCATCACGGCCAGCAGCAGGGCGGGGAAGGCGAAGATCAGATCATTGCCGCGCATGACCAGTTCATCGACCCAGCCGCCGCGCGCCGCCGCCGTCAGACCCAGAGGCACGCCGATCCCGGCGCCGATGCCGACCGCGACCAGGGCCACGGCCAGCGAGTTTTGCGCCCCGACCATGATCATCGACAGAACATCGCGACCGAAATGGTCCGTGCCGAACGGGTGGGTGCTGGAGGGCGCGGCCAGCTTGGCGGCGATGTCGACCGCCTCGACGTCATAGGGGGTCCAGACGAAGGCGATCAGGGCGGTCAGGACCACCACGACGGTCAAGGCGCCGCCGACGACCAGCGACAGCGGCCAGGGCCCGCGGGACTTGGCGGCTAGGGCGATGGGAGCGGGAGCGTCGGTCATGCGCGGCGTCCCCTCAGGCGCGGATCAGCGAACAGATAGGCCAGATCGATCAGGAAGCTGACCAGGACCACGGCGAAGACCAGCACTACGACCACGCCCTGCACCACGATCAGGTCGCGCTGGGTGATGGCCTGGAAGACCAGCCGGCCGAGGCCGGGCAGGGAGAAGACGTTCTCGATGATGATGCCGCCGGCCAGAAGGAAGGGGAACTGCAGCCCCAGAATGGTCAGAACGGGGATCCAGGCGTTCCTGAGGGCATGACGCCACAGGGCCTGATTGACGCTCAATCCCTTGGCGCGGGCGGTGCGGACATAGTCCTCGTTCATGGTGTCGAGCAGGGCGGTGCGCAGGACCCGGGCGAGGATGGCGGCCTGGGGCGCGGCCAGCGCCACAGCGGGCAGGATCAGGGCCTTGAAGGCGGGCCAGAAGCCCTGGCTCCAGCCGGGGAAGCCGCCGGCCGAGAACCAGCCCAGGTTCACCGAGAACAGCAGGATCAGCAGCATGGCGATCCAGAAGTTGGGCAGGGCGACGCCGACCTGGGTGACGCCGATCAGGCCGGTGTCGATGGCGGTCCCGCGACGGCTGGCGGCCATGACGCCGATGGGCAGGGCGACGGCCAGCGACAGGACGGTGGCCATCAGGGCCAGCGGCGCAGACACGGCCAGACGTTCGGCGATCAGACCGCCGACCGGCACCTGATAGGTATAGCTGGTCCCGAACCGGCCGGTCAGCAGATCGCCCAGCCAGGCGAAGTAGCGTTCGACGCCTGAGCCCTCCAGTCCCATCTGCTGGCGCAGGGCGGCGATGGAGTCCGGGCTGGCGTTCAGGCCCATCATGTAGCTGGCGGGATCGCCCGGCACGACCTGAAGCAGCAGGAAGATGACGACGGTCGCCGCCAGCAGGGTCAAGGCGTGGCCGCCCAGCTTCTTCAGCAGCCAGGCCGCGCCGAAGCGTAAGCCGACGAAGGCCAGCAGCGCCGCGCCCGCAACCAGGCTGATCCAGCCCCACGGCAGGCCAGCGCCGGTGCGCTCTGTGGCGGCCGCGCCGGTCGCGCCCGCGCCGGTCCAGTAGGCGCCGGTGATGTCGTTGGCGGCGATGGGGCCGTTGATCCACAGACCGTTCAGGTCCGCCTTCCACACGCCGATGCGCGAGGACTGAAACAGAAAGGCGTTGACGGCATCGTCGCTGATGCGGCGTTGCAGATCGCCCAGCAGGCGCAAGCGCGTTGGCTCATCCGGCGCGGCCTGAACCTGGGCCAGAAGGGCGTCGAAGGCGGGGCTGTCGTAGCCGAAATAATAGTCCTTGCGGCCATAGATGTCGTAATCCATCGGCTCGACGTGCTCGACGATGGTCAGGTCGAACTGGCGGCGTTTGAACACCTGATCCAGCCACTGGGCCCATTCCAGGTTCTCGATCTTCACCCGGATGCCGGCCTGGGCCAGTTGGGAGGCCAGCACCTCGCCGCTGCGTCGGGCATAGGGACGGGGCGGCAGGCGCAGAATGACGTCGATGCCGTTGGGATAGCCCGCCTCGGCCAGCAGCTGACGCGCCTTGGCCGGATCGTGCGGATAGACGCCGGTCAGGTCGACATAGCCCGGCGCCTGACGCGAATAATGGCTGCCGATGGGCTGGCCGAAGCCGAACATGGCCCCTTGAATCAGGGCGTCGCGATCGACGGCGTAGGACAGGGCGCGGCGCACCCGCACGTCGTTGAACGGGGCCGTGGTGTTGTTGACGCCCAGGATGACCTTGCCCTCGGACGCGCCGACGACGACGCGGAAACGCGGGTCGCGCTGGAACTGGGCCACGTTTTCCGGCGCGGGATAGTTGGGGAAGGCGTCCACGTCGCCGGCGCTGACGGCGGCGAAGGCGGCGGTCGGGTCGCTGATGAAGCGGAAGACGACAGTGTTCAGGCGCGGCGCTGCGCCCCAGTAGCTGGCGCGGCGCACCAACGTCAGCTGACTGCCGCGCTGCCAACCTTGCAGCGTGAACGGGCCGGTGCCGATGGGATTGACGGCGTTGGTCGCCGCGCTGCGGGGTGAGACCATGACCGCGTCGCCCCAGGCCAGGACATAGGGCAGGGTCGCCATCGGCCGCGACAGGCGGATGCGAATCGTGGCAGCATCGACGACCTCGGCGTTCTGGATCGGCGCGAACAGAGCCTTCTGAGCGTTGGTCGACCCTTCGGCGGCGATGCGGTCCAGTGAGAACTTGGCGACCGAGGCGTCGAACGGCGAACCATCGGAAAAGGCCACGCCGCGCCGCAGATGGAAGGTCCAACTGAGGCCGTCGGGCGCGGCCTCCCACGACTCGGCCAGGGCGGGCGCGACGGCGCCGTTCTGGGTCAGCCTGGTCAGGCCCTCGAAGACGTTGCCGTAGACGACCTCGTCAACGGCGGCGGCGGCGCCCGAGGTGGGGTCAAGGTTCGGCGGCTCCAGCGGCAGGCCCAACACCAGACGGTCGCGAGACGGCGCCGCCTCGGCGCTGTTAGGTCCGGCCAGCGCGACAAGCGTCAGGACGAGCAGAAGCACCGTCGCCAGCAGCGTCCGCTGCAGCCGGTCCAGTGCGTCCCTCCCCACGCCCATCTTCACGCCGTCTCGCCTCCCCTTTCGAGCGCTGATCTGCATCAGCCTACGTCATTCGTTTTCGTTCACGCCATTCAATATGAACAGCTCACCATGGCTGACGCGCCAGCGAGGCGGGGCAGGCGGGGGCGGCCTGGGTCGCCGCCGCGCGGACGGCCTCGAACTCGATTCTGGCCTTGGCGAAGTCGGCCTGGAAGGCGGGGTCCGCCTTCAGCCGCGTGACGATGGTCGCGCCGACGATGCGGCCGGCCTCGACGTCGCTGGGATAGTGGAAGCCGCAGACCGCGCGGCTTTCGCCGTAGGCCAGGCCGCGCCTCAGGATCTGATCGGCGCGGTCGGGCGCCAGTTCCGCCAGCACCAGCGACCAGGCCCAGCCCAGGGCCGAGTGGCCGGACGGGTAGGAGCCGCTGGCCGCCAGCCAGCTTTCGGGAGCGATGCAGGTCGGCAGGGATTCGACCACGAAGGGCCGTTTGCGGAAGTAACCCTTCTTGGCCGGGGTCTGGATCATCTCCAGATCGCCCAGCATCTTGCCCATCAAGAGCGTCAGGGTCGGCATCTTCTCCGGTTCGAACTTGAAGCCGAGGGCGCAGTCGAAGGCGCGCGGGGCGCCGGGGGTTTCGATCTCGTTGTCGGCGCGGGCGATGGCCCAGCGCTCGGTGCCTTCCAGGGCGCGCATCTCGCGATAGGCGGCGATGTCGGCCTGCTCGCGCAGCGAGCCCTCGGCGGGGGGCGGCGGCAGGAAGTTGGCGGCGTTGGGCGTGTTCTCGGCGGTCAGATAGCCGTGCGGGTGATCGCGGAAGCCGGTCCAGAAGGTGACAGGACCCGAGGCCGGAAGCGCCGCGGCGGCGTGCGGCGCCTCGACCTGCCCGGCGCAGCCGCCGAGGACGAGGGCGGCGGCGAAGGCGGCGGCGCTGATCCGAACGAAGGGATGGGGCGTCATGGGGGAACTCCTGAAAATCATGCGGCGACCGCGCCGGGCTTGCCGGCCTCGACGACCCAGGACCTGAGGGTCGAGATCGAGGCGTTCGGATCGCGCACGTCCGAGATGGCGCGGTAGCGGGTGCTCATACGGTCACGCTCGACGTCTATGGCCATATAGCCGCGCACGCGACTGTCGAAGAATTTGATCTGGGGGTTGTTCGGCATGGTGGCCATCAGGCCGTCATAGGTCGGGCCGGTCGAGGTGATGGAGGTGCCGACGAACTCGGTGGCCAGGGTCGGCGAGGCGGGGTCGCGGCTGTCGGCCTTGACGTCATTGGTCCAGAAGGAATGGTAGTCGCCGCTGAGGACGACCGGATTTTGCGGCTTGATGGCGGCCAGGGCGCCAGTCAGGCGGTCGCGGGCGGCGGGGAAGCCGTCCCAGGTGTCGGTCCAGTAGCGCGGCTCGGACCCGTCGGCGCCGCCGAGGCGCAGGCCCGCCATGACCAGGTTCTGGCCCAGGATGTTCCAGCGCGCCTTGGACTGGGCCAGGTTGTCGTAGAGCCAGCGTTCCTGCTCGAAGCCGAGGAAGGTGCGCGAGGGATCGAGGCGGTCGGTGCAGACGCTGTCGGCCACGATCTGGCCCTTGCCGCCGTTGGCCCCGTCGCTGCACGGCTGTTTCGAGCGGTATTGGCGCCCGTCCAGCATGAAGAACTCGGCCAGCTGGCCATAGCGGACGCGGCGATAGATCGGCATCTGCATGGCCGCGCTCAGTTGCGTGCGGCGGATCGGCATGGCCTCGAAGAAGGCCTGATAGGCGGCGGCGCGGCGTTGCAGGAAGTTGCGCGGCGAGACGCCGGAAACCTTGGACCAGACGCCGGAATAGTCGTCCTGAACCTCGTGGTCGTCCCAGACGGCGAGGCAGGGCGCGGCGGCGTGGAGGCGCTGCAGATTGGCGTCGGTGCGGTGCAGCGCGTAGCGGTTGCGATAGCCCGCCAGGGTCGTGGCTTCTTCCAGATTATAGGGCCGCACCACCTGGTCGGCGCGATCGGGCCCCAGGCTGTATTCATAGATGTAGTCGCCGAGGAACAGGGTCAGGTCCGGCGCCTCGTCCGCCATGTGGCCATAGGCGCTGAAATAGCCGCGTTCCCAATGCGAGCAGGAGGCGACGGCCAGCCGCAGCCTATCCAGATGAGCGCCAGCGGCGGGCGTGGTGCGGGCGCGACCGCCCGGGCTCTGCTGGCCTTGGGCGGTGAAACGATACCAGTAGGGGCGGTCGGGACGCAGGCCGGCGACCTCGACATGAACGCTGTGGGCGGCAGAGGCGTCGGCGACGAACTGGCCCGAGGCGGCGATGCGGCGGAACTGATCGTCCGTGGCGACTTCCCACTGCACCGGGACGGGCGCGGACAGGCCGCCCCTGCCGTCGGGCGCCAGAGGATCGGCGGCCAGCCGGGTCCAGATGACAAAGCCGTCGGGGGCCGGATCGCCGCTGGCGACGCCGAGCGGGAACAGATAGGCGCCGCCCGCCTGCGCCCGGCCGAAGTTGAGCACGGCGGGCGCGACGACCAGACCCGTCAGCAGGGCGCGGCGATCCAGGCGGGAGGACGGGGAACTCATGGAAACAGTCGGGTCCGGGGCAAACGGGAAAAAGCGGGGGCGAGCCGACCGAAGCCGACCCGCCCCTTCGGGGGGAGAGGGTTAGAAGTCCATCGACAGGCGCACGCCGTAGGTGCGGCCCTGGCTGGGCGAGGTGGTCGGACGGGCCGAGCCGTTGAAGCCGTTGCGGGTCTCTTCGTAGTAGGTGTTGAAGAGGTTGCGGCCCCACAGGCCCACGCGCCAGTTGGCGCCGGTCGGGGCGACGCTGAAGTTTGCGTTCCACAACCAGTAGGCGTCGATGATCGACGAGGAACTGACCGAATACAGCTCGTCGCGATAGTTGTAGTTGGTCTCGGCGCGCAGATCCCAGCCGGCCATACCCCAGTCATAGGCGATCGAGCCGCCGTAGTTCATCTTGGGGAAGGACAGGCGTTCGCCCGAACGGTCGTTCGAGATGATGATGTCCCAGGGACCGTTGACCGGGTTGGCGGCGTCGGTCTTGGCGCCGTCGATGGCGAAGTACTCGTCATACTCGCCGGTCTTGTAGCCGATGTTCTGGCTGATGGTCAGGCCGTCCAGCGGCACCCAGGTGAGCTCGATCTCGCCGCCCATGATGTGCGACTTGGGCACGTTGGTGATCTTGCCCAGACGCCCGGTCAGACGGTCGTATTCCAGCCCCTGAACCTGCTGGTCCTTGTAGTCGTAGTAGAAGAGGGCACCGTTCAGACGCAGGCGGCGGTCGAACAGGTCCGACTTTATCCCGGCCTCATAGGCGATGACGATTTCCGGCTTGAACGGGGTCGCCGAGGTGGCGTTGTAGGTGGTGAAACCGCCCGACTTCACCCCGCGCGCCACGCTGGCGTAGAACAGGGCGTCGTCCGTCAGCTTGTATTCCAGGCCCAGACGGCCCGAGACCTCGTTCAGGTCGGTGTCGTAGCTGGTCGTCGGCGGGGGCGGGTTGGGGGCGACGAAGGTGCCGCCGCTGTCCAGGGTCCGCTCTTCCGTCTCCCAGCGCAGACCGGCGATCAGGTTCAGCCGCTCGTTCACCTGATAGGAGTTGTGGGTGAAGACGCCGAAGGCCGACACCGACTGGCCATATCCGGTGTTGATCAGGTTCGTGTTGCCTCGGAAGTTTGTATAGAAGCCGCCGTCGATGCTTTCGTCGGCATAGTGGGCGCCGATCATCCAGCTGAGCGGCCCGTCATCGTTGGAGCTCAGGCGCAGTTCCTGAGCAAAGACGTCGATGTCATTGTAGAAATAGACATTCGATTCATTGAAGCGCGTGCCGTCCCAGTCGTTGAACTCGCTGCGCGAGAAGGTCTGGTAGGCGGTGATCGAGGTCAGGTCGGCCCAGCCCAGATTGGCCTTGATGCGGGCGCTGAGGTCGAAGCCGTCGTTGTCGCGGAAGGGCTTGGCGTTCAGGCCGACGCCGGCGACAGCCGCCATGGCGGGCGAGATGCCCCAGCCGGTGATGCGCCAGGCCGTGTCCTTCGGATAGGTCACGGCGCCGCCCGAGACCGTGTACGGCCCCAGCAGGCGGAAGCCGCGGCCGTCCGACTTGTCGACCGAATAGGTGGCGGCCAGATCGACGGTGACGTCCTCGCTGGCGTCCCAGGTCAGGCGGCCGCGGATGGCGGTCTTGTTCAGGTCGCCCAGCTTCTCGCCGGTGTCACGATGGTACTGCCAGGCGCCGCCCTGTTCGGTGACGGCGGCCAGACGGCCCAGCAGGTTGGGCGCGATCTGGCCCGAGACGTAACCCTCGACCTTGTAGCGATCAAAGGTCCCGTATTCGGCGTTGAAACCGGCGCGGAAGTCGGCCGTCGGAGCGTTGGTGATGATGTTGACCGCGCCGCCGGTGGTGTTGCGGCCATAGAGGGTGCCTTGCGGTCCGCGCAGCACCTCCATCCGGGCGATGTCGAACAGGGCGCCCTGCGTCGTTACGGTATAGGGGTGGGCGACTTCATCGACATAGATGCCGACGGTCGAGGCGTTGTTGCTGCTGTATTCGCGGGCGCCGACGCCGCGGATGCGAAACTGGGGCTGGCCGCCGCCAAACTGGCTGTCGACCTCCATATTGGGGACGGCGTTCTCCAGGTCATTGACGACCGAGATGCCTTTTTCGTCCAACTGCTCGCCGCCGATGACGCTGAGCGAGACGCCGACGTCCTGGCTGGCCTGTTCGCGTCGTTGGGCGGTAACGATGATCTCGCCGACGGTGGTGGCGCTTTGATCGTTGTTATTTGAAGTAGATTGGGCGGACGCAACAGACGATGCAGCAATCGTCAGGATACTGATGGAAGCGCTGAGCAGTAACTTGTTCATATTATCCCCCTCGTCGTCGGTGCTTGATTTATGGCGTGCGACGAATGATCTGTGACAGGTGATCGATTAACTCATCGATCTGCGCGCGGCTGATAATCAGCGGAGGCGACAGGGCGATGACATCTCCGGTCACCCGGATCAGAATTCCTTCGTCGAAGGCGGTTTGGAACACCTCTGTGGCGCGGGCGCCCGGGGCATTCGGGCGCGGCGCCAGTTCGATGGCCGCCACCATGCCCAGGTTGCGGATGTCGATGACGTGCGGCAGCCCCCTCAGACTGTGCACGGCCTCTTCCCAGTAAGGGGCCATGTCCGTGGCGCGCTGGAACAGGCCGTCTTCGTCATAGACGTCGAGCGTCGCCAGCCCGGCGGCTGCAGCCAGCGGGTGCCCGGAATAGGTGTAGCCGTGGAAGAACTCTATGCCCGGCCCTGCGGCGTTCCTGACCACGGCGTCGTAGATCTCGCCGCGCACTCCGACGGCGCCCATGGGCACAGCGCCATTGGTCAGGCCCTTGGCGCAGATCAGCAGGTCGGGGATGACGCCTAGTGTCTCGGACGCCGTAGCCCCGCCGATGCGGCCAAAGCCGGTGATGACCTCGTCAAAGATCAGCAGGATGTCGTGCTGACGCGTGATCTCGCGCAGCCGCTCCAGATAGCCGACCGGCGGCACGATCACGCCGGCGGAACCCGACAGGGGCTCGACGATGACGGCGGCGATGGTCTCGGCCCCGTGCAAGGCGATCAGGGATTCCAGCTCCTCGGCCAGATGCGCGCCCCAGGCCGGCTGCCCGCGCGAGAAGGCGGCTTCCTCCAGGTTCAGCGTGTGCGACAGGTGATCGACGCCGGGCAGGGTGGGGAAGCCGCGCCGGTTGTTCTCAAGGCCGCCGACGGAAATGCCGCCGAAGCCGACGCCGTGATAGCCCTTTTGCCGACCGATCAGGCGGGTGCGTTCGGGGTGGCCGCGCGCCTGTTGGCAGGCCAAAGCGATCTTCAGCGCCGTATCGACCCCTTCGGAGCCTGAGCCCGCGAAGAAGACATGGTCGATGTCGGCGGGGAACAGCATTCCCAACCGGGCGGCCAGTTCGAACGCCAGCGGATGGCCCAGTTGGAAGGTTGGGGCGTAGTCCAGAATCGCTGCCTGACGCTGGATCGCCTCGACGATGGGCTGTCGGCCATGCCCGGCGTTGACGCACCATAGGCCGGCCGTGCCGTCGAGGATGGGGCGACCCTCGGGCGTGAAATAATGCATGTCCTTGGCCGAGGCCAACAGCCGCGGATGCGCCTTGAAGCTGCGGTTCGCGGTGAACGGCATCCAGAAGGGATCAAGGTCGTTGGCGGCCCGTGCGGTCATGCAGACATCCTCTCAGAGCGCCCAGTAGCGGATGAATGGAGGGGGAAGAAAAGCCTGTTATTCACGTCCGGTAAGTGACTGATTTTCGGTGTGAATCGGCGGGGCTGATCAGGATTGTGGGCGCCCCGAGCAGGGGCGGACCGGAGGACGGGCGAACCGCCCTCCGGCCCTGCGGCGGTCCTCAATACTGCAGGCTGAGGCGCGCGCCGATAGTGCGCGGCCGACCGGGCTGGGCGATGTCTGCGCTGGTGAAGAAGTTGCGCGTCAGGTCGTAGTCCTGATCGAACAGGTTGCGCGCCCAGAAGGCGACGGACCAGTTGGCGTCCTCAGGCCCGACCGTCACGCTGGCGTTGGCCAGCCAATAGGCCTCGACATCGTATTTGGGACCCAGCCACGAAGGGTATTCGTCGCGATAGCTGTAGTTGGTCTCGGCCGTGACGGCGAAGCCGCTGACGGTCCAGTCGTAGGAGATCGAGCCGCCGTAGCTGAGGGCCGGGAAGGGAATCTCGTCGCCGGACTTGTCGATGAAGGCGGTGACGCGCGGCGTCTGTTGACACTTGGGAATGTCGAGATCGACGAAGTCGGTGTACTCGCCCTGCTTGTAGCTGATGTTCTGGGAAATCCGCAGGCCCGCCGTCGGGCGGAAGACGCCTTCCAGTTCAGCGCCGTAGATCTTGGAATCGGCGTTGGTGAAGCGCCCCACGGGGCCGTTGGCGCCGCAGACCGCCGACAGCACCTGCTGGCCGTTATAGTCGTAGTAGTAGGCCGCGCCATTGATCTGGACCGCCCGTGACGGGTCCGCCTTGAAGCCGACCTCGTAGGCCCAGAGGATTTCCGGGTCGAAAGGTTCGATGCCGCTGCGGTCGCCGGTGTTATAGGTGGTGAAGCCGCCGGACTTCGCCCCTCGGCTGACCGAGCCGTAGATCAGCAGGCTGTCAGAGGGTTTGAACTCCAGCGCCGCCTTGCCGGTCAGGGGCGTCATCTTGGTGTCGACGCTGGTCGGCGGCAGGGCGGTGGCGCCGCCGAAGGCCGAGCCGAAGCCCTCCAGCTCGCGCGTCTCCTCTTCATAGCGCAGGCCGAAGATGGCCTTCAGCTGGTCGGAGAAGGCGTATTCGGCCTGGCCGAACACGCTCCAGGACTCGACCTTCTGATCATAGGTGACCTGGGCGTAGGTGCCGTAGATGTCGATGAAGTCCGAGGAGTAGCGCTCGTTCAACTCCTGTTTGGAATAGTAGAAGCCGGCGACCCAAGTCAGGGCGCTGTCGTTGTCCGAAGACAGCCGCAGTTCCTGGGACATCACGTCCACGTCGCTGCCGAAGAAGGTGTCGGCCTCGACCGAAGCGCTGGAGTCCCAGTCGCCGTATTCATCGCGCTTCAGGGTCTCGAAGCTGCTGATGCTGTTCAGGTTCATGCCCTTGAGCGCCAGATTGGCGTTCAGCGACGTGCCCCAGGAGGAGTTGTCGCGGCCCGGCTTGGCGTTCACGTCGCGGCCGATCTCTGCGGCGAAGCGGGGCGACAGGCCCCAGCCGGTCTTGGAGCGGTCCTTGTCGGCGGGGATGGTCGGGCCCGTTCCGCCGCGCGTTCTCAGGTCGCTGAGCAGATAGAGGCCCTGGTTCTCGGACTTGTCGATGCCGCCGTGGACGTCGAGCAGAAGGGACAGGTTGGCGCTGGGGTCCCAGGCCAGCAGGGCACGGGCGCCGGTGCGGTCGGCGTCGCCCAGGGTCTCGCCGGTGACACGGTTGCGCTGCCAGGCGCCGCCCTGTTCGGTCGAGATTGCCAGGCGGCCGCGCAAGGTCGGAGCCAGCGGGCCGGAGACATGGCCCTCGGCGCGGAACTGATCCTGGCTGCCCCATTCGGTGATCAGTCCGGCGGACAGTTCTTCGGTCGGGCGCTTGGTGACGAAGCTGATCGCGCCGCCGGTGGTGTTGCGGCCATAGAGGGTGCCTTGCGGTCCGCGCAGCACCTCGACCCGGTCGATGTCGAAGATCAACCCTTGCGTCATGACCGGGACGGGATAGGCGACCTCGTTCACATAGACGCCCACCGTGGGCGAGTTGTTCGAGGCGTAGTCCTGGAAGCCGACGCCGCGCAGGCGGAACTGGGCCGCGCCGCCGCCGAAGGCCGGTTCGACCTCCAGGTTGGGGGTGGCGTTCTGAAGCTGGTTGACGTTGGTGATGCCCTGCTGGACGAGGCTCTCGCCGCTAAGCACGCTGAGGGCGATGCCCACGTCCTGGGCCGCCTGTTCACGCCGCTGGGCGGTGACGATGACCTCGTCGATCGTCGTGGCCCGATCCGGCGGCGCCTCCTGGGCCATGGCGGTGGTGGAACACAGGGCTGCGAGCGCCCCGGCGGATACGCTGACCAAAAGACGATTCATCGCCTCATCCCTCCCAAGACGCCGCGCGGACCGTCTGAGCGATCTCGCTGCAGCTGCGAACGGGACAAAGGATCCCGTGACCAATATCTATCTTCAGCGTCGGGACATTGTGCAATGCAGCAAGCCTTGCCTGTCCCTCAGCCGCCTCCCGGTGTCACCCCTCTGTCGCGCATGAAGTAGCCGGTGAAATGGATCTATCGGCAAGCCTGTTTCTTCGAGCGGGCAAGCAGCTGACAAACTGGGGAATTATATTTTTCTTGCTCACTATTCCGAGCAGCCGCAACGCAACCGTCAAAAAGTCGGCGGCGTGCAGGCGCTGATGACGACGCAGGGCACATCGCCGACGTTGCGGAAGCGGTGCGGAAGGGTGCTGGGGAACAGATAACCGTCACCCGCCTTCAGCACCCGCGACTGACCATCGACCGTGACCTCCAGGCGGCCGGAGATGATCAACCCGCCTTCCTCGCCTTCATGAGACAGCAAGACCCGACCACTGTCGGACCCCGGTTGATAGGTCTCGTGCAGGATCTGCAGGCTGCTGTCATGGCCCGATCCCAGCTGGCGGTAGGAGACCTCGCCGCGCGAAATCTCGGTCAGTTCGTCATGGCGATAGAAGTGTTTGGTCGGGCTTTCGAACTCGGAGCTGAAGAACTCGCCCAGCGACACGCCGGCGGCGTCCAGCAGACGCTTCAGCGAGCCGACCGAGGGGCTGGTGCGGCCGCTTTCGACCAGGCTGACCGTGCTGGACGGCACGCCGGCTTTGCGAGCCAGCGCGCGCTGGGACAGGCCCAGCCGGTCCCGCAGCGCCCGCAGACGCGGACCAATGATGTTGTCGTCGTCGCCATCCCCGCGCGCCATCTCGCTCATCCTCGTTTGCGGGTCAGCAGGCTGTAGGCCGCTCTAGCCATCACCTTGGCCGAGTTGGTCATGTCCTCGATGCCCACCCATTCGTCGGGCTGGTGCGCCAGGTCCAGCACGCCGGGGCCATAGGCGATGCAGTCCTTCAGCTTGCCGATGCGGTCGATATGCTTCTGGTCATAGGTGCCGGGCGAGCAGACGAATTGGGCCTTGCGTCCCAGGACCGTTTCGATGGCGGCGGCGGTGATGCTGGCCACCGGCCCGTCGCGGTCGGCCATGCTGGGGGCCACTTGGAACAGGTCGCGCATCTCGTAGCGGAAGCCGTGGCGCTGGGCCGCCAGGCCGTCGAGGATGGCCTTCACCTCGCCCTTCACGTCGTCCAGCGATTCCTCGATCAGGAAGCGACGGTCGATGATCATGCGCGTCGAATCGGCGACACAGGGCGCGGGCAGGCCGTCAAAGTCCTCGCCCTGACCGCCGTGGATCGAGTTGATGTTCATGGTCGACTGCCGCGCGCCCTCGGGCACGACCGGCATATCGGAATGACGGCCAGCCATGGCCGGATAGAGCTTGTCCTCGAAGGCCTGCATCACCGCATTCATGTGGCGAATGGCGGAATCGCCGAGGAAGGGCATGGAGCCGTGGGCGATGCGGCCCTTGGTCTCGATCTCGGCCCACCAGACGCCGCGGTGGCCGATGCAGACCCGGTCCACGTTCAACGGTTCGGGGATGATGACGTGATCGACGCGAGGCGTAGAGAACCAGCCGCGCTCGGCCAGATAGGCGACGCCGCCGTAACCGCCCGACTCCTCGTCCACCGTCCCGGAAATCTCCAGCGCGCCGGGCAGGGGCATGCCTGAATCGATCAGGGCCTCGACGGCGATAATGGAGGCGGCCAGCCCGCCCTTCATGTCGCAGGCACCCCGGCCATAGACTTTGCCGTCCTTCACCTCGCCGCCGAAGGGATCGACGGTCCACCCGGCGCCGACCTCGACCACGTCGATGTGACTGTTGAAGTGGACGCAGGGGCCGGGTTCGCTGCCCGTCCAGCGGGCGATGATATTGGTGCGCGGATAGGCGTCGCTATCGCCCGGCGAGCCTTCGCCCCGCACATACTCGACCGTGAACCCGCGCTTCTTCAGCCGCTCGCCGATGTATTCGGCGCAGGGGCGATAGGCCTCGCCCGGCGGATTGACGGTGGGAAAGCGGATCAGGTCCTGGGTCAGGGCGACCAGTTCGTCGGTGCGACCGTCGATCAGATCCATGACGGTCTGCATTGTGGGGGCGCTCATCGGTCGGACCTCATGCGGACGCTGAGAGATGATCGAGCGCGGCCAGCACCGCGTCGGTCATCTGAAGGGTGGAGACGGGGGCGACGCCGGCCTCGGCGATGTCCGGCGTGCGGACGCCCTGGGCCACGACGTGGCGCACCGCGCGCTCCAGCAGGTCCGCCTGTTCCGGCGCGTTGAAGGAGTGACGCAGGCACAGGGCGAAGGACAGGATGGTCCCGATGGGGTTGGCGATGCCTTGTCCCGCAATGTCCGGCGCCGAGCCGTGGATCGGCTCATACAGGGCGCGGCTGCGACCGGGATTTTCCAGCCCCGACAGCGAGGCCGAGGGCAACAGTCCCAGCGATCCGGTCAGGGCCGCGGCTGCATCCGACAGGATGTCGCCGAACAGGTTGTCGGTGACGATGACGTCGAACTGGGCGGGTCGCCGCACCAACTGCATGGCGCAGTTGTCGGCGTACATATGGCTCAGCTCCACATCGGGATAGTCGGCCGCGACCTCGCTGGCCACGGTGCGCCACAGGGCGCCGGTTTCCATGACATTGGCCTTGTCCACCGAGCAGACGCGGCCCTGGCGGCCACGCGCGATCTCGAAGGCGACGCGGCAGACGCGGGCGATCTCGGCTTCGGTATAGGCCTGGGTGTCATAGGCGCGGCGCTGACCGTCGGGGCCGACTTCGTTGGCGCGCGGCAGGCTGAAATAGACCCCCGCAGTCGCTTCGCGCACGATCAGGATGTCGAGGCCCCGGATCAGCTCGGGCTTCAGCGCCGAGGCGTCCAGCAGTTCGTCGAAACAGACGGCGGGCCGCAGGTTGGCGTAGAGGTCCAGCGCCTGACGCAGCCGCAGAATGCCCATCTCTGGCCTCTGGGCGCGGGGCAGGTGGTCCCACTTCGGCCCGCCCACCGCGCCGAACAGGACGGCGTCCGACGCCAGGGCCTGATCGACCACATCTTCAGCGATGGGCGCGCCGACGGCGTCAATGCTGGCTCCCCCGGCCAAACCCTCGCTCAGTTCAATTCGCAGGCCGGCGTTACGGCCAAACCAGTCGGCGACACGCAGGGTCTCGCGGATGATCTCCGGCCCGATGCCGTCGCCGGGCAGGACCAGCAGCTTGAACGGGCGGTCAGATGCAGCGGCCACCGTCGACCTCCATGGCTATGCCGGTGATCATCGAGGCGTCGTCGGAACAGAGGAAGGCGGCGGCGGCGCCCATGTCTTCGGGCGTCGAGAAGCGGCCGATGGGGATGGAGGCGAGGAACCTGGCGCGGACCTCGGGCGTGTCCTCGCCCATGAATGTCTTGAGCAGGGGGGTGTCGCCCGCGACGGGGTTCAGGGCGTTCACCCGCACCTGAAAGGGCGCCAGCTCGACCGCCATGGCCCGCGTCGCCGTGATGACCCAGCCCTTCGAGGCGTTGTACCAGGTCAGGTTGGGGCGCGGGCTGACCCCGCCGGTCGAGGCGATGTTGAGGATGGCGCCGGAGCCCTGGGCCTTCATCGCGGGGACGAAGGCCTTCGACATCAGATAGATGGAGCGCATGTTGACGTTGGCGATGCGGTCGAACATCTCGTCGGACAACTCATCCAGCGGCTGCGGCGTGTGGCCGACCCCCGCATTGTTGACCATGATATCGACCCCGCCCAGCAGGCGGTTCGCCGTCTCAGCCAATGCGGCGACGTCGGCGGCGCTGGACACATCCACCTTCACGCCCAGCGTCTCGTCGCCCAGTTCAGCGGCCAGGGCGCGCGCGGCCTCGCCGTTCAGATCGGCGACGATGACGCGGGCGCCTTCCTCGGCGAAGCGACGCGCGATGCCGGCGCCGAAGCCGGAGGCTCCGCCCGTGACGATCGCTCGCTTGCCCTCCAGCCGCTTCGATCTGTTTTCCCCCAAGACGCCTACTCCCTGCTATCCGTGATGGGCCGCGACGGTCTTGAGGGTGGTGAGGGCATAGAGCGCCTCGAACCCCTTCTCGCGACCGTGGCCCGACTTGCCGACGCCGCCGAAGGGCAGTTCAACCCCGCCCGCCGCGCCGTAGTTGTTGATGAAGACCTGTCCGGCCCGCAGCCGTTTCGCCAGCCGCATCTGCCGCCCGCCGTCGGCGGTCCAGACGCCCGCGACCAGGCCGTATTCGGTGCCGTTTGCGATGGCGACGGCGTCGTCTTCGGTATCAAAGGGGATGACGACCACGGCGGGGCCGAAGATTTCTTCCTGCGCCAGCGCATGATCCGGGGCGACCCCGGCGAACAGGGTGGGGGCCACATAGGCGCCGCCCGACGGCAGGTCGCTCAACGTCGCCTGCGCCGCGATCAGGCCGTCGGCGCGACCCATTTCGATATAGCGCTCGACCATGGCCTGCTGCTTTCTGGACACCAGCGGGCCGACGTCGCGGTCGTCCATCGCCGGGCCCACGGTCAGGGCGCGGAAGCGCTCGCCCATGCGGCGCACCACCTCGTCGTAAACGCCGCGCTGGACCAGCACGCGCGATCCGGCCGAGCAGGTCTGGCCCGCATTCTGGACCCCGGCGTTGACGAGGAAGGGCAGGGCCTTGTCCAGATCGGCGTCGTCGAAGACCAACTGGGGCGACTTGCCGCCGAGTTCCAGTGTCACCGGCACGGCGTTGACCGCCGCCGCCTGCTGGATGGCTACGCCCACCCCGGTCGAGCCGGTGAAGGACAGGTGGTTGACCCCCGGATGCGCCGCCAGCGCCGCGCCCGCCTCGGCGCCCGTCCCGGTCACGACGTTCAGGGCGCCAGCGGGCAGGCCGCAATCCTCTGCGATGTGGGCAAAGGCCAGCGCCGTCAGCGACGCCTGCTCGGCGGGTTTCAGCACCGCCGCATTGCCGACCGCCAGGGCCGCGACCACGGACCGGCCGATGATCTGCATCGGATAGTTCCACGGGATGACGTGGCCCGTTACCCCGTGCGGCTCACGCAGGGTGTAAACCGTATAGCCGTCGAGGAAGGGGATGGTCTCGCCGTGCAGCTTGTCCGCCGCCCCGGCGTAGAATTCCAGATACCGCGCCAGGGCGACCACGTCGGCCCGCGCCTGTTTCAGCGGCTTGCCGACATCCAGCGCTTCAAGCTCGGCCAGCATGTCGATGCGCGCCTCGACCTCGCGGCCCATGCGCGCCAGCACCCGCCCGCGCTCGACCGCCGTCATCCGCCCCCATGGCCCGTCCAGCGCCGCGCGCGCGGCCTGGACCGCCGCGTCGATGTCCGCTGGCCCGCCCGCCGCCAGTCTACCCAGGGGCTCGCCATTCGACGGGTTTTCGATGGGCAGGACACGGCCACCGCTCGCCGCGCGCCACTGGCCGCCGATAAAGACCTGATCGGTAGGAAAGGGCGCGACCATCAAGTTCTGCTCACCATCATCGCTCGCCGTCGCGAACGCTCGGAGGGCAGTGGGCATGATTATCGATTACGCAACAAGCCCTTTATAGGCGGGGCCTAAGTGCCTGATCTTGTGTCGCGAACGATCATGATTCTGAGCGACTTACGCGATCATGATCATGATCAGCGGTCCGAATGCCGGGCCGCCCGGGCCCGAAGGCCTGACTGGCAGTGCTGAATGTCTGGAATGGCCCAAAGGCCGGTGGCGGAGAGGGTGGGACTCTTTGTTGTGTCGCAATCAACCGACTGAACGATAATAACTAGTTGACGACAAACGGTTCCTTGCGTCAGACCGCACCACAAACTGCGACACAACGGTCTCCACATGGCACGCGCCCCAGCACATATCACCCGCCGCTCCGGGGTCTTCATCTATCGGCGGCGGGTGCCCGACGACGTTCGCGAAAGCGAGTTTTTCGGTGGCAAAAGCCATTATCAGGTTTCGCTGCGAACCGGTGATCTTAACGAGGCGAAGACCCGAGCTTTGCCGCTAGGGATACGCTTTGACGCGGAGGTTGCGAACCTTCGGGCGGGTTCGTTGAAGGCACCAATACTGAAGTCGGGTGAACAGCGTGTTCTGACCGAGGAGGCCCTGGAGTCGATCCGGGCCAAATGGTGGTCCGACACACTCCAACAGGATCGGATAAACCGCGCGATGGCGGACGAGGATCCGAAGGGCGAGTGGGCCGAGCGAATGGCATCGAGTGACGACCATGTGCATTTCGATGTCGCGCAGCTCATGGACCCAACGAACGGGCGCGAAGCTCTTCTCCGACTGAAAGGTCGGTTGAAGGTGGAATGGGCCGATTTCGTTGCCGTGGATGCTCGCCGGTGGGGCGTCAGTTCGGGCTCCCACGACTACAAGAGGATCGAAGACGCCATCGTCGAGGCTCAAATCGATGCTTTGAAGGCCACACACCTCGCGTGGCTGGGGCAAGAACCGGAGCCTACGAGCCAGAAGGTGAAGCGAGGGCTGACGCGGAACCTAAAGCCGCAGTCGAGCTGGACCGTAACCCAGCTGGCTCTGCACGTTCTGGAGGTTCAGCCCAAGGGCGACTCCTGGCGTCACAAGGTGCTTGAGCAGGTGGTGCCCCTGTTCGTCAGCCACTTGGGTCAGCCTCGACCAATCTCGAACATTGCCTCATCGGACATAAGATCGTTCCTGGAAGCTATGAGCCAGTGCCCCACGAACGCAACCCAACGCTTCCCGGGGCGGTCTCTCGCGGAGGCGATCCAGCTCAACCGCGCGCGGGCCAAGCCATTTCCAACGGTATCCGCCAACACGATACGAGACACGCACTTCGCCGTTCTTCGCGCGCTGTTTGGTTATGCTGTCTCGCAGGAATGGCTAGTCGCGTCGCCAGCCGAGCGCGTCAAAGTCAGTGGTGCGACCAAGAAGGGAGGAAGCCGTCCATCGTTTAAAGTGGAGGAGCTGCAAGCTCTGTTCAACATGCCGGTCTTCACCGGCTGCAAGTCTTATTCCCAGTTCGGAACGCCAGGCGAGGTGCAGATCGACGATCATCGATACTGGACGCCGCTGTTGATGCTCTTCACCGGCGCTCGGCCCAGCGAACTCGGACAACTGGCTGTAGCGGATATCAAGCTGGTCGGCTCGACGCCCTACATCAGCATCCTCACCGAATATGACCCGGACGATCCAGAAGACAGGTCGTTTTACCTTACCTGCAAGACGCCCAACGCTCGGAGGGAGGTGCCGCTCCACCCCAAGCTCCTGGAGCTGGGGTTCGACCGCTATTTCATGAAGATCCGACAAGGCGGTCACGCGCGGTTGTTCCCGGAGTGGAAAGCTCCCAGCGACCCGCGCAAGCTCTATTCAGGCGCTTCCTGGATCAGGCGCTTCAACGAGAAGATCATCCGGGCCTGCACCCAAAGGCATCCGAGGCCGACGTTCTACTCGCTCCGTCATACGTTTAAGGTCGCGATGGTCCGTCAGGGGATCCACGCCGCGATCCAAAATCAGATGTTGGGCCATGCGAACGCGGGCATGGATGCCTACTATTTTGATGCGGTGCCGATTGACGAGCTGCACGAGCAAATCTCGCGCATAACTTACAAGAACCTCGATCTGAGCCACCTGCGAAGAACGTAGTTCTTCATCAGCTGGGAGCGCGAAGCTGCATAGGTATGCGATGGATCGCGCTATTCTGTGACGTCACGACATTATTGCAATGCCATTCCTGCTCCGTCGATGCGCAGAGTTCGGTCCTGCCCGGCGCACCTTTCCAGATGAGGGAGATCGGCATAGCTTGTCACTCGACCTCATAGAAACCGTCGTGGACAACAATGACCAATGCCCCAGCGACCGGCTTTATCAATGAGGCGGACGTCGAAGTTAAGTTCGCATTTCCGCTGCTGTCGGAGCCACATCTGCTGGCGATCCCGCCCGATGCCATCAAGCCCAAGAGTTATTTAGCTCCAACTGCTCTCGACAAAAAAGCCGGGAGAACGACGGGCTACTTCCCCGACGCCTCAGTCTGGCTCCACGGGCATCCCGTTTTGATCATGGAGGTCAAAGACCCGAAGGTAGAGTCCGAAGTCGGCTTCCGCGAAGCGTGCCTATACGCCAGACATCTGAACGCGCGGTATCAGACAGGTATCAATCCCTGCCGCTACGTCTTAGCCACGAACGGGATCCGGCTTCTTGGTGGTATATGGGACCAAGAACTGCCGGTGGTTGATGAAGCGGTCGCTGACCTGGTTCCCGGCTCGGTGGCGCTTGAACGTCTTGGCGGGCTTTTGGGGGTCGCGGAGCTTTCGGATCACGCCACACGAGTCGCTCAGAGCTTCTCGACGGGTCGAGGTCTTCGACCGTTCAATCTCGCCGGAGGCCAAGCTGTCCTTGCGGGCAAGCGGCCCCTGAACTCCTTCGCAGCTGACCTTTCTCCAATACTGAGGCGCTATTTCTCGTCGAGGGGCGAGGAAGACGTCCGCGAAATCGTCGAGCGGGCCTACGTCTCCAGCGCAGAGGTGACGGAATACGACAAGGTGCTTGAGGCGCTCCTGAAGGATCGGGGGGCGCCCCGCCGTGACACCATTGTTAAGACGCTAAGTCCTGGCAAGCATGACGAGGACCTTCTGACGGGCACGCTGCAGCGATACGACGCCGGTGATAGGGGAGGCCAGCTCCAGATCATCCAGGGCGGCGTCGGCTCTGGGAAGTCACTTTTTGCGCGACGCTATCGCCAAGTCCTTGAGCCAACTGACGTCAAGTCGAGCCACTACTGGGCCTTCATCAACTTCAATGGCAGCCCGCCGTCTCTTGCCGGTGCAGAAGGCTGGTTGGCCGAGACGTTCCTTGAAGCTGTATCGCGAGACAATCCTGGATTGGACATTTTCGAGGGTCAGGCCCTGCGAGGGATATTCTCGCGTCGCATTCAGCAGCGCCGGTCATACTACGAGCAAATGGCCCTCATCTCGCCCGCTGACGAAATACGAGCGCGGGCGGAGGACATAGCCAAATGGCAGGAAGATCCTATCGTGTTTGCGGAGGGTGTGAGCCAGTATCTCGTCGGCTCCCTGTCCAAGACGCTGATCGTCGTAATGGACAATGTCGATAAGCTAGACCTCCAAAACCAGCTCGATGCGTTTCAACTTACCCTCTGGTTCATGGACAGGTCGAAGGCGTTCATTATTCTTCAGATGCGCGATGAGACGTATGAACGTTTCAAAAATAGACCCCCGCTCGACACTTATCGATCCGGTATTGCCTTTCACATCTCACCGCCTCGTTTTATCGATGTTGTGAAGCGAAGACTGGAACTTGGTGTCGAATATCTAGGAGAGCACGCTCCGGACCGGCAAGAATATGTCCTTGATAACGGCGCTCGTGTAGTTCTGCCAAAAGGAGCGTTAGGTGGATTTTTAACTGCCCTATACGGCGCGTTGTTTGGCCGACGCAACACTGTGTCTCGACTTCTGGAAGCTCTAGCTGGCCGTGACGTCCGGCACGCGTTGGAGATGTTTGTAAGTATTGTCACTTCGGGTCATCTCTCCACGAGCGCGATAACATCTGCAGCTCGTGGCGGCGGTGAGGTGCGAATACAAGAGCATACAATCATCAAGATATTGATGAGGACTGACTACAACTTCTTTAGCCAGACTAGCGGATTTATTGCGAACATATTCCACTACGAGAACGACTGGGATAAGCCAAATAACTTCGTCTGCGTAGAAGCGCTTTATTTTTTAAGTCTTAATCGCAAAAGGTCGGGGGAGCTGGGCCTTCAAGGCTATTTTGCTGTATCTACGATTTCGGGCCATCTAGAGCGGATGGGTTATGAGCCAAAAGATGTCCTCAGGGCGCTAGATTATTTAAATAAGGCTGGTCTGATTGTTGCCGACAACTTCAGGACAACTGATTTGACTGCGAGCCAGAGCGTGAAGATCCTCGCATCTGGTTTTATGCATCTTCGCGTCCTCTGTGAGAGGATTGAATACCTTTACGGCATTATTCCCGTTCTTCCGATATCGGACAACGGAGCGGCGAGCGAGCTTGCACGCTTCGTGGACATCGAGGTCCAGAAGAAAGAAGTGGGTGCCTATCACAAGGCGAAAGCTGTGCAGGTCCTCTACGACTTTCTCGCTGGCGATTTTGAGCGCCTGAAACTGCAGAACCCGTTCTTTGAAGAGGACACTACCGGCGGAGAATATGTGCTGAAGGCGATGAAGCGATCACTAGATCGGTTTTGGGACAAGTCAGCAGCTCCTCCTGACGATACGCAGCTCGATCTCCTCTAGACCTCAGACCGACGTCTTAGATGGTATACCTCGGCGAGGCGGTCGGGCGAGGCGCATTAGCCGTCTCATTTGGGTTGATCGGGAATAACGGGACGCTAGACTCTGGAAGGTTTAGACCTTTTGAGACGGAGCGCGTGTGGGCGAACTTATCGGCTATTGCAGAGCCTCATCGGCAAGCCAGTCAGTTGAGATCCAGGTGGATCAGCTGAAGGCTGCGGGATGCACGGAAATCTTTTCGGAAAAGCGCTCAGGCACCAGCCGGGAAGGGCGCGAGCAGCTCGAACAGGCAATGCGGTTCGTCCGTCGTGGTGATGTGCTTGTCGTCACGCGGCTCGATCGTCTCGCCCGCTCCATCGCAGATCTGAGCCGCATCATCGAGGAACTGACCGCCAAAGAGGTGGGCTTCCGTTGCCTCCAACAAGGCGGCGTGGACACGACCTCGCCGGAGGGACGGCTAATGCTGCAAGTTCTGGGAGCTATGGCGGAGTTTGAGACCGCGATCCGCAAAGAACGCCAGAAAGAAGGGATCGAAAAAGCTCGGGCGGAGGGACGATATCGGGGGCGTCCGAAGACGATCCAAAGGGACGAGGTGGTCCGGCTACTGGCGGAGGGGTTGGGGGCGACTGCGGTCGCCAAAAAGCTTGGGGTAGGACGGGCGTCGGTATATCGGGTCGCGCAGGACGGGGTTCGTCCTGAGAGTGGAGTCGCGAGTGAGCCGTTTGCTTAAGCCGGAGACGGAGACGCTCCTGGCAGATGTTCTTTCCGACGTATCAGATCCCAGCACGCGGTCCGCTTTGGAAACTCGGCTCAGGAAACGCTTGGCTGCGCGGGAGGCTCGTGGCGACGCCAACCGGAAGGTCTTCAATGATGCTTACGACAAGGCTCTGAGACTCCGTATCGACGACCCCATCGAGTATGCGCAGCGCGCGGTGAAGTTGGCTTTCCTAGAGAGCATCCACGCGATGAAGGTTGCGGCCCTGCGCAAAGCCCCATCGAAACTGGCCGCTAAAGACGCGAATAGGGATGCTGTTGCGGATGAGGTGGCGTCCAGAACTGCCAGGCCCGGTCAGCGACGAAACCCTCAGCGAGACCGGGAATACCTGGAGATTGTGGGTTCTGAGGAGAAAGCGGGGCGTCTCCAGCCCGGGGGTTTAGTAGGGGCCAAAATCCAAAAGCGGTTGGGTAGCTATCGGTTGCCCCATTGGGAAAAGGCAACTCTTCCTCTGAAGGTCATGGCGCTCTCTTTGGAGACCGGCACGCGTGGAGGGAGGACGATAAATCTTCGCATAGGTCATGAGGTTTCGAAGAAGGCGCTATCGTCACCTCGTGGACCTGTAAGCTTCGTGCAGAACCAAGTCCGCGAAACTCTCAAAAGACGCTTTGCGGATGATGCTCCGGAGTTCTGGTTCGTGATGGAGCGAGACACTGACGACCTGTTCCATCTCCACGGAGCCTATGTGGACCAAGCGCATGTCCCTCATGCCGAGGTAGATGCTGCGCTCCGAGATGCTGCTGGCTGGAACTCGGTGCGAGGGGCGGGGCTTGCCCACCAATCTGTCGAACTCAAAGATCCTATCTTCTGGGCTCATTACACAGTGAAGCAGATGAACCTGACGGCCAGGATCACCGAGCGGAAGCTGTTAGCCTCTACAGCCGAGCTCAGGGATGCATCGAGAGGGGCGTGGGATCGATGGCGGTCAAAGCTTCCCAACGGTGTCAGTTAAGCCCGAAGTCCTAGGTGAGGGCGCGTCGGTCCGACCACGGTCCCGTGTGTCAGCCACCGCCGGAATGCCCCAGCCTTATACCGTGCATACACAGTGCATACACAGTGCATCCATTTTGACGATTTCGCTTCACCAGATCGGTCGAGGGCATCCTGTTTCTAGCTTCCGGTTCGCCATGTGACGTTCGGGTGGGCGGTGGTTTGAGGGGTAAGGCCGAAGGGGTGCGCTGCAAGAACCGTCAAAAGGTGGGAGAGCCTCATGCTTCAACGTAGCCTTTTCGCACCGCTCCCTTATTGCCCTCGTCCGACGAGGTGGATGTCCCCGCCTTGTGATCGGATAGCGCTAGAACGCGTTTTAGGGTGTCGCTGAGCGGCTTGCGGTTGCGCTTGCTGTCCAAGTCGCTCCGGGCGCTTGGCGGGGGTCCTGGGGCTTTGAGGGGCGTCTTTGTGTTTGCGCCAACTCGGGTTGTGGGGAATGATCCCAGGCGTGTTCAGTTCTAGGGAGCCAACCAATGCCTAGTGAAGCTCAGGGCATCCTTGGGATCCTGATGATCACCGTCCCGATTTGGATCTACACGCTCTACGCAAAAGCCAAGAGCGAGAAGCTCGCGAAGTTGATCGAGGCTGCAGAAGCTGCTGAGGCGCGGGCGGTCAGACGTCGATCTGCTCTGGCAACCGGATCAACAGCTCATCGAAAAGTGCACGCTCATCGACCTCGATAGCGCGAGCAATGGCGATAAAGTCGATTAGGTCCAGGCTGCGCTCGCCTATCTCGATCTTGTGCAGGTAGGTGTGGTGCTTCTTGCCCAACCGTTCGCTCACGGCACGAAGGCTGAGGCCCTTAAGTTCTCTTTGCTCGTGCAGGAGTTGCACCGCAACCCGATGCGCTTCCGATGACACCCACTTGCGCATTAGCCAGCCTTCTCAGGTCGAGAGGCGTGGGCTAAGTGATCGGACGCTTGTCCCCAGATTGGGGACTTAGGAGGATTGTCGGTGTCAGGTCAGGAAGTGAGAAGAAGAGGTGGCGCGAGGACGCTCCACGGCAAGTCGCCCACGCCGCTATCTGAGTTCCTGGATAGCCGGTGGTCCTCTCTCGGTCTGACAAACGCCGAGTGCGCAGATCGTTTGAGGATTAGTGCCTCAAACATGATCAGCATGTGGCGAACGGGCCAGACGCCCGTTCCGCTTGCTCGTTTGCCCAGCCTTGCCGCCCTCCTAGGCGTCGATACGGTCGAGCTTTATCGGCTGTGGCTTGCTCAGCAGCGAGACCGTGACAAGGACATTCCTGCGGACTTCGTCGAACTGCTCCAGCGCCGGACCGTCTCAGCTAACGAGGCCAGGGTGGTTGATGCTCTTCGAATCGCGACCAAGAACGCCGACCGGGCGTTTAGCACTGAGGAAATCGGCAAAGTGGTTTCGGTGCTCCAGGCATCCTGATGGTTCACGAGGTCATCATGACGAAGCCAAAACCAGTGCGACTCTGACGGAGTATGGTTGTCCGAAACCAAGAGCGGACAAACATCATACGCACCTTAAATCTAATGACATTGCTCGGGGACCAAGTTTCCGGGATCGAACCCATCGTCTGTGCCGATCGGCGGCACCCCCTCCTGATATGAAGAACCATGGTCACAGCATTCCTTGCGGCAGCAGCCGTTCTCTCCGCGTCCTTCACCTTCTCAGACCGCACCCCGCAGCAACTCGTCGAAGAGTTCGCCGGCTACTGCATGCATGATGGCCGCGTCGTCGAAATGACCGACCGCCAGCTCACCTGCGAGCTGAACCTGACACGCACCCAGAAGGTGAACTACCTCTTCCGCAACTTCCGCCAGCGGAACTACACGGACCAGGTGCAGCACGTCATCACCCTGACCGCGATCCCTGCAGGCAAAGGGTCGATCGTCTCCATGAGCGAACGCGTCCATGCACAGATCGGCGCTCAGACCCGCACCTCTGACCTGGATATGAATCGTCGAGGCAGCTCGACCGTGGCCCTGGTCAACATGGGCGGCACCCGAAACTAACGTTCAAAGGAGCGGGCAGCGCCGGAGCAGGCGGTTTTGACTTTCGAGAACCAGTCAAGCGCGACACTTCAGTGTGACACAAAGTGCGACACACGTAGGGCTGGGGGTCAGATAAGTGCTTGTTTTATCTAGGTTTTAGGGCCGGTGGCGGAGAGGGTGTCGGATTCCGGGCCTTTTCAGCCCTATTCACCGTTGTTCAGAGGTAGGTTGAACCCAGGTGTGGCTTGAGTTTGGTCGCTTCAGGACGTTGCATATTGTTGCACTCAAGCGCAGATTTTTTGATGGGTGAGTTGATGGGTTTTATGATGGGTTGTTGGATGGGTGGGAAATGCCCCGGAAAGCAGATGAACTAGGACCATTGGCGGTGTCGCGGCTACGCGAACCTGGCCTGCATTTTGTTGGCGGGGTAGCAGGGCTAGCCCTGCAAGTGCTGTCAAGCGGCGGGCGAAGCTGGATCTTGCGCGCGACCATGGGAAAGCGGAGGAGAGACCTGGGTCTCGGGGGCTATCCCGATGTGACGCTGGCGCGAGCGCGAGAGGCCGCCCGCGACGCGCGGGAGCAGATCCGGCGCGGTATTGATCCAGTCGAAGCAGGTCGTGAGGCGCGCCGAGCGGTGAGAACGCCCGCCGTCGTTGCGATCTCGTTCCGCAAGGCCGCAGAGGCCTATATGGCGGCGCATGAGGCTAGCTGGAAGAATCCCAAACACAGGGCGCAGTGGGCGGCCACGCTTGAAACCTATGTCTATCCGGTGATCGGCGACCTGGGCGTGGAGGAAGTCGCTCTTCCTCATGTGATGCGAATTCTGGAGCCCATCTGGACGATCAAGACCGAGACCGCGAGCCGCCTTCGCGGGCGTGTGGAAATGGTGCTCGATTGGGCCGCGGCGCGCGAATACCGATCTGGTCCCAACCCCGCACGTTGGCGGGGGCATCTGGACAAACTCCTCGCCAAGCCATCCCGGGTCGCGAAGGTTGTTCACCACAAGGCCTTGGGCATCGACCAAATGCCTGCCTTCATGGCCAGGCTTGCTGAAGAAAAAGGGACAGGCGCGCGGGCGCTTGAGTTCACCATTCTCACCGCAGCGCGCTCGGGCGAAGTGCGGGGCGCCAGATGGTCCGAGATCGATCTTCCGGCCGCCCTGTGGGTCGTGCCGGGTGAGCGGATGAAGGCGGGGCGGCCGCATCGTGTGCCGCTTTCGTCAGGCGCGCTCGCGCTTCTCGCTGCGACGCGCCGGAATCCGGACATTGATCTGGTCTTCGCCAATATCGATGGCGAGGCGCTCTCGAACATGACCCTTGCTTCCGTGCTTCGCCGCATGAAGGTCGAGGC
>Ga0265296_1000735_pt1 | contig 45004 bp, 53 predicted proteins | sample MunlanPumphouse1_FD_189073 | JGI IMG/M metagenome (GOLD analysis project Ga0265296, IMG submission 189073) | Groundwater microbial communities from a municipal landfill in Southern Ontario, Canada - Pumphouse #1 | ecosystem: Environmental > Aquatic > Deep subsurface > Groundwater | place... | reverse complement strand
AGTCCGCCTCCGGGCGCCGCGACTCGGCGGCCGCCGGCGGCGGTGCGCCGCGGCGCCGCCGGCGCTTCCGCTGGTGGCACATCCCCCTGGGGCTCCTCCTCGCGCTCCTCATCGCCGGCGTCGTCCTCACGGTCCTCGCCTGGCCGGGGTACAAGCGCTTCGATCACGCCGTCGACAAGTCGAACCTCCGCATCGACAAGGACACCCGCGCCCAGCTCGCTCCCGACAGGGGCTGGATCTGGCGCCGCGGCACCACCCTCCTGCTCCTCGGGGTCGACAGCAAGGACGGCGAGCCGGCGCGCTCGGACACGATCATGCTCATGCACTTCGACCCCGGGACCCACACCATCAACCAGTTCTCCATCCCCCGCGACACGCGCGTCGACGTCCCGGGGCGCGGTACCGACAAGATCAACGCCGCGATGTTCTGGGGCGGCCCCTCGCTGGCGCTCGAGACGGTGCAGCGCTTCCTCGGCATCCCCATCAACCACGTCATGGTCGTCAACTTCAAAGGCTTCCCGCGGCTCGTGGACGCCGTCGGCGGCGTCGACATGCGGGTCCCCAAGACGATCTCCACCGTGGCCGGCAGCGACGCTCGCCCCGTGACCTTCGAGAAAGGTATGCATCACTTCGACGGCAGGTCAGCGATGCTCTACGTGCGCATCCGCTACGCCGACGACGACTTCCACCGCGCCAGGCGGCAGCAGCAGTTCGTGCAGGCGCTGCAGAAGAAGCTCGCGCGGCCGTCCAACATCACCAAGCTGCCCCTCATCGGCAGGCGCTTTATGAGCGGCGTCGACACCGACCTCACCACCAACCAGATCCTGGAGCTCGCCTACCTCAAGTGGCGTGCCGACAGCGGCAAGAAGCTGGTGCTGGCCGGCGAGCCCGGGTACGAGGGTGGGGTCGCCTACGTCTTCCCGCCCGAGCAGTCAAAGCTGCAACGCCAGGTGCGGAGCTTCCTGAACCAGTGACCGGCGGCCGGCCGTGTGCCGGCGGCGCCGCGCCCGGTGCCGTGCGCCGGCGGGCGGTCCACCCCATCCCGTGCTCCGGCGGCGCCCCGCCCGCCGGCCTGACCGCCGCCGCTAGTACTCGACGGCCACCAGCGCGAGGCCGCGAGCCGGCGCCGTCTGCCCCATACGCCGGCGCTCACCGTCGGAGAGGGCGGCGGCGAACTCCTCCGCCGTCGCCCGGCCCTGGGCGACGTCCACGGCCGAACCCACGGCCACGCGCACCATGTTGTGCAGGAAGCTGCCGGCGGTGATCTCGAACACCCACTCCTCGCCGCCGGGGTCTGGAGACCACGCGGCAGCACGTACTTCCCGCACGCAGTTGTGGTAGAGGTGCGCCGAGGGCGTCAGCGCCGCGAAGTCGCGGTGGCCGGGCAGCAGCGCCGCGACCTCCCCGAGGATCCGCGTGTCGACGGCGCCGCGGACGTTCCACACGTAGGCGCGCTCGGCCACCGGCTTCACCGGCGCCAGCCAGAGCCGGTACCGGTAGGTCCGGGAGCGCGCCTCGCGGGCGACGAAGCCGGGCGGCGCCGGCGCGAGCTCGCGGACGGCGACGTCCGGCGGCAGGAGGGCGTTGAGCGAGTGCCGGAGGAGGTCAGGGCGCACGTCGCGCCGGCCGCAGGTGAAGGATGCGACCTGCGCCCAGGCGTGCACGCCGGCGTCGGTGCGGCCGGCGACGCTGAGCCGGACGGGCTCACGCAGTACCGTCGCCAGGGCCTCCTCGAGCACCTCCTGCACGGTGCGCAGCCCGGGTTGCCGGGCCCAGCCGTGGAAGCGCGTGCCCTCGTAGGCGAGGTCGAGCCGGTACGTGGCCGGCCGCAGGCTCTGGTCCGGCTGCTCCGCCCCCACGCCCTGCCGCCCCCCCGTCACTGCGCCTCCGCTCACGCCGGCATCCTACACGAGCAGCGCCACCGCGATGACGGCGGCGGTGGCGCCCAGGAGCACCGCGTCGAGCCAGCTCGCGCGCAGCGGATGCAGGCGCGTGCGGGCGATCCCCGGGCGGTAGCAGCGCGCCTCCATGGCGAGCGCGAGCTCGTCGGCGCGCCGGAAGCTGAGCACGAACAGCGGTATCAGGACCGGGACCAGGGCGCGGACGCGGCGGCGCAGGCCGCCGCTGCGGAAATCGGCTCCGCGGGCGCGCTGAGCGCGCATGATCGTCTCCAGCTCCACGAGAAGTGTTGGGATGAAGCGCAGGGCGATGGTGACCATGAGCGCCAGCTCGTCGGTGGGCACCCGGAGCCGGCGCAGCGGCCGGCCGAGCCAGGCGAGGCCGTCGGTGAGCGCGATGGGCGCGGTCGTGAGCGTGAGCACCGAACCGATCAGCACGAGCACCACGAGGCGCAGGCTCAGGAAGGCGGCGAGCTCGAGTCCACGCCACGAGAGGTGGAAGAACCAGACGCTGAAGAACGCCTCGCCGGGGGCGAAGACAAGCTGCGCCACGAAGGTGAGCCCTACCAGCCAGAGCAGGGGTCTGAAGGCGCGCCAGAACCAGCGTAGGGGCACCCGGCTCAGCCCATAGGCGAGAGCCGCGGCGGCGGCGTAGACGGCGAGGCTGGCGAACGAATCGCGCACGAACAGCGCCAGAGCCAGCGCCGAGACGGCGACGAACTTCGCCCGCGGGTCGAAGCGGTGCACGGCGGAGTCGCCGGGGTAGTACTGTGCGATGCTCGCCTTCACGCGAGGGCCTCGGCGGCGGCCGCAAAGTCACGCGGCGCCGTAGCGGGGTCGCGGCCGAGTCGCCGCCACAGCTCCACGAGGAAGGGCTCGCGGAGGCGGTTCGCGGCCAGCAGGGGGGCGCCGGCGGCGCCGAAGTCCCAGGCGCCGACGGCCGCCACGCGGCCTTCCGCCAGCAGGAGCACCTCGTCGCAGAGCGCCCAGGCGAGGTCGACGTCGTGAGTGGCCAGGACCAGGGTGACGCCGTCACCCTTGAGCCGCTGGAGGATGGCCACGAGGTCGCGGCGCGTGCCGGGGTCGAGGCTGACAAAGGGCTCGTCCAGCAGCAGGAGCCGCGGCCGCATGGCGAGGACGCCGGCCAGCGCCAGCCGGCGCTGTTCGCCACCCGAGAGCGAGTAGGGGTGCCGCCCGCCGAAAGCGGCCGGCGGCAGCCCCACGACCTCGAGGGCCGCATCCACGGCGGCCGCGACGGCGCCCTCCGGCCACGCCAGCTGGCGCGGCCCGAAGGCGGCGTCGTCGAAGGCCGTCGCGGCGAAGAGCTGCAGCTCGGGGATCTGGAAGACGAGGCCCACCTCACGTCGCAGGGCCTCGTAGCGAGAGTCGCCGGAGCTCGCCCCGTCCAGCAGCACCGCCCCGCCGTCCGCTTCGTCGAGGCCGCGGATCACCTGCAGCAGCGTGGTCTTGCCGGCGCCCGAGGCGCCCACCAGAGCCAGGGAGCCGCCGGCCTCGAGCGCGAAGCTCACGTCGCGCAAAGCCGGCAGGCGCTCGCCGCCCTCCGCATAGCTGAACGACACGCCAGCACAGGCCAGGCCCATGCCGGCCGACGACCTCTCGGGGCCGGCGAGCTGCCGCTCGGCGTCGCCGCGAGGCTTCATCTGGGCCCGCCGAGCTCGTCGAGCAAGTCGTCCAGGGTCAGCGGCAAGCTGGCAAGGCGGCGGCCCCGCGCCGCGAGCGCCAAGGCCAGCTCGCCCGACGCCGGCAGGCCAAGGCGCAGCCGGCGCACGAGCTGCACATCGTCGAACAGCCCCTGGGGAGGGCCGGCGTACACCTCCGTGCCGCGTTCCAGCGCGATCACCCGGTCGGCGCCCACCACCTCGTCCATCTCCTGGGTGATGAAGACGATCGCCAGTCCCTCGGCACGAAGGCCGTCGACGGCCGCGAGCACCTCGCGGCGGCCGGCCGGGTCGAGCATCGCCGTGGGTTCGTCGAGCACCAGCGCCCGGCGCGGGATGGCCAGTACGCCGGCCAGCGCCGTGCGCTGCTTCTGGCCGCCCGAGAGCAGGTGCGGCTCACGCCGCCGCAGACTCACGAGGCCGAAGCGGGAGAGCATCTCGTCCACACGCCGGCGGATCTCCGGCGCCGGCCAGGAGAGGTTCTCGAGGCCGAACGCCACGTCCTCCTCCACGCACTCGGCGACGAGCTGGTTCTCGGGGTTCTGGAAGAGCACGCCCACGTCCCGGCGCGCCACGAGGCGCCCCTCTTCGGTCAGCAGGTCGTGGCCGCAGGCCAGCGCACGGCGGGCGGCGGTGGGCTTCTGCAGGCCGCCCAGCAGGCGCGCGAGCGTGGACTTACCCGAGCCGTTCGCCCCCACCACGGCCACGAACTCGCCCTCGGCGGCCTGCAGGTCGAGGCCGGCCAGTGCGTCGGCCGGTGCCCCAGGGTAGCGGTAGTGGAGCCCGGAGACGTCGAGGAGCCGCGCCGCCGGGAAGGCGGGCGCGGCGGCTGGGTCGGCGGGGGAGGCGGCCGGGTGCGCAGGCGGGGCGGTCATGCTGAGGGCAGCTTACCGCATCGGCCTGACGAGGCCGCCCTGCGGCGGGGCGCGCACGACCGTTGCCCCGCCGGAGGGCAGCCCCCCGGGCCTGCGCGACCCGCGCCAGGCGCGGGTCGCGCGCCGGTTCCGCCGCGGTCAGGGCTGGCAGGCCGCCTCGAGGCCGACCGCCGGGCGGCTCAGCCGGCTCAGCTCCGCCCCGCCCTGGTCCGCCTCACGCCGCCTCGGGGCGGGCCTCCTCCGGATTCGTCGCCGTCGCTTCGGCGTGCACGCGCACCTGGACGAAGTAGGCGGCCAGGGGCCGGTAGGCGAGGTGCGACCACTTGCCGAACGGCACCTCGAGCACGAGCATCGGCACGACGCCCATGAGATGCACGACGTACAGCACGTTGGCGGCCGCGTCGAGGCCGAAGCGGTGGAGGATGTGCTGCAGCACGCCCGTCGTGGCGACGACCAGGAGCAGGATGAGGAACATCCAGTCAGACTCGTGCGAGTGGGCGTGCTGCGGCGAGTCCTTCTTGAGGCGGCCACGAAGATTGATGACCACGGCTACGATGAGCCCCGCCGACGCCAGGTACCCGAACAGGTGGACCCGCCAGTCGATGGACGGGCCGCTCGCCATCTCGCGGAGGAAGAACATGATGAGCACGAGCATGGTCACGTAGCTCAGCATGAGGGCCAGGTGCACGGCCCACGGCCGTCTGCGCTCGCAGCGCCGGAACTTCATCTGCGTGAAGAAGTGGTACGGCAGCGTGTACAGGCCGGCGACGTAGGAGCTGAGCGGCGCGCGGTCGCGGTCGCCGCCCATGACGAAGCGCCACATGCGAGAGACGTTGATGCCCAGGAGGACGACAAGCACCGTCGCCATCGACCAGTCGAATGCATGGATCTTGGCGCTCGGCAAGAAGGCGTTCGGGCCGTCGTAGTCGCTGATGCTGCCCTGGGACATCCCGAACAGCATGAAACCGACACCGGTGAGGATGGCGGCCAGCACGATGGCGAGCACCTCCCAGCGCCAGGAGCGGTAGAAGAGGCTTGCGATGCCGCTGAAGTCGTACTTGGACGTGAGCCAGCGGCGCATGCTCATCATCGTCTCGGCGGGGTCGGCCTCCTTCGGGCACTGCTCCGAGCACTCGCCGCAGTAGTAGCAGAGCCAGGGCTCGAGCGAGCCCTTGAGCTTGTCCTCGAGCCCCAGCTGGACGGCGTGCACGGGGCGACGCGGGAGTATGTACTCCCCGTCCGCCTGCACGCACACCGCCGAGCAGTTGCCGCAATTGAAGCACTTGCTGACGTCCTTGGCACCGAATGCCCGGAGCTCGTCGACGAGCTCAGGATTGATTGTTGTAGCCATCGTGCTCCGACCTAGATGAACAAGTTGACGTTGGCTTCGTCGGCTTCGCCAAGGTAGGCGGCGACGCCGGCGTACTCGATGTCGTCCAGGAGCTCTTCCTGCTTGAAGCCGAGGATGTCCATGGAGAGCGTGCAGGCGATGAACTTCACGCCCTGCTCCCGAGCGCTGTCGAAGAGCTCCTCGAGCGACATGCCGCCGGCGTCCTTGGTGGCCTTCCTCATCATTGGGCTGCCGGCGCCGGCGAAGTTCATCTTGGAGAGGCCGAGCTTCTTCGTGCCCTTGGGCATCATCCTGCCGAACATCGACTGCAGGGTGCTCTTCTTGGCGTCGGTCTGGACCTTCTCGGTCTTGCGCAGGATGTTGAGGCCCCAGAAGGTGCAGAAGATGGTGACGTCGTCGCCCATGGCGGCGGCGCCGTTGGCGATGATCAAGGCCGCCATGACTTTGTCGAAGTCGCCGCTGAACAGGATGATGGTCTTCTTGGTCGTGTCCACGAGCTGTCTCCTCTCACGGCGGTCCCTCAGGACCCCTCTCTGGGAACCGTTTGATAGCGGAAGTACCCTTCGTCGTCGACTTCCTTGATCTCGGCCAACCAGCCGTACTTGCGCAGGCCCATCACCCAGAACACGACTTCGTGGCTGGGCCTGCCGACGGCGGCGGCGATCTCCGGGATGGTCTGGGGCCCGGCGGCGAGCACCTTGAGGATCCGGGCCCTCATGAACTGCTCGTCGCGGATGATCTCGCGCGTGTGCCGGATGGGCGTCTGGCTTGGCTCAGTGCCGGTCGCGCTCATCGGCACACCACCTCCATCATGCCGTCGATCATGGCCTTGATCTGGGCGTCGGTGTAGCCCTGCAGATCGATGGCGTCCGTGGGGCACACGGGGGCACAGCCTCCGCAACCCTTGCAGGCCGTCCTGGAGATGACGGCGACTTCCTTGCCGTCGAGCTGCTCGCGAGCGATCGCGGCGTACGGGCAGGTGTTCTCGCAGGCGCCGCACCAGGTGCACGCGTCGGTGTCGACGGTGGCCACCAGCGGATCCAGCTCGGCGAAGCCGCGCTTGAGGACGGCGGCGCTCTGGGTCACCGCCGCCAGCCCCGAGGCGACCGCCTCGGACGAGGTCCGCGGCGCCTGACAGGCGCCGCAGATGTAGGCGCCGTCCACGACCGTTTCGACCGGGCGGAGCTTGGGGTGGATCTCGTTGAAGAACCCGCTTTGCCCGACGGGCAGCTTGAGCGCGCTGATCAGGCTCTCGTTTTCGCGGGGGACCATACCGGTGACGAGAACGACGAGATCGGCGGTGAGCGCGACCTCTTCGCCTTCGGACAGCAGGTCGCGCGCCGTCAGCGTGAGGCGGCCGGACTTCGCGTCCTTCTCCACCGCCGGCGGCTCATCGTCGGGGAACTTGACGAACGCCGAGCCCCTCTCGAGCGCCTCGGCGTAGAGAAGCTCGTACTTCCCGTAGGTCCGCATGTCGCGGTAGAAGTGGTATTGGTGCACTTTGGCAGGCAAGTCGGCGACCTGGGTCGCGGCGTGCACGGCCGCGGTGCAGCAGTAGCGGGAGCAGTAGGTGTTGCCGCCCTCGACGCCCTCTCCCTGGCGGCTGCCGACGCAGTAGATGTAGGCGACGGTCTTCACGGGCCGGCCGCCGTACTGCAGGGGGCCGGCTGACTCATCGAGCAGCTTCTTGAACTCGGCGATCGTGAGGACGCCGTCCAGGCCAGAGCCGAGCTCGCCGGCGGCGGGCTGGTACGTGTCGAAGCCGGTGGCGATGACGATGGAGCCGACGACCAGGCGGATGGTCTCGAGCTGCTCGCCGTGGATCGCGACCGTCACCTCGTAGTTGCCGAAGCTGCCACCCTTGGCGACCAGCTCGGCGCTGGTGAAGACGGTGACCGCCGGGTGCGCGCGCACCTTCTCCTCCAGCTTGGCGATCAGCTCGGCGCCGTTGCGCCCGTGCGGGTACATCTCGCCGAAGCCGGCGACCCAGCCGCCGAGCTGAGGCTCCTTCTCCACAAGGAAGACGGAGAGGCCGATCTCGGCGAGGCCGAGGGCCGCGCGCAGGCCGGCGATGCCGCCGCCGACGACGAGGCTCCTCGGCGTGGTCTCGACGACGATCGGCTCGAGCGGCTCGGTGAGGCGCGTGCGGTTGATACCGGCGCGCACGAGGCGCACCGCCTTCTCGGTCGCACCCTCGTGGTCGTCGGTGTGCGTCCACGAGCACTGCTCGCGGACGTTCACCTGCGTGTACTGGAACGGGTTCATGCCGGCGCGCCTGGCGACGTCGCGGAAGGTGTAGGTGTGGAGCTTGGGCGAGCAGGAGGCGATGACGAGCCCGTCGAGGCCCTGCTCCTGCGCGTCGGCGACGATCTCACTCTGGGTCGAGTCGGAGCAGGTGAACATCGCCGTCTTGGCGACGGTCACGCCCGGCTCCTTCTCGGCGGCGGCCACGACCTCGTCGACGTCGACGTAGTCGCCGATGTTGCCGCCGCACTGGCAGACGTACACGCCGATCTTGCGGGCGCTCATGCTGTCACCTTCACGTTCGCGGCTGACCGTACTCCGGCGGCGTCCGCGGCCCGGGCCTTCTCGATGTGCGCGGCGGCCTGAGCAACGGCCGCGCCGGCGTGAAGGATCGAGTCGGGGATGTCCTTGACGCCCGAGGCCGAACCGGCGACGAAGACCCCGGGCAGGTTGGTGCGGCCGGGGTCGAGGTCCTCGTCGGCCTCGCCGACGTAGAAGTACTCGTCGAGGCCGAGGGCGCCGGCCTCGAACAGGTCGGCCGCCTCGGTGTTGGGCTGCACGCCGACGGCGAGCACGACCATGTCGTACTCGGCCTCGACGATGCCGCCGTCGCCCTCGATGTCCTCGTAGCGGACGATGAGGTCGCCGTCGTCCTTCTCGGTGATCTTCGCGACGCGACCCTTGATGAACATGGCGCCCATGTCCTTGGCCTGCTGGTAGAACTCGTCGTAGCCCTTGCCCACGGCGCGCACGTCCATGTAGTGGACGGTCACGTCGGCGAGGGGCAGGGCACCCATGACCAGCTGGTTGTGCTTCACGGAGTACATGCAGCAGATCCGCGAGCAGAGCGGGTTGCCGACCTGGGCCTCGCGGGAACCGGTGCACATGACGTAGCCGATACGGTCCGGCACCTTGCCGTCGCCCGGCCGCACGACCGAGTTGAACGGCCGCGTCGGGGCGAGCAGGCGGTCCATCTGCATGCCGGTGATGACGTTCTTGTAGCGGCCGTAGCCGTATTCCGGTTTGGCATCGGCGGGAAACAGACGGAAGCCTGTGGCCAACACGACCGCGTCGACGTCCGCCTCGATGTCCTCGCCGCGCATGTCGAGCTTGATCGCGTCCGCCGGGCAGGCGTCGACGCAGGCGTGACACTCGGAGCAGATGCCGCAGTCGAGGCAACGGGCGGCGCCGAGGAAGGCTTCTTCCTCGGTCATCGGCGCCTCGGTCTCAGCGAAGTCCGTCGGCGAGGCGTTCATGGCAGCGTGGGGCTCGAGCGGCTCTCGCCGGTCGTACACGTCCTGGCGTTTGAGCACCTCAGCTCGGTCCACGACCGGCAGAGCCTCGTCGAAGGCGGCCGAGTCGAGCTCGTCGCCCTGCAGGTAGCGGTCGATCATGAAGGCCGCGCGGCGGCCCTGGCCGACGGCGGTGGTGATCATCGTCGGTCCGGTGACGACGTCACCGGCGGCGAAGACGTGCGGCACCGCCGTCTGCAGGGTGCCGGGGTCGGCCTTGAGCGTCCGGTTGCCGTTGGTCTCGAGGCCGAACGCGGCGGTGTCGGCGCCCATGCCGGCGGCGACGATGACGACGTCGCAGTCGACGCGCTGCTTCTTGCTCTCGTCGTACTCGGGGGCGAACCTGCCCTCGGGGTTGAAGACGCAGGAGCAGACCTTGAGCTCCGCGCTCTGCACTCGGCCGTTCCCGGAGAAGTGGTCGACGCCCCAGCCGTCGTGCAGCGTGATGCCCTCGGCCTTGGCCTCCTCGACCTCGAAGTCGTGGGCGGGCATCTCGTCGCAGCACTCGAGGCTGGCCTGGTGGACGGCCGCGGCGCCGAGGCGGCGCGCCGTGCGCGCCGCGTCGATGGCGACGTTGCCGCCGCCCACGACGAGCACCTGCTTTCCGGCGAGGTCGACAGGCTTGCCGAGCTTGACGTCGGCGAGGAAGGTGAGGGCGCTCTGGACGCCGTCGAGCTCCTCGCCCGGCACGCGCAGCTGCACAGCCTTGTGCGTGCCGGTCGCGACGAGCACGGCGTCGAAGCCGTCGTCCTTGAGCCCCGCGATGTCTTCCACCCGCGAGTCAGTCTCGATCTCGACGCCGATCGCCGTCACGTTGGCAACGTCGTCGTCGATCACGTCGTTCGGGAGTCGGTACGCCGGGATGCCGAGGCGGAGCATGCCGCCCGCCTGTGACGCGGCCTCGAAGATCTTGACACCGTAGCCTTTGCGGGCGAGCTGCCAGGCGGCCGTGAGGCCGGCCGGCCCCGAGCCCACGACGGCGACCGTCATGCCATTCTGCTCGGGCTTCTCGACGGCCTTGGCTTCCGCCTGGCCATACCGCCGGTCGGCGATGAAGCGCTTGAGGCGGCGGATCGGCAGCGGTCCCTCGAGCTCGCCCCGCGTGCACTGCTCCTCGCAGGGCGCGTAGCACGCCCGCCCGAGGCTGCCGACGAGCGGCGTCGTCTCCAGGACCAGGTCGAAGGCCTGATCGTACTCGCCGCTGCGCACGCGAGCGACGTAGCCGTGGGCCTTGATGCCCGCGGGGCACTCAGAGGTGCACGGCGAGACGCCGGCGCGGCTGATGACCGCCTTCTTCGGCACTGCCTGCGGGAAGGCGATGAAGGCTGCGCGCCGCGACACCATGTCGGCGTTGTACTCGTCCGGGACGGCGACGTTGCAGGCCATCTCACACTGGCGGCAGCCCGTGCAGGCGGCGGCGTCGACGAACTTCGGGTTCTGGCGGATCTTGGCGTGATAGCCGTCACCGTCTCCGCGGATGCCCTCCACCTGGGCGTAGGTGAGGACGTCGATGTTGGGGTGATGGATGGTCGCGGCCATCTTGGGGGTGGAGATGCAGCTGGCGCAGTCGAGCGTCGGGAAGACCTTGCTGAGCAGGATCATCTTGCCGCCGACGCTCGGCTCCTTCTCGACGACGAGCACCTTGTAGCCCATGTCGCCGAGCTTGAGGGCCGACTCCATCCCGCCGATGCCGCTGCCGACCACGAGGGCGTCGTACTTCATGAGGTCGCCTTCCGGGCCGGTCCCAGGCCTGTCAGGGACGTCGCGTACTCGTGCATGTAGTTGGTGAAAGGCTCCGCGCAGACGGAGCAGATCGCGGCCATGCGCACGCGCTGCGGCTCGTAGCCCTTCTGCTCAAGCAGCTTCTGCGCATCGCTCATGATGCCGGACGTACGCTCGGCGCAGTCCGGCAGGTAGGCGCACTCCTCGCCGTCGGCGGCGATGAAGACGCCGTCGAAGCCCTGCTCCACGGCATACAGGATCCAGCCCGGCTTGACCGCACTCGTGCAGGGCAGGTTGATCACCATCACCCTGGGCGAGTAATGCATGTGCGAGCTGCCCGCCAGGTCGATTCCCGGGTCGGATATGTTGTTGGTGCTGAAGACCAGGATCCGCGGGTCGTATGCCTGGCCCACTTCTGCCGCTGCCTCAGCCATCGTCACTTCATCTTCTTGACGAACAGGCGCATGTAGCCGGGCTCCTCGACCACGCCGAGGTAGTCGTGGCCCATCTTCTTGGACCACGCGGGGAGGTCCTTGGTCGTTCCCGAGTCGGTCGCCTGGACCTCCATGACGCCGCCCACCGAGACGCCGGGGATGCCCTTCTTGGCGGCGAGGATCGGCCCGGGGCACGAGGTGCCGCGCGCGTCTACCACTTTCTCAGCCTGGATCGCGTTGAGCTCTTCGGGTGTCATGCTGACCATCTCCTTGTCGCCGTTGAACGCTCGTGCTTTGGTGCGCACGCCCGCCCCAGGCATGCCTGTGAGGGAGATTCACATCCGGCTCCGCGCTCCGGATCTGCCCGGGGCCCGAACCGCTTGTGTCTCCTGGTACAAGCAGACCCTAGCATACCCCCATGGGTATGTGCAACAGCCGCGGATGTTCCGCGTTCCGCGGCCCGCCCCTCCCCGTCGGGGCCTCGGAACGCGGAAGGGGCGGGCGGCCCTTCGGCCGCCCGCCCCTCGCGTCACCCATCTGAAGAGTGGTACTACACCAGCTCGATGTACGCCTGCTCGCTGCCGTCCCCTGGGCGCGGCCCGAGCTTGATGATGCGCGTGTAGCCGCCCTTGCGCTCGGCGTAGCGCGGGGCCACATCGTTGAACAGCTTGTAGACGATCTTCTTGTTGCGCAGCATGGAGATGGCCAGCCGGCGAGCGTGCAGGTCGCCGCGCTTGCCAAGCGTGATGACCTCCTCGACCAGCGGGCGTACCTCTTTGGCGCGCGCAACGCCGGTCTTGATCTTCTCGTGCTCGAGCAGCTGGCAGGCGAGGCCCGAAAGCAGCGCCTTGCGCTGGTCGGGCGCCATGTTGAACTTGCGGCCTGACTTCTGATGGCGCATGTTACTCGTCACCCCGCAGAGAGAGCCCACGTTCGGAGAGCTTCTCCTTGACCTCGTCGATGCTCTTCTTGCCGAAGTTCGGGATGTTGAGCAGCTCGGCCTCGGTCTTGGAGACCAGGTCGCCGACGGTCTGGATGCCCTCACGCTTGAGGCAGTTGTACGAACGGACGCCGAGCTCGAGCTCCTCGATGAGCACGTCGTCCATGCCGCCGCCCGCCGGCGAAGTGGCGAGGCCCTCGATGGGGAACTCCTCGCTCGCCCGCGTGCGGTCCGGGTCGGTGAAGATCGACATCCGGTCGACGAGGATCTCGGCGGCCTCGCGCAGCGCCTCTTCGGGGAGCAGCGCGCCGTTGGTCGTGATGTCGAGGATGAGCTTGTCGTAGTCGGTGCGCTGGCCCACGCGGGCGCTCTCGACGTGATACGAGACCCGCTTGATGGGGCTGAAGATGGAGTCGATCGGGATGACCCCGATCACCGTCTCGGGCGTCTTGTTGCCCTCGGCGGGCACATAGCCGGTGCCGCGCCGCACGGTCAGCAGCATCTCGATGGCCCCGCCGTCAGAAAGCGTCGCGATGTGATGATCCGGGTTCAGGATCTCCAGCTCGGCCGGGATGTCGATGTCGGCCGCCACGACCTTGCCGGGCTTGTCCTTGTAGAGCCTCACCTGGACCTCGTCCAGCTCACCGTGGAGGCGGCAGACGAGCTCCTTGAGGTTGAGGATGACGTCCGTTACGTCTTCCTTCACGCCCTTGACGGTCGTGAACTCGTGGGCGACGCCCTCGATCTTGACCGAGCTCACGGCGGCGCCCTCGAGCGACGAGAGCAGCACGCGCCGCAGCGCGTTGCCGAACGTATGCCCGAACCCGCGGTCGAGGGGCTCTACCTCGAAGCGCGCCCGGTTTCCGGCGAGCTGTTCGCGCGTGATGTTGGGCATCTGAAACTGTAGCAACTGGCCTCCTGTAAGGTCTTCGCCGCGGGTCAGCTGCAGCGTTTACTTGGAGTAGAGCTCGACGATGAGCTGCTCCTGCACCGGCGCGTCGATCTCCGCCCGCACGGGGGCGCGCAGGATCTTGCCGGTCAGGTTGTCATGGTCGACCAGCAGCCACGGGGACACCGACGAGGTGAGGTCGGTGGCGGCGCGGACGGTCTCCACGGCCTTGCTGTTCGTGCGCACCGAGACGATGTCGTCGGGGCGCACCTGGTACGACGGGACGTCGACCTTCTTGCCGTTGACCTGGAAATGTGCGTGACGGACCAACTGACGGGCCTGACGGCGCGAAGCGCCGAACCCCAGGCGGTAGACGACGTTGTCGAGCCTCATCTCGAGGAGACAGAGCAAGGTCTCACCGGTGATGCCCTGCTTGCGGCTCGCGATCTCGTAGTAGTGATGGAACTGCTTCTCGAGCACCTGGTAGTAGCGCCGAGCCTTCTGCTTCTCACGAAGCTGAAGGAGGTACTCGCTCTGCTTGATGCGCCCGCGGCCGTGCTCCCCTGGCGGGTAAGAACGACGCTCGACGGCACACTTGTCCGTGAGGCAGCGCTCACCCTTGAGGAAGAGCTTCTCAGCCTCGCGGCGGCACTGCTTGCACTGTGGTGAAGTATCTCTGGCCAAGTGGACCTTCCTAGACCCGGCGACGCTTGCGGGGACGGCACCCGTTGTGCGGCACCGGCGTCACATCTTTGACACTCATGATCTCGAGGCCGGCGGCCTGCAGCGAGCGCACCGCCGTCTCGCGGCCGGAGCCCGGCCCGCGAACGAACACCTCGACCTTCTGAAGGCCGTGCTCCATGCCCTTCTTGGCGCACGACTCGGCCGTCACCTGGGCCGCGAAGGGCGTGCTCTTGCGCGAGCCCTTGAAGCCGACAGACCCGGCGCTCTCCCACGCGATGACATTGCCCTCCTTGTCGGTGAGCGTCACCAGCGTGTTGTTGAACGATGTCTTGATGTGCGCCTGGCCGATGGCGATGTTCTTGCGGACCTTGCGGCGCTGACGTCCTTTGGCTCTCTGAGGCTTGGCCACTCTGCTCTACTCCTCCGGCTCGGCGGTCACTTCTTGCGCTTGCCGCTGATTGTCCTCTTGGGACCCTTGCGCGAACGGGCGTTGGTGCGCGTCCGCTGACCGTTCACCGGCATGCCGCGACGGTGGCGAATGCCCCGGTAGCAGCCGATGTCCATGAGTCGCTTGATGTTCTGCGAGCGCTCGCGCCGCAGGTCGCCCTCGACCGTGACTTCACGGTCGATGGCCTCACGCAAGCGCACGATCTCTTCTTCGGTGAGGTCGCGGACCTTGGTGTTCGGGTCGATGCCGACCACGACGAGGACCTTGTTGGAGGTCGACCGGCCGATGCCGTAGATGTACGTGAGCCCGATCTCGACCCGCTTCTGGGGCGGGATGTTGACGCCTGCGATACGTGCCATGCGGACTTACCCCTGCCTCTGACGATGCCGCGGGTTCGAGCAGATCACCTGTACCGTGCCGTGACGGCGGATGATCTTGCACTTCTCGCAGATCGGCTTGACTGATGCTCTTACCTTCATCGGTGATCCTCGCTCGAGCGCGGCGCGCCCATAGGCGCCGCGCTTCGCCTCCGGGCGACCGCTGGCGGCCGCTACTTGAACCGGTACGTGATCCTGCCTCTGTTGAGGTCGTAGGGCGACAACTCCACTTTGACCCTGTCGCCGGGCAGGATGCGGATGTAGTTCATACGCATCTTGCCGGAGATGTGGGCGAGCACTTCGTGGTTGTTATCGAGATGCACACGGAACATGGTGTTCGGCAAAGCCTCAACGACCTCGCCTTCGATCTCGATGGCCTCTTCTTTGTTCGCCATACTCCCTACTCGTCGACAGACAGCGGCCTGACATACTACCACAAACAACCGGCCCGACAAACCAGGCCCAAAGCAGAGACGCGGCGGCCGTCGAACCGCGCCCGGAGGCCCCGCTACGCGGGCGCGCCGCCACCCTCCGAGCGGCGGCGCGTCAGGACTCGCGGCCGCGTCTTCCCGATCGCCACCGTGTGTTCGAAGTGCGCCGAGAGCGACCCGTCGGTGGTGAAGATCGACCAACCGTCCTCGGCGACGAACACCTCGTGACCACCGGCGTTGACCATCGGTTCGATGGCGAAGACCATACCTCCCTCGAGCCGCGGTCCGCGCCCCGAATCCCCGTAGTTGGGGATCTGCGGCTCCTCGTGCATCTCCTTGCCCACGCCGTGCCCGACCAGAGACCGGACCACGGCGAAACCCGCAGCCTCGACGACCTCCTGCACGGCGTGCGAGATGTCGCCCAGGCGGCGGCCCTCGTGGCATTCGGCGATGGCCGCCTCGAGCGACTCGGCCGTGACGTCGAGCAGGCGCAGCGCCTCGGCGTCGACGGCGCCCATGGGCAATGTGATGGCGGAGTCGGCCACGTAGCCGTCGAGCGTCACACCCACGTCGATGCTCAGTACGTCTCCTTCACCGATCGGCTCTGCCCCGGGGATACCGTGCACCACCATGTCGTTCGGCGAGGCACAGATGGAGGCCGGGAAGCCCCGGTACCCCAGGAAGGTCGGCACCCCGCCACGCTCGCGGATGAATCGCTCGGCGAGCTCGTCGAGATCGCGCGTCGCGACCCCCGGGCGGGCCTCCGCGGCGAGCATGTCGAGGCAGTCCGCCAGGATGCTGCCCGCGGCATCGATCTTCGCGACCTCGGCTGCCGACCTGCGGATGATCACGCGCTGTCAGACACCTGTGAGGATTTGTTCGACCTGCGCGAACACCTCGTCCGGCAGCCTGTCGCCGCCTGAGGCCCTCGCCAGCACGCCACGCGTGGCGTAGTACTCGATGAGCGGCGAGGTCTGGCGCTCGTACACAGCGAGGCGGTTGCGCATCGTCTCCTCGTTGTCGTCGGCGCGCCGCACCAGCTCGCCGCCACAGACGTCACAGACGCCCTCCACGCGCGGCGGATCGAAGTTTACGTTGTACAGCTTGCCGCAGCGGCTGCAGGAGCGCCGCCCGGCGGTACGGCGGATGAGCTCGTCAGCCGGCACGTCGATGAGGATCACGTTCGTGACGCGTCGGCCCTCCTCGGCAAGCATCGCGTCAAGGCGCTCCGCCTGCTCGATCGTGCGCGGGAAGCCGTCGAGCAGGAAGCCCTCGCGGGCGTCGTCCTCGGCCAGCCGGTCGCGCACCACCCCGATGACGACCTCGTCGGGCACCAGGGCTCCGGCCTCGAGGTACCGGCGCGCCGCCCGGCCCATCTCGCTGCCCTGGGCGACGGCGGTGCGCAGCATCTCGCCGGTGGAGATGTGCGGCAGGCCGAAGCGCTTGACGATGCGTTCGGCCTGGGTGCCCTTGCCCGCCCCGGGGCCACCGATCAGGATGAGGTTGTGCTGGGCTTCGCTCATCCCTGGGCTACTTGAGAAAGCCCTCGTAGTGGCGCATGAGCAGCTGGGCCTCCATCTGACGCATCGTGTCGAGCGCCACGCCCACCACGATCAGCAGCGACGTGCCGCCGAAGTAAAAGGGCGCGTTGATCGGCGGCCGGCCGAGCAGCCACGGCAACACAGCCAGGGCGGCGAGGAACAGCGCCCCGGGGAGCGTGAGGCGCGTGAGGATGCGGTCGAGGTATTCGGCCGTGGGACGCCCCGGCCGCACGCCGGGCACGAACCCACCATACTTCTTCAGGTTGTCGGCCTGGTCGATGGGGTTGAACGTGACCGCCGTGTAGAAGTACGTGAAGATGATGATCAGCACAGCCTCCAGCATGATGAACAGGAACGTGTTCGGCCCGAAGGTGTCGCTGAACCAGCCCGCGATGCCCCCCGTGCCCAGGAACTGCGTGAAGGTGGGGACGATCATCATCACCGACGAGGCGAAGATCACCGGGATGACGCCGGCCATGTTCACCTTGAGGGGGATGAAGGTGCTCGTCCCGCCCATCATGCGGCGGCCCACCACTCGTTTGGCGTACTGCACCGGGACGCGCCGCTCGCCGCTCGTGATCCAGATGACGCCCACGACCACCGCCAGGGCGATGACGACGAAGAGGACGATCGTGACGATGCTCAGGGTGGTCAGTTTGACGGCCCCGGACGGGATCCGCGACACGATGCTGATGAAGATCATGATCGACATGCCGTTGCCGATCCCGCGCGCCGTGATGAGCTCGCCGAGCCACATCACGAACACGGCGCCGGCGACGAGGCTCATGACGATCAAGGCCCCACGCCACCAGTTGAGGTCGGGGAGCGCGTTCTGGCTGCGGAACAGCACCATGTAGCCCAGCGACTGCACCAGCGACAAGAGCACGGTGAGCCAACGTGTGTACTTGGTGATGACCTTCTGGCCCTGCTCGCCTTCCTTGGCGAGCTCCTCGAGCTTGGGGATCACCACCGTCAGCAGCTGCATGATGATCGACGCCGTGATGTACGGCATGATGCCCAGGGCGAAGAGGGCGACGCGCGCCAGCGCGCCACCAGAGAACAGGTCGAGGAAGCCGATGACGCCGGCGCCGCCCTGCTCGAAGAACTGCTGCAGAGCATCGAGGTCGACGCCCGGGACCGGCACGTGCGACCCGATGCGATAGATCGCGACCATCGCCGCCGTGAAGAGGACCTTCGTACGAAGGTCCGGGATCTTCCAGGCGTTGACGAGCGACTGCCAGAGCTTGTTGTTCACGGCCCCGCTCCCTCCGCGCCGCTCAGAGCAGTTCGGCTGTGCCGCCGGCTGCCTCGATCTTCTCAACGGCGCTGCGCGAGTACAGGTGCATGCGCACCGTGAGCGCGACCGCGATATCGCCGCCGCCGAGGATCTTGATCGGCGTGCGCGTGTTCTTGACGATGCCCTTGGCGACGAGCGCCTCAGGGGTGACCTCGGCGCCGGGCCCGAACGCCGCCGCCAGACGGCCGATGTTGACCGGCACCGCGTAGGTGCGGAAGGGGCCGATGGGCATGCTCTTCTTCATGTGCGGGCCGCGCAGCTTGCCGAGCCGCATGTAGAGCGGCATCTGGCCACCCTCGTAGCCGGGGCGCACGCCGCCGCCGGAGCGCGCATTGTAACCCTTGTGGCCCTTGCCGGAGGTCTTGCCCTGGCCGCTACCCTTGCCGCGGCCGAGGCGCTTGGTATTCTTCGTGGAGCCCGGGTTGGGGCGCAGGTTGTGAAGTCCTATTTCAGCCATGTCACGACTTCTTCGTTGCCGGGCGCACCTCGACGAGGTACGCGACCTTGTTCACCATGCCGCGGATGACGGGGGTGTCCTCGTGCACCACGGTGTGACGGATGCGCTTGAGGCCCAGGGCGCGCAGCGTGCCGCGATGCGCCGGAAGCCGGCCGATGGCGCTCTTGACCTGCGTGATCTCGAGATAGCCGGCCATGCGGGTCACGCCTCCCCGGCGGGCGCCGCGGCGGCCTCGCCGGCCGGCGCCTCGCGCTGATCGAGGCCGAGCACCTTGCTCACCGAGATGCCGCGCAGACGCGCCTGGCCCTCAGGTGTCTTGAGCGACTGCAGGCCCGCGACGGTCGCGCGCACCAGGTTGATCGGGTTGGTGGTCCCCAGCGACTTCGTGAGGATGTCGCGGACACCGGCCAGCTCGAGCACGGCGCGGACGCCGCCGGCGGCGATGACCCCGGTACCGGGCGCCGCCGGCTTGAGCAGCACGCGCGCGGCGCCGAAGCGGCCGATGGTCTGATGGGTGGTGGTGGTGCCGTTGTAGCGCGGCACCGTGAACAGGTTCTTCTTCGCGTCCTCGATCGCCTTCTGGATCGCCAGCGGCACCTCGCGCGCCTTGCCGTAGCCGGCGCCCACGTGGCCGTTCTCGTCACCGACGACGACCAGGGCCGTGAAGGAGAACCGCCGGCCGCCCTTGACGACCTTGGCGACGCGGTTGATATCGACAACGCGCTCTTTGAGCTCGTTGCCTTCGCTGAATGATCCTCTAGCCACGGGGTCCTTTACTCCTTGTCAGAAAACCAGGCCGCCCTCGCGGGCGCCCTCGGCGAGAGCCTTCACCCGGCCGTGATACAGATAGCCGGACCGGTCGAACACGACCCGCTCGATGCCCTTGTCCTTGGCCCGCTGCGCCAGCAGCTCGCCGACCTTCTTGGCGACCTCGGCCTTCTTGAGCCCGCCGCCCTCGACCTCGACCGACCGGGCGGCGACCAGCGTGGTCGCCTCGCGGTCGTCGATGACCTGGGCGTAGATCGCCTTGTTCGAACGGAACACCGAGACGCGCGGTCGCTCGGGGGTGCCTTCCAGCCGGCCGCGGATACGCTTCTTCCGCTTGGCGCGGGCCTCTCTGATGCTGTTTGCGCTCATCTTGTTGACGTTCCTCTTCTCTCAGGCAGCCTAGGCACGCTTGCCGACCTTGCGCTGCACGTACTCGCCGGCGTACCGGATGCCTTTGCCCTTGTAAGGCTCGGGCGGACGGATCGAGCGCACCTTGGCGGCGGTCTCGCCGACCACCTGCTTGTCGATGCCCCGAACCACGACCACGGTGGCTTGCGGCGTCTCGAAGCTGATGTGCGCCGGCGGCTCGATGAGCACCGGGTGGCTGTAGCCGACCAGCAGCTCGAGGGCGTCGCCCTTGACGCTGGCGCGGTAGCCGACGCCGACGATCTCGAGGCGTTTCTCGAAACCGTCCGTGACGCCCGTCACCATGTTGGCGATGAGCGTGCGCGTGAGCCCGTGCAGGGAGCGATGCTGCCCACTTTCGGTGGGCCGCTTGACCTGGATGACGCCGTCGTCGACCTCGACGAGCATCTCGCGCGGGACCCGCTGGGTGAGCTCGCCCTTGGGGCCCTTCACCGTCACGACGGCGTTGTCGTAGTTGAACTCGACGCCGTCGGGCAGCGGGATTGGAGCTTTACCGATCCTCGACATGTCCCGTCCTCACCAGATGAAGCAGATCACCTCGCCACCCAGACCGAGTTTCCGCGCCTCAGCGCTGGTCACAAGGCCGCGTGACGTGGAGATGATCGCTGTGCCGAGCCCGCCGAGCACCTTGGGCAACGACTCCTTCTTGGCGTACACACGACGCCCGGGCTTGGAGACGCGCTTGATGCCGGAGATGACGCGCTCTCTGTTCTTACCGTACTTGAGCTCGACGTGGATGACCTCACCGTGCTCTCCCTGCTTGGTCTCGTAGCCGACGATGTAGCCCTGGTCGACCATGAGACGGGCGATCTCGACCTTCATCCGGGACGAGGGGATCTCGACCACCGAATGCCGTGCCGTGCTGCCGTTACGGATGCGCGTGAGCATGTCGGCGATGGGGTCTGTCATGGACATGGTCCTCGCCTCCTCACCAGCTCGACTTGGTCAGACCGGGGATGACGCCCTGGTGCGCCACTTCGCGCAGGCAGATGCGGCAGATCCCGAACTTGCGGTAGTACGCGCGCGGGCGGCCGCACCTGGCGCAACGATTGTACTCGCGCGTCTTGTAGCGCTGCTTACGCCCGGCTTTCACCACGAGGGATGTCTTAGCCATGCTTCAGATGCTCCTAGTTCGAACGGAAGGGCATGCCCAGCTTGGCCAGCAGAGCGCGCCCTTCCTCGTCCGTCTTGGCGGTGGTCGTGATCACGACGTTCAGACCGCGGAACTGCTCGACCGAGTCGTAATCGATCTCGGGGAAGATCGTCTGCTCGCGCACGCCCATGGCGAAGTTGCCACGTCCGTCAAACTGATCGGGCGAGATCCCGCGAAAGTCGCGGATACGCGGCAGGGCGATCGACACGAGCCGGTCGATCATCTCGTACATGCGTTCCCCGCGCAGCGTGACGCGACAGCCGATGGACATGCCCTCACGCAGCTTGAAGCTGGCGATGGATCGGCGCGCCTTGGTGATCGCCGGGCGTTGGCCGGCGATGAGAGCCAGCTCCTCCACGGCGTCGTCGAGAAGCTTCGCGTTGGTCTTGGCCTCGCCGACGCCCATGTTGAGCGTCACCTTGCTGACCCGCGGTACTTCCATGACGTTGCGGTACCCGAACTCCTGCTTGAGCTCGGGCACGATCTCCTTGAAATACTTGTCCTTGAGCCTGGCCATCGTCACTTATGCCTTGTCGATGTCTTTGCCGCAGTTCTCGCGGCGACACTTACGGACCTTGCCGCCGCCCTCGAGCAGCCGGTAGCCGACACGCGTCGGCTGGCCGCAGGCGGGGCAGACGAGCATCACGTTGGAGGCATCGATGGGAGCCTCGCGCTCGATCACGCCGCCTTGCGGGTTCTTCTTCGGGTTGGGCTTGGTGTGCTTCTTCATCATGTTGAGCCGTTCCAGAACGACACGGCCCGTCTCGACGTCGACACGCATCACCTTGCTGGTCTTGCCGGCCTCTTTGCCGCTGACGACCTTGACCTGGTCGCCCTTCCTGATCTTGATCTTGCTCATCACAGCACCTCAGGGGCGAGCGACACGATCTTCATGAAGTTCTTCTCGCGCAGCTCGCGGGCCACAGGGCCGAAGATGCGGGTCCCGCGCGGGTTGTTCTGGTTGTCGATCAAGACGGCTGCGTTCTCGTCGAACGCGATGTACGTGCCGTCCTTGCGACCGAACTCCTTCTTGGTGCGCACCACGACGGCGCGCACCACATCGCCCTTCTTGACGTTCCCGCCCGGAGTCGCCTGCTTGACGGTGCCCACGATGATGTCACCCACCGCCGCATACCGCCGCTTGGAACCGCCGCGGATCCGGATGCAGAGGATCTCGCGGGCGCCCGTGTTGTCGGCGACTCGTAATCTCGACTCAACCTGGATCATGTGTTTCCTCTGCCGGCTCTACTCTTACTTGGCCTTCTCGAGGATCTCGAGAAGGCGCCACCGCTTGCTCGCGCTCAACGGGCGCGTCTCCACGAGGCGCACCAGGTCGCCGATGCCGGCGGCGTTGAGCTCATCGTGCGCATGCAGCTTGCTCGAACGGCGCACGACCTTGCCGTAGCGCTCGTGCTTCTGAGCCACGTCGATGCGCACGACGATCGTCTTGTCCATGGCGTCGCTCACGACCACGCCGCGACGCTCCTTGCGGCCCGGCACCTTCTCGGGCACCGGGCGCTCGGCCTTGGCCTTGAGCTTGGCGGCCGAGACCTTCTTGGCCGGGGCCACAGCCACGCTCACAGCGGCCTTCTTGGGGGCCGGCTTCTTGGCGGCGCCGGCCTTCTTGGCCGCCGCCTTCTTGGCCGCGGGCTTACGCGCGGCTGACTGCTTGGCGGCAGGCTTGCCGCTGTCGGTCTTCTTCGTCGTCGCCATCAGGCTTCACCACCGGCTGCCTTGCGAGCGCGCTCGCGTTCCGCCTGCATGGTGATCAGGCGGGCTATCTCGCGGCGCGTCGCGTTCAACTTATGCGGATTGTCGAGCTGCCCGGTGGCGTGCTGGAACCGCAGGTTGAAGAGCTCCTTGCGCGTGTCTTTGAGGCGCAGGATGAGCTCGTCGTCGGAGAGCTCGCGGAGCTTGCTAGCCTTCAAAGAGACTCCCCTCCCTGGTCACGAACTTGCACTTCACGGGCAACTTGTGAGCGGCCAGGCGCATGGCCTCGCGGGCCACCGGCTCGCTCACGCCGGCGAGCTCGAACATCACCTTGCCGGGCTTGACTACGGACACCCAGGACTCGGGCGAACCTTTGCCGCCGCCCATGCGGGTCTCGGCGGCCTTACGGGTGATCGGCTTGTGTGGGAACACGTTGATCCACACCTTGCCGCCACGCTTGATGTAGCGCGTCATGGCGATACGGGCGGCCTCGATCTGGCGGTTGGTGACCCACCCACACTCGAGCGCCTTCAGGCCGAACTGGCCGAAGTCGACGGTGGTGCCGCCTTTCGCGGTGCCGGCCATGCGGCCGCGCTGCTGTTTTCTGTGCTTGACTCTCTTCGGCAGGAGCATCGTCTACGTCCTCTCTACCGTCAGCTGCTCTGCTCGGTGGTGGGCTCGGCCGGCTTGGTCGGCTTGGCCTCGGGCTTGGGTGCGCCGGGCGCGGGCGCAGCTTTGCGCTCGGGGACCCGGCGGCCCATCGGGGCGCTGGGGCCGGAAGGCGCGGGGCGACCTTGCTGACGGCCACCAGGGCCGCCGCCGGGGCGGCCACCACTACGACCACCGGGGCCACCGGGACGACCACCGGGACCACCGGGGCGGCCACCGGGACCACCGGGGCCACCGCCGGGGCGGCCACCGCCGTCACGGCGAGGGCCGCGGCGCTGGCCGCCGCGGTCGTCGCGGCGCTGCTCGTCGCGCTCCTGGCGCGCTTTGGCCTCGTCCATCGGGTAACCCTCGGGCAGGATCTCACCCTTGTTGATCCAGACCTTGACGCCGATCCGGCCGAAAGTGGTCCGCGCTTCCTTGAAGCCGTAGTCGATATCGGCGCGCAGGGTGTGCAGGGGGACGCGGCCCTCGCTGTAGTGCTCCGTGCGAGCCATCTCGGCCCCGCCCAAGCGGCCACCGCAGCGGACGCGCATGCCCGCGGCGCCCGAACGCATGGCGCTCGTGAGGGCGCGCTTCATGGCCCGCCGGAAGCTCACGCGGTTCTCGAGCTGCTCGGCGATGGATTGGGCCACCAGCACGGCGTCGAGCTCGGGGCGCTTGACCTCGATGATGTTGACCTGGATGTTCTTCCCGGTCAGCCCGTGGATCTCCTTGCGCAAAGCGTCCACTTCGGAGCCACTCTTGCCGATGACGATACCCGGGCGCGCGGTCTGGATGTCGATGGTGACGTTGTTCTGATCCTTGCGGATCATGATGCGCGAAAGGCCGGCGTGAGAGAGCTTGCGCAGGATGTGCCCGCGGATGCGCTCGTCCTCGGCCAGGAACTCCTTGAACTCTTTCTCTGTATACCAGTGGGACTTCCAGTCGTGGATGACGCCGACACGGAAGCCGCCCGGATGCACCTTCTGGCCCACTAGGAACGGACCTCCCTCTGCTCGACCGCGATCGTGATGTGGCTGCTGCGCTTGCGGATCTGGTTCACGCGGCCCATGGCCCGGAACTGCCACCGCTTGAGGGTGGGGCCCTCGTCGACGCGAGCTTCCTTGACGTAGAGATCGTCAGCCGAGAGCGCGTTGTTATGCTCGGCATTGGCGACCGCGGAGTTCAGGACCCTCGCGACCACGCGCGCGGCGTTGCGATTGGCGAAGAACAGCGTGCTGCGTGCCTCGGCCACGGACTTGCCGCGGATGAGGTCGACGACCTCGCGCGCCTTGCGCGGCGTGACCCGGATGTACTTCGCTTGTGCTCTTACTGCCATGACCCGTTACCTTCTGGCCGAGCGGTCGCCCTTGATGTGACCGCGGAACGTGCGGGTGAGCGCGAACTCGCCCAGCTTGTGACCGACCATCGACTCGCTGATGAAGATGGGCACGTGCTTGCGCCCGTCGTGGACGGCGATCGTGTGGCCGACCATGTCGGGGAACACCGTGGAGGCCCGCGACCAGGTCTTGACCATCTTCTTCTGGCCGGCGGCGTTCATGTCTTCGATGCGCTTCAAGAGGCGTTCTTCTACGAACGGACCCTTCTTTGCTGACCTGCTCAAAAGGTGCCTCCTGCCTTACCCGCGCTTGCCGCGCTTGCGGCCGCGGATGATGAACTTGTCGGAAGACTTGTGCTTGGGGCGCGTGCGGTACCCAAGCGTAGGCACGCCCCACGGCGTGACCGGGTGCCGGCCGGCGGTGGTCTTGCCCTCGCCGCCGCCGTGCGGGTGATCGACCGGGTTCATGGCCGTGCCGCGCACCGTCGGGCGAATACCGCGCCAGCGGGTGCGGCCGGCCTTGCCGCCGGCGATGTTCGAGTGGTCGGAGTTACCGATCTCGCCGACCGTGGCGCGGCACGTGAGCCGGATGCGGCGGAGCTCCCCGGAGGGCAGCCGAACCACGCCGTACCCCTTTTCCTTGGCCTGCAGCTGGGCGCTCGTGCCGGCGCTGCGCACCAGCTGCCCGCCGCGCCCTGGCTGCAGCTCGATGTTGTGGACCGTGGTGCCCGACGGGATGTTCTCGAGGGGCAGGGCGTTACCGGGCTTGATGTCGGCGGCGGCGCCGGACTCGACAGTGTCGCCCACCTTGAGACCCTGCGGCGCCAGGATGTAGCGCTTCTCTCCGTCCACGTAGTGGAGCAGGGCGATGCGGGCCGAACGATTCGGGTCGTACTCGATGTGCGCGACCTTCGCCGGCACGCCGTCCTTGTCGCGGCGGAAATCGATGATGCGGTAACGCCGCTTGTGGCCGCCACCCTTGTGGCGCGTGGTGATGCGCCCGTAGCTGTTGCGGCCACCGTTCTTCTTGAGCGGCGCGACGAGCGAGCGCTCCGGCTCGCTGCGCGTGATGTCCTCGAACGTGTCGACCGTCATGAACCGGCGGCCGGGCGAGGTCGGCTTGAATCGCTTGATGCCCATTACCTGCCCTCGAAGAATTCGATCTTGTCGCCGGGCGCGAGTTGCACGACGGCCTTCTTCCAGGCCGCGGTGCGGCCTTTGATGGCCCCCCGCCGCTTGGGCTTCGGAGGGATGTTCGCTGTGGCCACGCCGACCACGGTGACGTTGAACAGCTGGTGGATAGCCTGCGCGATCATGGTCTTGTGCGCGTCCCGGTGCACCTCGAAGGTGTACCGAGAGTTGTCGATCTGCGAGTAGCTCTTCTCGCTGATGATCGGCCGGATGATGATCTTCTCTGCTTCAACCATTTCTTACGCCTCGTTCAGGGCGGCGAACGCCTTCTCGGTGAGGACCAGCGAGCGAGCGCGAAGCACCTGCTCGGTGGAGAGCGCGCCGACCTCGGACGTCTCGGCGTAGCGCAGGTTGCGTACCGACTTCGCCACGGACGGCTCGTCGGCGGTGACGACGAGAACCGGGGCGGCGATGTCGAGGTTCACGAGAAACGCATTGAGCGTCGTCGTGCTCGGCGCCTCGAGCTCGAGCCCGGCGGCGACGTACACGTTGCCGTTCTCCGCGCGGTTGCTGAGCGCCATGGCCAGGGCCTTGCGCACGACCTTGCGGTTGATCTTGATGTCGAAGCTGCGCGGCCTGGGCCCGAAGGCCACGCCGCCACCAGTGCGCAGCGGCGACTTGACGCTGCCGGCGCGGGCGCGGCCCGTGCCCTTCTGGCGGTAGAGCTTGGCCGTGGAGCCGGCCACCTCGCCGCGCGTCTTGCTCGAGGCGGTACCGCGACGTCGCGCGGCCTGCTCGGCGCGCACCGCGAGGTGCAGGGTGTTGACGTCCGCCGGCACGGCGAAGAGGGCCGCGCCGAGGGCGCGCGTCTCGAGCTCCTTGCCGGAGGCGTCGACGACCGTGGCCACACCGGCCGTGCCGTGGCGCGGTTCCGGAGCGGGCGTCTTCGCGGCCTTGGCGGGACGCGCGGCCTTCTCGACCGGCGCCGGCGCGGCCGCGGCTTTCTTGGCGGCGGCCTTGGCGGCTCTGCCCGCCGGCTTTGCCGCGGCCTTGGCCACGGCGGCAGGCTTCTTGGCGGCGGCCTTGGCGGGCTTCGCCGCTGCCTTGGCCTCAGCGGCCGGCTTCTTGGCCGCGGCCGGCGTCTTGGCCGCAGCCCGCTTTCTGGCTGCGGGCTTCTTCGCGGCTGGCTTCGCGTCTGCGGCGGCTGGGGCCTCATCCGCAGCTGCAGCCTCGCCGGCGGCAGGCCCGGCGGCCGGCGCGCCGGCCGGGGCCTTCTCGGCCTCGGCGGCGGCCTCGGCCTCCGGCGTCTTGTTGGTCTCGTCGGCGCTCACTGCTACCTACCCTTGATGACGACGACAGAGTTCTTGGCGCCGGGCACTGAGCCCTTGATGAGCAGCAGGTTGTTCTCGACGTCGCGACGGACGATCTTGAGGCCCTGCTGGGTGACGCGCTGCGCCCCCATATGCCCACTCATGCGCATACCCTTGAACACACGGCTGGGGTACGCGCTGGCGCCGATGGAACCCGGCTGCCGAACGTTGTGCGAACCATGGCTCTCGGGGCCGCGGCCGAAGTTGTGCCGCTTGATGGTGCCCTGGAAGCCCTTGCCCTTGCTCACCCCGGTGGCGGTGACCGCTTGGCCGTCCTCGAACGCCTCGACGGTGACGGTGTCGCCGACCTCGAGATCGCCGGGGCCAGCGAACTCCACCAGGTGGCGCATGCCGTGCTTGAGGCCGGCCTTCTTGAGGTGGCCGAGCTCAGGCTTGCTGATGTGCTTGTCCTTGCATTCCTCGAAGGCCAACTGCACGGCCTCGTAGCCGTCGTTGTCGACCGTGCGGATCTGCGTGACCGGGCACGGGCCAGCCTGGACGACGGTGACGGCCACGACGTTGCCGTCGTCGTCGAAGAGCTGGGTCATGCCGAGCTTTTTGCCGATGATGCCAGTCATAGTCTCTACAGCTTGATCTCGATGTGGACACCGGCCGGCAGGTCGAGCCGCATCAGCTGGTCGACGGTCTTGGGCGTCGGCTGATGGATGTCGATGAGCCGCTTGTGCGTGCGGATCTCGAAATGCTCGCGCGAGTCCTTGTCCTTGAACGGGCTCTTGATGACGCAGTAGACGTTCTTCTCGGTGGGCAGCGGCACGGGCCCAGAGATGGTCGCGCCGCTGCGCTGCGCGGTCTCCACGATGGATTGCGCGCTGCGCTCGATCAACTCGTGATCGTAAGACTTCAACCTGATGCGGATCTTCTGCTGAGCCACTCTAGCCTTCTCTGTCCTGTTCACGTGGCCGGGTGTGTCCGTTGCGAGAGCGTGCGAGATGCACGCCCGGCCCAGTCAATTCGATGCTGCCTACGCGACGATCTTGGTGATTGCCCCGGCGCCCACGGTGCGGCCGCCCTCGCGGATCGCGAAGCGGAGGCCTTCCTCCATCGCGATCGGGGTGATGAGCTTGACTTCCATCACCGTGTTGTCGCCCGGCATGACCATCTCGACGCCCTCTTCGAGCGTGATGACGCCGGTCACGTCGGTGGTGCGGAAGTAGAACTGCGGCCGGTAGCCGTTGAAGAACGGCGTATGCCGCCCGCCCTCGTCCTTGGAGAGGACGTAGACCTGGGTGAGGAAGTGCGTGTGGCCGGTGATGCTGGCGGGCTTGGAGCACACCATGCCGCGTTCGACCTCTTCGCGCTTGATGCCGCGCAGGAGAAGGCCAATGTTGTCGCCGGCGCGACCTTCGTCGAGCAGCTTGCGGAACATCTCGACGCCGGTGACGGTGGTCTTCATCGGCTTGTCGCGCATGCCGACGATCTCGACTTCCTCGCCGACCTTGACGATGCCGCGCTCCACACGACCGGTGGCGACGGTGCCGCGCCCGGTGATCGTGAAGACGTCCTCGACGGGCATCAGGAACGGCTTGTCGACGTCGCGCTCAGGCTCGGGAAGGTAGGAGTCGAGGGCGTCGGTGAGCTCGACGATGCTCTTGCACCACTGGCAGTCGTCCTTGCCGCAGCCGCACTCGAGCGCCTTGAGCGCCGAACCCTTGATGACGGGAAGCTCATCGCCCGGGAACTCGTACTCGCTGAGCAGCTCGCGGACCTCCATCTCGACCAGCTCGATGAGCTCCGGGTCGTCGACGAGGTCGACCTTGTTCATGTAGACGATGATGTTCGGCACGTTGACCTGATGGGCGAGCAGGATGTGCTCGCGCGTCTGCGGCATCGGGCCGTCGTCGGCGCCGACGACGAGGATGGCGGCGTCCATCTGGGCGGCGCCGGTGATCATGTTCTTGATGTAGTCGGCGTGGCCCGGGCAGTCGACATGCGCGTAGTGGCGCTTCTCGGTCTCGTACTCGACGTGGGCCGTGGCGATGGTGATGCCGCGCTCGCGCTCTTCCGGGGCCTTGTCGATCATGTCGAAGGCGGTGAACTCGGTGTTCCCACCACGGTTGTGCAGCACGAGCGTGATCGCAGCGGTGAGCGTCGTCTTGCCGTGGTCGACGTGGCCGATGGTGCCTACGTTCATGTGCGGCTTGCTGCGGTCAAACTTCTGCTTGGCCATGTCTGCTACTCCTTTTCCCGAAACCCGGAGGTTGAGATAACACAAAAATCGGTACGGCTGCCTGCCGCACCAAAGGTCGGCAGTATACATGAAGCCGCCCCGCAGGGGCAACTGAAGCGGCGGGTGGCGAGGTCACCCACCGCGCACCTTGGCGACGATCTCGGCGGCGATGGAAGCGGGCACCTCGGCGTAGTGCTTGAACTGCATGGTGTAGGTGGCGCGACCCTGCGTCGTGGAGCGCACGTCGGTGGCGTACCCGAACATCGTCGAGAGTGGCACCGTGGCGGTGATCACCTGGGCGTTGCCGCGCGGCTCCATGCCGTCGATGTGCCCGCGCCGCGAGTTGAGGTCGCCCATGACGTCGCCCATGAACTCACTCGGAGTGACGACCTCGACGGCCATCATCGGCTCGAGCAGCACGGGCTTGGCCTTCTGGGCGGCGTTCTTGAAGGCCAGCGAGCCGGCGATCTTGAACGCCATGTCCGACGAGTCGACCTCGTGGTAGCTGCCGTCGATGAGTGCCACCTTGATGTCGACCACCGGGTAGCCCGCGAGGACGCCGGTGCTCATCGCCTCCTGGATGCCGTCATCGACCGAGGGGATGTAGTCCCGCGGGATGACGCCGCCCTGGATGCGGCTCTCGAACTCGTAGCCGGCACCCGGCTCGTTCGGCTGCATCTCGATGACGACGTGGCCGTACTGGCCGCGGCCGCCGCTCTGCCGGACGAATCGGCCCTCGACCTTGTCGACCTTGTTGCGGATGGTCTCACGGTAGGCGACCTGGGGCCGGCCCACGTTGGCGTCGACGTTGAACTCACGCACCAGCCGGTCGACGATGATCTCGAGGTGGAGCTCGCCCATACCGGCGATGATCGTCTGGCCCGTCTCCTCGTCGGTGTGCACGCGGAAGGTGGGGTCCTCCTCGGCGAGGCGCTGCAGCGAGTTGCCGAGCTTCTCCTCGTCAGCCTTGGTCTTGGGCTCGATGGCCACGAAGATGACCGGCTCCGGGAACTCCATCGACTCGAGGATGACGGGATGCGCCGTGTCGCAGAGCGTGTCGCCGGTGCCGGTGACCTTGAGGCCGACCGCCGCCGCCAGCTCGCCGGCGTAGATCTCCTGCCGGTCCTCGCGGTGATTGGCGTGCATCTGAAGGATGCGGCTGATGCGCTCGCGTTTGTCCTTGCTCGTGTTGAGGACGTAGGAGCCGGCCTTGAGCGTGCCCGAGTAGACGCGAAAGTAGGTGAGCTTGCCGACGTAGGGGTCGACGGCGACCTTGAACGCGAGGGCGGCGAACGGCGCCTCGTCGTCGGCCGCCCGGCTGGCCTCGTCGCCGTTGGGCCTCACGCCCACCACGGGCGGCACGTCCGACGGCGAGGGCAGGAAGTCGACGATGGCGTCCATGAGCGGCTGCACGCCTTTGTTCTTGAAGGCCGAGCCGCAGAGGACCGGCGTGATGCTGATGTCGAGCGTCGCCTGGCGGATCACCGCCCGCAGGTGATCGGGGGTGATCTCCTCGCCCTCGAGATACGCCTCGAGGAGGTGGTCGTCGTGGTCGGCGACGGCCTCGACGAGCTTGAGGCGGTACTCGTCGGCCTGCGGACGCTGGTCGTCGGGGATGTCGGCCACTTCGAAGTCGGTGCCGAGCTCATCCTGGTAGACCAGGGCCTTCATCTCGATGAGATCGATGATGCCGCGGAACTCGGCCTCGCGGCCGATGGGGATCTGCAGCGCCACGGGGTTGGCACCCAGGCGGTCGACCATCATCTCGAGCCCGCGGAAGAAATCGGCGCCGATGCGGTCCATCTTGTTGACGAAGGCGATGCGCGGGATGCCGTACTTGTCGGCCTGTCGCCAGACGGTCTCCGACTGGGGCTCGACGCCCCCGACCGAACAGAACAGGGCGATGGCTCCGTCGAGCACCCGGAGGCTGCGCTCGACCTCCATGGTGAAGTCCACGTGCCCGGGCGTGTCTATGATGTTGATCTGCGTGTCGCGCCAGGTGACGGTGGTGGCCGCCGAGGTGATGGTGATGCCACGCTCCTGCTCCTGCGCCATCCAGTCCATCACCGCCGCGCCCTCGTGGACCTCGCCGATCTTGTGCGTCTTGCCCGTGTAGTACAGGACGCGCTCGGTGGTCGTCGTCTTGCCGGCGTCGATGTGCGCCATGATGCCGATGTTGCGCGTGTTCTGCAGCGAATACTGTCGCATGTCGTCTATCGTGTTCCTTCCATGCGAAAGCCCCTCACCAACTACCGTCAGTGAGGGGCCTTCGGGGCTTACCAGCGGTAGTGGGCGAACGCCTTGTTGGCCTGCGCCATGCGGAAGATGTCGTCCTTCTTCTTAAACGCGCCGCCCTGGGCGGCGAGGGCGTCGAGCATCTCGGCCGCGAGACGCTCGGGCATGACCTTTTCGCGGCGGTCGCGGGCAAAGCCGACGAGCCAGCGGATGGCGAGCGTGCGGGCGCGGCGACCGGGCACCTCAACGGGCACCTGATAGGTGGCGCCGCCGACGCGCCTGCTGCGCACCTCGAGGTGCGGGGTGAGCGCCTGCACGGCCTCCTGGAGCACCTCGACGGGATCGCGACCGGTCTTCTCGCGGACGATCTCGAGAGCGCCGTGGACGATCTGCTCGGCGGTGGACTTCTTGCCGTCGAGGAGCACCTTGTTGATCACCTGCGTGACAAGCTTGCTGTTATAGACGGGGTCGGGCAGGACTTCCCGACGCGTGATGGTTCCCCTACGCGGCATGGCTCACCTGCCTCCCTTTCCCTTGGCGCCGTAGCGCGACCGCGCCTGCTTGCGGTCGCTGACGCCGGACGCGTCGAGCGTGCCGCGGATGACCTTGTAACGCACACCCGGAAGATCCTTGACGCGGCCGCCGCGCACGAGCACCACCGAGTGCTCCTGCAGGTTGTGGCCGATGCCGGGGATGTACGTGGTGACTTCCATACCGTTGACGAGCCTGACGCGGGCGACCTTGCGCAGGGCGGAGTTCGGCTTCTTGGGAGTCGTGGTGTAGACGCGCGTGCAGACCCCACGCTTCTGGGGGGACCCCTTGAGCGCCGGCGTCTTGGCGCGCTTCACTTTGCTCTCACGCCCCTTGCGGACGAGCTGGCTTATGGTTGTCATCTGACCTCTCTGGTCGGGCCGCTTCAGACAGCAGTCGCGTAGTTTAGCGAAACGAGGCTGCGGCCGCAAGACGGAGCTCGGGCGGCCGCAGCCTCGCAGCCTGTTCTGGTCACACTCTCTTACTCGTCGTCCTCCCGCAGGAGCCACGACGCGGCGTCGTCGCCGGAGTCGCTGCTCATCAGGCGGTCGGCCTCGGCGAGAGCCTCCGCCCTGCCGGCGGGATAGATGTCGATGCCGCGATACTGCCGCAGCCCGGTGCCGGCCGGGATGAGCTTCCCGATGATGATGTTCTCCTTGAGGCCGCGCAGGGTGTCGACCTTGCCCTCGATCGCAGCGTCGGTGAGCACCTTGGTCGTCTCCTGGAACGACGCCGCCGAGAGGAAGCTCTCGACCGCCAGCGAGGCCTTGGTGATGCCGAGGATGAGGCCCTTCTTGTCGTCCTCGGCCGCCTCGCCGCCCTCCGCGGTGACGCGCAGGTTCTCCCTGGTGAAGGCGGGGCGGTCGACCAGCTGGCCGGGGAGGAACTCAGTGTCCCCGGCCGTCTCGACGCGGACCTTCTTCATCATCTGGCGCACGATGAGCTCGATGTGCTTGTCGTTGATCTCCACACCCTGCGAGCGGTAGACCTCCTGCACCTCGTTGACGAGGTAACGCTGCGTGGCCGTGGCGCCGGCGTGCTGGAGAAGTTCGGAAGGCTTCAAGGAGCCCGGCGAGAGCTGCGTGCCCTCATCGACCCAGTCGCCGTCTTCGACGAGCACGTGGGTGCGGCGGGCGGTGAACACGTACTCCTTCGCCGCGCCCTCTTCGGGAGTGATCGTGAGCTTGCAGCCGCGTTCGGTATCTTCGATGCCGACGCGGCCCGAGACTTCGGCGATGCGCCCCACGCCCTTGGGCTGACGCGCCTCGAAGAGCTCGACGACGCGCGGCAGACCGTGCGTGATGTCGGCGCCGGCGACGCCGCCGGTGTGGAACGTCCGCATCGTGAGCTGCGTGCCCGGCTCGCCGATCGACTGGGCCGCGATGTGGCCCACGGCATCGCCGATCTCGGCGGGCGCGTTGTTGGCCAGCGCGTAGCCGTAGCACTTCTGGCAGACCCCGAACTCGGAGTCGCACTTGAGCACGCTGCGTACCGGCACCATCGGGTCGGTCTGCGAGCTGCGCGCCAGGGCCTCGAGGATCCGGTCGCGCACCTCGCTGCTGATGTGCTGGTCACGCTCGAACACGACCTCGCCCGTCTCCTCCTCGATGATCGGTTCGCTGAGATGACGGCCGAGGAGGTTCTCGTTGGGCTCGTGGGTCCAGATGGCCATGTTCACGGCCGCGGCGCGGCCCTGCTTGACCTTGACCTTGGCGTTGGGCAGAGCGGAGTACACCTCGCGAAGGAGGCCGATCTGGGCCGGGCCGATCTTGTCGCCCTTCTTGAGCACGACGCGGTCGCTGCGCGGCCGCTTGACGTCCTCGGCCAGCGTCGCGCCCTCGAGCAGTGGGTTCTCCTCGCGGCGCCGCGACCACGGCGACATCGGCACGCCCTCCTTGGTGCCGCAGTCCTCGTCGCTCACCGTCACGTCCTGGCACACGTCGACGAGGCGGCGCGTGAGGTACCCCGAGTCGGCGGTGCGCAGAGCGGTGTCGGCGAGGCCCTTCCGGGCGCCGTGCGTGGAGATGAAGAACTCGAGCACCGAGAGGCCCTCGATGAAGCTCGACTTCACGGGCTGCTCGACGATCTCGCCCTTCGGGTTACTCATCTGGCCGCGCCAGCCGGCGAGCTGGCGGATCTGCTTGATGTCGCCGCGGGCGCCGGAGGTGGCCATCATGTAGATCGGGTTCAGCGGCTTGAAGTTGGCCTTGGTGGCGGCCGTGATCTGCACGTCCGCCTCACGCCAGATCTCCTGGACCTTGTTGCGCCGCTCCTCCTCGGAGAGGAAGCCGTTGTTGTATTCGTCCTGGAGCTTCTCGACCATGGCCTCGTGCGAGCCCAGGATCTCGGCCTTCTCCTTCTCGGGGATGACCACGTCGTTCTTGGACACGGTGACCGCGGCGCGCGTCGCGAAGTGGAAGCCCACCTCTTTGAAGACGTCGAGGATGCGGGCCACCTTGTTGGCGCCGTACCGCGCGACCAGCTTGTTGATGAAGGCCGAGAGGCCCTTCTTGGTCATCGTGTAATTGATGTACGTGTAGTCGCCCTGATACTCGGGGCCGAGCACCTCGCGAAGGCCCTCTTCGACGCGCATGTTGAAGAGCCCCCGGCCCACGGTGGTGACCACGCGGTCACCGAGCGGCAGGCGCAGGATGATCGGCCGGCGCGTGAATTCGGCGACGCCCTGCTCACGCTTCGTGGGGACCTCGCGCTGGTCGAGGATGCGCTGCTCCCAGGCCCGCTGCACCTCGTCGTAGCCGCTGTAGGCCACGAGCTTCTCGCCGAAGTGGTCGGGCTGGGCCTCGCTGAGGTCGTCCTCGGCGTGATACGTGAGGTAGTACATGCCGATGACCATGTCCTGGCTCGGCACGGCGACGGGCTTGCCGTGCGCCGGCGAGAGGATGTTGTTGGTGCTGAGCATGAGCACCCGGGCCTCCGCCTGGGCCTCCCAGCTGAGCGGCAGGTGGACGGCCATCTGGTCGCCGTCGAAGTCGGCGTTGAAGGCGGAGCACACGAGCGGGTGGATCTGGATGGCCTTGCCCTCGACGAGCAGCGGCTCGAACGCCTGGATCCCCAGGCGGTGGAGGGTCGGCGCGCGGTTGAGCATGACGGGGTGCTCGGTGATGACCTCTTCGAGGATGTCCCAGACCTCGGGCACCATCGACTCGACCATCTTCTTGGCTGCCTTGATGTTCTGCACCATCTTGCGGTTGACGAGGCGGCTCATGATGAACGGCTTGAAGAGCTCGAGGGCCATCATCTTGGGGAGGCCGCACTGGTGCATCTTGAGGTGCGGCCCGGCGACGATCACCGAGCGCCCGGAGTAGTCGACGCGCTTGCCGAGCAGGTTCTGGCGGAAGCGGCCCTGCTTGCCCTTGAGCATGTCGCTGAGCGACTTAAGCGGGCGGTTGCCGGGCCCCGTGACGGCGCGGCCGCGGCGGCCGTTGTCGAAAAGCGCGTCGACGGCCTCCTGCAGCATGCGCTTCTCGTTGTTGACGATGATGTCCGGCGCCTGAAGGTCCAGCAGCCGCTTGAGGCGGTTGTTGCGGTTGATGACGCGCCGGTAGAGGTCGTTGAGGTCGCTGGTCGCGAAGCGGCCGCCGTCCAGCTGCACCATCGGGCGCAGCTCGGGAGGGATCACCGGGACGACGTCGAGGATCATCCACTCCGGGTGGTTGCCGCTGCGCAGGAACGCGGACACGACCTTGAGACGCTTGACGGCGCGCGCCTGGCGCTGGCCCTTGGCCGTGTGGATGGTCTCGCGCAGCTCCGCAGCCTCGGCCTCGAGGTCGACGCGCTTGAGCAGTTCGCGCACCGCCTCGGCCCCGGTGCCGCCGGTGAAGTACACGCCGAAGCTCTCCGGCTCGTACCCCGGCTCGCGGCCGAACATACGCTCCATCTGCTGGTAGAGCGACTCGTCGCCGATCACGTTGCGCGGGGCGATGGTCTTGAACTGGTCCCAGGCCTTGTCGATCTGCTCCTTGGCGTGCTCCACGGCCTTGAAACCACGGTCGATGTAGTCGTCGCGGAGCTTGTCGGCCTTGGTGCGCTGGAGCTTCAGCTCGTCCGCGCTGAGCGTGGCCGCGTTGACCGCGATGCGCCGGTACGACTCGAAGATGTCGAAGTAGCTGAAGTAGCCGAACTCGTCCTCGATCTCGCGGCCCACGTGGAACTCGTCCGCCTCACGCTCACCGTCGACGATCGAGATGAGCTCGTCGTGCATGTCGCGGATAGCCTGAGCGCGAGTCTCGGAGTAGGCGTCGTAGCGCGCCTTGATCTCGTCGATCTTGTCCTGCAGCATCACGAGGTCGTTGTCCCGGCGCTCGGCGTCGACCGAGATGATCACATAGCTGCCGCCGAAGTAGAGTACCTTCTCGAGCTCCTTGGGAGCGATGTCGAGCAGATAGCCCATGCGCGAGGGCACGCCCTTGAAGAACCAGATGTGGCTCACGGGGGCGGCGAGCTTGATGTGCCCCATGCGCTCGCGGCGCACCTTGGCACGCGTGACCTCGACGCCGCAACGCTCACAGATGATGCCCTTGTAGCGCACGCGCTTGTACTTGCCGCAGTAGCACTCCCAGTCCTTTGTGGGGCCGAAGATGCGCTCGCAGAACAGGCCGTCACGCTCGGGCTTGAGCGTGCGGTAGTTGATCGTCTCGGGCTTGGTGACCTCGCCCTTCGACCACGCCTCGATCTGCTTGGGCGACGCAAGCCCGATGCGGATCGAGTCGAAGTTGTTGATATCGATCACGTTCGCTCCCTCTGCCTTCGCGGGGTCAGTCGTTGTCGACGTCGACGCTGTCGGACTCGAGGTCCGGACCGTCGAGCACCAGGTCGCCCAGTTCGTCGACGTCCTCGAGCTCGTCGTCCTCGACCGGCACCAGGGGCTCGTCGTCGGTCAGTCCGGGCACGCCGAGAAGTCCGTCGGCGGCCGGCAGGTCGTCGTCCTCGGCCGGCTCGCGGCCGGCTCCGATCACGTCCTGCAGGGCCGAGCTGTCGACCCCGGCTTGCTCGAGCTCCTCGGCGTGGCTCTGCTGGCGGCGCAGCCCGGCGGTAAGGTCGATGCCGAGCTCCTCCGCGGCCCGCAGGAGCTCGTCGTCGTCCTCGCGGACCTCGAGCACGGTGCCCTCCTCGCTCTGCACGCTCATGTCGAGCGCCAGGCTCTGGATCTCTTTCATGAGCACCTTGAACGATTCCGGGATGTTGGGCTTGGAGATGTTCTCGCCCTTGACGATCGCCTCGTAGGCCTTCACGCGGCCCACGGTGTCGTCCGACTTGATGGTGAGCATCTCCTGGAGAACGTAGGCGGCGCCGTACGCCTCGAGGGCCCAAACCTCCATCTCGCCGAAGCGCTGGCCGCCGAACTGGGCCTTGCCGCCCAGCGGCTGCTGGGTGACGAGTGAGTACGGGCCGGTGCTGCGCGCGTGGATCTTGTCGTCCACGAGGTGCAGAAGCTTGAGGATGTACATGTAGCCGATGGTGACCTTGTTGTCGAAGCGCTCGCCGGTGCGGCCGTCGTACAGCCAGACCTTGCCGGAGCAACGGCGGCCGGCCGGCTCCTTCTCGTTGATCTTGAACTGCACGGGGCTGTCGGGATTCTCCAGGGAGCTGCGGATGAGCAGATCGTCGATCTCCTCCAGCGTCGCTCCGTCGAAGACCGGGGAGGCGACGCGCGCCGGCGTGTTGCTGCGCTCGCCGTCGGCGCGGAAGCCCATGTGGGCAGCCCAGCCGAGATGCGTCTCGAGCACCTGGCCGATGTTCATCCGGGACGGGACGCCGAGCGGGTTGAGGATGATCTCAACCGGCGTGCCGTCTTCGAGGTGCGGCATGTCCTCCTCGGGGACGATCTTCGAGATGACGCCCTTGTTGCCGTGTCGGCCGGCGAGCTTGTCGCCCTCGGCGATCTTGCGCTTCTTGGCGACATACACGCGCACCAGCTCGTTGACGCTGGGAGGCAGCTCATCGTTGTTCTCGCGGCTGAAGATCTTGACGTCGATGACCTTGCCGCCCTCGCCGTGCGGGACCTTGAGGCTGGTGTCGCGGACCTCGCGTGCCTTCTCCTTGAAGATGGCGCGGATGAGCTTCTCCTCGGCGGTGAGCTCGGTCTCGCCCTTGGGCGTGACCTTGCCGACCAGCAGGTCGCCGGAGTTGACCTCGGCGCCGATGCGCACGATGCCACGCTCGTCGAGATCCTTGAGGGACTCCTCCGAGCGGTTGGGGATGTCGCGCGTGATCTCCTCGTCGCCCAGCTTGGTGGTGCGCGCGTCGACCTCGTATTCCTCGATGTGGATCGAGGAGAGGAGGTCGTCCTTGACCACCTTCTCGCTGAGGATGATCGCGTCCTCGAAGTTGTAACCCTCCCAGCTCATGAAGGCGACCAGGAGGTTGCGGCCCAAGGCGAGCTCGCCGTTGTCGGTGGAGGAGCCGTCGGCGAGCACCTCGCCCGCCTGGACCTTGTCACCGGGGAAGACGAGGGGCTTCTGATGGATCAGCGTGCCCTGGTTGGAGCGCGTGAACTTGGTCAGGTCGTAGGTGGACACCTCACCCTTGCCGGCGTCGATCTCGATGTGATCGGCGTCGACGTAGCTCACCTTGCCGCCCCTCTCGGCGATGACGACGTCGCCGGTGTCGACGGCGGCACGGAACTCCATGCCGGTGCCGACGAACGGCGCCTCGGAGTGCAGGAGCGGGACGGCTTGGCGCTGCATGTTGGAACCCATGAGCGCCCGGTTGGCGTCGTCGTGCTCGAGGAAGGGGATGAGAGCCGTGGCCACGGAGACAAGCTGTGTCGGGCTCACGTCCATATAGTCGATGTCGGCCGGCGGCACCTGGACGATGTCGGCGCCGGCGCGCGTGCGCGCCAGCACCGACTCCTCCTCGAACTCGCCGGTCGCGCGGTCGAACGGGGCGTTGGCCTGGGCGATGGTGACGTAGCGCACCTCGCCCGTCTTCTTGTCGACGAACTCCTGCTCTTCTTCGGAGGCGTCGAGGTAGACGATCTCGTCCGTGACCTTACCCTTGACGACCTTGCGGTACGGAGCGCGGATGAAGCCGAACTCGTCCACGGTGGCCATCGAGGCCAGCGAACCGATGAGGCCGATGTTCGGGCCTTCAGGCGTCTCGATCGGGCACATGCGGCCGTAGTGGGTGGGGTGCACGTCGCGGACCTCGATAGGGGCGCGCTCGCGGGTGAGGCCGCCGGCGCCGAGGGCGCTCAGGCGGCGCCGGTGCGTGAGGCCCGACAGCGAGTTGGTCTGGTCCATGAACTGCGAGAGCTGCGAGGAGCCGAAGAACTCCTTGAGCGCCGCGACGACCGGGCGGATGTTGACCAGCGTGGCCGGCACGATGGTGTCGGGGTCCTCGGTGGTCAGGCGCTCGCGGATGACGCGCTCCATGCGGGCCAGGCCGATGCGGAAGGCATCCTGCACGAGCTCGCCGACGGTCCGCAGGCGGCGGTTGCCGAAGTGCTCGTACTCGTCGATCTCGTGGGCGATCTCTTCGCGGCTGGTGGCCAGCCGGGCGCTGGCCTCGGCGGCGTAGTCCTGCGAGTCGTCCGGCACCCCGAGTTTGCCCGGCAGTGAGATGAGCCGGCGGATGAGCTCGATGATGTCTTCGTTCACGAGCACGCGCACGTCGGCGTCCGGGCGGTCCTTGGGCTCGATGTGGTTGTGCAGGCGCACGTTGAGCTTGTGCCGCCCGACGCGCGAGAGGTCGTAGCGCTTGGGGTCGAAGAAGAGACCCTTGAGCATCGCCGTGGCGCCGTCGAGGGTCGGCGGCTCGCCGGGGCGCTGCTTGCGGAAGAGCTCCACCAGCGCCTCTTGCTGGCTACCGGTGGTGTCGCGCTCGATGGTGTTCTTGATGTAGACGGAGTCGTCGAACAGCGCGACAAGCTCGTCGTTGTCGGCGTAGCCCATGGCGCGCAGCAGCACCGTCACCGGGAACTTGCGCTTACGGTCGATGCGGACGTTGACGACGCCCTTCTTGTCGATCTCGAGCTCGAGCCAGGACCCGCGCTGGGGCATGAGGTTGGCGACCAACACCTGCTTCTCGCGCTCGGCCTGCTTGGGCTCCATGATGTAGGCGCCGGGCGAGCGCACCAGCTGGGTCACGACCACGCGCTCGGTGCCGTGGATGATGAACGTGCCGCGGTCGGTCATCATGGGGAAGTCACCCATGAACACCGACTGCTCGCGGATCTCGCCGGTCTCCTCGTTGATGAAGGCGACCTTCATCGTGAGCGGCGCCGAGAACGTCATGTCCTTGTTGCGGCACTCGGCGATGGGCTTGGAAGGCTCCCCGAACTGGTGCTCGCCGAACTGGACGAGCAGCTTCTCGGAGTAGTCCTTGATGGGGTTGATGTCGGCGATGGTCTCCTTGAGACCGTCGCTCAAGAACCAGTCCCACGACTTGCGCTGGATGTCGATGAGGTGCGGGAGCGGCAGGGGCTGGTCGAGCTTGGCGAAGGACGTACGCACGCGAGGCGCCTTGGGCTCGTTCAAGCGAGTCTCCTCTTACTAGCGTGGACCTGAGAAAGAGAGCACACCACACCAGAGGAATTGAGGTATGGCCGCGGGTAACGCACGGCCAAAAAATATACCACAGGCGAGAAGGCCATGCAAGAGACCCGGAGAGAAGCCGCGGTGCGGCCATGGTGCCGGATGCGTGAGGGGCCGGGGCGCCTCCCGGCGCCCCGGCCCCTCACGGTGCGAAAAGCTGATCGGAGCGGAGTGCTACTTGATCTCGACGCTCGCGCCGGCCTCTTCGAGCTGCTTCTTGGCCTCTTCGGCCTCGTCCTTGGTGACGCCTTCCTTGACGGCGTTCGGCACGCCCTCCACGACGTCCTTGGCCTCCTTGAGGCCGAGACCGGTGAGCGCGCGCACGACCTTGATGACCTGGATCTTCTGGTCGCCGAAGGAGGTCAGGACCACGTCGAAGGCGGTCTGCTCCTCGACCTCCTCTGCCGGGGCGGCGCCGGCGGCCGGGGCGGCGACAGCCATGGGGGCCGCGGCGCTGACGCCGAAAGCCTCCTCGAGCGCCTTGACCATCTCACTGAGCTCGAGCACGGTCATGCCCTTGATTGCCTCGATGAGCTCTTCTTTGGAAAGGGTCTTGTCTGCCATTGTCAGTTCACCTCGCGTAGGGCTTGAAAGCCTTGCTGGACAGTGTGGACGGCGGCGGGAGCCTCAGGCCTCGCAGGCGGCGGCGCGCTGCTGCGCCACCTGATCGAGGGCACGCACGAACCCGCTGATCGTGCCCTGGAGTACGGTGACCAAGCCGGTCATCGGCGCGGCCATGGTGCCGACGACCTGTGCGATGAGCACGTCGCGCGACGGCAGGCTGGCCAGCACCTTGACGCCGGCGGCGTCGACGAGATTGGAGGCGAGCACTCCGCCACGTACCTCGAGCTGCGGGTGGGTGCGGGCGAACTCGGCCAGCGCCTTGGCGGCGCCGACCAGGTCGTCGCCGCAGAACGTGACCGCGGTGGGGCCGGCGAGCATCCCCTTGACGATCTCGCGCCCGGAGCGGTCGGCGGCGATGCCGCCGAGCGTGTTCTTGACCACCTTGAAGCTGGCGCCGCTCTGCCGCAGCTTGTCGCGGAGCTCCTTGAGCTCGGCGACCGTGAGGCCGCGGTAGTCGCTGACGAACAGGTTCTCGGTACCTGCGAGCAGCTCCGCCACCTCGGCGATCACGCCTTCCTTCTTCTCTCTCAGCATCTCGACCTCTCAGTCGCAAACAAAAGACCCGCTCCCGAAGCGGAAGCGGGCCGGGAACCGGCTCGTCTCGCCTCGGGTGGCGGACCCTCAGGGTCCTTTAGGCTCCCGGAGGAGCACCGACCGTCATCGGCCGCGGCGCGCACGCCGCGAAGCGGCAGTATAGAACGGCGAAGAGCGCGGCCGCAACTGCCGGCGGCCGCGTCCGCCCCGCGGGCTCAGCTCTCCAGCAGGTCGCGCGTGCGCCCGGGGTCGAGCTCGATGCTGGGGCTCATGGTCGCCGCTATATGGACGCTCCTGATGTACTTGCCCTTGGCCGCCGCCGGCTTGGCACGGATGACCTCGTCGAGGACGGCGCCGTAGTTGTCGATGAGCTGCTCTTCGCTGAACGACTTCTTGCCGATGCTCAGATGAACGATGCCGGAGCGATCGGTGCGGTACTCGACCTTGCCGCCCTTGGCGTCGCGCACGGCCTTGCCGACGTCGAAGGTGACGGTGCCCGACTTGGGGTTGGGCATGAGGCCGCGGGGACCGAGGATGCGGCCCAGCTTACCCACGGTGCCCATCATGTCGGGCGTGGCGATGGCGATGTCGAAATTGAAGACGCCTTCCTGGACCTGCTTGGCGAGATCGTCGGTGCCCACGAGGTCGGCGCCCGCCTCCTGCGCCTCGCGTGCCTTGTCGCCCTCGGCGAACACGGCGACGCGGACCTCGCGCCCGGTGCCGTGCGGCAGGACGGTGGTGCCGCGCACGATCTGGTCGGCGTGACGCACGTCGACGCCGAGCCGGAAGTGGACCTCGACGGTCTCGTCGAACTTGGCACCCTCGAAAGACTTGAGGAGCCGCATGCCCTCGAGCGGGGAGTAGAGACGGCCGGGCTCGATGGTGCGCTTGGCGGCGGTGTAAGTGCGGCCTGCTTTGGCCATTCGCGTACCTCCTGTGGTACAGACGGCGACCGAGTCGCCTCCCACGTCGGCGGCCGGGCCTGCGGCCCGGCCATATCTTGAGCTTAGTGTCGCCGGTCGGCTACGCCGACGGCGACGTTGACCCGGCTTCGCCGGTCAATCCGCGACCTCGACGCCCATGCTGCGGGCGGTGCCCTCGATGATCTTCATCGCGGCGTCGACGTCGTTGGCGTTCAGGTCTGGCATCTTGGTCTCGGCGATGGTGCGGACCTGTTCGCGTGTGACCGTACCGACCTTGTTGCGATTGGGCTCGCCGGAGCCCTTGTCAAGGCCGAGCGCCTCGCGCAGCAGCACGGCCGCCGGGGGCGTCTTGGTGACGAATGTGAACGAGCGATCCTCGTACACGGTGATCTCGACCGGCACGATGGAGCTGCCCGAGCCCTGCGTCTGGGCGTTGAACGACTTGCAGAACTCCATGATGTTGACGCCGTGCTGGCCCAGCGCGGGGCCGACCGGCGGCGCCGGGCTGGCGGCGCCGGCGGAGATCTGGAGCTTGATCTTAGTGAGGACCTTCTTGGCCACTGCTGCCTCGCTTACTGCCTGGTTAGGATGTCTTCTTGACCTGGTCGAAGGCGAGCTCGACCGGCGTCTCGCGGCCGAAGATCGACACCATGACCTTGAGCCGGCTCTGATCGAGGTTGACCTCGACGACCTCGCCGGAGAAATCGCTGAGCGGGCCGGAGGTCACGCGGACGTCCTCGCCGACCGCGAACTCGGCCTTCTGCTTGGGGCGCTCCACCGAGGCGGTGTGCATGATGCGGTCGACCTCGGCGCGCGAGAGGGCGACCGGCTTGTTCTGGGCGCCGACGAACCCGGTGACTCCCGGCGTGTTCTTGACCAGCGACCAGGTGTCGTCGGTGAGCTCCATCTGGACCAGCACGTAGCCGGGGAAGACGCGGCGCTCGGTGGTGACCTTCTCGCCGTCCTTGGTCTCGACGATCTGCTCGGTGGGCACCACGATCTGATGGATGCGGTCCTCCTGGTGCATGGACTGCCGGCGATGCTCGAGATTGGCCTTGACCTTGTTCTCGTGGCCCGAGTAGGTGTTGACGACGTACCAGCTATACAAGTTGGGCCCCGATCAGGTGAGGACGTTGAGGACCACGTCGACGAGCTTCGAGAAGGCGAAGTCGAGGACGCCCGTGTACGCGGTGGCGATGGCGACGGCCACGAGCACGACCAGCGTGGACTGCATGAGATCCTTGCGCGTGGGCCAGGTGACCTTGCCCATCTCGATGCGTACATCGCGCAGGAACTTGCCGAAGCCGCGCTTCTCCCTGGGCCTGGCGGCGCGGGCCTGAAGGCGCGACTTCTGCGCCGCCTTACCGCGCGCCAGCCTGGAGTCGGTGCGCTTGGCGACGGGCTTGCCGGCCGGCGCCTGCTTGCCGGCGGCCCTGGCCTTGCCCACCTTGCCCTTGCTGTTGTTCGCAGTCTTCGCCACTCAACCGCTCCGATGGTCGTTGGCAGGGCTGGAGGGGCTCGAACCCCCGACCCCCGGTTTTGGAGACCGGTGCTCTACCAATTGAGCTACAGCCCTAGAAGCACAGATCAAGACGCTTAGCGCGTCTCCTTGTGCACAGTGTGGGTACCGCACCAACGGCAATACTTCTTGAGCTCGATGCGGTCCGGGTCGTTCTTCTTGTTCTTGTTCGTATGGTAGTTGCGACGCTTGCACTCCTGGCAAGCGAGGGTGACGAGTTGACGCACGTTCTCATCCTTTCAGAAAGAAGCATGTAAGGATACCAAGCGCTCGCCGCGAGGGTCAACGTGACCCACGAGGCCCCCGGGCGCGGGCGTCACACCGCGCCGGCCACGGCGGGGCAGTATAGCAGACCGGCAAGGACCGGCAAAACGGGCCTGTGGGGCCGCGCCTCCTCGAGCGCCTCTTGTCGCCCAACGCCGTCAAGCCACGCCCAAGCCCGAAGGTCGGCCGATCCCGTCCATCACCCGGACGCACTCGTCTTCGTCGTGCGGCACCTCGATGGGGTACCGTGTGCGTGTACGCTTGGGGCCGATCAGAGATCCTGTGGGATCCGGCTTCCCGGCGACGAGCCTGCCGGACAGGCGGAGCGCCGGGCGGTTCGTGCCGATACTGGCCCCGGCGGGATGTGACAAGGGAAGGGACGAGCCATCGACTTCCAGCGCGACCTGACAGCGGGCATGGCTGAGGCGGGCACCGGCGGACCGGCGGCGCCCGGGCGGCCGCCCGTGCCCCCACCCGCGGTCCCGCGCCTCGGGGACCCGCCGGAGGCCTGGCGGCCGCAGGCGGCG
>Ga0265296_1000734_pt1 | contig 45087 bp, 40 predicted proteins | sample MunlanPumphouse1_FD_189073 | JGI IMG/M metagenome (GOLD analysis project Ga0265296, IMG submission 189073) | Groundwater microbial communities from a municipal landfill in Southern Ontario, Canada - Pumphouse #1 | ecosystem: Environmental > Aquatic > Deep subsurface > Groundwater | place... | reverse complement strand
TTTAATCGGGTCTTAGACCCTTTTTTGTTCGCAATTTGATAGGAAAATTTTAATGGTATTTTTCGTAAAAAAGGGTTTTGACTTTTTCGTAATTACAGCTTATCGTTTTATGCTTAATCAATCTAACTACCTAAAAATAAAAGTGACAGTTCCAGTAGACAGCGCTGACAAAGTCAGGCAAGCTTTGGGTGAAGCCGGAGCGGGTAAACTCGGGAATTATGATTTTTGTTCTTTTTCATATCCGGTAAAAGGTCGATTCAGACCGCTTGAGGGCGCTAATCCAGCGATTGGCAAAGTGGGGGATTTGGAAGAGGTGAAAGAAGAGTGCATTGAATGCATTTGCCATAAGAATATTTTGACAGAAGCAATAAGCGCGCTGAAAAAAGCCCACCCATATGAGGAGCCGGCGATTGACATTATACCTCGTTATGAGATAGAATAAGATATGTTTAATGTGATGCTGCCGAGATAGCTCAGTTGGCAGAGCAACACATTCGTAACGTGTAGGTCGCGGGTTCAAATCCCGCTCTCGGCTCTCTGCTTTATTGGATTCTCCGCGCTGTCTGCTATAATAATTCAATAATAATTCACAGCAATAAATATAAATTTATGCCAGAGAATAAACCAAGCCTTTTTGAGTTGTTAAATCCAAAGCAAACATTTGTGGCAGGTATTGTTGGAGGTTTTTTGGCCATTTGTACAGTTGGTTTTTTCGTCTTGACAGCGATGTTTATGAATAATGGCGGATTCGCGCCAGCCAACAAGGACCGCGGCGGCGTTGCTTTGGCGGCGCCGTCAAACAATGTTCAAGCCGTTCCAACGGCTGGGATCAAAATTACTGTTAAACCAGTAGATGAAAAGACAGATCACATTCGCGGAAACAAAAATGCTAACATTACCATTATTGGATTTTCTGATTTTGAATGCCCTTTCTGCAAGCGTTTTCATGAAACCATGAACCAGATAATTGACAGCCACGGGGACAGTGTCCGTTGGGTATTCAGGCAAATGCCGCTTGATAGCCTGCATCGCCAAGCCAGGACAGAGGCTCTGGCAACCGAGTGCGCCGGAGAGCAGGGCAAGTTTTGGGAGCTGGCTGATTTAATTTTTGATAGAACAGAATCAAATGACGGCCTTGATCTTGATAAACTGCCTGATTACGCCAAAGAGATCGGACTAAATGTAAATAATTTCAATGATTGTCTGAAAGCGCAGAAATATGCCAGCGCCGTAGAAGATGATGAAAGAGATGGACAGGCTGCCGGCGGAAGAGGCACGCCATATTCTGTTTTGATCGGTCCCAATGGCGAGACTCAGGCGATATCAGGAGCGCAGCCATTTTCTGCGATAGAGGCGGCGATTCAGCAATATCTTTAGGATGTTTATTATAGATTTGAAAAGACTCACTTTTTATTGGTGAGTCTTTTTGTTATAATTACTGTGAATTACGAAATGCATTGTCTGTCATTCCCGCGGAGGCGGGAATCCAGAAATCGAGCCAGATTCACATTACGACTGGATTCCCGCCGGAGTTTATCCTCGCGCAGGCGGGCGCGGGAATGACAAAAAGAGATAGTTTCGTAATTCACAGTAATTAAATAGTTATGAAGAAAGCAATTCTGTACATAAAACATGACAATAAAATAGTACAATGCCAAGCTTGTTCGCATTATTGCGCCATTAGAGAAGGAATGGCTGGTATTTGCGGCGTGAGAAGAAATATTGAAGGAAAGTTGTATCTGCTGGTCTACGGCAAGCCTGCGGCGGTGCATGTAGATCCGATTGAAAAAAAACCTTTGTATCACTTTTTGCCTGGCACAGATATTTTGTCCATTGGGACGTATGGCTGCAATTTTCGGTGCGGGTTTTGTCAGAATTATGAATTGAGTGGAATGGGGAAAGAGGGACGAGGGACCGGGGAAAGTGAATTTGAAAGATTGTTGGATAAAACAGAAGAATGGAGTCCGGAAAGATTGGTTGACTATGCATTGGAGAACAAGATTCCGTCAATTGCCTATACTTATAACGAGCCAGCTATCTTTGTGGAATACGCGCGTGATATAATGGTGTTGGCGCGGGAAAAGGGAATTAAGAATGTTTATGTTTCCAATGGCTTTGAATCCAAAGAAGCGCTGGATTATGTTGGAGATTATCTGGACGCCGCGAACATTGATCTTAAATCATTTAGCGATCATTTTTATCGTAAAATCTGCGGTGGAAGATTACAACCAGTGTTAGACACGATTAAAAGAATGCATGACAGAAGAATTCATTTAGAAATTACCACGCTGATTATTCCGGGAGAAAATGATAGTAAGGAAGAATTAAAGAAAATTGCCGAGTTTATTGCCAACGTTGATAAAAAAATTCCTTGGCATTTGTCCCGTTTTTTTCCGATGTATAAAATGAAAGACCATGGAGTTACGCCAGTTTCTACATTGGCAATGGCAAAAGAAATAGGGAAGGACGCGGGGTTGACGAATGTTTATGTTGGTAATGTCTGATAAAAAAACTAAACAAAATTGAAATAAATTGCAAAAAATTAAACAGAATTATGCAAAATTGGACAAAATTATTTTAGTGATAAGAGTGTGGTAAAAATTTTATTCAATTTTGTTTAATTTTTTAAGTTTATGAATAAATTAACGCAAGAATATCTTTTAATCCTCGCCCGCAGGACGCTTGAATCATATTTCCAAACTGGCGCCAAGCTGGCGGTCAGCGAGTCGGAATTGCCTGATGCAGAATTAAAAGAAGAACGAGGCGCGTTCGTAACTTTGCGTAAACACGGACAATTGCGCGGATGCATTGGGCATATTGAACCGATTCAGGCGGTTTATTTAGATGTGATTGATAATGCTTTGGCTGCGGCATTTGATGATCCGCGCTTTCCGCGGCTTACTCATCAAGAACTGGCTGAAGTTGAGATAGAAGTGTCGGTTTTAACTAAGCCGGAAAAATTGGAATATGCTTCAGCCGAAGATTTATTAAACAAGCTCCGTCCCTTGCAAGACGGAGTGATTTTGAAAAAAGGCTTTAATTCCGCCACCTATTTGCCGCAAGTTTGGGAAGATTTAAGAGATAAGCAGGAATTTTTGTCTTCACTGTGCATGAAAGCGGATCTGCCGCCAGATGAATGGAGGAGCGGGAAATTAGAAATTTTGACCTATCAGGCGGAAGTGTTTGGAGAAAAGCAGGATTTTTGATATAATTACTTTGAATTACGAAACGTCATTATTTGTCATTCCCGCGGAGGCGGGAATCCAGTCGCTCTCTTATTTTAGCCAAATTCTGGATTCCGCCGGAGTTTACCCTCGCGCAGGCGGGGACGGGAATGACAGTAAACCTTATTTGGCGACAGTCCCATATCACAAGACAAAATGTCTTGTGATGCGTGTTTCGTGTTTAATGATTTATATGCCCAGTCCCCACATGATTAAAAAAGGCGATGAAAAAGCCGAAGAGCAGAATATCTGCTTATTTGCCGCGACCAATTACCGCAATAGACTGCGGCGTTTTGGCATCAAGACAGATGACCGCCGCCGCCATATGTATGTGGTGGGCAAGACCGGAATGGGTAAGACAACCATGCTTGAGAATATGGTATTGCATGATATTTACATGGGGCATGGCGTGGGAATTGTGGATCCGCATGGCGATTTTGCGGAAAAGATTATTGATTTTATACCGCCAAAACGCATCAACGACGTTATTTATTTTAATCCGGCGGATGTGCAGCACCCAATCGGATTTAATGTTTTGGAAGTAAAAACCGAAGAACAAAAGCATCTGATCGCCGCCGGGCTCATGAGCATATTCAAGAAAATTTGGATAGACATGTGGAGTTCCAGAATGGAATATATTTTGAACAATACTTTGTTTGCATTGTTAGATTATCCGGGCTCAACCCTGCTTGGCATCAATCGCCTGCTGTCTGATAAAAAATACCGCAAGCGAGTTATTGGCAAATTGACTGATCCTGTAATCAAGGCCTTTTGGCAGAATGAGTTCGCCAGTTATAACGAGCGGTACGCGCAAGAAGCGGTCGCGCCGATTCAAAACAAAATCGGCCAGTTTTTGTCAGCCAACATAATCCGCAATATGGTGGCGCAGGTCAAATCCACCATCAATATTCGCGACATTATGGATAACAACAAGATATTGATCATGAATTTGGCCAAAGGACGGATTGGAGAAGACAATAGCAGACTGCTGGGGGGAATGTTGATTACCAAAATCCAGCTCGCGGCAATGGAAAGAGTGGATATGCCGGAAGATAAGCGAAAGGATTTCTTTTTGTATGTGGATGAGTTCCAGAACTTCGCCACTTCCAGTTTCGCCAATATTCTGTCAGAAGCAAGAAAGTATAGATTGAGCTTGATTATGGCGCATCAGTATGTAATGCAGCTTGACGAGGCAGTCAGCGACGCGGTATTTGGCAATGTTGGCTCCATGATTTCATTTCGGGTTGGCGGGGCCGATGCGGAGTTGCTGGCAAAAGAATATGCGCCGACGTTTATAGAAGAAGATTTGGTCAATTTATCAAAATACAATATTTTTTTGAAATTAATGATTGATGGTGTCGCATCGCAGCCTTTCAGCGCGATTACCTTGCCGCCAATCCGGCTACGAACAGAATCAGCGGAAAAAGTTATTAGAGTATCTCGTGAACGTTATGCCAAAGGACGAGCTGAAATAGAAGAAAAAATTACCCGATGGAGCGGAATGGACAGTGATGAGGAGGATGGGGAAGGGGAGGACGATGGCGGCGGATTAAATAAAACCAAAGTTGAATATTTAGACAAGAATAATAAAAGGAGCGGCAAAAAATGGGAAGCAAAAGCTCCATTGCCGCCAGAGCCAGCCAAGACTATATCACTTAAAGATTTATTGCCGCCGCCGGCGCCAACCCGCGATTACAACAAACCCGGCCATGGATCGTTTTCTGCCGGCAGACAAGCTCTGCCGGCAAGCGCTCCACCACTCAAAGATGAGAAAGTGGAGAGCGGCGCAGATATGCTTCGGGCAGAACAAAGCAATGAATTTAAAAAAGGAACTTTTGAGAAAAAAACTGAAAACAGGCAATCAATGCCCGGACAAGGAAATTGGGATGGGTCGGAACAAAAAAAGAAAAAGCGAAGGCGAAGAAAGAAAAAAAGAAATTCAGAATGGGATTCAAAGATAATGCTCGGGAATGGCCCGCAAACAGCCTTGTCTAGTCATTCTGTTTCTGGAACGCAGCCCCAGGGCGCAAATCCTGAACAAAATAAAAAACCAGAACCGATACCGCCTGACCAGATTGTGAAATTTGACTAAAGTGTAATCAATTTAGAAACGCAACTTTGGGCGCTATACTCAAAATTTGGCTTGTATTCTCGAGGCGGGACGATTTTGAAGAAGATTTACGAAAACATTTATATCTAGTACAATACAGACAGTATGGTGAATCCTTCGGATAAACAACGTGCGCCGAGAAATCAAACTATTACTCTTGATAACAGCGAAATTAATGCGCTTAAAAAGCGTTATATTAAGGTTAAAACAAATGTTGATCTTACGAGCATACTTAATAAAACTATCAACGGAGATACATTCAAAATTTTGGAATTACTGCCAAAGAAATTTATTGATTTAGTCTTTGTCGACCCTCCATATAATCTCAATAAAACATTTAACTCCAATACTTTCAAAGAAATGGAATATAAAGAGTATGTTAACTGGCTTGACCAATGGGTGAGTAAATTGGCGCCTCTTCTTAAACCAGAGGCATCAATATATATCTGTGGGGACTGGAAATCCTCTTCAGCAATTTTTGCGGTGGCAAGTAAATATTTTCATATTCAAAATAGAATTACGTGGGAACGTGAAAAAGGCAGAGGCGCAAAAAGCAATTGGAAAAATTGTTCCGAGGATATTTGGTTTTGTACGATGTCCGAAGATTATTACTTTGACGTAGACGCGGTAAAATCAAAAAGAAAGGTTATCGCTCCGTATAAAAATGATAGTGGAGAACCGAAAGATTGGGAAGATGAGGAAGATGGAAAGTATCGATTGACTCATCCGTCAAATCTTTGGACAGACTTGACAGTTCCATTTTGGAGCATGCCGGAAAATACGGATCACCCAACCCAAAAACCAGAAAAATTGGTGGCAAAAGCCATCCTCGCAAGCTCAAAACCCGGGCAAATTGTTTTTGATCCATTCCTTGGTTCTGGAACAACTTCAGTCGTAGCGAAAAAACTCAATCGACAGTATGTCGGTATTGAACTTGATGAGTTTTATTCATGCGTCTCCGAGAAACGGCTTAGCATGGCCGAATACGATGACGCAATACAGGGGTATTCAAATGGTATTTTTTGGGAAAGAAACACCACAGCTCTGCAAAACGGGAATGGGAGTAAACCAAAAGAAAAAATTGTTGAATTTGACAAAACTATTAGAAAGCCGAGTTACGCAAAGCAGAAAAGTCTTTTTACTAATTTCGTGCAGGTATGAAAAAGAGCATTATCTTTTTTCAGAATCACTACAAAGATATAGAGAAAAAAATTTTTACAGTTTCTCAACAGTCAGCCAGAATTTTTATCGAGCAGAATGGCGCAAAGCCCGCGTGCGGTTGGCGACGCGATTGAAAGTATTCTTGTGGAGAATTTTGGAAAAATTATGGGCGATTTGGTAAAGGAATATTCATCTTCTTTCGCGCGTAGGGCTATGGCAGATCTTGCGTTTACCGACAAAGACGATTTTTATTATATTGTGGATGTAAAAACACACAGATTGGATACAAAGTTTAACATGCCAAACCTAACATCAGTAGAACGCATATCTCGCTTTTATGAGGATGATAAAAATTATTTTGTGATACTCAATGTCGCGTATAATATTGAAGGGTCTGCAGCAAAAATAAAAAAGGTGACATTTGCGCTGATAGAATTTTTATCGTGGAATTGCCTTACACTCGGCGCACTCGGTTGGGGTCAAATTCAAATTGCAAATTCCAATCACATTACCGTTGTGCCGAAAAATAGCCGTAAAAAATGGATGCTTGACTTATGTGATAATCTGTTTGAATTTTATCCGAGGGAAATCGGCAAAATCACTGAACGAATTAAGCACTTCAAGAAAGTAAGAAAATTTTGGGAGAGGAAAGAGGTGTAGTATTTATTTTTATTGCGGCAAATATGAAGATAATAGATAAAACAATCTTAACAAAATTAAAAAAACCGCTGCCAAATTCGCATAAGGGCCAGAACGGCCGTATTTTGATTATTGCCGGTTCAAAAAAATACCATGGCGCGCTTTTACTGACTGTTCAAGCGGCGTCTCGGATCGTTGACATGGTTTATGTCCATTCCAGCGACAATAACATGAAACTTATTAATAAGCTTAGAAGCGAGATCGCGGCATTTATTGCCATTGGAAAAAAAGAACTATGGGACACAATTGCTTTGGTTGATTCAATAATTATCGGGCCGGGCATGCCAGAAACCGGAGACACTATCGGCCTGGTGCATGATATTCTTCACAAACATCCAGAAAAAAAAATAGTTGTTGATGCCACCGCCCTGTGGCATGTCAAACCGAGCTGTCTGCATAAAAATTCTATTGTCACGCCGCACTCCCGCGAGTTTATAAATGTCTTTGGAGTGGAGGCAACCGCCCGGAATGTGCGCGACATGGCCGAAAAGTATGGTTGCGTCGTAGTCTTGAAAGGCGCGGTTGATTATATCAGCGACGGCCATGAACTATACGCGAATAAAACCGGAAATGTCGGCATGACCAAGGGCGGCACCGGCGATGTGCTCGCGGGAATTATTGGCGCTTTGTCTGCAACCAATGATATTCTTGTTTCAGCGTTGGCCGGCGCGTATCTGAATGGTTTGCTTGGCGACCGATTGTATAAGAAAGCGGGTGTTTTTTATAATGCGGAAGATTTGATTGGCGAGTCTGGGAAATTGTGGAAAGAGATGTAAAAATCCGCAGGAATGACAGACAATGACATTTCGTAATTCAAAGCTTAAAGAAGATTTGGAGAACGGATTAATCGCCAAAATAATTTTGTTAAATTTCGTATAATTTCGTTCAATTTTGTATCATTTATTCTTAACCCTAAAATCTATGGTGAACATCAAACGCGCCCTGGGCTTTGGCGTATTGCTCTGGGTTTTCATCTTCGTTATTTGGTCAGTCATCATGTTCGTTCCGGTCTTAAAGGGCCGGCTCGCGGTTCAGTATGTAATTGAATTGGCAGTAATGATACCTTTGGTTTTATTGCTGGCCAAATGGTATTTTAAGCAGGATCCGCCATCGGTTAAGAAAGGATTGTTGCTCGGTATTCTTTCTTTGTTCGTGATGGCGGTCTTGGATTTGACAATCACTCTGCCTTTGTTTGTCGGACCGCAAGCGGGCGGGTATACTGCCGGATTGAAACAATTCTACGGCAGTTGGCAAATGTGGGTAAGTTTTGCTTGGTTTTTGATTTTATGCGTTTTTGCCGGCTGGGAGTTTGACAGAACCTTTACCAAGAATTCAGCAACGAAGAGCGCCGAGAAAAAATTAGAGTAAGCGGTCTTTGAAAGTAAAAAAAACACCCCCGAATCATATCAGGGTGGTTGGGTGTTTGGGGACGTGATCTGCGCGTGTGCCCCCGTACGCGCAGATCACGAAGCGCGGCCGCTGTTATCGCTGTTATCTGTTATCATTGAGTATCACCAAGGTTGCGCATGGCCCATTTGATCTGTATACAATTCGGATCATTAGGCAATCTCCTGTAAAGGAGATCCAGAAAGGCCGCTTCCTTGCTTCCTTCCTTGATTTCCTCCAAGATGAAGTGCAGACTCTGGCGATAGCCTGGTTTGGGACTCTCAACCTGGAGTTGGCAACCTTGAAGGAGATCATGTAGATGACAGCGGAGTACAGATAGGACGAAAGTGGATCTACTGGATTTTATTACGATTTGGTCCGGGATGCCAACCACAGGTTCTCCAGAGATCGCGCAGAATTTGCGCTGTTTCACTTGTTCGGGGCGGTGCATGATCTGTTCGATTTCGCGAGCGATCGTGGTAAGAAAGCACACGATTAAACAGGACAGGGCGATTATAATCAGCGCCGCGATCAATGTCCATGTCATTGTCAGTTTCTCCTTTCTGTTTGGTCCGGAACGCGACTAACATCATATTAAACTAGATTATTAAAAATTTGTCAACAAAAATACCCCTTTTGTTAATACAACTTGCAAATCACGAAGTACTTTGCTAACATACTATAAGCTAACATACTATAAATATTATTATTTATACTTATACCAGAACATATGGAAGTAGTAAACTCAAAAAATAAAAGAAAATTGGGAGGATTGTTTGGTTTGGTTTTAATTATTTTTATTATCGCGGTCTTTAGCAGCAGTTTTTGGACCGTGGTAGAAGCAGGGGAGACGGGCGTCAAATCACTGTTTGGCAAAGTTAAGGACGATGAATTATCTTCCGGCTTTCATCTCAAAAATCCTTTAGTCAGAGTAATTAAAATGAATATCAGGACACAGGATTATACCATGAGCATCGCGCCGGGAGAGGGCAATAGAGCTGAGAGCGATATCATTTCCGCTTTAACCAAAGAAGGCCTGAATGTTGATTTGGATCTTACCGTGCTTTATCATTTAATAGAAGAAAAAGCGTCGGATGTTTACCGCGATATTGGATTGGGTTATGATAAAATAGTTATCCGCCCGCAGATCAGAAGCATTATCCGCGAGGTGATCGCGCAATATGAGGCCAAAGATATTTATTCGGAAAAGCGCCAAGAAGCAGCCAAACAAATTTTTGATATTTTGCAAGGAAAACTTAATCCGCGCGGCATTGAGCTTGAAGATGTGCTGTTGCGTCATGTCCAGTTGCCGGCCAAGCTGGCGGAAAGTATTTCTCTAAAACTGCAAGCCGAGCAGGACACAGAAAGAAAGAGTTTTGAAATTGATAAAGAACGCAAAGAAGCGGAAAGAAAAGTGATTGAGGCGACCGGACAGCGCGATGCCCAGACAATTATTAACCAGAGCCTGACGGAGCGTTATTTGAATTATCTTTACATCAACAGCCTGAAGGACAGAGAAGGGACGATTTATGTGCCGACTAATCCGAATACCGGGGTGCCGTTGTTTAGAGGCCTGTAATTTACGACGCACGATACACGCAGCACGACTCATAGCGAATTGTCCAATTGACTCGTGCTGCGTGTATCGTGCGTCGTGTAATTTGACAGGCGAATTGTTTTGTGCTAGGATATAATCCATAATTGGGTAACAAACGTTTGTCTAAATAGCAAAAGGTAGTTCCCAAAATATTTACCCGGCGCACCCGCCGATTTGGCGAGGAAGACGGGAGGTCGTTTAATTCAATATCTCAAACAACATTTTGGGAATAAAACGCAATAAAGTTTATGTACAATAGTGGAGACAGGCAGATGTATGATGTGGATTTGGACTGCGCAAAGTGCGGCACCCACATTTCACAATTGCCTTTTCAACCTTCTGGAGACAGGCCGGTATACTGCCAAGATTGCAATCGCGCTTATCGCGATAACAAGCGCGGCGGTAGTGGCGGAGGCGGCATGAGCCGCGGTCCTCGCCAGATGTTTGATGTTGATGTAGATTGCGCGCAGTGCGGTACCAAAATTACCCAACTGCCATTCCAGCCTACTGCTGGCAAACCGATTTACTGCCGCGACTGCATGCAAGCGCGCCGAGACAGTTAGACTACAGTTGAACGAAAAAATCCTCCGGTGAAAGCCGGAGGATTTGATTTTTTCGGTGTTTTTAGATAAAATTATAACGGTTGATAGTTTGTCAAATAGAATATAAAAATGAAGGAACCCGCCACCGGACCAAGCTCTAGGGCTCGATCGCGGGGTGGCGGGCGGTTCCCTCCTACCCACTTTTTTTTCTCAACGCTCTCACTCTCCTGGATGTTAGCGCCAGGAAGAAAGCGGGGACGATGATTGGAGAAAGGAGCGAGAAGGCGAGCGTTGATAATAAGGCTCTCCTCATCTCTTTGATCATGATGGTAGGGGTGGACTGCGGGTCAAACACCTCTGGAAGCGCGGTGGCGGCCAGGGTGGCGTTAATGGCCATGAGCCAAAGACAGGTGAACACCAGCGTCATCGGCTCTGGGAAGAAGACGAGACTCACAACCGCTACGAAGGCCAGGAACAGCGTCGCTACCGGGCCAGCGCCTTGAATGAGGTCAGACAGCTTGATGATTCTTTCGCGCATCATTCTACTCCAAAGTTTGGGTTTATGTTAAAACTATCATCTTTTAGTATTAGAGTCAAATTAAAATAATTTTGTGGCGAAGAAAAAACAAAAAGTTTTAGTAGCCACATACACGAATGAAGGGTTAAAGTTTCAAATGATCATCTGTCCGCTGAAGTTCGAACCACACAAGAGAGGACGACATTCGAAAGTACCGGTTGCCACGATTTAAATCAAGACCGCCCGAAAGGCGGTTTTTGCTTGCCCGTCCGAAGCCTTGGCGAAGGCGGGTGTTACCCCGAATTTGCCTTTTGTTGCCCTTGTGGCGAGCTTTGCTCCGAGGGTAAGAGTTTTGCCACCCGTTGCGACCGAGGCGAGCCGTAAAACCAAATTTGAGAACGTGGGACGATTTGCTTAACTCCAAGAAAATTAAGCAATTTAAGTGGTATTTCGCGAATGGTACGCTTTTGTACTATTCGCGAAACGCCGAGTTGTAAGTTGGTTGACTTCCCCAATCCTGTCCAGTATACTACTTGTACTGGACAAAAACAACCTATTCTGTCCACTAGAAGTAAAATAATATGCAAAATAAGCCAAAAGATGTAGTTTCCAGTCAAAAATTGCAAAAAGAGCAACTTCTGACTCTTTCGTATATAGATCGAACCAAGGAACCATTTGGCAAGAAATGGCTGGATTCGAATTTGATAAAAGTAGTCTTGGGACCGCGCCGAGCAGGCAAATCAGTCTATTCGTTGATGCTTTTGAAGGATCGTCCGTTTATGTATTTCAATTTTGATGATGAAGTATTATCGAGTATTGGTGGCATATCTACAGACGAACTGATGAAAGAATTACATGCCGCTTATGGTGGAGATGTAAAAACTATTTTGTTTGATGAGATACAAAACCTACCAAGTTGGGAACTCTTTGCTAATCGTTTACATCGAATCGGGTATAATCTTGTGCTCACTGGATCTAATGCACAGTTACTTTCAAAAGAACTTGCCACACATCTTACGGGCAGACATATTCCAATAGAAATATTACCGTTTGATTTCAATGAATTCTTGCGGGCAAAGAAATTTCAGATACATCAGGAATATGCTTCATTGCCACAGCAACGTGGAGAACTTTTGAATTTGATGGAAAACTATTTGCTCAATGGCGGATTTCCTGAAGTAGCAGTAAACAATGTTGACCCCAAAGATTACCTCGACGTTCTTCTTGACGCATCACTTTTCAAGGATGTAGTCAAAAGACATAAGGTTAAATTCTCGACCCAAATAGGGAACCTGGCCGTCCATTTGATAAATAATTTTGCCAACCTGTATACAGTACGCAAATTGCTCGAAGCATTAAATTTAAAGAGCGTCACCACTGTAGAAAAATATATAGATTATCTTGAAGAAGCATATTTGATTTTTTCTTTGCTTCGATACTCGCCAAAATCACTACAACGTATAAAGTCTCCCCGGAAAGTTTACGCAGTAGACAACGGTTTTGTCAGCGCAAAAGCAATTCAGCATTCACCCGACAAAGGAAAGCTGATGGAAAACCTTGTCTTTACCGAACTCGTTAAATGGGGAGTTAAGCCCAACAGAGAGTTATTTTATTATAAGACCCGAAATGATCGCGAGGTGGATTTTGTTGTGAAGAAAGGTATAGAAGTGAGCGAGCTTATACAAGTCTGCTATGACCTGACGAAGCCTGATGTGGAGCAGAGAGAAACAAAAGCATTATTTGAAGCAAGTGATGAGCTGAAAGTCAAAAAATTGACCGTGCTCACATGGGATGAAAAACGAGAAGTAAAAAAAGACGGCAACGTGATACAACTTAAGCCGTTATGGGAATGGTTGTTGGAAATTCCGATGGAATCATAATAAATTTATGGCTGATGGCGAAATAAAAAACTTAATATTCGTGGATTGTGAAGGACACGGGCCGGCACCGACACTGAATGATTCGGCATCTTTTGAGTTTGGCGCGGTGGCTTATCCTTCAAGACAAACATTCCACGGAACAGGGGCGACAAAAGAAACATTCGAAGATTTCGACAAATGGATTTCATCCGTGACAGAGAAGGGATTCAGGCCGTTATTCGTGAGCGACAATCCAGCTTACGACTGGCAATTCATAAATTACTATTTCCATCTGTTTCTTGGCAGAAATCCATTTGGTCATTCGGCAAGAAGGATTGGCGATTTTTACGCCGGACTTGTTGGTGACTTCACGGACGCAAGCGCATGGAAAAAGTTGCGAGTTACGGCGCACGATCATAATCCCGTGCATGATGCCATGGGTAATCTCGAAGCATTCGAGAAGTTATTAAACGGGGAAAGATAAAACTATGCCAAAGGAAATCGCCAAAAATTCAGACCTAACATTTATCACAAACGAGAAAGGCCAGAATCTCAAAGAGAGATTTGAGGTCTTAATCAAGGATACAAAATTCTTTGATTGTTTGGTTGGCTATTTTTACGCTAGCGGTTTTCATGCTGTTTACAAATCTCTTGAGAAAACTGATAAAGTCAGAATCCTCATTGGTATCAGCACTAATCCGCAAACTTATGACTTAATGCAGAAAACGAAATCTGCTGAACAATCAGCTTTGCAGTTTTCAAGCGCGGAAACAAAAGAAAAACTTGGCGAGATTGTTGAGAAAGAAATGGAGGATGCCGAGGACAGCGAAAATACAGAAGGCGGCATTTACACTTTTATTGATTGGATCAAAAGCGGCAAGCTGGAAATCCGAGCATACCCGTCAGAAAAAATTCACGCCAAAGTTTATATTATGACTTTTGGCGAAGGCGATAGGGACAAGGGTCGAGTTATTACCGGTTCAAGCAATTTTACGCAAGCCGGCTTAATGGATAACTTGGAATTCAACGTTGAGCTTAAAAATCGAGCTGACTACGATTTCGCTTTGGCCAAATTCGAAGAGCTCTGGAAAGATTCGGTTGATGTCAGCCAGAAATATGTCGAAACGATCCGGACAAAAACATGGCTGAACGATACCATTACTCCCTATGAGCTTTATCTCAAATTTCTGTATGAATATTTCAAGGACGATTTGGGTCAGCATGACGAGATGTATATAAAATACTTGCCAGTTGAGTTCAAAAAACTTGAATATCAGGAACAGGCGGTACTTAACGCGAAAAAAATTCTTGATGAGTACGGCGGTGTCTTTATTTCCGACGTTGTCGGCCTTGGTAAAACCTATATCTCGGCCATGCTTGCCGGTCAGCTTATAAACGAAGGCAGAATTCTTGTGATCACGCCGCCCGGGCTTTTGGATAAAGCCAATCCTGGCTCGTGGCCAAATGTGTTCCGGGACTTTAATGTGCCAGCCACTTTCCGATCCATTGGTGAACTCGACAAGATCATCAAAGACGGCGTTGAACAGTACAGCCATGTATTCGTAGATGAGGCACACCATTTCCGAACCGAGAATAACCCCACCTACGAAAAGCTGGCGGAGATTTGTCGTGGCAAAAAAGTAATTCTTGTTACCGCTACTCCCTATAACAACTCGCCAAAAGATATTTTGAGCCAGATTAAACTTTTCCAAAAAGCCAGGAAGAGCACAATTCCAAATTTACCCGATATTGAGCGATATTTTAATGCTTTGACCAAAAGGCTTGATGGTCTTGATCGTCTTCGTGATAAACCTGAGTACTTAACAACCACAAAAGAAAACTCTCGTGATATCCGCGAAAAAGTTCTTAAATATTTGATGGTGCGTCGGACTCGGACAGAAATCACAAGATACTTTGCCGAGGACTTGGCTTCCCAAAAACTGCGGTTTCCGGATGTGGAGAAACCGGAAGCGGCTTTTTATGAGCTTAATGACGAGGAGGATGTCGTTTTTACCAAGACCATTGAATTGATTGCCAAAAAATTCAAATACGCCCGTTACACCCCGATTCTTTACTATAAGGGCGCGGTCAGCCAGCCGGAAGAATTGGCACAGCGCAACATGGGCAAATTTATGAAAATTTTGCTCATTAAGCGTCTTGAATCAAGCTTCCACGCTTTCCGCAATTCTCTCGGCCGCTTTATCCATTCCTATGAGTCGTTTATTTCCGAAGTGGATAATGGCAATGTCTATGTTAGCAAAAAATACACCAACAAAATCTTTGAGCTTCTGGCCGATGACAATGACGATGCGGTTGAGACTTTAATTAACGAAGGCAAGGCGGAAAAATTGCCGAGCAAAGAATTTAGGGATGATTTCAAAAAAGATTTGCAAAGCGATTTGGATATCTTGAAAGAAATTAACCGGATGTGGGCTGGTGTTAATCGAGACCCGAAGCTTTTAGCTTTTATAGATAAACTCTCCACCAATCCAATCCTCAAAAAGAGCAAGCTCATTATTTTTACCGAATCAAAAGAAACAGCCGAATATCTCGTTAAAAACATTGATTCTAAATTTCCAAATGAAGCGCTTTGTTTTACCGGAGGTTCCAGCGCCTTGGTTCGGGAGCAAGTTATTGAAAATTTTGATGCCAGAGCGCGGTTTCCCAAAGACGATTTTCGCATTCTCATTTGCACTGAAATATTGGCAGAAGGCGTAAACCTGCACCGTTCCAACGTGGTAGTAAACTACGATCTCCCTTGGAATCCGACCCGCATGATGCAAAGAGTCGGTCGGATTAACCGCGTTGATACCAAATTTGATAAAATCTATACTTTTAACTTTTTCCCAACCAAGCAAGCCAACGATCAAATCAAACTCCGGGAAGCGGCCGAGGCAAAAATTAACGCGTTCCTTTCCTTGCTTGGCGGCGACGCGCATCTGCTTACTGAAAACGAACCAATCGGCTCTCATGAATTGTTCAGTCGCTTAACTTCCAAAGAAATTCTTACGGGCGAGGACGAGAGCGAGGAAAGCGAGCTCAAATATCTTCATGCCATTAAAAATATCAGAGACAAAGAACCGGACACTTTTGAAAAAATCAAACATCTCCCAAAGAAAGCCCGGACCGCCAAAACTGATAAAGCCAATGCCGGTCAGTTGGTGACTTATTTCCGCCGTGGCAAAGTGCAGAAATTCTTTGTGGCTTCCTCTGCCGAGTCTCAAGAGCTGGACTTCATCACTGCGGCCAAAAGACTGGAAGCACCAAAAGACGCTGAACAGCAGAAAATAGACAAGGGGTTCTATGGCTTGCTTGAGCAGAACAAAAAGGCGTTTATATTCGCCACCACCGAAGAGTTGCCGGCCGTAAAAATGCGAGGCGGCCGGGACAGCGCCACGCAAATTCTGCGGATACTCAAAGCGACCATGAAAGATCTCCGGCAATTCACCGAGGATCAAGACCTATATTTCAAAAAGGTTATCGCCCAGCTTGAGGAGGGCGGTCTGCCGAAACAAACAACGAGAGTAACCCTTCAAGCTCTCAATAAGGAAATTAAGGAAGGCGTTAATCCGCGAAAAATTCTCTCTGTTTTGCAGAGCCACATCTCACCTCGGCTACTTGAAGGCCATTATGCCGAAACGACCACCGATCACTTTGGCAAGCGAGAGATTATTCTTTCGGAGTATTTAACAAGTTAATAAATAAAGATATGAAAAAAATACCCGACAATCAAATAGCGTTTTATCAATCACCCGATGGCTCAGTGAATATTGAAGTATTGTTTGCTGAAGAGAATATTTGGCTGACTCAGAAAAAGATGGCTGAGCTCTTTGACACAACGCCTCAAAATATAACCCAGCATCTCAAGAATATCTATTCCGATGGAGAAGTTGATCAAGAGACAACTTGTAAGGATTTCTTACAAGTTCAAAAAGAAGGGGTAAGAGAAGTTGAGAGAAATACCACTCTTTATTCGCTGGAGGCTATTATAGCGATTGGTTACCGGGTAAGTTCAGAACGAGGCGCGCAATTTCGTCAGTGGGCAACGGGAATTTTGAAAAATTATATTCACAAAGGTTATGCCTTGGACAGCAACCGGATGAAGTACGGCTCTCGTTTTAGCGCCAGATATTTTGACGAGCTATACGAGGAAATTAAGGATATCCGTACCAGCGAGCGGATGATCTATCAAAAAATTACCGATATTTATGCGACAGCGATTGACTACTCGCCTAAGGCATACGAGAGCAAACAATTTTTTGCTACCGTACAAAACAAGCTTCATTTTGCCATAACCGGCAAAACCGCCGCCGAAATTATTACTGATCGTGTCAGCAGTAAAAAAGACAGGCTGGGGTTGACTTCCTGGAGACGGTCTCCTCAAGGAAAAATTATGCCGAGCGACACGGTAATTGCTAAAAACTACTTGGACAAAAAAGAGCTGGAGCATTTGAACCGTATAGGCAATATGTATCTTGATTACGCCGAAATGCAAACGGCGCGAGGCAAGGCGATGACAATGAGAGATTGGGTGGAAAAACTCAATGTCTTTCTCAAATTTAGTGAATATGAAATTCTGACGAATGCCGGTAAAATCAGCCACGAAGTAGCCGAGGTTTTAGCGCTTAAAGAATACGAAAAATTTAGAGTAGAGCAGGATAAGAATTATATTTCTGACTTTGACCGCGAGGTTAAAAAACTTTTAGAGAGTAAGCATTCTGAAAAGAAACACAAAAAATGATATGCAGAAATTACAGTCACAAAACATCGTCAAAGAAACTCTTGAATATCCTTTCGACGAGAAGCGATTTCGGCATTTTGTCAGAAACTTACTAAACCACATTGAAGAAGAAGATAAACATCCGTACAGCGGGCAATTTATACCCGCAGCTTTTCAAACGTACATCAGCACCCTAAAGAGGATCGGTAAATATTCCGATGGCGAGCATGAGATAGATATTCTTGTCGTTCAACTAAAGAAAAAAATCACTCTTGAACGCGCTCGGGTCGCGCAAAGAAATTTTATCGCGAGATATTTGAACGGAAGCCGTGGCGGAAAAATGAAAGATGCGGCGCTGGTTGCTTTTGTTTCACCGAACGAGGCTGATTGGAGATTTTCTCTGATTAAGATGGACTACAAGTTTGTTGAGGGGAAAAATGGCAAAACCAAAGTAAAAGAGGAATTTACGCCGGCTCGCCGCTGGTCTTTTTTGGTCGGTCCGAATGAACATAGCCATACGGCACAAGCGAAATTAACCCCGATTATTGAGGATGAGGAAGTTGTTACTCTGGCGCGATTGGAAGAAGCGTTCAATATTGAGAAAGTTACAAAAGAATTCTTTGAAAAGTATCGTGATTTGTTTTTAAGAACAAAAGACGCCCTCGATGAATTGATAGAAAAGGATGAAAAGTTGAGAAATGATTTTGAAGAGAAATTTGTTGATACCGCTGATTTTTCTAAAAAATTACTCGGACAGATTGTGTTCTTATATTTTTTGCAAAAGAAGGGTTGGTTTGGCGTACCAAGAGACCAAAAATGGGGAGAAGGGGATAAAAAATTTTTACGGAGTCTGTTTGTAAAAGCCATTGAAGAAAGAAAAAATTACTTTAATGATTATCTGGAGCCGCTCTTTTATAATGCTTTGGCTAATGGAGAGCGCGATGATGATTTTTACGAACGATTTGATTGTAAAATTCCGTTTTTGAATGGCGGGCTTTTTGATCCAATCAATCGTTATGATTGGGTAAATACTGTTATCAATTTTCCAGACGAACTTTTTTCAAATCAAGCGAAAGATTTAAAAACCGGTGACATCGGTAACGGCATTTTAGATATTTTTGATCGCTACAACTTCACGGTTAAAGAAGACGAACCGCTGGAAAAAGAAGTGGCCGTTGATCCGGAAATGCTCGGTAAGGTATTTGAGAATTTATTGGAAGTCAAAGATCGCAAATCCAAAGGCACTTATTATACTCCGCGCGAAATTGTTCACTATATGTGCGAGCAGAGCTTGGTGAATTATCTGGCCACCGAGCTTGAGGGCACAGTCGCAAAGGAAGACTTGGAGAAACTTATAAAGATTGGCGAGAATGTCGTTGAACACGAAGCAGTGTCGGTAACCAAAGAAGATAATCCTGAATACGGCGGAGACTATAAGCGACTATTACCAGACACGATAAAAGATTTTGCTAATGAGATTGACGACAAGCTGGCTACGATCAAAGTCTGCGATCCAGCCATTGGTTCCGGGGCTTTCCCTGTCGGTATGATGAATGCCATCGTCAAAGCTCGTATGGTGCTCTCAAGCTATCTCAAAGACAAAAACCGGACGTTGTACGCCTTCAAACGCGACTGCATCCAAAATTCCCTTTATGGCGTAGACATTGACCCGGGTGCGGTGGAAATCGCCAAGCTTCGTTTGTGGCTTTCTTTGGTAGTTGACGAAGATAAGATCAAGCAGATCAAGCCATTGCCGAACTTGGATTATAAAATTATGCAGGGCAACAGCTTACTTGAAGAGTTTGAGGGGATAAAACTTTTTGATGAGAAGCTGATTGCTGTCATTGATACCGGCAAGGAAAAACAGCTTGATTCGCTCAAGCAAAAACAAGCCGTCCTGCAAAAAGAATACTTTGAGCTTCATTCCCAAAACAAACTTACCCCTGTCAAGCAGACCGAACTTAACGCTGAATTAAAGAAGTTACAAACTCAATTAAAAAAACTTAACAATGCCGGCCTGCCCGCCGAAGCCTCGGCGAAGGCGGGTCTCTTTGACATGTACAGCGAGGCCAAGAAAAAAGCTGACGATCTAAAGCGTTTGCATAAAGAGTTTTTTGAAGCGACCCAAAAGAGCAAGAAGGATAGTATCAAAAAGCAGATTGAACAGTTGGAATGGGATTTTATTGAAACAACGCTTAAAGAACAGGGCAAAACTTCTGCTCTCAAAAAGCTTGAGGAGTTTAAGCGGTCAAACACCAAGCCGTTTTTTCTTTGGAAACTTAATTTCGCGGATGTGTTTGAGGAGAAAGGCGGCTTTGATGTTGTTATCGCGAATCCTCCCTATGTTAGGGTCGATGAAATCGATGACTCATTCAAAATCCCATACAAAAAACTCTTTTCTACCGCAGTTGGTAAATACGATCTTTACTATCTCTTTTTTGAAAAATCATTTTATCTGTTAAATTCTGATGGTTTTTGCATATTTATTTCCCCTAATAAATTTTGTGCGGCCGATTCTGCGTTTAGCTTGCGAAGAATGATGCTTGAAAATATGTGCGTTGAGGAGATACTGAGTACCTCAAAGCTGAAAGTCTTTGACACAGCTTCAAATTATCCAGTTATATCTTCGCTGGGTAAATATATGCAGGAGAAGAAAAGCTTCGCCGTTAGACAAGTCACAGAGTTTTCTTTGCTGGATGAGAAAAATGTGCCGAACAGTTACATGACCACCTCGGAAGAGTTGGGTCGCTTACCTAACTTAGTAATACCGATAAATAAAAATCAAGTAGCATTTGATTTACTAAAGAGGCTTTATGAGCCGGGACTTCTGCTTTCCGAAGTATTAAGTATTAGTGAGGGACTTAGAATTCAAGAGAAATACGAATCTACAGAAAAGCAGGAGCTGGAGATTGTAAAACAATATCAATTCTCAAAATACTCCGGTATTAAAAAAGGTTCGTACATATCTCAAAAAAGTTTAGAGAAAGTTGTATCTACTGGAACTGACAGATATTCAAAAATTATTGCAAAGAAAATTCTCATAATGGAAGATGGGCTCGAAATCAATGCTACTGTGGACTATCAAAAGATGGTGCCCCAAGGAGGCGTTTATTTCGGTGTACTCACAAAGCAAGACATCGATATTGAATTTGTACTCGGTGTTTTGAATTCAAGATTGCTCTCCTTTATTTACGAGATTATGTATGCAGGAATGCATATGGGCGGCGGATGGTTAAGATATCGTTCAAAATTCCTAGAAAATCTACCTGTCAATAAAAGTGTCTTAGCTCCAGAAAAGAAAATGGTCTCTAGCGTAGTTAAACTTGTTGATCAAATATTGTCGGTTTCTAGCTCTGCCGATTACCAAGAAAATCCGGCTAAACAAGCAAAAGTTCGGGACCTTGAACATCAGATAGACGAGCAGGTGTATAAACTCTATGGCCTCACTGAAGACGAAATAAAAATTGTGGAAGCAAATTAAATATGGCAATTTTTATACCAAATGAAAATATTGAAAAGAATCAAAGCTTTGGTCAAGCTGTTAATAAGGCGGTAAAAGAATATATCGAGCCGGAATTAAAACGCTTGGACCTAAAGGGTTTTAGTGCCGCTGGAATCGAGATTTTGTCTGACGGAACGCATAAGGTTTGTCTCGATCAGGATGTTCAAATTATGCTCGAATTCAAAAATAAGAAAATCAACCCGAGCGATACCGGCAAAGCAATCAATGTAGATTTACACGAAATTAAAGATGTTAAGTGGCATGATCAAAAAATTAGCAAAAGTTCAGCAAAAATCTTAGTTATTCATTTTAATAAGGATTGGTGGATTTGGGATGCCGATTTCAAAAAGGGTAAAGAGCTTGAGGAAAAATTTCGAGTAACGACCACACACAAAATTCGTGGAGGTGGATACCTACCCCTTGGAATGCGTAGGCAGGAAAAGAAAGAGTTTTTACAGGGTTGGCGAACAGGGCTGGATAAAGAATTACCAGCAATGTGGAAAAGACACATAACCGTGTCTCAAAGATATCGGGGTGCAATGGTTTATGATGGGAATTATTTCGACCTGTTCAGCCATGCTCAAGAGCTTTATGTCCTTGGTTATTACTACTCTTCTATTGTTGTTTGCCGAACGGCCGCAGAGCAGGCCATTATTCGCATTCTGGCTAAAGTTGGAAAAGGATTTGAAATATATTATCCAAAGAAAAATGGAAGGAAACCGATGATAAAAGGGATTAGGGATTTAGTAAAAACTTGTCGCGATTCAAAGCTATTTCATGATAAATATCCAATAAACAAAACGGCTGAGAAAAAATTGAAAGGGATCGCTTTAACGGCTAATGACCTAGTGCACCCAAAACACGATCTTGATGCTCTTGATGTTTACGAGGGTAATGCACTGAAATGTATGGATGGCTTGCAGTATGTCATTAAAAACCATCTAAATTTTATAAAAGATACAGGCACAGTTTCTGGCTACAAAATATCTGGTTCAGCGAAAAGACTAAAATAACAAAAAACAAGGAATGGACAATAAAAATAAAATCAATTTCTTAATTTGGATTTTCTATCGAGCTGGCGGCAAGTTCCGTAATTTCGTATTCCGCAAACGCTTAGGTAGAAAGAAATGGTCTGCCAGACTCATTTTTTTAATAATGAGTTTTTTTGGATATTTTGAATCGAAAGTTTACTTAAACACTGGTGAGGTAGGAATATTCGATCATTATGTCCCCAGGCTCTTACTTAGAAGATGGAGAATTGCGGAAATTGGAACAGATAAAGGAACTATATTCCAATGGTCAAAAAGTAAAAACTCGATAGATAAAGTTGCGATCAATAATATCGCAGGAAACACGGACTGGGATATTTCAAAGTCAAAGGGATTACCGAGCGATTTTATTCGTAAAAAATTATTTTCAGAATTACTTGAGAGTAAAGCTTCGGATGTTATAAAACTCATCAATACATCCTCGTCTTTAGATTTAACTTTTTTGGAAGAAAGCACACTTGCTATATTTATTGGCCATCAAATTACAAGAGTACCTTTATTTCATAAATATCTTTTGCGTTTCTTTTCAATCGGATATTCGCAAAAACTGATAGATTATTCTGATTTTGGAAATAAAGAAGTGCTCGTACAAAAAGTTGCTCACAACGAAATCGGCATCAGCTACGAACAGTTGCAGAACAACAGCGCACATACAAGAGTAGAGGGTGGCAAACCACAGCGTCTTTTGTTATCTTTGATTATTGCATCTGATATTGGTGAAAAAATCTATAGGGGGAATTTGCATATTCTTGAAGTGCCGGCGAATAGTACTGATGAGTTTGTAGTTTCTGATAATCCAGTAATATTTCTCGACTTTGAACGCCAAACGATTTTACACTTTGTTCCGTGGTGGGAAATCGGAAGGAAGGATTTTTGGGTATTTATGCCTATTTCACCAAAGAAAGCAATTTTTTACTGTAAATCAAAAAGGAAGGATGGACCGATAGAGAAAGAAAACACTGACCTAGTACAATTGATGAATTTTGGTCAATATTTATGCTGTTCAGATAATGTTTTTTCTGGTAACAAGGATATTTTAGAAAAACACGTTAAACTTTATGCAAATGAGTTACAGCAAACAACAAATTCTGAAGCGGCGGAAAGAGATTGATCAGGAGCTCGTGGATATGCTGAAAGAAACCAAGAGCGATTTTACTTTGGATCATATTCGGGAAGCTATTTTTCACGAGGAGGATAACGACGACATGATGAAAGTCGTGGCCATGTTCGATCGTGGCGGAGACGCTTCGGAATTAAGTAATGTGCTCGAGCTGGTAACCGATGCTTGGAATTACTTTCCACACAAAGTTCTCGGCGGCATTTCCCCGTCCGAGAAGTTGCTGGAGCATGGAAATGGACAAAACTGACATTCCCGGTACTTTTAATGCTGGGGCTACCTTAGGCCCGGTGAACGAAACCAATATGGCCAGAATTTGGAATAAACACAAACAATCAGATACCCCTCTTAAAAGAAAGGTCTTCGTAGCCATGTCCGGCGGCGTGGATTCATCCGTGGCCGCGGCCATGTTGTTGAAAGAAGGGTATGAGGTGACGGGTGCGTTTATGGTAAACTATGACGGGGAAAGAGGAAGGGGGAAAGAGGAAGGGGGGAATTGTTGGTTGCCGGATTATAGAGACGCGTTACGGGTGGCGGCGAAGCTGGGGATAACTCTTATCAAATTGGATTTTACCAAAGAGTATAATGATTTGGTTTTGAAATACATGTTCCGCGAATATGAGGCGGGCCGGACGCCGAACCCGGATGTTTTGTGCAATAAGTTTGTGAAGTTTGGGGTGTGGTTAGAAAAAGCTAGGGAGTTAGGGTACGAAAAGTTAGCAACAGGGCATTATGCCAGACTTGGAGTAAAAGAAATTAGAAACTTGAAACTAGAAACTGGGGGCGATAAAAATAGTTTCCAGTTTCCAGTTTCCAGTTTCAGATTGTTACAGGCAACGGATAGTAATAAAGATCAGACCTACTTCCTACACCAGCTCACGCAAGACCAGCTTAAGCATGTTTTGTTTCCACTCGGCGAATATACCAAACCGGAAGTGCGCGTGCTGGCGCGGAAGTGGGAATTGCCGACCGCGGAAAAAGAAGAAAGCATGGGGATTTGTTTTGTGGGCGAGGTGCCGATGAGGGAGTTTTTAATGCAGAAAATTAAACCAAAGCCCGGTGAGATAGTGATGAGTGACGGAACAGTAATAGGAGAGCATCAGGGTTTGCCTTTTTACACTATTGGACAAAGAGGGTTGGCGGGAAGGGTGAAGAGTGACGGGGGACGAGGTGATAGTAAACCGCTTTATGTTGTTGACAAAGATTTGGAAGAAAACAAGTTGGTTGTCGGCTACGAAGATGATCCCTTATTATATAAAAAAGAAATTACTGTGAAAGATGTCAATTGGATCGCTGGCAAAAGTCCGGAGTTTCCGTTATACTGTAAAGTGCGTTTGCGCCACCGTCAGCCGTTGCAGAGTGGTGAAATTAGAAACTGTCCCGCGGCGAGCGGGATCCCGCTGTTGCGGGAGAAACTGGAAACTGGAGAAGAATGCGTTAAGATAAAATTTGAACAACCACAGAGGGCGGCAACGCCCGGGCAGTTCGCGGTATTTTACCTAAAAGACGAATGTCTTGGCGGCGGGGTTATTCAGTAATTTTTTATTCTAGTCAATATTTATGGAGCAAGAAGGATTGCCAATAATAGAAATGTTAATAAGGTATTTCCCATTTTTTCTTTTAGCCGGAGTTTTGGTTATTGTCGCGTTCAAGATTAGGGATTAGAATTTTTGAATATGGAAACAATTAGAAAAACGTCTTGGCAGAACCGTTGTTTCCAGAAAAAATTATTTGAAACAGACGGAGGATAAAAAGAGGTTAGTAAAAAGAGATTAAGTAATTTTAATATGGCTAATTGCAAATTATGTAATAAAGAAGTGGGGGAGGGAATGACGGTTTGCGAGGAATGCGCCAAAATTAAACCAGGTGAATGGTCCGAACCGGACAGCGCGGACGAGGACGTTGAAGAAGAAAAACCGCCTACCGCGATTGAAATAATGCGGGCGCTGAAACCGGGCGAGTCAAAGGGTACCGTTCCGATGGACGAGATCCGACGCCGGGTTAGAGATTTTCGGGAAAAACAAAGCGCGGAACTGAAGACAGAGACGAGCGCTGACTTGATCGCGGCGTATACCTTGTTAAAAAGAGAATTACCGGTACACCCAGCTTTGGTTTATTATCCGTCTTCTGCGACCGACGCTTCGCCCTCGCAGGCATTTGCGGATAGCCGGGTAGTTTATGTTGATCTAGATAAAAAAAGCGTGTCCGCCCTGAAAAAGGCCGGTTTTGAGGCCTACGAAGCGGACGCCACAAAATACCAAACGGACCAACCTGTTGACGTGTTGATTTTGTTAAATCCCGGCGGTACGGATGTCGCGCCTGCAAATCTAGTCCGGGTAAACGGTTATGTTTTTTGCAATGATTATCATCGGACAGCAACCGCTATGAGGAACAATCCTGACTTTTGTTTGATAGGAATTGTGCTAAAAAGCCAAAGAGCGGAGCGGGATCAAGTATTTGATAGGGAGGATCCCGATAGATATTGGCAAGAAATAGATAATGATGAGGAGTTTCGGCGGACTCCTTTTAGTTGGGGTATGCAAAATTATAATGGCGCGATAAAAATACTAACGGAAATTTTAGGAAAGGAAAAAATATTGGAAATCGTAAAGCAGGGACAAGTGGCGGCAACATACCGAGAAATTTTTGAGCAGGCAAAAATGAATAGTCAGTTTGGGGAAGAGGGACTGGTAAATTACAAAAAAGATAGTTTGGATTTTATGTTATTGCCGCTACCGCGGCAAAAAGGTTCAACAGATGATATTTTTGTTTTTCAGCGAGTAAAAGATACAAGAGAAGAAAGTGAAAATAATATTTTGAAATAAAGTTTGGAGACGGAGGCGGGCCGCGCGGGTCCGCCTCCGTTGTTGTTCAGCCATCGAAGATTTTCTGAAACAAAAAGACAGTGGCCGCAACCAAAACGGTTGCGGCCGGGATAAGCAAGCACGCCAGCGCCAACGCTGACATGAATCTTTCAGGCTTTTGTTTTTCCAACACGCCCTTTTTGTCTTTTTTGTACTTGTTTTCCATCACTCCCTCCAGGTTGACTGACGGTTTTCATTCTACCCCCCCTCCCTCTTCTTGTCAACCCAGCGGGATTGGTGTAGAATGGGGGATAGTTTTGACTGGCTTTCTTCGTGGTAGTCCGCCCCTCAACCCCCCGCCCCTTCTCCCTGAGGGAGAAGGGGAGACCGCCAGCGAATGTTTTTTCGTCCCCCTTCTCCTCAAAGGAGAAGGGCCGGGGGATGAGGTGCGGGGGCAGTACCATAGAAACAAATTATGACTACCTCCATTAGGGAGTACAAACAACTGATTAACGCCCGGGCGCAAACCTTGCGTAAAAAGCAGACGCCGGCGGAAGCAAAACTCTGGCCGTACTTGCGGGGTAGAAAATTCGCGGAAATTAAATTCAGACGACAGAAACCAGTCCTTTTCCACATCAACAATCAAATCTATTTCTTTATCGCGGACTTCTATTGCCACGAGTATAAATTGATTATTGAAATTGATGGGAGCATTCATAATGACAGCGAACAGCATGAATATGATGTGACTCGCGCTGAGACCTTGACGGATATGGGGTACAAGGTCTTGAGATTCAAAAATAAAGAAGTAATGGAAAACATTGAAGAAGTTTTAGAGAAAATAAAAACCAAGATTGATGAGTTAAGTTAGACGTTGCTAAACCGAAAGGACGTCAGACCCCACGCACCTCAACCCCCTGCCCCTTCTCCTTGAAGGAGAAGGGGAGACGAAAAACCCCGCCAATCGCTTCCCTTCTCCTTTTAGGAGAAGGGTTAGGGATGAGGTGCGGGCTACCGCCATCTCCTTTTTGGAGCTAAAGCTCCGCGAACCCCCGCTGAAGCGGGGTAGATTCAATATGACCACCACCGAACTCCGTCAAAAATACTTAGAATTTTTTAAATCAAAAGGGCACGCTATCATCCCTTCCGCTTCGCTCTTGCCGGAAAACGATCCGACCACGCTTTTTACCAGCTCCGGCATGCAGCCCTTGATTCCGTATCTGCTGGGAGAGAAACACCCGCATGGCCGGCGGCTTTGCGATTCGCAAAAAAGTTTTCGCACGCAGGATATTGACGAAGTGGGGGATAATCGGCACACCACTTTTTTTGAAATGCTTGGCAACTGGTCGCTGGGGGATTATTTTAAAAAAGAACAAATTCCGTGGATCTATGAATTTGTAACAAAGACAATCGGCCTTGATCCGCGGCGGCTTTATGTAACTTGCTTTCGGGGCTTTGGTAATATTCCAAAAGATGAAAACGCCGCCAGTTTATGGGTTAAAGAGTTTACGCGCGACGGAGTGGAAGCCAAGGTCGTTGATTTTTCTGAAAAACAAGGAATGAGCGGCGGACGGATTTTTTATTATGACGAAACCAAAAATTGGTGGAGCCGTTCTGGTGTTCCCTCGGCCATGCCTGTAGGAGAGCCTGGCGGGCCGGACGCGGAGATGTTTTGGGATTTCGGGGAAAAATTGGGATGGCACGAAAAATCGGAATGGAAGGACGCGCCGTGCCATGTCAATTGCGATTGCGGGCGGTTTTTGGAAATCGGCAATAGCGTTTTTATGGAGTATCAAAAAATCGCGGACGGTTTCGCGCCTTTGTCCCAGAAAAATGTTGACTTTGGCGGAGGATTGGAACGGCTCGCGGCGGCGGCGCAGGACACGCCGGATATATTTTGTATTGATTTATTCAAGGAAGCCATTAAAACGTTAGAACGTATTTCAACAAAAAAATATTTCGGTGAAGAATTTGAAAATCCTGGGGTGGTTAAGTATCTAAAAAATAAAATATCCGGAGATGATTTTGAGGATGTCCGCCATTCGTTCCGAGTCATTTTAGACCATGTACGAGCGGCTGTTTTTTTGATTTCCGACGGCGCTCTGCCGAACAACAAAGACCAAGGATATTTTACCCGCAGATTAATTCGCCGCTCTGTTTGGCACGGGCATAAACTGCAAATTTTCGGTCAGCTAGTTTGCCCGGAAATAGCGCAAACTTTTATTGAGGTATACAAAGATAACTATCCGGAACTTGAAAATAAGAAAAAATCAATCATAGAATCAATCAGGGAAGAGGAAGAAAAATTTTATAAAACGCTCAAAAACGGAAGCACGAAATTCCATGAATTGGTTAAAGCGGCGAAGATTGGCCATAAACAACAAATTGATACCAAAGAAGCGTTTGATTTATACCAAAGCTATGGATTTCCGGTTGAGTTGACCCAGGAGTTAGCGGCAGAAGAAGGGCTGGCTGTCGCGACCGCTGGCTTCCAAGAAGAGTTTGAAAAACATCAGAAAGTTTCGCGGGCTGGGGCGGAACAAAAATTCAAAGGCGGCCTCGCAGACGCGTCGGTTGAAACCGCGCGGCTTCATACTGCCACGCACCTTTTGCACGCGGCTCTGCGAAAAGTGTTAGGCACGCACGTTGAACAAAAAGGGAGCAATATCACGGTAGAACGCTTGCGGTTTGATTTTTCACATCCGGAAAAAATGACCGAGGAACAGAAAAAACAAGTTGAAGATTTAGTGAATGAGGCGATTGCCAAAGATTTGCCGGTAACGATTGAGGAAATGAGTGTTGATGAGGCGAAAGCCAAGGGAGCGATTGGGCTTTTTGGCGATAAGTATGGCGAGCGGGTCAAGGTTTACACCGTCGGCGACCCCGCCTCCCCGTTCAGTGGTGAAATCTGCGGCGGTCCTCATGTTGAACACACCGGCGAGCTGGGGCATTTTGAGATCAAAAAAGAAGAAGCCATCAGCGCGGGGGTGAGGAGGATAAAAGCCACACTGTCACTTGTTCAATTCACCTAATTGTCTAATTCACCTAATAAAATTTTCAATATCCAATTTAATTATTTACGCAGAGTAACTTAAACATTTGACATTGGTGATTTTATTAGGTGAATTAGAAATTAGGTGAATTAGGTGAATTTAAATTACTCGTTATTTAGTAAAATGCTTAAAAAATTTTTCTCCTATCTCTGGTCTATGCGCCGGCAGTTTGCCAAGTATTTTATCGCGGGGAGTTCGGCCGTGATTTTGGACATCGGCACTTTGATGTTGCTCAAAGAGCTGCTGGGGATCCGCCCATGGGTCGCGACTATCTTTAATCAAGCGTTGGTTTTGGTTTACGTATTTTCCATTCATAAATACTGGTCTTTTCGCAATCATGAACTGCCGCATCGGCAAATTATCCGTTTTTTTATTCTCGTTAGCTGGAATTATGTTTTTTCAGTGGCGATGATGTATCTTTTCAATGAACGAGCGAAAATTGACTATCGGCTGGTGCGCGTCGGCACGATTGCTTTGGCCGTATCGTGGAATTTTTTCCTATATAAATATTGGGTGTACCAACATCACGACTCATGATACACACAGCACGACTCATGACAAATTGTTTGGATTGAGTCGTGCTGTGTGTATCATGAGTCGTGCTACGTGCATCGTGAGAAAGCAGTTATTCACAGTTTGGCGATTATTTACCTTGACAGTTTCTAGCCCCTAGTGTAAACTATCGCCAGAATAATTTTATTGCAAGATGACAAAAAAAAAGGATGTTTTGGAAGTCCGAGGGACGGTTGATGAACTGCTCCCGGGGACTACCTTTCGCGTCACACTGGAAAATGGCCACGTGGTCACGGCGCATTTATCGGGAAAGATGCGGCAATTTAGCATCAGAATAGGCGTTGGCGATGAAGTTAGGGTTGAAATGACGCCGTACGACTTGACCAAGGGGCGCATTGTTTATAGATATTAGTAATAAATTTTGGCGCATAAGTATCAACCGGTGCGGTGGAGCATTTCTTCAGTGAAGGCAGATGTGTCACATGGAGAAAGCAATGATATCGCGGCAGTGGTTGGTGCTTTTTTGACTACAAATTTATAAATCATTCAAATCTACGGATACTACGGATTAGATATCAGTAGAATCAGCAGATTTGTATCATTTGAGAGCGTTGAATAATTCAAATGTCATTCCCGCGGAGGCGGGAATCCAGTCGCAATGCAGGATAAATTAGCCAATTTTCTGGATTCTGCCGGAGTTTATCCTCGCGCAGGCGGGGGCGGGAATGACAAGACGGGACGAAAAAATAATTATTCAACAGTCTACATTTATAAATCAGTAGTTTCAGTAGTTTTATGAAAGTAAGATCATCGGCAAAATTAAGATGCAGTAAATGCAAAATGGTCCGGCGCAGGGGCGTAATATATGTTATTTGTGATAATCCGAGACACAAGCAACGCCAGGGAAATAAGCATCGCAAGAAAGCTGCATAATGTTGTTTCTGTACCCCTTTGCTCTATTAATTAATTTCGATTTTAGATTTTATCCATACATTTATTTGGTGATTAGTCCGAAACGTAACCAAAATACAATTGAGTATAAAACTATAATTTTGTTTGAAATATGCGCATTGCCGGCATTACACTTCCGCAAGATAAACGAATCGTGGTCGCACTGACCTATATTTATGGCATTGGTGAAACTTCAGCGAAGAAAATTTTGCATGTCGCCAATATTGACCAGAGCATTAGAGTAAAAGATTTGGTCCAGGCTGACGAGGATCGGTTGCGGTCAATAGTTGAAAAGCAGTATAAGACAGAAGGTGATTTGCGCCGAGAGATCGGTTCAAATATAAAAAGGTTGAAAGATATCAAAAGTTATCGCGGCGCGCGCCATGCCAAGAGACTGCCATCGCGAGGCCAGCGCACCAAAACTAATAGCCGCACTACGCGCGGAAATAAGCGAAATATTGCGCCAAGCGGCAAGAAAAAGTCGGCGGATAAGACATAATTATAGCGGAAATATTCAATCGGTAGATTGCCAGGTATGGAAAACATAAAAATTATAAAAAAGAAAAAGAAAGTTATTAAGCCTGTGAGCCACGGCCATGCGTATATCCAGGCTACTTTCAACAATACCATTGTCTCAATTGCCGACCAGACCGGGAATGTTTTGGGCTGGGCAAGCGCGGGAATGGCTGGTTTTAAAGGACCCAAAAAAGCAACTCCATACGCGGCCGGAAAGGTTGTTAAGCAGGTAGTAGATAATATAAAAGCTTATGGTCTTAAGGAAGTCAATGTGTTTGTCAAAGGCATTGGCGGCGGGCGCGAGGCGGCGATACGCGCTCTAAATTCAAACGGGTTGACGGTTTTATCAATTAAAGATGTGACTCCGCTGCCGCACAATGGGTGCCGTCCGCCTGGCCGCAGGAGAGTATAATCCGTCTGCGCCCGTTGACGGAGTTTACCCGGCGTAGCCCGCCAAATTCGGCGGGCGAAGATGGGCCGGACAAGTTTTTGGAAATTAGAAATTGGAAATTAAAAATTGGAAATTAGAAACTGTCCCGCACCGAGCGGGATCCCGCTGTGGCGGGAGAAACTGGAAATAAATTGAAATAATTAGCATCTTAATAATTATGGGAAGATACATCGGACCAAAAAATAAAATAGCAAGGAGGTTTGGAATCAATTTAGGGCTTAAGACCAATCCATCGAAAGTTGCCAGGCGTCTTGGCCAAAAACCGGGAGTTCATGGGCCAAGCGGCAAGCGAATGGCGGTTTCATCTTTTGGCAAGCAGTTGATAGAAAAACAAAAAGCAAAGTTTATGTATGGCGTGCGCGAACGGCAATTTCGGCGTTATGTGGATGAAACGCGAAGGCAGGCCGGAGATTCAAGCGTCAATTTATTGAGGTTGTTAGAGCGGCGGCTGGATAATCTGGTATATCGGCTCGGATTTGCAGACACTCGCGCCCAAGCCAGACAGCTAGTCAGCCATTCCATGTTTGTCCTAAATGGAAAAAAGATCAATATTCCATCGCATATAGTCTCGGTGGGCGATGTTGTTGCTCTAAAAGATAATAAAAAGAAAAAGAAATTCTTTGAAAATATTGAGGAAAAACTTGCCCGCAAAGAGCTGCCGTCTTGGGTAAGCCTTGATGCCGTCAAAAAGTCAGGCAAGGTGCTGAATCTTCCTCAAGAAAAAGATTTTGAGAAAATTTTTGATGTTAGGCTGATTATTGAGTATTATTCAACAAGATAATTTTCAACAAGATAATTATAGAGTAATTACTGATTGCGCGGCAAGTGTTGATTTTGTGAAAACTGCCCGCAATATCGTATTCGTTTTCTACTACATTTTTTTAAATCTAAAACTATATGGAACACATCCACCTGCCAACAACAATTGATTTTAATGAAACAGAACATCCGAATGTTGGCCGAGTCGTTATTACGCCTTGCCAGCAAGGATATGGAACTACGCTTGGAAACGCTTTGCGGCGGGTGCTATTGTCGTCTTTGCCGGGCGCGGCGGTTGAATCTTTTAGAATAGAGGGCGTGCAGCACGAGTTTTCGGCGATTGATGGCGTATTGGAAGATGTGGTGGAAATAATTTTGAACCTCAAACAGGCGGCCGTTCGCGTATACAGCGATGAACCCGTTACTTTAACTCTTTTAAAAAAAAGCAAAGGAGTGATCACCATGGGTGATTTTGATAAAAATTCAGATGTTGAGATTCTTAACCCGGAATTAAAATTGATGACCATTACAGATGACAATTTGGAACTTGATATGGAAGTAACAGTTAATAAGGGCGCTGGATATATTTCAGTAGCTGAAAAGAATACCAAGGATCTGCCGCTTGGGACAATATCCATTGATTCTCTTTATACGCCGATACGCGATGTTGGGTATAATATCGAGCTTACCCGTCTTGGAGATATCACGGATTATGAAAAATTGGTTATTACGATTGAGACGAATGGCACGATAACTCCAAAAGAAGCTATTGGCCAGGCGACCAAGCTGCTCATGGATCATTTTGCTCTAATTCTGGATGCTGTCCAAGATGGAAACGGCGCCAGTCTGCCTAATCCTAATGATGAATCGCCGTTTGGCATGGGAAATTTAAGGACATTAACAGATGGCAACGGCAGTGAAGATTTGCCTGGGGGCGAGCTTGCCGATGCATCCAATGATAAAACAGACGCCCCAGAAGCTCGTGATGGAGAAAAATCCGGGAAACCAAAAAAGAGGGGCAGAAAAAAGAAAATAGTTTAAAAAAACCAGCCTTCAGTATTTGTAAACTAAGAGACTATGAGACATCGAAAGGAAAAAAAATCATTGGGAAGATTAAAAGCGCAACGAGGAGCATTGATGCGCAATCTTGCGGATAGTTTGATTTTGCATGGATCCATAAAAACCACGGTTGTAAAAGCTAAATTATTGAGAAGTTTTGTAGAACCGCTCATTAGCAAAGCCAAAGCAGGCACGTTGGCAAGCCGGCGGAATATTGCAAAAGTATTGTATACGGACGAAGCAATAAATCGGGTGATGAATGAACTGGCTCCAAAGTACAATGGCCGAAGCGGCGGCTATACAAGAGTAACAAAGATAGGCGCGAGAAAAAATGACGCGGCAGAAATGGCAGTCATTGAATTTGTCTAATCATTCAAGCTATTATTTTATGGACATGAACAAGGAAATAACCAGACAAAAACACGAAATTGACGCTGCCGACAGGGCGGTTGGACGCATTGCCACCCAAGTGGCGATGTGTTTGCGCGGCAAGAATAAACCGTCATTTGTTCCGAATGTTGACGGTGGCGATTATGTTACGGTTATCAATGCGTCAAAGGTTAAATTTACAGGCAAAAAATTGGTGCAGAAAGATTATTATCATCACACGATGCATCGGGGCGGACTGCAGAGGACAGCGATGAAAAAAATATTTGATTTGAATCCGGGCGAGGTATTGCGCAAGGCTGTCTATGGCATGCTGCCAAAAAATAAATTGCGAGATGAAATGATGAAACGTTTATCAATAAAAAACTAATTACTTATCAGTGGCTAATGTTAATATATGGTAAAAGAAGAATCTAACCAAAAAGATTTAGGGAGCATGGAGCGCGCAATCGGCCGCAGGAAGACCGCGTGCGCCAGAGTCAGAATAACAGCCGGCAAAGGAAATCTTGTAATTAATGGCCGCAAGCTTAATGATTATTTTCCGATTGATATTTGGCAGAATAAGGTAATTTCACCGTTAAAAATCGTCGGGCGCGATAAAAGCATTGATGTTGAAGCAAAAATCGCCGGAGGCGGCATTCATGCTCAGGCCGAAGCTTTGAGACATGGAATTGCCCGCGCATTGATAAAATGGGACAGCGCTCTCAAGCCTATTCTTAAAGCAGAAGGATTTTTGACGCGAGACCCCCGCGCCAAAGAACGTAAAAAAGCCGGGTTGCGGAAAGCTAGAAGGGCTCATCAATGGAAAAAGCGTTAATTCATCGGTTTCTTGCGTCATTATCCAAATCCGCTTTCTGGGCGGATTTTATATTCAGCCGCGGCAGTATATTTTTTGGCTGATCAGTTTCATTTTTTTTATTATTGTTGTATACTGTCCCTATTCACAGATATTCATAATATTATGCTTGGATTCATTCCGAAATTAGGTTCAAAATTGTCCAAGGAACAGATTAATTTTTTAGAAATATTTGCCAAAGGAGTGCGCCATTCAGTTCTCGCCATGACAACAAATGCCGAGAGCGGCCACCCTGGCGGTTCACTTGGTTGCGCCGATTATTTGACATTGCTTTACGCATTTATCTTAAGCCAAACTGGCGATCCGGTCATTATATCAAACGGCCATATTTCATCGGCGGTGTACGGGGTTTTGGCAGAAATGGGGTATATTTCCAAAAATGAGGTTGTCGCGGGTTTTAGAAAAAGCGGACAGCCTTACGAAGGCCACGTTACTCGGCACGTGCCCGGAGTTTGGTATGGGACCGGCCCGCTTGGCGCCGGGGTGGGGGCAGCCAGCGGTTTTGCGCTGGCCGGCAAAATTAAAGGCGAAAATAAACATGTTTTCGCGCTGGTGGGTGATGGTGAATCGGAGGAAGGCCAAGTTTACGAGATGGCTAACTTTGCCAGCAAATACCGGCTTGATAATTTTATTGTTTTTATGGACTACAACCATGTCCAGCTGACAGCAAGCCTGGAAGAAGTCATGCCATATAATCCACGGGCAGTTTTTTCCAGCGCCGGCTGGCATGTGGTAGAAGCAAACGGCCATGATTTTCAGGATATGTGGAGAGTTTTGTCGGAAGCAGTCCTGGTAAAAAATAAGCCGATATTTATATTAGGAAACACCATTATGGGTAAAGGCGTTGATTTTATGGAGGCCGAAGGCCGGCAAAGACGCGCCACCTGGCATGGATCAACGGCAAAAATAGCCGAAGCGGCCGCAGAACTTGGGCGGCTGGCGCTAACTAAAAAAGATGATGAGATATTATCTGATTTTCGCGCCCGGCATGTAAAATGGAATCCCGCGAAAGCAGAATTTGGCCGAAATTTGGAAAAAATGGCTGTTAATCTTGGCAGGCCGCGTTTGTACAAGACCGATGCGCAAACTGATTGCCGCACTGCTTATGGCAAGGCTCTTTTGGATTTAGCTTATGCAAATAAAAATATCGTTGCCCTCACGGCCGATCTTGCCGGATCGGTCAAAACACAGTATGTTAAAGATGAGATTCCGGAGCGTCATTTTGACGTTGGCGTGGCAGAGCAACAATTAGTTTCATGTTCCGGCGGCCTAAGTCTGTCTGGCATAATTCCATTTTGCTCCACATTTGGCGCTTTTCTCACCAGCCGTCCAAAAGATCAAGCGCGGGTTAATGATATCAATGAGTGCAATGTCAAAATGGTTGCCACGCATTGCGGGCTGTCGGTGGGGGAGGATGGGCCAACCCACCAAGCAATTGATGATTCAGGATCAGTTTTGGGGTTTTTTAATACCATGCAGATTGAACCTGCTGATCCAAACCACTGCGACAGAATCATACGATTTATTGCCGGCCATTACGGCAATTTTTACGTTCGAATGGGCCGGCATAAAATACCGGTGCTTGCCAGCGAGGACGGATCAGTATTCTTTGATGAGCATTATGAATATAATTATGGCAAATGCGATGTCTTGCGCGCCGGGGCTGATATAACTATTGCGGCTATGGGCAGTGTGGCTTCCGAAGCGCTTAAAGCTTGGGTAGAGCTCAAAGAATGCGGCCTTAGCGCTGAAATAGTGATTGTCAGCTCCATAAAGAAATTTGATTCGCCGTTATTTGATTCAATTAAAAAAACAAAGAAAATAATAACTGTTGAAGACCACAATACGCTCTCCGGCTTAGGCGGCCAGCTGGCTAGAAATTTGGAATCTGGCAATATTTGTGTAGAAGCGTACAAGATGCTGGGAGTAGAGCAGTATCAGTTGTCGGGAAGGGCGGATGAGCTGTATGCGGCAGCAGGCATTGACGCGGCGGCAATTGTAAAAAACGCGAAATTAATTTTGAAATAATAATCAAATATATGATGCGCGACGCTATTTTAAACTTTGCGAAACAATTTGAGTTCAAGCCTCAAATTCAAAATAAAAAGAATTTTAAAAAAGCGACTAAATTCGCGGTTATTGGCATGGGTGGTTCTCACTTGGCGGCCGATTTGCTGCTAATATGGGATCCATCGCTTGATATAGAAATTCATCGCGACTATGGTTTGCCAAAGAAACGCGATCTAAAGCAAAGACTGGTAATTTTGAGTTCATACTCTGGTAATACAGAAGAGGTCGTTTCGGCATTTGGCGAGGCGTTGGTAAAAAAACTTACAGTTGCCGCCGTGTCGGTGGGCGGGAAACTTGAGCAAATTGCCATCAAGCATGGGGTGCCATTTATAAAAATGCCGGACACAAACATTCAGCCAAGATCAGCCCTTGGTTTCAGCCTCATGAGTTTGATGACATTCATGGGTATTAACAATGGCCTGCGGGAGGCCATGACGCTCGCCAAACTGATTAATCCGGCCAAGTTGGAGAAGCAGGGTAAAAATATTGCCCAAAATATCAGCGATCGCGTGCCAGTGATATACAGCTCAAACCGTAATTTATCCATTGCCTATAATTGGAAGATTAAATTTAACGAAACCGGTAAAATTCCGGCTTTTTATAATGTCATTCCCGAATTAAATCACAATGAAATGAATGGGTTTGACGTAAAAGATTCCAGTCGGCGCTTATCTCGGCAATTCTACTTTATTTTTTTAAAGGATTCAGCCGACCATCCGCGCGTGCAAAAGCGTATGCAAATCACAGCGGATTTGTATAAAAAAAGAGGTTTGCCGGTTCAGACTATTGAGCTCAAAGGAAAAAATGTATTTGAAAAGATATTTTCTTCGTTGGTAATATCGGATTGGGCCGCAACGCTTACCGCCGAGGCTTATGGTCTGGAATCAGAACAGGTGCCCATGATTGAAGAGTTTAAAAAACAAATCACAAAATGAATAATAGGTAAAATCAATTTAGAGGTGCAACTTTGGGTGATATACTCAGAGGTAGATGCACGATCAACATTACAAACAATTAGGATAAAAAGATAAAAATCAGGATTTCAGCGCTCGTTCCGTTCTTTTGTGTAAACAACAAATGTGGTATAATATTTAACGAAGTTATACTCAATTGCTATTTAAATTCCGTATAATACCCCGCAACTTAACGTTAAATTATAGCTAAAACTTAACAAAATAATTGGAATTTAATTTTTGCAAAATCGGAATTAATAAGGCGAAGGGGTATATATAAAGTTTTATACCAATAAATATTTATGATAGCACTAACCGGACTCACCAAGCGTTATTCCAAAGATAGTGTTGGTGTAGACAACATCAGCCTCAAAATTGAACCTGGTGAACTTGTTTCTATCGTGGGTCAAAGCGGGACTGGCAAGACTACTCTGGTAAAATTATTGATTGCCGAAGAAAGGCCGACTTCCGGCAGTATTGAAATTGGCGGCTGGGATATAACACGCATCAGAAATCGCGATATTCCGTTTTTACGGCGCCAGATTGGGGTAATTTTTCAGGATTTCAAATTGCTATCAAAAAAAACCGTGTTGGAAAATGTTTCTTTTGCTTTGCAGGTAGCTGGCGAGCCGCATAACAGAATCAAAGAAGTTGTGCCTCGTTTGCTTGATATCGTCGGGCTTAGCCACATGATGCGCCGTTTTCCGCACCAGCTTTCCGGCGGTGAGCAGCAGCGCGTTGTTATTGCCCGCTCGCTTGTTCACCGGCCAAAAATATTGGTTGCAGACGAACCAACCGGCAATCTTGATGCCATCAACACGCATGAAATAATTCAGATTTTGAAAAAAATTAATGAATTTGGAACGACGGTTGTTTTGGTAACGCATAATCGGGAGATTGTCAATCATTTGAAAAAACGGGTTATTACTCTGCACGATGGGAAGGTGGTGGCGGATGAGAAGGTGGGAAAGTATCGGTTATGAAGATAATTACGGATATTGACGGATATTGTGACGGATATTGTGACGGATATTGTGACAGATATTTGTGACAGATATTGTGACAGATATTGTGACAGATATTGTGACAGATATTGTGATAGATATTGACGGATATTAATATTTGTACGATAGTATTATTCAATTTATGTTGTACTCAATTCTAAGAATCATTAAATTCGCTTTTCAGGATTTGATCCGAAACATCAGCTTGTCTATCATGACTGTTCTTATTTTGGTGTTAATGCTGCTGTCCATTAATACGCTTTTAGTTATCAGGCTCTTGACATCAGAGGCGATATCTTTGGTAGAAAAAGAGATAGATGTAAGCGTATTTTTTGACAATGATGCCGCCGATAACCAAATTCAAGAAGTTTTGGATTATGTTTCGCAGTTTCCAGAGGTGGTAGATTACGAATACCTATCCAAAGACGCGGTACTGGCTGAATTCAAGGATTTGCATCAAGACAATCCAGAAATTCTGGCTTCACTAGATGAATTGGGCGACAACCCTCTGGGTTCAACATTGGTTATCCGCACTCGAGCGCCAAGCGATTATAAAAAAATAATTGATGCCATGCGAGTTCCGGAATATGAAAATATTATTGAAGCAAAAACATTCGGCGACACTGAAACAGCAATCCAAAGAATTGGCGGCATCACAACGCAAGTAGAACGATTTATCTTTGGACTTAGCGCCCTGTTTGTTGTTATCGCCTTTTTGATCATCTTTAATACTTTCCGCGTTTCAATATATACGCAAAGGACAGAAATCAGCATCAAAAAATTGGTAGGAGCCACTGATTGGTTTGTGCGAGGGCCGTATATGATTGAAGCGCTGATATTTTCTGTTGTCGGTGTTATTATTACCTTTGGGATTTTATTCTTGACACTAGGCTTTATTGACCCCTATGTAGAAGTCGTATTTGAGCAGGCAGCCTTATTGACAAATTACTTTACTTCCAATATACTCACGCTGCTCGGAATTCAGTTCGGAGCAGTGCTTCTGCTTACCGTCTTCTCCAGTCTGCTGGCCATGCGCAGGCATTTAAGGGTTTAATTAAAATTCAAAATATTCGGGGATCGTTCCGCCCAATGGCGGAGACAGCAGCCTTTCAAAATATTCGGGGATCGTTTAAAGGTAGGACAGCAGCCTTTGAAGCTGTTTATCCTGGTTCGAATCCAGGTCCCCGAGCAAATCGTCATTAAAATGACGATTTTTAATAAAAAAGTGGTATGGATTTAGAAAAATTAAAGTTAATTCTAGCTGAAGAACCGGCTTATCGCTTAAAGCAGGCGTGGCAGGCAATATTCAAAGATTTGATTAGTGACTGGAACGAAAATACTACATTGTCGTTAGCTTTGCGCGAAAAGTTGGATATTGAGTGTCCGTTAAAAATTAACGCGAAAGTTTTTGATTCCGGCAACACTTCTTCAGCCAAAGCGTTGATTACTTTGGCTGATAACGTAAAAATTGAAACAGTAATGCTTCACCATGCCAACGGCCGTAATACTGTCTGCGTTTCTTCGCAAGCCGGCTGTCAGATGGGTTGCCAATTCTGCGCCACCGGGCAGATGGGCTATGTCAGAAATTTGACCGCATCAGAAATTATTGAGCAGGTATTATTTTGGGAGCGCTATTTAAAAGGAAAGCAAGGCGGCAGGGGAGTCAACAATGTGGTATTTATGGGCATGGGCGAGCCGTTCATGAATTATGATAATGTTTTATCAGCCATTAATCTTATCAATAGCGCCACTGGCTTTAATATCGGCGCGCGCCATATTTCCGTTTCTACCGCCGGGCTGATTGACGGCATCAATAAATTTAGCAGTGAAAAACTGGCAGTCAATCTAGCTATATCTTTGCACGCACCCAATGATAATTTACGCAGCCGGCTCATGCCAATCAATAATCAATATCCTTTGAAAAAATTGTTATCCGCGGTAAATAAATATGTGAAAAAGAAGTCGCGACAGGTAATGTTTGAATATCTGATGATTGACGGAGTAAATGACAGCGACGATTGCGCTAGAGAATTGGTTGATTTGTTGGGAGAAGAACATTTATATATGGTCAATTTGATTGGTTACAATAGCACTGGAAAGTTTAGGCCGTCCTCTTCCCAAGTAATTTCCAGATTCAAGAATATTTTAATGCGCGCCGGCATCAACGCCACCCAACGTTACAGCTTTGGACAGGATATTAATGCCGCCTGCGGGCAGTTGGCAGGCAGTAAAAAGATTTGACCGGAAGCGAATTGTTTGTTATAATTTTCGCGTTAAATCTCTCACAATCATCAATCAAAAATCATAAATCTGAAATCAAAACATTCGGAGATAGCTCAGCGGTAGAGCAATTGGCTGTTAACCAATGGGTCGCGGGTTCGAATCCCGCTCTCCGAGCCAAAAACAAACAATCCCGAAAGGGATTTTTTGTTTTAGCCAAAAAGTATGGTATAATTTATAGGATTCTACTAAAACAATGCATTTGATATTGAAAAAATATTATTTTTTGATTTCTTTATCGGCAATACTAATCGTTGTCAGTGTTTTGTTTTTTTTAAATTTATCTTTGTTTAAACAATATTTTTTGCCAGATTTGTTTGAAAGATTTAATCTGGCGCGGGCCGAAAATAATAACTATCAAATTTCCAGCGCTAATGCTGAATCCAGCTGCGACCTTGGGGCAGAAACCATGCCCATCCCTAATACCACCTTTTTAAAATCCTATCGCCTTTTAGTGTTCACGAAAATCAACGGCGCTTGGCCAACCAAAGACGGCGGCTACATTGTCTCCGGCATAACTGACCCTAATATCATGTTTATCCCGCCAGATGGCTTTGTAGCGAAAATGGATAAACAGGGCAATGTGCAGTGGATGAAGTTTTTGAAGACCAAAAATGCATCTGGCGGTGTGGCTATGTTGAATCCACTAGGCGAGGAAGACGTACAATCAATTATTGAATTGAAAGATGGCGGTTATTTAATGGCTTCCAAAGTTTGGGGTTTTATCAGCGTAGCAGAATCAGAAGCAGGCGTGGAAGTAAACAAGATTTTGTTCACCAAATTAGACAAAAACGGCAACATGATTTGGAACAAATCATTTACTGGATTTGTTGAGGACGCCAGAAATTCTTTGTTGGAAACTACTGACAAAGGTTTTTTGTTTTATGCGAATATTCTTGATCTAGACCCCGACAAAAGAGGAGAAGATCCTGACGTTTATCAGGATTTACCATATGCCTCGCTTAAAGTTCTTAAATTTGATAAGAATGGCAATATCCAGTGGTCAAAGAATATTAAAAATTTTATTTCCCGCGACAGCGACACTTATCTTGCCACTGCGGCTGACGGAGGTTATGCTTTGGCCGGGAACATAGCGGAAACAAACCCGGAAAAGGATCTGCCATATAATTTTGATACTTATCCTGGCTTGGCAAAATTTGATAAAGATTTTAATTTTGTGTGGGCGAAAAGCATGGAAGGTACACCACTAGACATGGCGGCAGCTATTCCCAAGGCGGGCGGTGGTTTTGAACTTGGTTGGAAAAAAGTACGGCAAGGAGCGATTATTACCAAGAGCCTGGCGCGAACCGAGGATAATGGTTATCTCGTTTTAGGACAATGGTCCGGCGGTTTATCCTTAATGACCAATAGTTTGGATTTGGCATCACTCAAGAAAAGCTATCTGATAGCGTTCAAATTTGGCTCTGCTGGCAATTTGGAATGGGTGAAAAAAATGACTTTAAGTTTTAATGAGTTCACCGCGCCAATGACGGATTTTTCCGTTTCCCTGACAACTGACAATAAAGCGCTGCTGGCTGGTCCGATTACTTGGGCAGACGATGATTATGGGACAAAAACCAACACTGCCACTAAACAAGTCAGGTGGTATGGTGAAAAATATGGTGAACTGGAAATGTCAAAAGAAGACGATCAAAAAACCAAACAATCGCGACAGGACTGGGAAAAAGTTCGGGCGGTTCTTAAATTGGCTCAAGACGCCATTCGTCCCGGTGTGTTTATGATGAAAATGGATCAAGAATTAAACGCTAGTTGGGCAAAAATAATCAATCCGCAACGCGAGGTTACCAACTATGTGGCGCAAGCGACCACGGATAATGGCGCCATCATTGCCGGTGAACATACTTCCACTGATATACAATCGGTTATCCTAGATAGCGTCACTTATTATAAAGACGGCTTTTTGCTGAAAATGGACGGGAGCGGTAATGTTGCTGACAATAAAAATTGGCTGATAAATTATACGGGCAACATCATCACGGAATTGATGACGCCCTACTCTGTTTCCAACGACTTAAACATTGAGGCGGAATCTTATTCAGTTAACTTAACAAAACGAAAACCGGAATTTTCTCTTTATAAAAAAACGAAGACCACTGTTTTTGTCCCCTTCAAAAGTTCTAAATACACTCTTTGCCCGCTCGCACCCTCATTTTCCGCGTTTGACACTCCTTTGCAAAATACAACCAGCACTTCGGCCACGCCGAGAACTTGGTCGCAAATTAATTATGAAAAAGCGGTCCCGGCCGAACTGGTCAATGACAAAAGCCAGACTATTCACGACGAGCTTTTGCCAATTTTAAATCAGTTGTATAATAGTAAAGTAAAAATGACAGACAATATGGGTGGAGCAATGCTTCGCTATATGTTTGATCGTGTCATTATTAAAGATGATTTAACAGCAGTGAAAAATTATTTAATTGGGATTGATTATAAAGTGCAAGATGAAGGAAATAATCAACTGACAATGTATAAACCGGGTTATTTTTTGGTCATGACTTTTTCCGTTGGCAATCTAAACAAAGCGTTTTTAGATGTAACTTATTAATTTTTTTATTTTATTGGCTGTTTTTTTCAAAAAAACGCCGCGACAAGTATAGGTTAGAGAAAATCTACAAGAAGCGGCGCGCCCCGCAGTGGCCGGGGCACGAAATTCGGCGGCGGCGGAAAAGCCCTCCTTCGCCTTTGGGCTTCGGACGGGCAAGCGAGGGCGGGCAAAAGCTTGTCCTGAGCGTAGCCGAATGGATTCCTTCCCCCCAACCCCCTTCCTTTTTGCCCGCCCGAGCGTAATCCGCCAGTTGGCGGATCAAAATTCAGCGTCCCCACTTCGCTAAAGCTACGAGGGGCAAAGTCGGATTTTCGCTAAAAAATGTTCGGATTTCGTTCAGCGTTCGGAGCCAAATTGTCTGTTTTTCTTTTTAGTTGAGAAAATAAATCTCTGGTTCGGAAGTGATTTTTACCGTATAAATTTTTGGCTAAAAATGCGATGTCCCGCTGGCTATTCTCCACAGGATTCAAACTCAGATTAATTTTGCATTGCACATTTGTAATATATTTGATATAATACCTTTACCTTGAATACTGATGAGCAATAAAGCGGTTGGTCTTTCGTAAAGAAAGCGCTTTGGAGCATTGATTCAGTATTAATTATAACCGGTACCCCGCCGGTATTTTTTTACAATATGGATGCGCAAACCAATCTTATTATATTATTCTGTTTCATTATTGTGGGTTTTTTAGTTGTTGATCTTGGTTTTCTGAATAGAAAAAGCCACAAGGTTGAATTTAAACCAGCCCTCTGCCAGTCTCTATTTTGGATTGCGATAGCGCTGATTTTTGGTTTTTTAATATTTTTATATATAGGCAAAGAAATGGCCGCCGAATTTGTGAGCGCCTATGTGACGGAAAAAATGTTATCCGTTGACAATCTTTTCGTAATGATGCTTATCTTTAGTTATTTCAAATTAGAAGAAAAATATCATCATCGAGTTTTATTTTGGGGTATTATGGGGGCGATTGTTTTTCGCGCAATTTTTATTGGAGCCGGGGCGTACATTATCCACCAATTTTACTGGGTTCTGTATATCTTCGGGGCGATTTTGCTTTATACCGGCATAAAGTTACTGCGTGACAAAAAAGAAGAGCACATAAATTTTAATAATAATAAAATCATAAAAATTGCCCATAAATATTTACCTTTCACCGCCAATCACCACAATGGCAAATTTTTTTGTCGTGAAAACGGTAAATTCATGTTTACTTCCCTGTTTCTAATAATGCTCTTAATTGAGGGTACGGACATTGTTTTTGCGGTTGATTCTATTCCGGCCGTATTTGTGATTTCGCAAAATCTATTTATCGTGTTTACTTCTAATATCTTCGCGATCATGGGATTGCGAGCGCTATTCTTTTTAATTGAAAGTGTTTTGC
>Ga0265296_1000732_pt1 | contig 45181 bp, 37 predicted proteins | sample MunlanPumphouse1_FD_189073 | JGI IMG/M metagenome (GOLD analysis project Ga0265296, IMG submission 189073) | Groundwater microbial communities from a municipal landfill in Southern Ontario, Canada - Pumphouse #1 | ecosystem: Environmental > Aquatic > Deep subsurface > Groundwater | place... | reverse complement strand
ACTTGTAGTCTCCCATGGCATAGAACGGGTGGTTGGCGATCTCCTGATCCATTGACTGCGCACGCCAACCAATGGTGTACTGAATCGAGTTGTCCAGGTTGACGTCCCAATCAGTACCCGTTTCAAACCTGTAGGCCTGTGCCGTGCCTGCGATAAAAAAAACCAGTATCGCAATCGCGGCGGCCTCCATTAAACAGAACTTCCTCCTGCCTGATAATCCCTTCATAGTTAACCCTCCTCTCTGAAGATTATGTTTCAACTTTTGACGAAACAATTTTAGTGATAATAAAATGAATCTTAGATATATTACAATGCAGAAATATATACGTATAAAATTCGTATAGAATATATGTATTTTATTAGGAAACAAAATGTAATATAGAAGGGATTGACTAGAATAAGTTCCTGTTATGATAATAAAAAACAGATATACAAAATACGAAATATTTTAGGCCCGCTATTAAAAACAGGCTTAAATTGGTGGGCAATGCAATAGAGGTGTACTGCAACCCTCTTTCATATAGATGACCTCTAAAATATATTTAACAAATATTATCTTTCAACTGAATGTTTTACCGGGATCTTTTTATATCCTAATTATAAATATTTTCTAGGTTTCCATTGTGGAAACATTTGTACTAATTTTCATTGGGGAGTGGTCAAATACTTCTTACGCTGCGAGGAGAGTTTTCCTTATCTGACCAAACAATCTAAAAATTAGACATCAAACGCTTCAAAAGATGAGCAAAAAGCAAAAGATATGCTTTCAGTCCGTATCTCAGAACATTAAAAGTAGTTTTATAATTGATACAACCAGATCGGATGAGCGATTAAATTATTAATTAGATTGGCTGATCTTATTAAAAACTATCTCAAAAAGAAATGCCGACAAAAATTAAAATGGAGGTTGCTTTGCGCAACAATACCGTAAAAGAGTTAAGAACAAGCGGAGAACAATTCAAAATCTTTATGGATTTCCATTCTGATCCCGTGGCAGTTGTTCAGGACGGGAAATATCAACTGATCAATACTGCTTTTGAAAAGCTTTTTGGATATACATCAGAGGATCTAGAGAATGGATTGAGCATTTCAGACTTAGTAAAAAAATCCGAAAATAAGAGGGCTATGAAAATTTTTGAGGCTGAAGGTTCTAGATTCAATGCGATTTGGAGACACTCTGGCAGAGTCAATCTCGTCGCTAAAGACGGAGGAATAAAATCCTGTGAGTCCTTTGTATCTTCGATTCTATATAAAGGTCATCCTGCTAAGTTAGCAATTCTACGTGATAAAGCAAATACAGAAAAAAAATTACAAGAGAGTGAGCGAAAATATCGTCTGCTTGCTGATAATGTGGTAGACGCGCTTTCAGTCGTAGATTTGGATACACTAGAATATGTCTACTGTAGTCCATCGATAGAAAATCTACTTGGCTATACCGATAAGGAAATCATAGGTACTGCTTTGGGGGATCAAAAGACCATCAAATCGAAGAAATTTATGACCGATGTTATTAAAGAAGAGCTATCTAAAGAAGAGCTATCTAAAGAAGAGTTATCTAAAGAAGATAAAAATGGAGAGGACCTATATAGATCGAGGAAACTAGAACTAGAACTAGTTCACAAAAACGGCTCTTTGGTATGGGCCGAGGTAACGGCAAGAATTTTACGGGATGAAAATGGAAAGGTAATGGCGATTCTGGTCGCACGTGATATCACTGATCGTAAGGAAGCAGAAAAAAAATTACAAGAGAGTGATCGAAAATATCGTCTGCTTGCTGATAATGTGGTAGACGCGCTTTCAGTCGTAGATTTGGATACACTAGAATATGTCTACTGTAGTCCATCGGTAGAAAATCTACTTGGCTATACCGATAAGGAAATCATAGGTACTGCTTTGGGGGATCAAAAAACCCTCAAATCGAAGAAATTCATAACCGATGTTATTAAAGAAGAGCTATCTAAAGAAGGTAAAAATGGAGAGGACCTATATAGATCGAGGAAACTAGAACTGGAACTAGTTCACAAAAATGGCTCTTTGGTATGGGCCGAGGTAACGGCAAGAATTTTACGGGATGAAAATGGAAAGGTAATGGCGATTCTGGTCGCACGTGATATCACTGATCGTAAGAATAAGGAAAGGGAAATTCAAATATTTCAGTCTCTGATTAACCAATCAAATGATGATTTATTTGTTATTGAACCCAAAACAAGTCGCCTTTTGTATGTCAATGAAAAAGCTTGCGAAAATCTCGGTTATGAAAGAAAAGAACTCCTTAATATGAGTGTTGTTGATATCGACGCGACTTTTCCTGACAAAGTTACCTGGGCAAAACACATTCAGGAGGTTAGTGAGAAGGGATTTATGTTTCAAGAAGGAGTGTATAGGCGAAAAGATGGCACAACCTTTCCCGTAGAAGTCAGTATCAAGAATATATTAAAAGAAGAAATTAATTATATAGTCGCTACAGCGCGCGATATTACCGAACGCAAGCAGGCAGAGATAGCACTTCGTCTAAGTGAAGCGAGTTTAGAACAAAAGAATATCAAACTTGAAGAATCAAATATTACATTGAATTTTTTTCTAAAAAAAATAGAAAATGATAAGCTTGAAGTCGAAAAAAAAGTTTTGATAAATGTCAAAGAGTTAATAAACCCCTATTTGGAAAAAATGAAACAAAGCGGTTTAACTGATCGGCAATTAATCTATGCAGAGCTTATGGAATCGAATATAAGAGATATCACATCACAGTTTACGCGCGCATTATCTCTTAATTATTCAAGCATTACTCCAACAGAGATACAAGTAGCTAATTTTATTAAACAAGATAAAACGTCTCGAGAAATAGCCGAACTAATGTGTATATCTAGTAGAACAGTTGACACTCACAGGAATAATATCAGGAAGAAGCTGGGATTAAAGAGACCATATGGAAACCTCAGGTCTCATTTGTTATCTCTGCAATAATATGTAAGGTGCTTGTTAAGCAAAATTAAGATCCACAATATAAACAGTGAATTCAAACCCAATCTAAGCCGGTTTCAGTGACGATAAAATATCCACCACTGAAAAGTATCATATGAAGCAGATTGCAAGATAGTGCTTTTATTAAATATTCAATAAAAGTAATGAGGTAAGATGGTTTTAGTGGACACCAAGGTTGAGGTATAATACAAAGACGGCGGTGTCAGAATGGAAAAGGTACCAAAAAGCGTATTCATAAAGGAGTTCAAAGAGGAAGCAGTAAAAATGGTTGCGGAAGGCGGAATGAGCATACCAGAGGTAGGGCGCAGATTATCAATTCCTAAGTCTACCTTAGTTCATTGGGTCAAGAGATCGAAAGAGGGTAAGCTTTCAGATCCCGGCAGGAAGCAAGGACACCCTGTTACCTTGCTTGGGGACGGGTCCCTTGACAAGGCCATCCCAACATTAGACAAGGGTAAGACGTGTCTCGTTTACTGCCACTCTGATACTCTATCTATATTAGGCGCCAGGAAGCTTATCGATGAAGGATTTAACAAAGTGTATCGACTCAAGGGGAACTACAGAGCCTGGGTCCAGGCAGGTTATCCCGTCGAAAGGTAACCTTGACAAATGAGAACGTCCCCTAAATGAGGCAAGGCCGGAAACGCTTAGCCAGAGCATGCGGTGGACAGCCCGAAAATCGTGTTTCCGCTGCCTGCATGTCTTGATGCCAAACGGATTATATACATTAGCAGACAATCGATATGGTGCAGTTACCAGAGTACGCGGGAAGAAACAACGCGATCATCGAACCTTCGAGGATCAGGCCGAAAGGGATTCGTGTCCCCCGGCAGATGGTATTTTGCTTCTTTCGTGAAATCGTCGAAGAACTGGAGGACGCTCCTGGTGTCCAGTTAATCCATCACATACATCGCGAGTTGGGCAAACATCCCATTCTGGTGATCCAAAGGCACAGGCGTTCCATTGGCGTATTGCACCCGGGTATTGGCGGCCCACTGGCTGCTTCTTCACTCGAGCAGGTAATAGCTTTGGGAGCCCGAGACGTGGTGGCCTGTGGCGGTGCAGGTGTGCTGGACTCGTCATTGTCTCAAGGCACGGTTGTTCTGCCCACCGCGGCTGTGCGGGACGAAGGCACAAGCTACCACTATCAAAGGCGAAGCCGTACCAACCGCCCGCATCCGGAAGTCGTTCGCGCCCTGATACAATCCTGTAAAGCGCACGATATACCTTTCGTGCGAGGGAAGACGTGGACTACAGATGCGGTGTTTCGTGAGACGCCGAAGAAGATTCAATCTCGCAGGGCCGAGGGATGTCTGACTGTAGAGATGGAAGCAGCAGCCTTCTTTGCTGTGGCGCATTTCCGCTCCATTCGCTTCGGCCAGCTCCTCTACGCCGGCGACGATGTAGGGGGAAGCGAGTGGGATCATCGACACTGGCACAAGTGTCTGACAGCGCGCCAGAAGATATTTGAACTGGCTGTAGATGCAGTGTTACGGCTTGCCTGATCTATCGGCAGGGGAGAGGTAATCTCCTGTACAGGTATCAGTTCATCATCGGTTCTATAGATGCCCGGATATCATCGGTTAAAGGAATTGCCTTGTTCGTGTTTTTGTCTACTATTACGAAGGAAACATCTGCGTCACAAACCAGTGTATCTGTCCCTTTGATAAAGACTTCCTGTCTTATTGTGCTGCTTTTATATCCAAATTTAGAAAGCCAGACACGAATCTCCAGGATCTCTCCATGAGAGACAGGCTTAAGGACCATCTCCCTTCTTCAAGTAATTCCAGATATCGCGCGTTGTTGATGTGTCCATAAAAATCCATGTGATATCCACGAACTTTGATTTCCGTAATGCTGGGTTTCATTTGCCGGTACTTCTCGTGATATTATCATTATGAATCTCTTGTCCTAAAGCTTTTCAGCAAAGAGATCATATTCATCATTGGTAATGATCTTACAATGTACAATATCTCCAGAAGTCAGATCTTTCCCTTTCACATAGGTAACCCCGTCAATTTCCGGTGCCTGTCGGCGACACCTGCCTACAAAGGGAAACTCGGGGATGTCGTCACTTTTACCCTCGATCAGTACCTCCAGGACCGAACCTGTCAGTGAGCGATTAATTTCCCAGGAAATGATCGCCTGTTCTTCCATTATAAGTTGCCTGCGGGCATCTTTTTCCTTTTCAGCTATTCGTGAAGGTAAAGAGTGGGCGGCCGTGCCTTCCTCCCTGGAGTAAGTAAAAACACCTAAATGATCAAATCTTGCTTCCTTTATAAAATCTAATAATTTGTTGAACTTCGTCTGAGTTTCTCCGGGAAATCCTACGATAAGTGATGTCCTCAGAGCTACATCCGGTATTATGCTCCTTGCGTTTACGATAGCCTTTCTGATCTGCTCACTTCCTCCCCTTCTGTTCATAGCTTTCAGGATACCATCATCAATGTGCTGTATAGGTATATCAAGATACGGGCAGATCTTTTCCTCATCAGCGATGGTCTGAAGGATGTCCCCGGTAAGGCCGGTCGGATATGTGTAAAGAACCCGGACCCACCGGATACCCCCGATGGAGGAAATCTTTTTCAAGAGATAACCCAGGGTAGGTTTTCCCTTCAGCTCTCTTCCGTAGGCTGTCGTGTCCTGTGCAGTGATGATGATCTCCTTAACACCCCTTCCGGCAAGTAATTCTACTTCTTTCAGGATGTCGTCCGTTTTTCTGCTTCTTGCCTTTCCGCGAATTGACGGAATTACACAGTAGGAACAATGGTTGGAACATCCTTCGGCAATCTTCAGATAGGCGCTGTAAGATGGTGTCAAGAGCAGCCGTAGATGGCCTGCGTTCATTAGAAAAGTGGGCTTGGGGGTAAGTGAACGGCAGGTCGGGGGCCCTTCAAGGATCAGTTTTTTAATATGGCGGGTGATATGGGGAACTTCGCCAGTGCCGAGAAAAAGATCAACCTCAGGCAGTTCTGCCTCGAGAATCGTTCCGTATCGCTGAGGGAGACAGCCTGTGACAACCAGGTGGGTACAGGCCCCACCCATACCTTCTTTTTTCCATTCAGCCATGCGGAGTATCTCATCAATAGATTCCTCTTTTGCCGGCAGAATAAAGGCACAGGTATTGACCACAATTATTTCGGCCTCATCTGCCCGTGGAATTATATGAAAACCGCCCGCTGAAAGAAGGGCGGCCATTACTTCGGAGTCAACAAGATTCTTCGGACAGCCGAGACTTACTATATGTACTTTTTTAGCTTTCACCGGGGCAGCTTTCTGCCGAGCACCTTTCTCGGTTTCACACCGTCAGATGGACCAACGATACCTTCCACTTCCATACGTTCAATAATACGTGCAGCCCGGTTGTATCCTATTTTCATGTATCTCTGCACCAGAGAGATTGATGCCTGTCCCATATCGGTCACCAGTTCAACAGCTCCATCGTATTTCTCATCAAATGCCTCATCCGATTTTTCAACTTCTCCTGTATCCTGCTTATATTCCGTAATTGATTCATCGTAAGCGGGTTCACCCTGTTTTTTAACGAATTCCACGACCCTTTCAATCTCTCTGTCTGAGACAAAGACACCATGTATGCGGTTAAGTTTTGACGTACCGGGGGGAACAAAGAGCATATCACCGGCGCCCAAAAGCTTTTCTGCACCGAGGTGATCGAGAATAGTCCGCGAATCTACCTTTGACGAAACTTGAAAGGAGATCCGGGTGGGGAAATTGGCCTTTATAAGACCCGTGATCACATCAACTGACGGTCTCTGAGTGGCCAGGATAAGGTGAATCCCTGCAGCCCTGGCCATCTGGGCAAGGCGGGCCAGAGATTCCTCTACATTTCTCTGGGCCACGATCATAAGATCGGCAAGTTCATCAATAATAATAACGATATAGGGAATCTTAACGGGGGTCTGCCGATCCGGATGTTCCAGCTCTCGGCTCTCTTTTGTACCCAGTTTCTTTTCGATCATCCTGTTATACGCGTCTATACCCTTGACTCCCTGTTCGCCGATTATTCTATACCGCTTCTCCATTTCGTCTACTGCCCACTTAAGAACGAGAGAGGCTTCTTTAGGGTCGAATACTACAGGGTGAAGGAGATGGGGAATACCCTCATAGGCAGATAGTTCCAGCCTTTTGGGATCAATCATGAGGAATTTAACTTCATCAGGCGGCGCCTTGAAAAGGATGCTGCAAATCATGGCGTTAAGAGAGACGCTTTTCCCGGAACCGGTCGTACCAGCGATCAGTAGATGGGGCATCTTGACAAGATCCGCAATTACAGGAACTCCCATGATATCTACACCCAAGGCGATGGAAAGCTTGGACGATGATTTGTGGAACACCTCATTATCAAGAACGTCCCTCAGATATACAGGTTCCCGTTGCTGGTTGGGTATCTCAATACCGATAACCGCCTCACCCGGCACAGGAGCGAGGATCCTTATGCTCATCGCTCTCATGGCGAGAGCAAGATCATCGGAAAGATTGGTAATCTTGTTGATCTTTACCCCCGGTGCAGGCTCAAGCTCGTACATGGTAATAACGGGACCTGCCTTCACCCCCACTACTTTTCCCTCCACGCCGAAATCGGATAACTTCTTTTCGAGGATTCTGGAGTTTATGCTGAGGTTTTCCCGCTTCACTTTCATGTCTTTGTGTTCCACCTTATCAAGGAGTGCCAGCGGCGGTATTCTGAATACATTTCCTGACTTAGGCGGATCGAACTGGAACTGTTCCGCTATTTGCGCCCGGGTTTTTTCTGGAAGAGATGGTGCTTCAGCTTTTAAGGGAAGAACCTCTAAAGACTTTGCATCTTTTTTCCGCTGGAGTGCACTCATCTTCTCTTTGATTTTTCCATGGCCAAAGCTGATAAATACTTTGCATTTCCTCCATATAATCAGGGTAACTTTTTTCAATTTACTGCCTAGAGAAACGACAGATAGATTAACCGTTAATATAAGTGAGATAACTAAGACAAAAATCAATAAGATATAGGTGCCTGCGAGGTTGAAGTAAGTATTCAAAATCCGGACTGAGACAGTTCCCAGAAGTCCTCCTGTGCGGAGCCTTATGCCGTACATATGAATGTCTGTCAGTATCAGAGCGAAGAGGCCGGAAGTTGAAATAATAAGGCCAGCGAGACCGGCAGCACCTATAAGTCCAACCTTAAAATCATTATCCAGCAGGTATTTGAAAGAAATAATTAAGAAAATAACCGGTATCAGAAAGGCAGCCAAACCGAGCAGTCTGAAGAGTGAATCGGATGTGTATGATCCAACGGAACCAACCAGGTTATGGACCCTCGTATCTCCTGACACGTAGTGAGTTAAAGAGGGATCCAGGGGATGATAAGAAACCAGACACAGAGAAAGGAAGATAACCAGAGCAAGACACACTACACCTCTGATCTCTCTCGATTTTACACGGGCCGGGTTTTTTTCTGCCATAATTGAGGTACTCCTATGCCGTATAACTTAAATATGGCATGGACATTATCAAATCGAAAATATCGTTGATCTCGCTTCGGAGGTAAGACTTCCCAGCGGTTAGATTGTAGCTTCCGGCACACCGGAAAAGATATTTGTTTTTATCAATATCAAAAGCGGCTACGAAATTGATATGGGAGACATGATAACCTCCCAAGTTAACGTACACTAATCCAGGCACCAACTAGTTTTCCTTGGCATTTTTATAGTAGAGAACTCCCTGAACCGGAAAAGAAGCGCAATTGCCTACTCCCCCCCAATGATTGCTACATTTATTGTTCCCATGTTTACCTGTTCTCCCTCCCCGGATTAACATATAGAGACTTTAAAAAAGAAACCTGTGAACCTCAAGAATCCATGTCTTTTTGCAACCGTTGCAGGAATAAGACCAAGACCGCTTAAATGAAATCTTTTTAAAAGAACCGATTGTGGGAAAGTATATGCTGATAAAGCATTGGTGTCAATAAGAAAGCAAGTTGTGTTAACCCTTTACTCTTACGGAATAGATATAGCTGGAGCAGTTTATTCTATTTCAGATTATGTTACGGAAGAAGGATATAAAGGTCATACGATGTCCACAGGGACTAAAAGGACAGAACAACAATGTGTATCAGACAAGACCAGGAAGCGCGGATCAGAAAAAACGGGTTAAGAGTTTCCCGCCCCATTCCTTACTTCCGCTCAAAAGCCATTATGCTCACCATGACACTCGTCCAATATGACCCTGAAATTTCCTGTATCTTTGAATTATTTCTTGATTTCATGAGAAATTTCCCCCATATTTTCCCTGCCACCTTAAAAACCAACACACAGGATGATTAAATTCCCAAAGAGTACAAGCTCGTGCAAGAGGGTTTGTTCAACTAAGGTTTACATCGGCTCCGTACCCTAAAAACTCTTATCCATTGTATAGCTTAATCAATGCGAACAAGTGCTGTTGAATAATCTACGCTTCAGAAACTGAATACTATGTCAGGAACAACTACGGGAAGAGAAAACTCCGAATTGTGAATAATTGATAAATGTGCGCTCTCAATTAAGCAGGCACTTTTGCATGAAAGGAGAACATCGTATGACTGAACCAATGAATATGTTTACCAGCAGGGAACCGATTAAACAGTTCTGGCGAGTCCGTTTAGAACGGGTAAGAAAGGCTCTCGAGAAAAACAATTTCGAAACGTTTCTTGTGGATTCGGCTTTAGATGCAAAACGTCTTGTCATGGAAGAGATTCTTCCCAAGGTCGGTGCTGAAAACATCTCATGGGGTGGCTCAATGACAATGGAAGAGATTGGTTTAGGTGAAGCTCTACGGCAGCAAGAGGACATAACTCTGCTTGATCCAATAAAAGAAGGTATATCCCTCGGCGATTTAAGAAAAGGGATGTTATTGTCTTTGTCGGCGGACGTTTTCTTTTCCGGGACCAATGCTGTGACCGAAGCCGGGCAGTTGGTCAACCTGGATATGTATGGCAACCGGGTCGCTGCAATCACTTTCGGGCCAAAGCATGTAGTAATTCTTGCCGGGCGGAATAAGATTGTACATGATCTGGAAGCAGCGACGGATAGAATTAGAAACTATGTGGCTCCAGCCCATGTAAGGCGAATGAATGCATTAGGGATGGGATACAATAACCCCTGCATGGAAAGCTCAGTCTGCCAGAACTGTAAGAGTCCGACAAGACTTTGCAATGCCTGGGGAATAATCGAAAAATCATACCCGCAGGGAAGGATAAAAGTTGTTCTGATTAACGAAGATATTGGCCTGTAATCACCATTTTTTCTGCAGACCAACCTCTACGATGAGGATTCTGCCTTCCATTTTTCTAGCATCTCGAGAGAACGCCGTGCATAGTACAGCCCCCGTTCATTCTTCCTTTTTGAAATCCTTTCGGAGGGCGGCGGGAACAGACCGAAATTGATATTCATTGGCTGAAATGTCTTATGACAGGCATTGGTTATATGATGCAGAAGCGCCCCAAACGCTGTTGCTTCAGGTGGCGGGGAAAATTCTTTCCCTGACAGACAGCAGGATGCACTCAAGCCGGCTATGAGTCCCATGGCTGAAGATTCAACGTAACCTTCCACACCGGTGATCTGTCCGGCAAAGAAAATGTCTTTGTTCTTCTTTAGCTGGAGGGTTTTTTTCAGGAGAATGGGGGAGTTAATAAACGTATTCCGGTGGATGCTTCCGTATCTGACAAATTCTGCCTCTTCCAGTCCCGGTATCATTCTGAATATACGCTGCTGTTCAGGCCATTTCAGTTTTGTCTGGAATCCTACCATGTTAAAGAGTGTTGATGCTTTGTTTTCCTGCCGGAGTTGTACTACGGCGTAGGGTGTTTCCCCAGTTTTGGGGTCTGTCAGACCTACCGGTTTCATCGGTCCGAAGGCGAGGGTTTTTATTCCCCTTCCGGCAATAGTCTCAACGGGAAGGCAACCCTCGAAACACTTAATCTCTTCAAACGGCTTGAGAGGAACCTCTTCGCCTTTTGTAAGGGCATTCCAGAAGTTTTCGTATTCAGTTTTTGTGAGAGGACAGTTTAAATAATCCCCCTCATCGTTCGAGTATCTTGATGCTCTGAAGACTTTATTATAGTTTATGGAGTCACTTTCTATAATCGGCGAGATAGCATCATAGAAGTATAAGTATTCATTCCCAAGCAAATGGGAAATTTGCTGTGCCAGAGATTCAGAGGTAAGTGGTCCTGTAGCAATGATCACTATAGAATCATGAGGGATGTCGGTGATTTCTCTGTGGATGATCTCCAGTCCCTTCTGGGAGGCAAGTTTTTCCTCTATATAACCTGAGAATTCATGTCTGTCTACAGCCAGCGCCTTTCCTGCCGGTACGGCTGTTGCGTCAGCTGCCTCCACAATCAGCGAGCCCATGACGCGCATTTCTTCCTTCAGGAGCCCTACAGCGTTTTCAATACTATTGGAACGAAGTGAGTTGCTGCACACAAGTTCAGCAAGGTGAGGTGATTTGTGGGCCGGAGAAAATTTCTCCGGTTTCATCTCGTAGAGGACAATCTCGCCTTTACCCCGTCTTAACAGCTGCCATGCCGCCTCACAACCGGCAAGACCTCCTCCAATAACGACAATCGGTTTCTTACAGTACATAGCTGTTTTTTCTACATTCCCTTATAGCCGCAATCTTTATTAAGGCAGACAAGGTAAGTTCCCTTTCCACGAATCGTTTTTTCAACGAGGAATGGCGCACCGCATTCGGGACATGCCTCCGGTAACGGTCTTTCCCAGAGGGCGTAGGTACATTTGGGATAACCGGAACAACCGAAAAAGATCTTTCCTTTTTTTGTTCTTCTCTCACAAAGGTATCCGCTGCATCCTTCTTCCGGACATTTTACACCGCAACCAATCGGCATCGTATTTTTACATTCAGGATAACCGGAGCAACCGAGGAATCTGCCGAATTTCCCTTCTTTGATAACCATGTTCCGACCGCATTTACAGATGGTATCTGTTATCTGTGCTTCAGTATTGTTCATCTGCTTGTTCTCCTCTTGATTGATATTCATGGTGTTCTTACAAGCAGGGTAATTGGAACATGCTATAAACCTCCCGTTTTTTCCCCATTTAAAGACCATCATGTTGCCGCATTTATCACAGACAACGTCCGCCGGTGTTCCACTTTTCTTTTGTATTCCTGACTTGGCCTTCCTCAGCTCTTCCTCAAAGGGAGTGTAAAAATCGGTTAATATGTCAAGCCTTTTATTTTTCCCTTCTTCAATCAAGTCCAGTTGATTTTCCAGCGATGCGGTGAAGGTTATGTCAAGGATCCTGGGGAAATTTTCCACTAAGAGCTCCGTTACCACAATACCAAGATCTGTGGGGTAAAATTTGCCTTTTTCTTTCCTTACATAGTCTCTCCCGGTAATGGTACTTAATATGGCTGCATAGGTGCTCGGTCTGCCGATTCCATTTTCTTCCAGTTCTTTTACCAGAGAAGCTTCAGAAAACCTTGGCGGCGGCTGGGTAAATTTCTGTTCGCTCTCCAGCGAGAGGAGATCAAGTACCTCACCTTCCGAAACTTCGGGGAGTGTCATTTCCGAACCGTTCTCATCTTCACCCTCTTCCCTGCCTTCCGTATAGACAATAGTGTGTCCGGGGAATTTCATCACCGAACCCTGTGCCCGGAAGAGATAGCTACCTCCCCCTGCCGTTATCTCAATCGTTGTCTGATCGAATATAGCTGGGTTCATCTGGCTCGCCACAAAACGCTTCCAGATAAGCTGGTAGAGGCGGAACTGGTCGTTGCTGAGATAGGGCTTAATTTCTTGAGGATTATAAGCCATAGTAGTAGGTCTTATCGCTTCGTGTGCATCCTGAGCTTTACCCGGATTCCTGAAGACCCTCGCCCTAACGGGAAGAAACGCCGGATCGTAATTATTTCCGATATATTCCCTTACCTCCTTGAGTGCTTCTTGTGCAATACGGAAGGAGTCTGTTCTCATATATGTAATTAACCCTACGGGGCCCTCTTCTCCCAGTTCGATCCCTTCGTAGAGCATCTGGGCGATACTCATTGTCTTTTTTGCTGAAAAATGGAGCCACCGTGCCGCTTCCTGCTGTAGTTTACTGGTGGTAAAGGGAGGCGGGGAAGTACTCTTGGTTTCCTTTTTTTCTACTTTACTGGCGACAAAAGGATTCATTTTGATGGTATCCAGAATCTCCTTTGCCTGTGACTCATTGGAGACCTTTGCTTTTGCACTCTTGATCTTAAAGAGCCGCGCCTTAAAAGGGGGAGGATTTAAGGCCTTAAGATGGGAGGTAATGTTCCAGTACTCTTCCGCAACAAATTTGCAGATCTCTTTCTCCCGGTCACAGATGATCCTGACTGCTACCGACTGTACCCGACCTGCACTCAATCCTCTCCTTACCTTTTCCCACAGGAGAGGACTAATCTGGTATCCCACAAGTCTGTCGAGGATGCGCCTTGTTTGCTGGGCTTCATATTTGTTGATATCAAGTTGTAAGGGATTTTTGATTGCGGAAATGATAGTGCTTTTAGTCAAATCGTTAAAAAGGATTCTGTAAATATGTTTATCTTTTGCGCCTATTTCCTCAGCAATATGCCAGGCTATTGCCTCACCTTCCCGGTCGGGGTCTGGTGCCAGGTAGATATTATCAGCTTTTTTTGCTGCTTTTTTCAGGTCGGCGATCACTTTTTTCCTGCTCTCGATGACGCTATATGTAGGAGTAAAATCGTTTTTCATATCTATGCCGAGACTACTTTTGGGTAGATCCTTAATATGCCCCATGGATGCCAGGCAGTCGAAATCAGCGCCGAGATATTTCTTGATGGTTTTGACCTTTGTGGGAGATTCAACAATTATCAACGAAGATGACATAATTATCCTTGTGTATCATTATTATCTAAATTAGCTTTTTGAGAAAAGTTAAGTCCTAAGCTGGTATGGAACAATTCTCGACACCAAAGAAGGGCTCAATCATAAACGAGTTTAGTGGCATATTTAACCAGATTGAAATTGATTGTCAATAGTGGATAACAATTGTTTTACCCTTTTGTTTTTGATAGAATCGCCGTTTCACCATGAAGTACCTCCTCTTTTTTGTCGGGGGTTGCCCCACTACTGCACGGTGCACAGATTTTGGCGAGGGATGACAAACTGTACACAAAAAATTCTGTGACTTATTATCGGAGATGTTACCGGAAGGCAAAGAATTTTTTTTCGCGGGGGCTTGTCATGGAAAAAGAACTGCTCCAGTGATAGTAAAACGTTTTAAAAATAACAAGATGGGGTATGAAGAGGCGATACCTCACGTGGAAAAATAATAACGGAAAAATCTTATGATAAAAAAATATATCCTTTTTACTATGGTTTTGACGCTGATCTTCTCTTTTCTTTTTGTAGGTTATTATGCCCTGTTTCCCGATGTCTCCCGCTTGAAACGATGGCACCCCCAGCGGACGGCTTTCATGGAATATCGGCTGCGACAGTGGGAAAGAGAGGGAAAGCAGAAAAAGGTCAGACAGGTGTGGGTTGGTTTGTCTCAAATCTCGCCTTACGTAATAAAAGCCGTGTTGATTGCCGAAGACGACAAATTTTGGCGACATGAGGGCTTTGATTTTGAAGCGCTGCAGAAAGCCATGATTACGAACCTAAAGAAGAAAAAATTTCGCGTCGGCGGCAGTACCATCAGTCAACAATTAGTGAAAAATCTCTATCTTTCCCCTGCGAAAAATCCTCTGCGCAAAGTAAAAGAAGCGATCATCACCTGGCGGATTGAGAGGAAGCTTTCTAAAAAGAGGATCATCGAACTTTATCTGAACGTAGCTGAATGGGGGGACGGTCTGTTCGGCATAGAAGCGGCGGCCCATCATTATTATGGTAAGCCTGCCTTATCTTTAACTGCGACTGAGGCAGCACGTCTGGCAGCCGTTTTGCCAAATCCTCTTAAATATCGGCCGGGCGGGTCCTCAAAATATGTTGTAAAACGCGCGAAGGCTATTTATAGAATCATGGTAAGACGCGGGTTCGTCATTCCGGAGTATGAGGCTATCATGAATGAGCCGGAGGAAGTAACATCGCCTGATATGACATCTGAAACAGAGCAGAAACAGGAGTTTGTCCCGGCAGAGGAAGAGACTGCTCCGGAAAAGACTGGTCCGAACGGGGAGGAAAGCGAAACGTGGGATACCCCGCCGGAAGCGGATGGGGCGGATGGGGCAAGAGAGCCATAACATTAACTGCGGAAAAGCCTATCCCGTTGCACGTCATAGAACACTTTAAAAAGCGATGAAGTTTATAAGAGGATTGGTGATACGCCGGCTGATGCCGGCAGGGGCGATCATGACGGCCTCCTATCTGCTGGATGGCATCGAGGCAAGGGGATTTTTCCCGGCTTTGGGTGCGACGGCCATGCGGGGATAGATTATGGGAGATTAGGGGTCGCAGTTATCTTTTTAACTTACGACCAGGGAGTAGCCTTGCCGGCCGGAATTTTAGGAATGAGTGTGTTGCTGGAGTGGGTTTTACCGTGGAAAAAGGCGAGCTCAAACCAAAAATGGCAATTCTAATCTGATAAATTGATTTATCAAGATATTGAAGAGAGTTCCTCTTTCAAAGGTATTCTGTCGATTACATCTGCCTTGAAGTGCTGTGTCAACGTCATTTATTCTGACTATCGGAGGGAATTCATTGATCCAACGAATAGAGATAAGCGTCGATCCGGATCACATTCATGACCCGGACCATATCCGGCGTCAAATAGAGAAACAGGCCCCCCGCGGTTTTGATTCATTTCGAATCGTGCGCCGGTCCATTGACGCGCGTCGGTCAAAGCCACGGTTTACGTTGCAGGTCGAATTGGACCCGGAAGCCCTGGCACCTGAATTTCACTTTGCCCCGATAGCGGCTCATCCGGCAGTTATTATCGTGGGGGCCGGACCGGCCGGTTTATTTGCCGCTCTTGAACTTATCGAGCAGGGCATCAAACCCATTGTCCTGGAACGGGGGCAAAAAGTTGAGCAGCGTCGCAAGAGCATTGCGCAGTTATTACGGAGGGGCGAACTGAACCCTGATTCCAACTACTGTTTCGGTGAAGGCGGGGCCGGTGCCTTTTCCGACGGCAAACTTTATACGCGCTCCAATAAACGCGGCGATATCTACAAACTGCTGCACCTTCTGATATTGCATGGGGCCTCACCCGACATTCTGATAGATGCCCATCCCCACATCGGTTCCAACAAATTGCCCACCCTGATCCGACACATACGCCAAACCATCATCGCGTGCGGGGGTGAAATTCATTTTGACGCCACCGTTTCAGACCTTTTGATTGATGGTGATGCAGTTAAAGGCGTTCGACTCAGGGATAGTGCTGAACTATGCGGCCATGCAGTTATTCTGGCCGTGGGCCACTCGGCTCGAGATGTCTATCGAAAACTCTATACAAGCGGTATTGTCATCGAAGCCAAGCCGCTGGCCATCGGCCTCCGGGTGGAACACCCGCAAGCGCTAATCGATGCCATTCAGTACCGCCGGAGTCCCCGGCATCCAAATCTGCCGCCGGCCACCTATCAGTTGACCTGTCAGAGCCAGGGACGGGGGGTCTACTCCTTTTGCATGTGTCCGGGCGGCATAATCGTGCCCACATCCACCCAGGAAGGAGAGCTGGCGATCAACGGCATGAGCTTCTCGGGACGCCGAGGCCCGTTTGCCAATGCCGGCTTGGTGGTGGAACTGCGACCGGAGGACCTGGAAGATTTTGACAGCCGCACGCCCTTTGGATTCATGGCGCTGCAACAACAACTTGAGCAGAAAGCCTTTTTAATGGGGGGCGGCAGGGGCCAACAGGCCCCTGCCCAGCGCATGACGGATTTTATGAGCGGCAAAATCTCAGGCACCCTGCCCACCACCTCCTACCGTCAGGGATTGGTATCAAGCCCGTTACAGGAACTCTTTCCTCCGGCGGTGCTCAACCGCTTGCGACAGGCCCTGACCACCTTTGACCGGCGCCTCAAAGGCTTTTTAAGCGCCGAGGCCCTGCTGGTGGCCATCGAATCGCGCACCAGTTCGCCGGTGCGCATTCCACGAAATAGCGACACCCTGATGCACCCCCAAGTCCGAGGGCTCTTCCCTTGCGGGGAAGGCGCCGGCTATGCTGGCGGAATTACCTCTTCGGCCATGGACGGCCAACGGGCGGCCCGCCAGGTGGCCTGTTTTCTCAAAGGAGTTTATTGAATCAGAAAGGGGGAACAACCTTCAGAATATCAGTTTTCCGTCCAGGCATCTGCTTTACTTCACGTGCGTTCACTAAGATTACCTCAAATCCATCTGATTCAAGGATTTCAAAAACAGGAATCCAACAAACGCAACACATCCCTCACACGATGTTCGGCAACGTAACCCATATTTTGTGGCCAAAATCGTCTGGACACACAAAATCATTCTTTCATATACTCCCACCGTAAAAAAGCAATGACTTATCAATGATCATAGGATGGAATAGCCGCCGTTTAACGGATATGGTTGCGCCACTTCGAAAAGCAGCGCGCCATGAGAGAGGCCAAGTCTTTTTTGGGCTTCACAGCACTATGATTAATCACCACGCCGTAATGCAATTTCATTGATTCTGGCCTGGAGGATCTTCTCTTCGTGAGCGCTTTTTCTGCTCTTGGCTTCTCCAACCTTTTTCATGAGTTGGTCGATATCGCAGGGCTTCACGAGGTAATCAAAAGCGCCGAGTTTCATCCCTTCAATGCCTGTCTCGACCGTAGCGTGGCCGGTCAGCATGATGACTTCGACCAGGGGGTGCGCCCGCTTGATTTCCCGAAGAGTTTCAACGCCGTCCATGCCAGGCATCTTGACATCCAGAATGACGACATCCACATTATCGTTTGCCTTAAGTTGCTGTAATGCTTCATTACCGTTGTATGCGGCCACGATATCGAGACCTCTCTTGTCTAGGCGCTTGGTCATGGTATCCACAAAGGGCACCTCGTCATCAACTAACATAACAGTGGTTTTCATCATGAGAAATCCTCCCTCTCCATATATTTAAGTAAAAAAAGAACTATTCAGTAACAGCCGAATGTGATCCGGCACCATTCCCCATCCCATTAGCCAATTTAGGATCCAAAGAGCGCCTGGAATTTATCCATCCAACTATTTTATCAAAATGGGCATACCAAACCACGGCCAGATCGTCACGATCATGATGGCAAGGACGATCATGAGGACAATACTCATCCCAATGCCGTGTTTAAAGAACTCTCCGGTTGTGAACTGTTTCGATTCATACGCAATGGCATTCGGCGCCGCTCCGATCAGAAGCAGAAAGGGCATGCCGGCGGTCACCAGGGATGCATAAAGAATCACATCCGGGGCAACCCCCAGGTAGGGGGCGATGACCAGTGACACGGGAAGAGAAATCGCAATGGCCGCCACATTCATGATGAAGTTTGTCATCGTCAAAACAAAGAAAGCGATCCCCAGCACAAAGATCATCCAGTGCGCATGCTGAAACATGACAAGCCAGTTCACAGCCATCCACTGGGCTGCTCCCGTTTTCCAGAGGCAAAAGCCGATGCTCATGGCACCGCTGAAAAGAAGGATGATGTTCCAGGGAATATCCTCGAGCTCTTTCACCGTCAGCACGCCGGTAAGAAAGAAAAAGATGGTGGAAAGAAGCATGAGACTGGCCCGGTCCTGGCTTTTAAGCGCCGGCACGAAGGATTGAAGCCCCATGAGAATAACGATGAAAAGCACGGTTCCGATCACCAGTTTCTCATGCTTGGTAACTGGTCCTAGACCCGCAGAAAGCCTGGTGACCCTTTCCTTAAGTCCCTCGATTCGGGCTTTTTCCGGCTTAAGAAAAATCGAGAGATAGATCCAGATGAGAAAAACCATTACCCAGCCGATGATGATCATATACTCGGAGAGCTGAAAAAAACTCACATCCCTTCCGGTGAACTCTTTGAACATCCCCACTGCTGCGGGAGCCCGGGCGGAGCCGAGCATGGAGACAACGCTTCCGGCCCCTGCGGCGTACGCCATTCCGATGAAAAGTGATTTTCCAAACCGGGTCGGCTTGTCTCCCCCGCCGTAAAGATCGTTGATCGCGATCATGATAGGGAAAACGGTCGCCGCCGCGGCCGTGTGGGCCATGAAGTGAGCCAGCCCGGCCGTGACGACCAGACAACCGAGGAGAATCATATTGGTTTTATCGCCGACCACGGAAAGCATCTTATAAGCAAGCCGTTTGGTGAGTCCGGTCTTGGTGAAGGCAAGCCCCACCACCACGGAACCGAAAATGAACATGACCGATGGATCCATGAAATCCCTGAAGGCATCTTTTGCACTCCGAATCGCAAAAAGGGCCTGCATGACGCCGATAACAATACTCGTAACACCGATGGGCACAACCTCGAAAACCCACCATACCCCGGCCATGAGAAAAAGTGCGATGGCCCCCTTGCCCTCCCGGGACAGGGCAAAAACCTTTCCCGTCGGGTCCACGGCATCTTTCCATGGGGGCGTAAAGTAGATAAAAAGGAATAGAGCAAGGCCTGTCACTATCCAGAAAAGCCTCATCCAGTCGATGTCTACTCCCTTCTTCTTGCCCGGCGTCGCCTTTTCCATCTTATCCACCCTTCCCAGCGACTGTACGTTCTCAGCCATTATACTTCCTCCTGTTATATTTCTTGTGCCTCTTCAGTTATCCGTTAAATTTGACAGGCCTTCATCCGGTCACAAATTTCCTTGAATACGTCGCTCTGCCTGAGAATCCCCACGACCGAATCTCCCTTTTTCACCAGTAGAGATGCATGACGACCCATCACCATCTGGTGAAGGGCTTGGTCGAGGGAAGAATCTTCTTGAATGAATTCAGTGGCCGTAAGGCCCTGCATGATTTCTTTCACTTTTATCTCGGTGGCCTTCTTGCAGAGATTTTCAAGCGGCTCCCGCCACAGTCCAAAGTTTTCGATCATGGATCTTAAAAATTCGGCGCTAAAGCCGTAACGGGACGTTTCCCTTATATCTCCGATATGTTTGTAACGGGGCTCAACAGCCCACAGCACGGTCCACTGATCGATCTTGCCGATCACATGTCTCTTGCTGTCGAGCACTAAGATGGCCCGGTGCTTTTCACGACCATCTTCCAGATGTTGTTGCGCCTTCTCCAGAGCCAAAACCGCCTCCTTCAATGTCGCCTCTTCCGAAACCGTTGCATATTCGGCAAGCGGTACCATCAGTTCTCCGACCTTTATGGATTGCATATCTCTCTCCTTGTACACGTTCGATTTACGCACGAAGAATCGCCGCCACATTCAGGTAACCGGCGATCATTATTCCAATTTGCGTCTCGTTCAATACCATCCCCGTCTCAGCATGATATTTTCGATGTGCGCCTGCCGGATACGTTCCTCCTGTTCGACTTTACGCTTGTAGGCAAGGACGATCTTTTCAATGAGTTCCTTTGTTTCGCTAGGTTTTCTAAGGTAATCGTAAGCGCCGCGCTTCAAGCCTTCAATCGCCGTCTCGACGGTTGCATTCCCGGTCAGCATGATGACTTCGACAAGTGGTTTCGTCTTTTTGATCTCGAGAAGGGTTTCGATACCATCCTTTCCAGGCATCAAAACGTCCAGGACGACCACATCCACCTCCGTGTGAACGATCCCTTCGAGCGCCTCATCACCATTGTATGCCTTGGTCACCTCAAAATCCCTTACCTCCAGTCGTTCCGCCAAGGTATCGACAAATTCCTTTTCATCGTCCACCAACAACACCTTGATCTTCATACACTGCTCTCCTTTAATTGACGTTTGGTTTCCTCTACCCGTTTTTCATTCGATCCTCCCGGAAACGGTCAAACCGGCATATAACTTTCCGTTCTCAGCTCAAAAACAGATTTTTATTTCGTGGGTTGATTCTCCAGTTTTCAAGGTTTATCATGGTGCAATCGCGTTCCGGACTCGGAAAGCCTCTCAATGGTACGGCCTTTCCGACCTTTGCCGATTACTTCTTTCATGGCCCTCACCCGCGCCTTCTTTTTCTTAAACGCTTCCCTGATACGACTCATCAGCACGTGGATATCGATGGGCAGTAAAAGGTCATCAAACGCCCCCAGTTGCATCGCTTTTATCGCACCCTCAAAAGAATGATCTTCCGCGGCTGTCAATAAGATCACCTCGGAAAACGGTCGCACCTTCCTGATCATTTTTAGAAATGCGAAGCGATTTTGCTGGGACCCCGTAGCGCCCAACAGAACCACATCCAGATTCTCCCGTTGAACGATATCGCTTGCCTCAGCCTCGATGGAGGTCTCTAAAACCCGAAGGTTCTCAAGGCGCATGCGTTCGACGAGGTGGTTACGAAAAAGGTCATCGGGGTGAATAATCAGTAGTTTCATTCCCATCGGCGGTAAACATCCATCACCTTGCATCGGAATTGCGCACCAAAATCCGAGCACTGTTGCAAAATTTCCCTTTAATAGTTTATCATGGCTCGTTTTCAATGGTTAAGCCTGCCACGTCGGCAGGGAATCGTTTCTAAAATCACCTTTAAAGTAGCAATAACCGTGCCGCTATAACTATCCATTAATATTATAATGGGTTATCAAAATATGACTACCTCACAAACCAAAACTAAAAAACATTATATTGCAATATTGATTTATTATGATACATACTGATACAAAAATGAGCATTCAACGCTCGAGCAACCTTTTGCAACCCCGATGGTCGTCACACGACCTTCAGAGGTTTTTACCGATTCCTGCAACGAGCGAGAGATGGGGAATACATGCCTGACAATATGAATCCCAATCCGTTGCCTCCTGAGATTGGCACCCTGGATATTCCGATGGCCTTGCCGTTTATTATCGATGAGCTTCCTCTGGGAATTGTCGCGATGGATTGTGAGCGACGTGTTGTCCTGCTGAACCGTTCCATGGAAGCCCTGACCGGATTTGATCGAAAAGATGCAAAAGCCATCGCTTGCCGGCATATCATCAGAGGCGATTTTTGCCTGGGGAAATGCCCGGTCCTCGGCATGAGCCAAGGATCGGGCATGGTTTGCGTCGAAGGCAACATCATCAACCGGCAACGACAAAAGATTCCGGTGAGAGTCACCTTCACTCCGATCAGGGATTTAAGAGGCCATCTGATCGGTTTTTTTGAAACCTTTGAAGACATCCGGATGCTGGGGACCATGGCCGGAAAAACATCCGAAGCCTATACATTCGGCCAGCTTGTCGGTAGAAGCCCTCAGATGGAGCAGATATACAGATTCCTTCCCATGATCGCCCAATCCAATTCATCGGTGCTGCTCACGGGTGAAACGGGCACGGGGAAGGATCTCGTGGCGGAAGCCATCCATCAGGAGTCTTCCCGCGCGAAAGGGCCCTTTATCAAAGTCAACTGCGGAGCCTTACCCGCTACACTTCTCGAATCCGAGCTTTTCGGCCATCAAAAAGGAGCCTTCACCGGAGCGGTGGAGAACAAACCGGGCCGTTTTCGGCTGGCGCACAACGGGACACTCTTTCTTGCCGAGATCGGAGATCTGCCGCTATCGCTGCAAGTCAAGCTGCTAACCTTCCTCGACGACAGGGTCGTTCATCCTCTGGGAAGCACGAAGGGGTTTCTATGTGATGTAAGGGTGATCGCCGCAACACACCAGGACCTCGAACTGATGGTTAGGAAAAGGACATTCAGAGAAGATCTTCTTTTTCGACTCAACGTCGTTCGCATGCAACTGCCCCCGTTGCGGGACCGAAGAGACGACGTACAGCTCCTCTTGGATCACTTCCTTCAGACCTTTGTCTCCAAATTCAAAAAACCGATCCGAGGCTTTTCCACAAACGCGTTACGTATTCTCCTGGCGTACGCCTATCCAGGCAATGTTCGGGAGCTCAAAAACATCGTCGAATACGCCTCGAACGTATGTCAGGTAAACCAGATCCAATCCGAACATCTTCCGGCCTATCTCACCCACTCACTCCCGTCGTACCGACCGGCAAACGATGCACCGCAGATGATAGCCGCTCAACATCCGGCAACGCAGGAAGAAAGTCCGGACGGAGCGGATTCTGCAGCCATTGAAAGAAAGATTATCATTGATGCCATACTCAAAACCCAGGAAGATAAAAAAGTGGAGTTGGAGTGGCCCGCCATCGAACGTAAGATGATCATAGATGCCATCGTGAAAGCGCAGGGTCGCCGAAACAAGGCGGCCACTATTCTTGGCTGGAGCAGAAGCAGACTTTACAGGAAAATGATACAGTATGGCATCGAGAAGTGAAAAACCGAGCGGGGTTAAAGAAACCCGGTCCCCAGACAGCAGGAGGTGACTTTAATGGCGACAAAAGCGTTGATCTGCCTCTATGGTAATGAAGTGGCCCCCCGGTTCGATCTAACCAGGGAAGTCCTGATCGCCGTTATCGGCGATGTCGGAAAGGTACAGGAAGAAAAGGAGCTTGTCCTGCCACATGCTTCAGTCGAGATCATTTGCAACATGATCATCACCGAGGGTATTAAGGTGGTGATCTGCGGCGGGATTGAAGAGGAATACTACCAGTATCTCACATGGAAAAATGTAACCGTGCTGGATTCGGTCATCGGCAACTGGCACGCCGTGCTTCAACGATTGGCCCAAGGCCGGCTCCAGTCAGGCGATATTCTTACTGAAGAGGGCAGTAAAAATACGTAAATCCTGTTCTACTGCCCCCCTTTTTACCATCCCTTTGAGGCGATGATGCTTCGAACCTTTTCTTCGGCCTTCTTTTCAACGATAATCATCTTATGGGCTTGTGCCTTTTTAATCTTTTCGGTCAAGGCTTTCAGGTCGGCCGGTTTTTCTATCAAATCCATGGCACCGAGTTTCATGGCCTCGATGCCTTTCTCGACAGTGGCATGCCCAGTCAGTAAAATAATCTCACTGTCGGGCCGCTTCTCCTTGATGACTTTCAGGGCCTCCAACCCGTCCATTTCGGGCATCATTAGATCCAGAATGATCACATCATAGGGTTGGTTTTCGATCAGTTTAATGGCACCGAGTGCCGAAGTGGCGGTCGTTACCTCCATTCCTCTGGCACTCATCCGCTCGACCATGATCTCTAAAAAATCTTTTTCGTCGTCAACCAAAAGTACTTTTTCTTTCATAACCATACTCCTTTGTTACAATGTTCGGCAACGTAACCCATATTCGGTGGCCAAAATCACCTTGACACACAAAATCATTATTCATATACTCACTACCGTGAAGAAGCAATGCCTTATCAAAAAAAAATTAACCAAACAAAGAAGAAGACATTGATATAGTGGTTATGGCCTCAAAGGGCCGCACCAATACGGCAAACATCCTTTTCCGGTCAACTGCCGAAAAGGTATACTGCCGATCTCCTGTCCCTGTGCTAAGTATAAGCCACAGATAAAAGCAGTGTTTTGGGTTTTATGCACAAAATACTTTTCGACAAGCGTGATCACCTTCTATTAAACATTGTCAATGATGTCTTAAGCAGGGACAAGACCCGTGAATATACGAGAAGGCTTGTCTATTCTTACCTCCATCCTCGCGGCATCAAGGAGTTGGCAGAGTCCAAAGGTCTGCGTCTAGCCTTTGCCGTTATACACCTTTTCCAGTCTCTGGAGGCCGGAGGCGTGGATGCAAGGCTCAGTGCACTGCGGTCTTTGCACGATGAGGTCTTGCACACCGCCGGCGGAGTTCTGCCAATTAATACGGCCCGGGTCCTGTTGCAGATTATGAAGGAATTAGTGCGGGCCCATGGCGACACCGAGAGACAACTTCATCTTGCCCACGACTTCAGGAGATCTGTAACCGGTAACCCCAGGTTCATCCGCGCCCAGCTGCGTAACTACCATCTTCTGGAAATGCCTGAAGAATGGAATCAGATTACATTCGACGATCACGTCCACGACGCGAACACAAAAGGTCGCAAATCCTCATCTCACCTGATTATGGATGCATGGATCAAGGGTATCCGGCGTCTAAGGGTAATATACTACAACTACCTTGAGCCACGATTTGCCGTGGAACTCCTGGAGGCAGCCCGGATAATGGGCATAGACCTCCGTATCGGGATAGAGTTTTCTTCAAGATTTCGCAACAAATATGTACACTTAATCTGGGTGCCAAGGGGCTTTGTGGACTCTCAAGACTTCCTGGGTTTTTTAGCGGAAGACTCTGTTGCTGAATTCATGTCCGAAGGTAGAAAAGTTTCAGAATATCAAAAAAATTATGTCCTTAGGATACTCGAAGAATTCAATGAAAAGCATCGCCATACCGTACGTGAGATCTATGGCCTTGATATTCCTCCCCTTGAGACCTCGGATTTTTTGTCTTTTGTGGGAACCGGACAGGCCTCTCTGCTCCATCTTGCAGAATTTTTGCACAGGAAAATGCTACCCTTAATGCGATCCCATATCGAACGGTTAAGGAGTCAATACGAAAATGCAAACGGAGAAGAACGGCTTCGCATCGCAGAAAAGGTGGCGGAGTTAAACCGACTAGATACTGAAATCATTTTCGAGCACTACATGAATCCCGGGAAAAACCATGATGTCCCTGACCCCAATATCCCGGCAGACGGACCTGGTATCCCGCTCCTGCTCAAGCTCTCACCAAAGGGACTCGTTGACCGTCTTATTCAACTCCATTCAGGCCAACGTTTTACGCTCAATCTGAGTAACCTCAGGGTTGAGGATGTTATTGAGCTGCTCTATGACTGCGAAGGCATCATCACCCGTTTGGAGATCTTCAATCTGAAGGACTACGCCAACAGGAAAACCGATCATATCCCTGATATATGCAGGCTTCAGGAAGCCGTTAACAAGGGCAATGTCATCCATCAGAAACAGATTATCAGAGAAGTGATCGAAAAACTTGCTGCATCACAGGTTGCGGACCGCGAAGACAGGATCAAAAAATTATCATACATACTCAGTGATATTGCAACACTGAGAGACATGTATACCGGCGCCCAGTTGAAGTCCCGTATTGGAAGTGATTCTACCGGGCGCTCCCCCCATGTCCATGGTATGGGGCTGGCGGTAATGGACACCCTCCCGCGAAGAGCCGCTAAGGAAGTAAAAAAATCCGGTGCTGCTATCCGGGATTTTATCCCCATTAAGATAACGGCATTCAGGAGGAAGACCTTTATTCCCCGCACCAGTCCGAATAACTATTTTACCACATTCTATCATCTGGCGAACAAGGTCCCTGCCCTGCGCTTTTTGGGTCAGAAACAGAGTTCCGACTGGCTGGCAGTCCAGTCCGAATATGTAAAAGACCGCGGCAATGTCGTCACCCTGGGAGGACTTCAAAAACATCCGGACAACGATCTGCCTCTTGAACCTCATTTGACTTCACATACGAAGAAACAAATATCTTTCGGCTATCTGAAGACCGGAATTAAAAACGGCCTCAAGGTCCTGATCGGTTTTGTTCCGGCCTTTGCCACCTTTGCCCTGACCAAGGACTGGTGGTTCCTGGCCTATTTTGGCGCCTTTATCTGGTTCGGAATTACGGGGCTTAGAAATATCCTGCAATCCGTGCTGGGAGGAGGCGGCATAAGGCGCTCTCCTCTCTTGAGATGGAATGACTACGTGAGTTGGGAACGCGTGACGGATTCGCTCCTTTTTACCGGTTTTTCAGTCCCATTACTGGACTATCTGACAAAGACCGTGGTCCTGGACAGATGCCTCAATATTACAACCGCAACAAATCCTTTCGCCCTTTATGCCTTTATGGCCCTTGTCAACGGATTGTATATCTCAAGCCATAACTCCTTCAGAGGACTGCCAAAGGCCACCATAATCGCAAACTTTTTCAGAAGCCTTCTATCAATACCGGTCGCCATAGGGCTGAACCTCCTGGTGGGTAACATACTGGGTACAGCCGGCATAATAGGTGTAAACGATGCGCTCCAGAAATGGGCGGCCGTTATATCCAAGGCTGCATCGGATCTTGTGGCAGGCATTATCGAGGGTGCGACCGATCGGTATCAGAATATACGCGTTAGGTTGCGTGACTATTCTTTAAAGATCAGCCAGTTCTTTGACGCCTATTCAAGACTGGAACTGCTTTTTCCGGAGATGAGTACTGTGGAACTGCTCAAGAACCCGGCAAAGATAACACAGTCTACGGATGAAGAAGTGCGGGAACTGGAAAAGATCATGATCATCCATGTCCTGGATCTGTTGTATTTTTGGATGTATCAGCCGCGCGCAAGAAGTGCTTTTCGTTCTCTGGCCCAATCTATGTCTGCCGAGGAGAGGGAAATTCTGATAGAATCTCAGTTCATTCTCATGCAACAGAAAAAGATCAGTCTGATGTTTGTTGACGGGCTTGTGGGTAAAAATTTTTCCAAGGCCCTCTCCTTCTATCTTGACCGTTCTCAGGAATATATAAACAGCATAAAAAAATATTTCGCATCCGTCCATAAACAACAATCGTAACCTGATTCCTAAGCTGCCCCGCCTTTTTTAACTTCGGACCAATCACCTGATCCGAGCAACCTGTCCTGCACAACTTTGGGGTGCGTCCCCATACTTCCATCCATATCTCCATCCCCATATCTCTATATGAGATGGCGACCATTTTTTAACGTTCAGGGAGCACTCTTATACCCTGTAAATTCTGATCATTCCGGTTGTGCGGGCATGGATTCCACAATGTGTTTCACTTCTTCCAGGTGATCTTTGTGGACAACCAGGGTTTTAGTCCCCGCCCTTACAACCACTACATCGCTGACGCCCACCATGGCCAGAGTCTCTTGCGGATCGTCGCAAAACACTAAATTGCCTTTAGCGTCCAAAGTGTGAAGACGGCCCTTGAAATAATTTCCATTTGCGTCGCATGCCAGAAAATCCTGTATGGCCAGCCAGCCGCCGATATCCTTCCAGGAAAATTTACCCATCACGCAGCGAACATCACGTGCTTTCTCCATAACAGCGAAGTCGATGGAGATTCGTTTGAGTGCTGTGAATTCTCTTTGCAGGGTCGCCTCCCATTGTGCTGTTTCCATTTTTTCAACGGCTTTGCTCAGGTGTTCGATATGTTCCGGAAGATGTAATTTCAGTTCGGAGAAAATGGCATCCGCGGTCCAGACGAACATCCCCGAGTTCCACAGGTACCGACCGGACTCTAAATATTGCCTGGCGGTTTCCGTGTTCGGCTTTTCTCTGAAGGAGATGAGATGGAAGTGTTCTATGCCGGCATCCTCCGCTGTTTTTTCACCAATTTCTAAATAACCGTAACCCGTGGCCGGATAGATCGGTTTGATACCAAAGGCGTAAAGCACCCCTGTTTGCCGGGCCGCCTTGACCGCCGAAAGCATGGTCTGCTGAAATACATCGACAGGCTCTATCAGGTGATCCGCTGTTAATACTATGATCACCGGGTTGCCATAGCGTTTCATGGCCATCAACGTGCCAAGGCAAACCGCAGCGGCAGTATCCTTTCGCTCCGGTTCGCCGATGATATTTTGACCAGGCACCTGTGGAAGTTGTTCGCCAACCAAATGGGTAAAATTCGCGTTGGTCAGAACGATGATTCGGTCGTCCGGAACGATCCCCGCCACACGGTCATAGCTTTTCTGCAGCAGGCTTCGATCGTCGAAGAGCTGTATAAACTGTTTGGGTCTCTCGTGTGTACTGAGAGGCCAAAAGCGCGTACCCACTCCTCCGGCCATGATAAAGACAACCACATTGTTATCGATCTTCTCCATTGTTTTACCTTATCAAATTTAAAGCGCGGGATGGGGGTTGAAGAGGCACAGGGCTGCCGTACCCAAAGTCAACAGATTCCGGAGCACGTGGCCGAATCCGCCCAGGTCAAGAAACCCTCCCATAATCATCTTCCGATCTTTCGATATCATCTTCTCCGAAATAATCGCCGGTCTGAACTTCGATAAACACCATGTTTTCCTTTCCCGGGTTCCGGATGCGATGCCATGTCTTCACAGGTAAATCGATGGCCTGACCGGATGTAAGCTCAATGTCTTCGCCGTTATTTGTCAAAACCGCCTTGCCGCTGATCACGTACCAGTGTTCGGAGCGCCGGAAATGGCGCTGGTAACTCAACCGTTGACCGGGATAGACGGTGATCCGCTTAACTTTGTGATCCGGAGTATCCGAAAGAATTTCGTAAAAGCCCCAGGGTCGATGCTCCTCGCGCTCGGTCATTTGGCTGATCCTTTCATAAACACCGATGTAATCTTATATAATACGGTCCGCAGTAAACCGCTTCTCGATCCATTTGCGACATCGGAACAGGTCTTGCTTTACTTTGGCGACACCCTCGGCTATCTCATCCGAATCGCACAACAGAAAGATGGCCGCCACCCCAGTGCTTCATGTCCGGAATGAGTTAAATCCAGATATGCCCCCCTTACACCGGCATAAAGAAGTACCTGCCTGAGAAGGTAATTATTAACGACTACAATGAACAAAATCGATAACTCAGGCTAATTTGGACAACAGCGGGTGCGTATAAATAATTTCCCAGGGAGTTGCTTGACGAGACCTTTTAATTCCATGTTCAACAGCAGATTCAGGACATCATTGACTTTCAGCCTCGTAGAGGCAATGATACTGTCCACACCAACCGGTTCTGAGGAGAGCTGCTTTAATATGATCATCTCTGCTTCAGTTAGCCCGCTCACTTCCATTAGGGAAGGTATTTCTTTTCCCTGCGCGGCATCATCCTGCCGTGAGTTTTTCGCCTGCCGGGTGTTGTCCTGTAACCCCCTCTCCAACTGGGGAAGTATCTCTTCGATAATATCGTGAATATTCTCTATCAGTTTTGCTCCCTGTTTGATCAGTCTGTGTGTTCCTTTCGAACCGGTGGTATCTATACTGCCCGGTACGGCAAATACTTCTCGCCCCTGCTCCAGGGCGAGCCTTGCCGTGATCAGGGACCCGCTTTTCTCTCCTGCTTCGACAACCACCACGCCACTGGAAACGCCGCTGATGATCCTGTTTCTTGCGGGAAAGTTTGTTCCATGAGGCGGAGTGCCGAAAGGAAATTCGGTGATGACGGCTCCATGTCCGGCAATTTCCATGAAAAGTTTTTCATTTTCCGGCGGATAAACAACATCAAGACCGGAGCCTAAAACAGCTATGGTTCTGCCCTTAGCGGCGATGGCACCCCTGTGGGCTGCCGAATCAATTCCCCTGGCCATGCCACTTACCACAGTAATGCCATTCAACACAAGCTCACGACAGAGCCTCTCTGTGACAAATTTGCCGTAGGTACTAGCCACCCTCGAACCCACAACGGCAACATTGATATCCTCTTCTCTCAGGGTACCCTTAACATAGAGTAAGGGGGGAGGATCATAGATGTTCAGGAGGGCTTTCGGATATCGAGGATCATGGAACGTAACGAGGGAAACATTCAGCTCTTGAGCGGTTTCCATCTCCTTTTCAACTCTTCCCCAGTCGTTGAATGCTTTTATATTGGCTGCCGCTTTCTTACCAAGACCTGGGACCATTTTTAGGTTGTTGATGGTTTCATGGAATACATTCCGAGGGGAGCCGAGGGCGCCTGTTAAGGCTTTAAAACCGACATTTCCCACACCATCAACAAATTTCAAGGCGAGCCAGTATCTCAGATCGTGATGCTCCATTTTCTTGAAAGATCCCTCCTACCTGGCTGTTCCTCTAACGGGAGCTTTAAAAATTGTATTCATTGGTGCTCATCTTTTTCGATACAGTGAACATTTACAGAAATACTATAGAGTGAACCGGTTTTTTGTCAACAAAAAGTGTTCCGCGGGGCTTCTACTCGAAGGTTTTGCCGACAAGGTGCTCAGCGCCAAGCTCCGGGCGTAAAAGCAGAAATAATTCGGGATTAAAAAAATTTGCATCCCACTTTTATTTACGTTAAGAATTATTATGGACAATTTAATTGATGAGTATTTAAATTTTCTCACTGTGGAAAAAGGGGCATCTTATAATACTATCGAGGCTTACGGTCGAGATCTGAATAGATATGTTTGTTTTGTCAAAAGGTTAGGCATTCAAGCTATTGCCGATATTACCTCCGATAATGTAATTTCTTATCTCGCCGGGTTAAGAAAAAACGGTTTAACAGAGAATTCTGTCAACAGGGGTCTGGCAGCCATAAGAGGGTTCTATAAATTTCTCCTTCGAGAAAAAAAGGTTGAACAAAACCCTGTGGCAAACATTGAATTGGCAAAGGTATGGATGCGTCTACCCGATACCCTGAGTCAGGAGGAAATGAATCTGCTTCTTGCACAGCCAGGGGTAAAAACTCCTTCTGCCATAAGGGATACGGCCATGTTAGAGCTGCTGTATGCAACGGGGATCCGTGTTTCAGAGCTTATATCCCTTACTGTTAACAGCATTAACTGGCAGGTAGGGTATCTGGTCACGATAGGAAAGGGTAATAAAGAAAGAATTGTACCTGTTGGTAAATCGGCGTATGGTCATTTAAGGCAATATGTAGATGAAGCAAGATGTAGTTTCTTAAAGGGGCGATCGTCCGATATACTTTTTCTGAACAGATCCGGTAACGGCCTGACCCGACAGGGATTATGGAAGATTCTAAGAGAGTACGCCCTAAAATCCAAATTGGGCAAAAAAATCCATCCCCACACTTTTAGACACTCTTTTGCCTCTCATCTTTTAGAGGGGGGGGCTGATCTTCGCTCTGTCCAGTTTATGCTGGGACATGCAGATATAGCGACAACCCAGATTTACACCCACGTTACCCGCGAAAGGTTGAAGGAGATTCATCGGAGATATCATCCAAGGGGTTAGGAAATTATAATAGATATGAGTATTAGAGACAGGAGAAACAGAAGAAGGGTAGAAAAAAAGCGGGGCAGGATAAGCACAGCCTTAAAAATTGTCTCCCTGGCTGTGGTGATTCTCTTTGCCGGTGCGTTTATGGCCAACTATTTCTGGCCGGAAAAAGGTCGACATCTATCCTTTCTCGCCTCGAGAGTAAAAAACACTTTTTCCTTTTTCTTTCTCGGACATACACCGCAGTTTTATTACCTGAAAATAGAGAAGAACGGAAAGGATTTCAGGCTTACAAAGAGCGATATTTTTGATGTTTCCTACCGTGACGAATTTGTCATTAAAGATATTTCGACTGATGCCCTGTTTAGCAGGAAAATTTCGGTTGATATTGAAGACCTCGGAGATCGAGACGACTTCAGGGTATTGCTGAAGGGCATTGACCTTGTCGACAGAACTATTATGACAGGAAAAGTTAAAAGGGGAGGTGTCGCCGTCTCGGACTACAGGATTGACGTAAGATATGTTGATAAAATAATCGCCGTCATCCCTGTTCGAGTAACTGTAACTTCTCAGGATTGGCTCAGACATGCCAAAAGTACGGAGGATCGGCGGTTACAGATCGACTATCTCAAACAAGCTATTGCCATGAATAAAGAGGATACCGGTGTTCGTAAAATGCTGGCTGAACTTTACCTTCGGCAGGGCAAGATAGGAGAGGCAATTACTCAGTACAGGGATATCCTGGCCCTTAAACCGGACGATCTTTCCGCATTGACGGAACTTGCAAAGTGTTACATGAAAAGAAGAGAATACGGCAATGTTATTAAGACATGTACAGATTTGGTGAGAATCAATCCTGAAGATGCCTCTGCTTTTGCCGGTATGGCCTTTGCCTACAGCAATCTGGGGAATTGGCAAAAGGCTGTAGAAAACTATAAAGAATCACTGAGATTAAATCCAGACGACCTTACGATAAGGTACAAATTGGGAGAAGCCTATGAAAAAACCGGAACAATCAACGAAGCTGCCAGCCAGTACAGAGTTATCCTGAAAAAGGCACCGGAGACAGACCATGCCCGGATTGCCTTAGCTGATCTTTCATTAAAAACTGGAAATTATGACGAGGTGATAAAGGTGTACAAGGAAATCCTCCGCAGGCAGCCACGCAATGCTTCAGCCTATGCCAATATAGGGCTCGCCTATGGCGGTAAGGGGTTATTAAAAGAAGAAATAGAAAATTATCGGAAATCAATAGCGCTGAATCCAAAAGAGCCGGTTGTCCACTTTAATCTGGCAGCGGTTTATGAAAAAGGAAAGCGTTACAAGGAAGCGGCTTCCGAATATCTAAAGTTTCTCAAGATGAAACCCGGTGATCCCGACGCAATGGAGAGAATGGCGGAGGTCAATTTTAAAGATGAACAATACGTTCAGGCAATCAGCTATTATGAGAAAATTGTCAAAAAATCAGATAAAAAGGCAGCCATACATGCAAATCTAGGCTTTGCCTATGGAGAGTTAAAGAAATACAGGGAATCCTGTGAAAACTATGAAAAAGCAATTCTATATGGAAACAAAGAACCCCAGTTGCGTTACAATCTAGCCTTTAACTATGATAAACTGGGCATGACAAAAAAAGCAGTTTCTGAATATGAGAAGCTTGCCTCTTCTCATCCGACCATGGAGTCATTGGACACCATGGTCTGTTATTATATGGAGAAAAAACTGTACGGTAATGCCATCAAGACATATAAAAAGATGATTAAACTGACACCACGGAAGGCAGCTATTTATTCAAGGCTTGGATATGCCTATGGTCTTACCGGGGATATGAGCAGCGAAATTGAATATTACAAGAAAGCAATAAGGTATGATCCGGAGGATGATGTAACCTATCTGAATCTGGGTGCAGCCTATGAGAAGAAAGAGATGTATCAGGAGGCTTTTACGGCATATAAAAAAGCCTATGAATTGAACCCTGATTCTGATAAAGCCGCAAGAAAGATTCCCCAGATGAAGATAAAGATGTTACAACAAAAGCATCAATAACGGTAATTTGTTCTATTTATTGTTGGAACCTGCAGATGAAACAGATTATTTTAGATAATTTTGTAATGGGGGGAGGGGCTCCCTTCGTATTGATTGCCGGTCCCTGCGTGATCGAGGATGAAGAGAAAACGAGGGGAATTGCCTTATTCCTGAGAAACCTTACCGGGAGATTAGGGATACCTTTCATCTTCAAGGCCTCGTATGACAAGGCAAACCGGACTTCAAAAGATTCTTACCGGGGTCCCGGTTTTACTAAAGGTCTTGCTATCCTGAAGAATATTAAAAAGGAACTCGGGGTTCTCCTGCTTTCCGATGTCCATCGTTTTGAAGAAATTGAAGGAGCAGCAGAAGTCCTGGATGTGCTGCAGGTGCCGGCTTTTCTCTGTCGGCAGACCGATTTTGTTATCGAGGTTGCCGGAAAGGCCAGATGTATCAATATCAAAAAGGGCCAGTTCCTTGCTCCATGGGATGTTGCCAATATCCTGGCCAAGGCATCATCAACGGGGAATAAAAATATTATGATCACGGAGAGGGGAACGAGTTTCGGTTACAATAATCTTGTTGCGGACTTTCGTGCCCTTCCTGTCATGAGAGAAATGGGTTACCCCGTGGTCTTTGACGCTACTCACAGTGTCCAGCTTCCCGGTGGAGCGGGGACAGCCTCCGGCGGCCAGAGAGAGATGGTGCCCTATCTGTCACAGGCAGCTGTTGCTGTAGGAATTGACGGCCTCTTTCTGGAGGTGCACCCGGATCCTGAACGTGCCCTGTGCGATGGTCCTAATTCCCTATCCCTTGCTTCGCTTTCCGTCCTCCTCTATAAGCTGAAAGATATTGATGAAGTTGTAAAGAGACCCCGATCATGAATTGGATCTCTGTAAGGAGTAATATAAAATGTTCGATGTTTTAGACGAAGAATTGGTTAAGAAGATCAGGCGCATTAGTCTATTGATCCTTGATGTTGATGGTGTCTTGACTGATGGCAGGATCATCATGAATGATAGCGGACAGGAGACGAAACATTTTGATGTAAGGGATGGGCACGGGCTTAAAATCCTGATGAGGTATGGCATAGATGTTATTTTTTTAACGGGCAGAAGATCAGATGTTGTGGAGCATCGTGCTAAGGACCTTGGCATAGGCGAGGTGCATCAGGGTATACGGGACAAGGTAACGGTGTTTGAAGAGATTATCACAAAGAGAAACATAGAGAGAAACCAAGTGGCATATGTGGGGGATGATATTGTTGATGTCTCCCTGCTAAGAAGGGTTGGATTTTCTGTAGCCGTAGCGGATGCGGTGGAAGAGGCCAAGAAGGTTGCCGATTATATTACAGAAAAGAATGGCGGGAAGGGAGCTGTCAGAGAGGTATGCGAGATTATCCTCAAAGCGCAGGAAAAGTGGCATGAGGTAGCCGCAAAATACGAGTTTGTTTAGTTTTGCTTTACTTGTCTTGAAGCGGGTGGTATAAAAAATAGTAGAACTACTCAGGAATCGGGATCCGGAATAAAAAGAAAACCGATGCAGTATTTCCAATATTTAATTGTCCGATAAAAGGCACTCCAATTTGTTTTATCTACATATCGAAGAAATCATTAAGTTACTTCAGACACACAAAATTTGTTCTATTTTGAATTACGGCTCCTGAGTCCCGGGTAATATTAACAACTTTGGGTGCTTGACTTGATGGGCTATATGAAACTTAGGAAAAAAGGGGGCGTTATTATCACGGCGGTAATAATGGTGATTTTATTGGTGATCATTGGTCTGATGGTCACGGATAAGATGAGGACATCCCCTAAAACGCTGCTGAGAGTTTTACCGGACAATGTTGATCTTCAGCTAAAGAATGTCCATTATACGGAGACCGGTAATTCTGATGCAAAATGGGAGATCAAAGCGGATACGGCAAGATATCTCAAAAAGGAAAGCCTTATATTGTTTGATAAGGTTAACGTAACAATGGAGGCGAAGGGAGGGAAAACCTTTGTCATGACAGGTGACAGAGGTCAGTTAAATACAGACACAAAGGACATAGAAGTCGCCGGTAATATTGAAATCGTCTCTGATAATGGCAACCGCTTTACAACAGATCACCTGTCCTATTCCCACGGGGACAAAAAACTCCATACCAACTCTGCCATTTTGATGGAGAACCCCCGGATGCAGGTTAAGGGAGTAGGAATGTCACTTTTCTTGAGAAGCGAAGAGTTAAAACTGTTTTCGAGAGTAAGCGCATTGGTAAAATAATGACCAAGCTCTATACACACATGATGAAAAATACGATAGCTTTATTTATTGTTTTGCTGATACTTTCCCCTTTTTCATACCTGTATGCAGGGAAGAGAGGGGCGGAGCGCAAATTAAATACAGGAGAAGCCCAACCGATAAAGATCTTGTCTGATCGTCTGGAAGCATATAATGAAAAAAAGCTAGTCATATTTTCAGGCAATGCCGTGGCTAACCGTGGTGATATGACCATAAAGTCAGATCGCCTCCTTCTCTACTATAGAAATGGTCCTTCAGATTTTGAAAAAAAGGGGGCCGGAGGGACCACCAATAGACAAGATTTGGAGAAGATTGAGGCAGAGGGAAATGTAAAAATCCTGCAGGGTGACAGGATTGTAACGGGAGATACTGCCGTCTTTTACCAGGATACGCAGAAAATCTTGATCTCGGGGAATTCTGTCTTACAGGAGGGGAAAAATATCATCCATGGCGAAAAAGTTATAATTTTTCTGGACGAAAACAGAGGAATTGTCGAAGGCGCTAAAAACAAAAGGGTAACGGCTACAATTTATCCCAAAGAAAATTAACGATGATGGAAAATTTAACAGTCTCAGGATTGGCCAAAGCATATGAAGGCAGGAGGGTCGTTAACGGGATTGATCTGGAGATTAATCAGGGCGAAGTCGTTGGCCTTTTAGGGCCCAATGGTGCGGGTAAGACCACCACGTTTTACATGATCGTCGGTTTAATAAAACCTGATGGAGGCCGTGTTCTTTTAAACGGTGAAGACATAACAGAGACTCCCATGTATATAAGGGCAAGAAAAGGATTAAATTACTTGCCGCAGGAACCTTCAATATTCAGAAAGTTAACCGTGGAAGAAAATATCATGGCGATTCTCGAGGTTCTCGATCTGGACAGAGAAGAGAGAAAAAAACGGTTGCAGGAACTATTAGGGGAACTCGATCTTTCCCATCTCGCAAAGAGCAACGCTTACTCTCTGTCGGGTGGGGAAAGGAGAAGGGTCGAGATTACAAGGGCACTTGTTACATCTCCTGCCTATATTCTCCTCGACGAGCCATTTGCGGGAATTGATCCCATCGCCGTAGCGGATATCCAGAAGATCATATTTAAACTCAAGTCTAAGGGGATTGGTGTTGTTATATCTGACCATAATGTCAGGGAAACACTCTCTGTATGCGACAGGGCCTATATTATTAATGAGGGGGCTATTCTGGTAAAAGGGGACCCTGAATATATAGCCAATTGCAAAAGCGCAAGGAAAATTTACTTCGGAGAGGATTTTTCCCTTCCGGTAAAGGAAGAAAGGCAACAGGAGAAGGTAAAGGAGAGTAGGCTCCGCTTTTAGTAATAGATATGGCATTTGAACTCAAACAAACTCTTAAACTGACACAGCAATTAGTCATGACGCCTCAACTCCAGCAGGCGATCAAGCTTCTCCAGCTTACAAAACTGGAACTGGTGGAGACAATCAACCAGGAAATGGTGGAGAATCCCCTCCTTGAGGAAGTTACAACTGACGAATACGAAGAAAATTCACCCGGCCAAGAGGTTGATGGTGTTGCCGCAGTTGAGCGAGAAGAAATAAAAGCAGTTGAGCGCACGCAAGAACTGACAGGGGAAGGTGATGGCAAGGAAGACTTTGACTGGGGTGCCTACCTTGAAGATTATGCAACTGCGGGGACAAACTATGGCAGAAAAGATAGCGATAGTGCGTCCTGGGATAATTTGCTGACTAAAAATCCGTCTCTGATGGATCATCTTATGTGGCAGCTCAAGCTTTCCCGCCTTACAGAACTCGAAATGAAAGTTGGCGAACAGATAATAGGAAACATTGATCAAAGTGGATATCTGGTGGCAACTCTTTCAGAAATTTCCGTTCAGGAAGGAGTTGACGAAGCTATTGTGGAAAGTGTCCTGAAAAAGGTTCAGGAATTTGACCCTCCTGGTGTTGCAGCGAGGGACCTCAAGGAATGTCTTTTACTTCAGGCCGGAATTCTAGGATTGTCAAACCATATCGTTGAATTGATCATCAAAGAACATTTAAAATACCTTGAAACAAAAAACTATGCCCGGCTTGCCAGAAAATTAAAAATTCCTCTATCAGAGGTGTTGCAGTCTGTCCTTTTGATCACCAGCATGAATCCTAAACCAGGCAATATTTACAACGAAGAAAAGACTCATATCATCATTCCGGATGTATACGTTTACAAGTCCGGCAATGAATATAGAATTGTCCTCAATGATGACGGAATGCCAAGGCTGAGGATCAACAATATGTACAGAGAGATTTTATCAGGGGCCAAAGGAAATCCGGAAGCAAATAACAGCAAGAGGTACATTAAAGAAAAAATACAGTCGGCTATGTGGCTTATAAAAAGCATTGAGCAGAGGCAACAGACGATCTACAAGGTAGTGGAAAGTATCGTAAAATTTCAGAAAGCTTTTCTTGATAGGGGTATTAATTTTTTAAAACCCCTGGTTTTGAGAGACGTTGCCGAGGATATCGGGATGCATGAGTCAACTATCAGCAGAGTTGTGACTAATAAGTATACGCATACGCCGAGGGGTATATTTTTGTTGAAATATTTTTTTGGCAGCAGTATTCAGAGGACAAATGGTGATGTCATTGCTTCTAAGAGCGTCAAAGAAGAGATTAAGAGGATTATCAGCAAAGAGAATCCGGAGAAACCGTACAGTGATCTTGAAATTGCTGAGCTTCTTATGGCATCGGATATATCCATAGCAAGGAGAACTATAGCTAAGTATAGAGACATGATGGGTATTTTACCATCTTCAAGAAGAAAAAAGATAATACTGACCCTCTAAGGTGGTTGGGACTCAGCATTTAGAAGCGAGTCTTTGAAGAATTGAATTGATTCTATCAGGGGCCGGAATGGATGGGGAAGTTTTCTTAACAGGGCAAAACGAAATTAAAACAAGGAGAGAAAATTTATGAAGATTTCCGTAACCTTTAGAAATGCAGCAGGAGAGGATTGGCAGAAAGAATATGTTAATGACAAACTAAAAAAAATAAATCGATATGTCGATACTCCGGTTGAAGCAAACGTGATTCTCTCTGTGGAAAAGTTCAGGAACATGGCCGAGGTCAATTTAATTGTTAATGGGGTAAACGTAAATGCAAAAGAGGAAGCAAAAGATATGTATCTTGCTATAGATAACGCTGTAGAAAAGATAGAACGCCAGCTAAAAAAGCATAAGGATAAGAACAGAGATTATAAGGCAAATGCTGTCCGGGGCGAAGATATAAGCCCCGCGGAATTAACTTCTGATGATATGGAAGATGTACAAGAGCTGAAGGTGATAGAAACGAGAAAAGTGGTGCTGAAACCCATGTCCCTTGAGGAAGCCATGATGGAGATCGAAACATCAAAAAACCATTTCATAATTTATCGGGATTCTAATACAGAAAACGTCAGTGTTGTATATCGTCGAGATGATAGCCATTATGGTCTTATAGAAACCAATGCTTAGAGTTTAGGGTACGTGTTTTGCGAGGAATATTTTCATGTTTGTTCTTGGGTTACAGGGTTCTCCTCGGAAAAATGGAAACACGGATACCTTCCTTTGCTCATTTTTAGCCGAGGCGGAAAGAATTGGCGCACGAATATATGACCTGCAAGTGGCAGAGAAGAAGATAATGCCCTGTCAAGGTTGCAGGGCCTGTGAAAGAGAGGGGTTCTGTGTGATCAGCGACGAAATGCAGGAGATATATCCCCTGCTCTGGCAGGCCGATATTATTGTCATGGCTGCTCCCGTCTTCTTCTACGGACCTCCGGCCCAGATGAAGGCCCTAATTGACCGGAGTCAAGCCCTCTGGTCTAGAAGGTACGTAAAAAATCTCACCGATCCAGGCCGAAAGTGGAGGCAAGGTTTTTTACTATCTCTAGGAGCCACAAGTGGAGAGAAACTCTTTAACGGGGTTGCACTTACCGCTAAATACTTCTTTGATGCCGTTGGAGCCGGCTTTGCCGGAAGCCTCACTTATAGAAAGATAGAGGACAAGGAAGATATCGAAAAGCATCCGACAGCCCTGATAGAGGTAAAGGAAAAGGCAGGAGAGCTAATACAACCATTTCTAAAGAGAAAAAAAATCCTCTTTCTTTGCAAAGAAAATGCATGCCGCAGCCAGATGGCAAGTGCCTTTGCCCGGTATTGTGCAGGGGATAAAATTGAAGCGGAAAGCGCCGGCAGTCAGCCAGTTGGAGAAATAAATACTTCCATGGTCGAGGTTATGCGGGAGAAGGGTATAGATATGGCGTTCCTCAGGACGAGATCCATTGATGAGGTCTTGAGCTATATGAGGCCGGAGATGATTATAACCATGGGTTGCAGCGATGAATGTCCTTTAATCCCCGGTGTATGCATCCAGGACTGGAATCTACCGGACCCTTCTGCTAAACCCATAACCTTCATGCGTGAGGTAAGGGACGAAATTGAAAAAAGAGTGGCGAAACTGATCGCTGATTTATAAACACTTATTAATGGTTACTCTCAACAGGGGGTGAATAGATGGATAAGTATGTATGTTCTGTTTGCGGTTATGTGTATGATCCCGCCAAGGGGGATCCGGACAATGGCGTAAAACCTGGAACCAGTTTTAAAGATCTGCCCGGCGATTGGAGGTGCCCTGTCTGCGGGGCAGCAAAGAATCTGTTTGAGAAAGAGTAGACAGAAAAGCGCAAACTCCGGGAAGGGGGGATAGGAAATGAAACCAGTAGAAGTGGTCAAAGGGATATACAACGTGGGGGCTGTTGACTGGAACATCAGGGACTTCCATGGGTATTCAACCTATCGGGGAAGCACATACAACTCCTACCTGATCATGGATAAAAAGATAACTTTGATTGATACCGTTAAGAAAGAGTTCGCGGATGAAATGCTTGACAATGTCAGTCGGATCGTTGATCCAAAAAAGATAGACTATGTTATCAGCAATCACACAGAAATGGACCACTCAGGTGGTCTGCCGAGGGTGATGCACAAAGTCGGAGAAGATAAGCCGCTATTTTGCTCCAAGATGGGTCAGAAAAATCTTTCCCTTCATTTTGGGGAAAAGTGGAACTACCAGGTAGTGGAAAACGGTGGAGAATTGAGCCTGGGTAAGAGGAATCTTGTCTTTTTGGAAACAAGGATGCTCCACTGGCCGGATAGTATGTTCAGCTATGTTAAGGAGGATAAGCTCCTCTTTTCCAGCGATGCCTTTGGGCAGCATTACGCCGGTCCGGAGAGGTTCGATGATGAAATCGGTGAGGCGATTATGCCCCATGCCCTGAAGTATTACGCCAATATCCTTCTTCTCTATTCTCCCCTCATTCTTAAATTGGTGGAAAAGGTAACGGAAATGGGGCTGAGTTTCAATACTATCTGCCCGGACCACGGTATTATCTGGCGGAAGGACCCTGAAAAAATAATCAAGGCTTATGTGGAATGGGCCACTCAGAAACCGAAGAGAAAAGCAGTGGTTGTCTACGACACGATGTGGGGAAGTACCGGAAAGATGGCTGAGGCAATAGCCGCTGCCATCGGAGAAGAGGGAATAAATGCCAGGCCGATGCACCTGCGCTCCTCTCACCGGAGCGATATTATAACCGAAATTATCGATGCCGGGGCTGTTATCGTTGGTTCACCGACCATCAACAACGGGATATTTCCTACCGTAAGTGATTTTTTGACCTATATGAAAGGCTTAAGACCACTGAATAAGATCGGTGCGTCCTTTTGTTCCTATGGCTGGAGCGGTGAAGCAGTGAACATCATTAATCGGGAACTGGAAGAGATGAAATTTGAACTCATTGACCCGGGCGTAAAGATACAATTTGTCCCTAATAAAGATGCTCTGGAAGTATGCCGTCAGCTCGGCAGAAAAATAGGACAGCGCCTTGCCGCTTTAAAGGATTGATCCGTAATGCCTGTTTGGCGGCCGGCAGCACAAGGTCAGGGATTTGTTAAGAAACAACAATAACCATGACTGCTTTAAGGCAAGGAGGAGGTGTATGCAGTTTAAGGGAAGCAAGACAGAAAAAAATATTATAACCGCTTTTGCCGGTGAGTCACAGGCTCGCAACCGCTATACCTACTTTGCCAGCCAGGCAAAGAAGGAGGGGCTTGAGCAAATTGCATTCATTTTCGAAGAAACGGCCAATCAGGAGAAAGAACATGCCAAGAGGCTCTTTAAACTCCTTAAAGGAGGAGATGTAGAGATAAAAGCGGCTTTTCCTGCTGGCGTTATTGGAAAAACAGTTGAAAATCTAAAAGCTGCTGCGGCAGGGGAAAACCATGAATGGACAGATATGTACCCATCATTTGCCATGATTGCCAGGGAGGAAGGTTTCAGTGATATCGCTTCGATATTCGAATCCATCGCCGTGGCTGAAAAGCAACATGAGAAACGCTATCTCGGACTTATGGCCAATATTGAAAAAGGATCAGTATTCAAAAAGGATAAATCGGTGGTATGGCGTTGCCGCAATTGCGGCTATCTGCATGAGGGAACAGAGGCGCCGAATGAATGTCCCGCCTGTGCCCATCCCCAGGCTCACTTTGAACTTCTTGCCCAGAATTGGTAGAAGTAAGCGAAGAAAGGAGATGAACCATGACAAAGCTATTAGAGATTTATAAATGTGAAATCTGCGGTAATATAGTAGAAATGGTCCATGAAGGTAAAGGGGAACTGGTGTGTTGCGGCCAGCCGATGAAGCTTTTCAAAGAGAATACAGTTGATGCGGCACGTGAGAAACATGTCCCGGTAGTGGAGCATGTTGAGGGTGGTATCAAGGTTAGTATCGGAAGCGTTCCTCATCCTATGGAGGAGAAACATTACATCGAGTGGGTCGAGGTCATCGCCGATGGAGAAGTCTGCCGTCAATCCCTGAAGCCCGGAGATGCCCCTGAAGCCATCTTTAAAATTGAAGCGCAGGAGATCTCGGCCCGCGAATACTGTAACTTGCATGGTCTATGGTCGAAAAAGATATTTGAGTGCAGATGAATACAATTTTCAAAGCTATCGTTAAAATATGTTATAATGATGCAAATAACATGGGAGGCTTACCATGCATGCGAAGATAAGAAAAAGAGACGGCCGTTTGGTAAAGTTTAATGCGGAGAAAATCACTAATGCCATTGCCAAAGCAAGTTTGGCAACGGGAGAGTTCGATCTTGCCGCGGCGCAGAAACTTACCATCAAGGTACTTAGTCTAGCAGAAAAGTTTTTTGACGACAGAATCACCACCGTGGAAGAGATTCAGGATATTGTAGAAGAAGTCCTCCTGTCTTCCTCTTATCGCCGCACTGCAAAAGCCTATATCATCTACCGCGATCAGCACGCCAGATTGAGGGAAATTGCTAATAAGATGGAGGTTGATTTAGTTGACCAGTACCTGAGGAAGATTGACTGGAAGATCCATGAGAACAGCAATATGGATTATTCCCTGCAGGGATTGAACAACTACATCTCCTCCGAGGTCAGCAAGGTTTACTGGTTGAATAATATCTATTCTCCGGAAATTAAAAAGGCCAATGTGGAAGGTGAGTTACACATCCACGATTTAAGTCTTCTCTCTGTTTACTGTGTGGGCTGGGATCTCTTTGACCTGCTGTTGGAGGGGTTTAAAGGTGTATCGGGTAAGGTGGAGAGTAAACCGGCTAAACATTTACGAAGCGCCTTGGGACAGATCGTCAACTTTTTCTATACCCTCCAGGGGGAGGCTGCCGGTGCCCAGGCATTCTCGAATTTCGATACGCTTTTAGCTCCGTTCATCAGATACGACGGCTTGAATTTTGAAGAAATAAAACAGGCACTGCAGGAGTTTATCTTCAACATCAATGTACCCACAAGGGTTGGTTTCCAGACTCCTTTCACCAATGTAACCCTTGATGTAACGGTGCCTAGGTACTATGCGGATCAGCAAATCATTATCGGAGGTGTGCCGCAGAAGGAGACTTATAAAGAATTCCAAAAGGAGATGAACCTGTTCAATAAGGCGTTTCTCCAAGTAATGGCAGAGGGAGATGCCAAGGGCAGGGTATTCACCTTTCCGATTCCCACTTACAACGTGACAAAAGAATTCAGCTGGGACGATCCGAACCTCGATGGTCTCTGGGAGATGACGGCCAAGTATGGGGTACCCTATTTTTCTAATTTTTTAAATTCAGATATGAACCCGGAGGATGCGAGGAGTATGTGCTGTAGACTTCGCATTGATAATAGGGAGCTCACAAAGAGAGGCGGCGGACTTTTTGGTTCCCACCCCCTGACCGGTTCCATAGGCGTGGTCACAATAAATATGCCGAGAATTGGTTATCTTTCCGATAATAAAGATGAATTTATCGAGCGACTTGAGAAAGTAATGACTCTTGCCAAGGATAGTCTGGAGACCAAGAGGAAAGTACTGGAGAATTTTACCGAGGGATACCTTTATCCATATACAAAATATTATCTGAGGAATGTTAAAAAGAAGTTTGATGAGTACTGGAAGAATCACTTTTCCACTATAGGTCTCGTAGGTATGAATGAGGCTTGTCTGAATCTTATGGGTAAGAGTATTGCGACTCCTGAGGGGCAGGAATTTACCCGGGATACCCTTGATTTTATGAGAAATAAATTGGTCGAGTTTCAAAAAAAGACAGGCAATAATTACAATCTTGAAGCGACACCGGCGGAGGGAACATCCTACCGCCTGGCGAAAATTGACAGGGGCAGGTATCCTGACATTATCTGTGCCAACGATGGTGGTAATCTGGAACCTTTTTATACCAATTCCACGCAACTGCCGGTTAATTTTACGGATGACATCTTTGAAGCTCTTGATCTGCAGGATAGCATTCATACGAGATATACGGGGGGAACAGTTTTCCATACTTATGCCGGGGAACGACTTCCAGATCCTCTAACGGTAAAAACTCTTGTCCGTAAGATCTGTACCCAATACCACTTACCGTATCTTACCTTCACCCCAACATTCAGTATCTGTCCCTCTCACGGATATCTTAGCGGCGAGATGAAAACATGTCCAAGATGTGAGGAACCATGTGAAATCTATTCACGCGTGGTTGGTTATTTGCGCCCGGTCAAACAATGGAACAAGGGAAAACAGGAAGAATACAATTTGCG
>Ga0265296_1000731_pt1 | contig 45235 bp, 45 predicted proteins | sample MunlanPumphouse1_FD_189073 | JGI IMG/M metagenome (GOLD analysis project Ga0265296, IMG submission 189073) | Groundwater microbial communities from a municipal landfill in Southern Ontario, Canada - Pumphouse #1 | ecosystem: Environmental > Aquatic > Deep subsurface > Groundwater | place... | reverse complement strand
TTCAGATAAAACACAAGCATCAGCCTTTTTCCGTAAGAAGTCACATAGGCTGACCGCAAATTTGGACAATCTTCCGGCAGCCGATGATAATCTTTCGCGTGAAGGAACGGTATGCTCATAGTCTCTTCCAGCTTCCCTTCCAAAACATCTCTCAGAGCAAGAAGACGGTCTTGGTTTTCCTCCAGGTCCATAAGATAGACAAACGGCGGCTGGTTATTAAGAATTTCACGGTTGTAACCGCGAACCATGCCACTGGCGCTACAAGCCCACGAACCAGCAAGGCATTTTCTGGCAAAGCGTTCTGCCGTTTTGCGGTCTTTCCTCATAACCCGGGCAAACCGCCTTTCCAGATCACTTTCTTTCCTGCGTCCGTTTCTTCTGACAAGCCTAATTCTAATATTCACCACCGATTCTTCCTTACCCGCCTGCACCCCTTTTTTATAGCTCACTCCCGTCCTCCTTAATATTTTCTTTATCTAAAACATAACAAACATTCCCGCCAAAAGCAACAAAAATATTGACTTTGCGGACCCAAATATATACCATACAAAAAAAGATTGGCCTTTAACAATTTAAAAGGGCGCGCGGACCCATGCAACGCCAAAGACGCGCATAAAACCATTAACCGACCGATTTCTATAGCGAACAGAACGTTCGGTATATCGGGCGGAATACCGCCCGTTATCAGAAGGAGGCAAAACCATGAGCAGATTTTGGGGAACAAGCTTAGCGGAATGCGTAAACCTGCCGGGAAAGCCAGTGATAAAACTGAGCCACCACGGCGCTGATTCTTTTGGTTTAGCGCACATCATTTCTAATCCGCAAATAAAAAGCTTATCTCATCACGAAAAGCTTTTCATCCATCCGACCAGGTTTTTTTTGGCGCAAAACATCCCCAATCTTGAACCAGCCATCTTGGCGGAACTCGCGCCGGAAAACAAATGCGGAAATCTCCACCGCGCGGAAGAAATTATCCGCCAAAAATATTCCCTGCCGCCGGAATGGGAGTTTAAAATCTACGCGGACTTCTGCAACTGTGTTTACGGCGCGGAAATGTATCTCGCCTGTTATCTGCAATTGAAAAACTCTTTTTTTCCTCCAGATGTGCATTTGCCGGACAAATCCGCCTATTGGGGAATTCTATCCGGAAATCTCCAACTCGGAGAGCGGGTAAATCTGGATAATTATCCCAATTACCAGCATAACCACAAATGCACCTTGAAATTCTTGCCATTTATAATAGGCGAGCGGCAATTCAGCTTTTTCGTTTTGCCGTACCCGGAAAAAATCGCCCTCGGCATAGGCGCGTTCAAAAAGACCTTAAATCAAATCCAGCCGCTATTGCCGCTATTGCGAGGCATCCTGACAAGAATCCACTCTCTCATTAAGATGAGTGACATCAGGCGCGCGCTCATAAGCCAAGATCTCTACGAAGAAGGCCGGTCATTAAACGGACCCCTAGAGGAAATGGAGGCTCAAATACAGTCCGCTCTGGCGCCTTTCAGCAAAGAATTTGGCTATGTTTATAAAGACATGAGGGGCAGTAAAATCACTCTGCCTTTCAGCGGATTCCACACGGCCTTCATAAATGGGCCTAAATTTCCTGATTACCGATTTTTCTTTGGGCAATAAACCCAAAACCGCCTCGCAAGAGGCGGCTTTTTTATTCTCAATTCTCAATTCTCAATTCCTAGTTACTAATTACCAATCTCATTTCTTAGTTATTAATTATCAGTTATTTAATTATTTAAATTATCTATCTTATCCCTGTATCTATATCTAAATTCAATTCAGTTATCTCACCGGAACGGATATTAATATTATGCGCCGCACCTGCGCCAAGCACGCCGGGCTGCCAAGTTTTAACTATATAATTTCCTGGCGGCAAATTAATTCTATAATTTCCCGTTTCATCAAAACTCTGGCGGGCAATTTCTGTTTTCCCGTCGTCAGAATAAACAATAACCGCCCGCGATGTATAAGCCTCCGACGGCACAGGGCAAAGAACTCCGGCGCGTTCAACCGGACAAATAGGCCCAACAATGACTTTTCCCTCCAGAACACCCATATTGCTTTTTACATTGGCAGGCGAACATTGATTGCGATAAAATGCCCATTCTTCGCACTCGCTGCCGTCAGGAAAAGTGCAATAACCCGTCTGGCTGCCATCAGAGTTAGTTCTTATTTCAGAATTTCCTCCTTTATTAACACAGTTAACAGACGCTGGATTTGCCAAACCCGCGCTCCCGCCGCTTTTGCCTCCGCAATCTTGCGGGCAAGTCTCTTTTGTTTCAGCGCATGGACAGCCTATCGCCATGCAAACAAACTCCTGACAAATTCCGTCTCCGCATAAATCCTTGCATCCTTCAACCGGGGGAATAAGCTTTTTCTTCTCTTCGTCAGTTAATTCCTGGACAAAATGCCTGCCATCTGGCGTATTGCATTGCGCCGGATAACTCTCCAAAACAGGATAGCCCGCCTTGGCGCACTCTTCAAAATTATTAATATCTTTAACTTTTTTCTGCTTAACATAATTAGCCGCGCCATACCCAGCCGCGCCCAAAAGAATCAAAATAAAACTTGCCAATAATAGCATTTTCGCGTTTCTTCTGCTCATGTGATAAGGATAAAGCATAATTGTTTAAAAAACATTAAAATATCCTCCTATTCTAATTCTATCTCATATCCGTGAAATATCAAATTTATTGACAAGACGAAAGCAATCAATTACTATCACAAAAAATCCAAAGCGAGGCAATAAGATGCCAAAATGCATAGTCATCGCTCGGCACGGATTATGCAATAGCACCATAACAAACAGGCAATTACGAAGCGAAGGCAAAGAACAAATGGAAAGACTGGCTCAGGCCCTGGCTAAGTTTATCTGCCTGCCTTTGGCTATTTGCAGTTCCATAGCGCGCTGGACGATTCAAAGCGCTGAGATACTAGCCAACTATTATAACATCGAGTTGGCTGAGATTCCCTCGCTTTTCATGCAAAACCCTGCATCAGATATGCGAGACATAACAAGATTAATTAATAGCGCCGAAGCAGAAACTCTCCTACTAGTAACGCACGATCACGCTATTCCTGCCATTGCCAGCCATTGCGCCACAGCCTGCCTTCACCAAAAACAACACGGCTTTCCAACCATCTGGCAAGGCGAATCATTAATCTTCAATATGCAGCAAAAAAAGATATTTAGACTTTACTATCTCGGAGGTAAAGGCGAACTTAAAATAGCCGACATCACCAATTAAAAACAAACCCAAAAAACCGCCCCTAAAGGCGGCCTTTTTATCTGGGTGGCTACTGGGAATCGGACCCAGGTCACTGCTTCCACAGAGCAGAGCTCTACCATTGAGCTATAGCCACCATATACGAAAATTTTTTAATTTTAAACTGCTTCGTTGTACCCTCGGGGGGAATCGCCACACCTACGGGTGGTCACCCGAAGGGTGAAACCCCTCAATCTTATTTCTTTGACTACTAGTATCCCCGGTAGGAATCGAACCTACATAACCAGCTTAGAAGGCTAGTGTTCTGTCCATTGAACTACGGGGACATGTACGGCGGGCAGGGAAGTCTCGTGTTCTATCCATTGAACTACGAGGGCATTTCGTAAAAAATCATACCAAAAAAAGACCGGTTGGTCAAATTAAAAACAAAAAATCATTAAATTAAAATTTAGCTACTGGGCAAAAGGGTCCGAGACTTGGATATCAGAACTTTCCTCAAACGCTTTTTTCTTCTCCTCTAACCGGGAAAAAACTTTTTGATAAAGCGCGCTATCAATCCTCAACTCGCTGCTCGCCTGCGCGTCAGGGTAGGCGGAAACTTTATACGCGTATTTGTAAAAAATCAATCCAGCCAGCAGAAAAATTATAACCAATAAAGCAAGGGAAAACAAAAAGAATTTTTTAATCGCAAAAGACACTGACAATATTAAAAAATTTTTAATTTTTTGAAAAAAATTTAAATTCATGGCTTAAGATAAACTTTAATATTTATTGTTGTCGCGATGGCAGCGCCTGAATCAGCTTGGTCCGCGTTATTTTTCTCCAAGCCGCCGCCATAACCTCTTATCTGGATGCCATCAATATCGTTTAAATATGGCATATTCTCAACTTTTGATAAAAATTTTACTAAATTGGAAAAACTGCCGTTTAAAGAAACTTGAAATCTCATTGCTTTATCAGCCTCTTTTTTTTCAGCCGCCTTTGTGCCGGAATTATTGGTAATAACCAGAATATCGCTTTGATTGCCCGTTTCACTGGCTACTTTCTCCAAAACCATAATAAAGTCCAAGACTTCGCCTCTATCCAAAAGGCTTTTGCTTATTTCATCCAAATGAGGTTTGATTGCTTGATATTTATCCTCAGCCGCCGCGGCTTCCCGCGCGTTTTTTTGAACGACCTCAAGGTTTTGCCTTTCCTTAGCTAAATTAACGCTTGTGGAATTTATTTTTGAAAACAAGAAAGGGATCAAGCCAAAAATTTCCGCGCAAAAAAGAGCAATAAATATTATGGAAGTTAAATAAATTTTATGTTTAGAATCCATATATGCAATAGCCTTTTCTTAAAAATTTCCGCGAATTTAAAAAAGCGAAGCTTGGCGGCTGTCTTATCCGTTTTTAATAAAAAAACTTACAATAAAATCATTATCAGCCGGCTTGGTTAAATTAGAAACAGGGGAATCAATTTGCGAAAACTGAAAATATCCTTCCAAAGATTTTTGAAAAACTAAAAATTCATCCCGGGTCGCGGAGTGTCCATTTAAAACAGCCTTTTTGGTGGCCGGATCAAAAGAAAAACCGGAAAATTTGACGCCGGCGGGAGCAAATTTGGCCAAATCAGATAAAATAACGGAGTATTGTGTTTGCTGAGACTGAATTTGATCTACTGCCTGCAAATTCTTATTCGCCGTTAAAACTTCTTCTTGTATCTTTTCCACAATATCAAAGGCTGGATTATTTTTATTATTCGCCATTACTCGGTCTGCTTCTCTGAGTTGCGCGCCTAAAAATATTTCAATAAAAAAAAGCAAAAGGACAAAAATCGTCAAGATGGACAGGAGAATACTGCCATAAAAAACTACCGCCAGATTAATTCTGCTCAGTTTAATTTCCTTCTTTTCTTCAAATGGCAATAAATTTAAAATAATCATTGTTTTACTTTAATCCCCTCAAAGCCAAGCCAAGCACCGTGGCATAACTGATAGACTGTTCATAGGGAAGGCTGGGTATCTTTCCTGGAGATCCCTTAAGAATATTAATCCAGGGATTCCCCAGCTCAACTCTGACTGTCAACTCATTTTCCAAAAACGCGGTCAGCCCGGCTAAATTAGCTCCGCCTCCGCATAAAATAATTTTTGAAACATTCATCGCTTCAGAATGGTCCGGCAGGCCATGAGTCCGGTAAAAATCCATATAATTTTTAATCTTGCCTGCCAGCTCTTCCAAGCCGGGTTTCAAAGCCTCAAAAACCCGGCCATCTTCCAAAATTCTATCCAAGCCAATTTCTATTTTAAGTTTTCTGGCCTTTTCCTCGCTAATATTCAAGGAACGGGCAATATCGCCAATTAAAGAAAAATTTGAGACGGAGGAGCTGGCAGTAAACTGAACTGCCCAGCCTGAAAAAATAATAAAACTTGTTCTTTTTGCCCCAAAATCAACAATCATAACAGGATCAGAGAAAATTTCCTCTTTAATTAAGGAGCGGGCTGTAGCGATAGATTCAACTTCAAAAACCAAAGGTTTAAGCCCGGCTTTTTTAAAAACAGACAAATACGGATCAACCTGTTTCTTGCTGATGGCCGCTACCAAGACATGCGTGTGTTCCAAGTCTTTCTTAATGGGCGGGATAACCTGCCAGTCAAAATAGACTTCATTGATGGAAAGAGGGATATTATTCTCAATTTCCCATTTAATTGCTTCGGCAATTTCTTCTTCTTTCATTTTGGGCAGTTTCAGAAGCTGAATAAAAGCTTCTGTTTCGGGCAGAGAAGCTATGCAATTTCTTGTTTTAAAAGTTTTCCCCTCGTTTGTCGAAAAAATTTTTTTTATCAGATCAGCCAGCGCGCCTTCTTCTTTTATCTCTCCGCTCTCAATCAATCCGCGAGGAATTTCACAACGGCAATAATTATCTAAAATTATTTCTTCGCCGTCTTTTTTCAGCTTAGCTAACTTTACCGAAAAATCGGATAAATCAATTCCAAAAGCATCTTGTTTCAAAAAATTAAACATAATATAAAAGTTACGAACTACAGATAACTACAAAATTACAGACAATGAGACAATATCTTTTTTTGCTAGAACAATAAATTTGTCAATAATAAACGGCTAATAAAAATAAAAAGTTCTTAAGATTTTTGTACTTCTGTAAAATTCTGTAGTCTGTAACTCATTGGACTTCTTCCCAGGAAATTAGCTGCAAATCTTCGGAAACATACGGAAGAAGAGGCGGCGGGTCGGTTGCCAATTTCTGGTCAAAATAATCATATCTTTGGCTGTAGCCCGATATCCAATCGCTTGTATCCGATGACCATTTTGTTCCCACGCGCTCATCGCTGACAACCGAACCATAAATAGTCAAATTGCCTTTTTTGCAATCATCCGGATACCAGGAGCAATCATAATGATTGCGTGACACCGAGCGCCCTTTTTGAGAAACAAAAACTCCTTGCGCAACCATATTTTCCGGCGAATAAAGAGGAATCAAAATATCTTTTTCAGTGATTAAAGACAGGGCGTCTTCTCCGTTTAAGGTAGTATACGTTAGATTATTATTAAGGACAACTCCAGTATCCGTAAATGCGCTTATCAGATTCGCGGAGGCAACAGTAACCTTTCCCTTGACGGCTCCTTCAACCCAAAGGTTGTCTTCGGTAAAAACCAAACCGCACGTCCCGGGCAAAATAACGTCTGTTTGATAATTTGATTCTGCCTGGATAATATTGTAATCCCAATGCCAGCCCTCCTCAAGGCTATATCCCCAAACTCTTCCCAGGCTGGTAACTATTTTTATGTCAAACTTGCCGTTATCTTTAAGTATTAAATGATATCCCAATCCGTGGGAATCTAAATTGGTTGAAGGAGGAAAATACTTGCCCTTGGACTGAGCCAAGGTTTTCATCCGCGAAAGATCATTTGTCAGGCCGTTAAAATCAAAAGGCGGAACGGGAAATTGCCAAAGATCATCATTGGGACTATCGCCAATAACGCCGCTGCAAGCGCAATTTGAACCAGATCTGGAACAACCAGGAGGACAAGCCGAAGAAGAACAACCAAAAGACGAAGTGCATGTCCAGGTTGGCAAAGCTGAAGTAACCGTAGAGTTATGATCCCCGTCCATTCTTACCCCGCCATTTGAATGATATTTGCCATATATTTGCCTGTCATCACCGGCCCAAACATCATCATTTAACAAATAAGAAAATTCCGCCACTGAAGTAGAAGCATATTTCGCCATAACTTTTCTTTTGTAATTAGGAAATTTATCCGTATATCCTGTTGACGAGACATAGACCCCCAACACCTGGTCGCAAATTTTTCGCGGAGTTATTTCCAAAGAAAAATGCCCGACAAGAGCTCCTTGGGCGTCATAATAAGAGTGATCATACGGCCCGCAGGCGGCGCATGAGCCTTCAGAACAGCATGTTCCTTGCCCGTCTTGAATATCATTCATGTTATGAATAAGATGCCACCGGTAATAGTTCACGCCAGCTTCGGCGATATTCAAGCTATTTTCAAAAGCGGCTTTTTGCTGTGATTGTTTTAACTGAATCAAAATAAATCCGAATAAACCAGCCAGAACCAAAAGCGCGCCTCCGCCAAAAACCAAAACCATGGCTATAATAGAACCTTTTTGCCTATCTTTTTTTCTTGCTTTAATTAGCATAATATCATCTCCCCTCTAATTTAAAATTCCAAATTTCAAGCACCAAATCATAAATAAGCTCCAATTATCAAATTCCAAATATTTAATAATTGAAATTTGGTATTTATTTGTTATTTGAGATTTGAAATTTATTTCTCTTCAGTAACCTGTTATCTATTAACCAACAACACGCCTCCCGCCATAGCTGCCTGCCGCTATAAATTATCTTTGCACCTCAAAGATTACCATTTCAAAAAAATCAGTTAAAGATTATCCTTAATGTTCCTAATCTGCACCTCGGACTCAAGAACAAAATCATCCGGCGCCCGGCTGGGATTAACATTTATAACCAAATAAACCTTCATTAATTTACTGTCTCTCTTTCTTGCCGGCGCGGGCAATTCGCTGCCATTGCCGTCATAATAATGAAAAACAGGCGGCGCGTTGCGCGCGAAACGGGATAAAACTGAAATTTTTTCATCATTGGGATAATATTTAGCGGGTAAATCAGAAAGCTGGTTAACCGGAGTCGGCTCTGTTACCCCTTTTTTGAAATCAGACCCATCAATAAAATACCTGATTTTTTCAACCGCCAAATCCTTATCAACATCGCTATAAAAAATGAATTCGTAATCATCGGCCTTTTCAATCACATACGCTCCATTTTCCGCCATTTGAGCCTCCCTGATTTCCTTAACCATCGTTTCAATGCCCTTGCGCGCCTCATTAATAGCTTGGGATTGTTCAAAAGTATATCCTTGCGTCCTGTAAAGCATATAGATAAAATTTGTAACTACTAAAATCAGCACAAAAAATATTGCAATTGTCACAATTGATTCAATAAGCGTAAAACCGGACATCCAAATTCCGGATCGCTGGACAAAACGCCTAGACATGGCGGAGAAAGCCACCTTCAAAAATATCATGGCAAAATTAGATTAACTATTTTATTTGTTGAACCAGAAACACTAATCGTAGAAGCATAATTTTGATAACCGTCCGCTGTTATTTCCAGGGAATACGTCCCGGCAGACAAAGGAAGAAAGTAAGCCAGCCCCGCCTCGTCAGTTAAAAGGCTTTGATCATAATTCAAACTGGCGTTATAAATACGGATGTTGGCGGAGAAAATCGGCTGAGCCGTTGAATTATCTTTTGCCAAAACCAATAAGCTATTCTCGGCTTTAAGAAACAATTCTGCCGTTTGGCTGCTGTCAGGCGCCAAACTCAAAGGCTGAATCGGATCCGTTCTTGTTAAATCAAATCCCGTCGCTGATTTGTCAACAGAAAAAGAATAGCTATCCCACTCCAAATCAGAAATAGTTATTGCGCCGGAGCTTGTCTGCTTGTTTTGCGAATATTTATAAATCTGTTTATTGGAAGAAGTTTTTCCGACTGTTTTGCCGCCTTGCAAATTAAAAACAACGTCATTAATTATTGTCGGATTGGAACCGAACCAAGTAGCTGTCCAATCATAAATTATCGGTGTTTTCCGAAGATTTCCTTGGCTTAATAAGGTAGCTTTAAGCCTTATTTTGGGATAAGTTTCCCTGGCTAACCTGCTTAAGCTGATTGGCGGATGTTGTAAACCCGCGGAATTACCCGGCAAATCGGAGTCCGGAACCAAAATCCAATCCGCCCCGCTTAGATAAAGAACCTGATATCTGATTAAAGTATTTGAAGGAGTATTATCCGTGTAATTCAATTCATTCCAAGAAATTAATGCTGCCGGCTCAATCGTTTGTGAAATAATATAACCACTGGGATAATAGTGAATTGAATCAGTTTTCGCCAGCTTCGCCGCCCCGCCGCTTACCGCCACATGCGAAAATTCAACAATTTGGCTGGCGTCAAAAAATGAATCCATAAAACTTGCTGATGCGCCTTCAGCATGGCTATTCACAGTCAACGAACTTAACTTGTCTATTGAAAGGCTTGCCTCGGTTAATTTACCTTCTAACAAGGTTGCATTGGGCTTGGTCGGTGTTGAAATCGTCTGTCCGTCGTAAATCTCACCCACTGCGTATGTTCTTTCAAAGCTATATCCGTCTTTGCTTGCCTCAATGCGATAAGCGCTGGTATCAGCCGGCAAGCTTATATAAGCGACTCCATTTTCCGGCTGCGCGGTTTTAACCAAACCAGTATGGATATTTGTTACTTTTATATCAGGAAAAGCAACCGCTTCTCCACTGGCATTAAATATGGTTATCTTTAAAACTCCTCCTGTCTCATCGCATTCCTGGGAAGTATTCGCGGGCGAAATTATTGTATCAAGGGGAACTTCTCCTGGAAACCGCCCGCCCCAGGAAACATTCACTTTTATCTTCTTATAATCATTAGGACAGACATCGGCTGGCGAAGCCACTCCGTCAAAAGAGTCAACAGTATAATCAATTTTTGTGGTAATCGTGTACAAAACATTATTAATGCTTCTTTGAAAAGAATTCTTAACTTTTCCATAGGGATAGCCTTGAATAATGGTCGTTGGTTGAGTAAGGCTGCAATCCGGATATTCTTCTTTGCAACTATAAGTCCCTGCATCCGCGTAAGAAAGGTTTCTTATTGTCTCCATCTGTTCATCAGCCAAAGCAATGGCGCTAACCCGCGCTTTATTCTGTCCGACCACTTTTAAACCCACTCTGTAAGCGCCAAAAATACCTGAAAAAATAATCAGGGCCAAAGCAGTTCCTATTAAAATCTCTATTAAAGTAAAACCCCTCAAACCGAAAATCCAAATGGCAAATTCCAAATATCAAATAAATTCCAAATCTCAAATTCCAATGTTTGTTTGGAATTTAATATTTTGGTCATTGAAACTTATTTGGGATTTGGTTTTTGGCGCTTGGGATTTGTTTTCAAAAATTACATTTGCCCGATCATAGAGTACATGGGCTGAATCATGGAAATCGCGAAAAATCCGACAGCAACTCCGATAATAACCATTAAGACAGGCTCAATCACGGAAGATAAATTTTTCGTCGCGTTATTCACTTCATTTTCATAAAATTCAGCAAGATTCTTCAAAACCTCTGCCAGCGAACCGGTTGTTTCGCCAACTTCTATCATTTGCACAACCATTATTGGAAAAAGATTGCTGTGCCTTTTAAGTATATTGCTAAGAGTTTCTCCTTTCTGTATTTGCTGGGAAGTTTCCGCTAAACATTCTTTAAAAAAAGAATTTGACATGGTGTTTGACACGATTTGCAGCGCGTTATAAATAGGAACGCCTGCTTCAATGAGAGAACTAAAATTACGGGCAAAACGCGCGGAATTTATTTTCCGGCTGAACTGGGAAAAAGGCGGCATTCTTAAAACAACCGTATCCAGTGATTTTTTTCCAGCCGTAGTTTTTAACAGCAAACGGAACAGAAAAATAAAAATAAAAATCCCGAAAATGCCGATTATTGAATGAGTGGATAAAAATTGGCTGACTGAAATTACCGCTCTTGTCGTAACAGGAAGTTCTATTCCCATTTCCAGAAATACTGAAGACAGCTTCGGAACAACCATAATCATCATTAAAATACCGATTGCCACCATCACGGAAAGGATTACTCCGGGATAAACCATTGCCCCTCTGACTCTTGATCTGAGTTCGTGGTCTTTTTCCATTTGCAAAGAAAGATTTTTTAAAATTTCTTCCAGATTGCCCGCCGTTTCCCCAACTCTGACCATGCTGATAAAAACCACCGAAAAAACATTGGAGTAATTTTGCAAACTATCCGAAAAAGACTGGCCCTTTGTTATGCCTTCCTCAACATCAGTTAAAACTTTCTTAAAATACTGGTTTTTTGTTTGCTCCGATAAAATTCTTAAAGACTTATTCAAAGGCAAACCAGCCTTTACCATGGTTGATAAATGCTTGGCAAAAATCATCTTTTCAGCCAAAGAAACATGGTTAAAAATGTTTAAAATATTTTTCCAAAACTGCCCTTTATGCTCGGCCACGCCAGCTAAACGGGCTGAGGTTAAAAAAAAGCCTTCCTGCCTCAGCTGCATAGCAAGCTCGTGTTCGGAGACCGCTTCAATGGCTCCTGACTTTTCAGCGTTATCTTGGGATTTTGCCGTGTAAATAAATGTTGGCACGCGTGCGATTTCCTATTGTCAATTTTTAATTTCAATTAGAAATTAGAAATTAGAAATTAGAAATTTTTTGCTATTCCTTTGTTACCCTCAAAACTTCTTCTATTGAAGTCAAGCCTTTCGCGGCTTTAATAAACCCGTCTCCCAGCATTGTTACCATGCCTTCTTTCTTGGCAACTGCTTCCAGCTGGTCTGAAGTGGAATTTTTTACGATTAATTCTTTAATGGCAGGCGTTATTTCCATAATTTCATGAATACCAATCCTGCCTTTATAGCCATCCGGGCTTTCCGGCGTCCCTTTTGGCCTGTAAAACTCAATTGTTTTAAATGTTGCTTTTGAATCAATAATTTTTTCGCTCTTTAAAACGCTAATTACATATTCAAGGTCAAACTGTTCACTCAAACTTTTTATTTCATCGTCATTTAGCAGGTATTTCTCTTTGGTTTCCGGCAATAGAGTCCTGACCAAGCGCTGCGCGACAATACAGTTGGCGGTTGAAGCAATAAGAAATGGTTCAACCTTCATATCAACCAATCTTGGCAAAGCGCCAGCCGCGCTGTTAGTGTGCAAAGTTGAAAGAACCAGATGGCCGGTTAAAGCCGCGTTTATAGCCAGGCTAGCGGTTTCGTTATCCCGAATTTCCCCAACCATTATAATATCCGGATCCTGCCGGACTAAAGACCGCAAACCATTGGCAAAAGTCATGCCTATTTTTGAACTCACCTGCGTTTGGTTGATCCTTGGCATCTGATATTCAATAGGATCCTCAATCGTCGAAATGTTGACTTCCGGCTTATTCAGAATATCCATAACCGTATACAAAGTCGTGGTTTTGCCGGAACCAGTCGGGCCCGTAACCAAAATCATTCCATTTGGCTTTCTGATATTATTATGAAGAACCTCCAGCTGGCTTGTCCAAAACCCCAATCCTTCAAGCGTAAACCCTTTTGAATCCTCCGGCAAAAGCCTCATAACAATCTTTTCGCCGTCAAAAACAGGCAAAATTGAAACACGAAAAGAAATCTTATAGTCATCAGTTTCTATTTTAAATCTGCCATCTTGCGGAAGGCGGTGTTCGTCAAGCTTCAAATTGCTCAATATCTTAATCCTGGCGACAATTCCGGCGCTAATAGCCTTGGGCAGCGTCATCATATCATGCAAAATTCCATCCACGCGATAACGGACAACAACTTCTTTTTCAGCCGGCTCAATATGAATATCAGAAGCTTTTTGCAAAATCGCGTGTTTTAACAAAGTATCAACTATCCTGACTACGGGCAAATCCTTGGCGGCTTTTTCCAAATCTTCTTTTGAAATTTCTTCTTCCTCCGCTAAAAAAGCAACTGGTTCGCCATCTTTATCCATAATATCGCCAAATTCAGCCTGCAGAGTTTTCTGGTATTGCTTCAATACATTTTTAATGCTTGCTTCATTTGTCAGTCTGGGGAGAATCTTAAGATTTGATTTCTTTTTAATAAATTCCAAAGTTTGCAAGTCGTCTGGATCAAGCATCGCGACCTCAAGGTTGCCAGCGGTCTTTTTAAAAACAGCGATATTGTGCTTTCTGGCAATGGCTTCAGGTATTATGTCTAAAATTTCCTTTGGTATTATTTCTTTTTCTAAATTAACAAAGGGTATGCCTAAAATATAAGCCTGAAGCTTGGAAAGTTCTTCAGGCTTTACTGATTCTTGTTTCACCAAAACATCTCCGAGCTTCTGCTTGGTTTTCTCAGCCTCAATTTCGGCTTTTTTTATCCGTTCTTCGGAAACAAGCCCCGAGTCCAGCAAAAAAGCTTTAAGTTGTTGGGGTTCTACTCGCACCGCCTAAAAGCGCCAAAAAACAAACTCCAAATCACAAATAAACTTCAATTGCCAAAATCCAAACAAGATTCTTTTAGAATATTGAAACTTAGAATTTATTTGTTATTTGTTATTTGAAAATTGGAATTTAGAAAAATTACTTCTCCAGCGTCTGTTCAACCTTGGCGAGGATTTCAGACAAATCATAGTTAGCTTTAACCAAATAAGTGGTCGCGCCAAGCTGCAAAACTCTTTCCACATCTGCCATTCCTTCCAGATTGGTTAATACAATAACCGGAGTATCTTTTAACTCGTCATCTTTTTTAATGCTTTCCAAAACAGAAAACCCATCTTTTTTGGGCAAAATAAGATCCAACAGAATCAAATCTGGCTTGAAATCCTTCGCCAATTCAAACCCTGCTTGGCCATCAAAGGCGGTCTTTACGTCATAACCTCCTTTGGTTAAAGCCAAACCCAAAGTTTTCTGCAGGGCTGGCTCGTCTTCAATAAATAAAATTTTACTCATTGCGAATAACAACGAATAAACCGCCAATCATGCGAATAACATTCGCATAATTCGCAGAAACATTCGCAATATATTTGTTACTTAGCTATGGGGACGGTAAACCAAAAAATACTGCCTTTTTCCTCTTGTGATTCAAAGCCGATCTTGCCGCCGGCAGCCTCAACAAAAGCCTTGGCGATAAATAAGCCCAACCCCGTTCCTTCAGTCTGATATTTTTTCGCGTTTTCGCTGCGAAAAAACTTTTGGAATATCTGCGCCTGCTGGCTGGCCGGAATCCCGACTCCGCTGTCGCGAACCTCACATTTTAAAAACTTGCCCTTCTGGCTGATTTTAATATTTATTTTGCCATTTTCTTCGGAATATTTAATCGCGTTATCCAAAAGATTTTGCGCGACCATTCTCAGCTTATCCGGATCCGCGAACGCCTGGGAAATAACATTTTCTTTCTCGACATTTAATAATAATTTTTTAGACTGCGCTATAGGCGAAGTTTCCAAAACCAAGCTCTGGAGCATATCAACCAAAGAAAGCTTCTGTGGCTGCATTTCAAACCGGCCTTGTTCAATCCTTGAAACATCCAGCAGATCGTTTACCAGCTTGATCATTCTTTCGTTGCTGATTTGCATAATATCAAGATATTCTTTTTGCCTCTTATCAACTTCGCATAATTTGCCGTCCATCAAAAGATTTAAAGACCATTTCAGCGAAGAAAGAGGCGTCCGCAGCTGATGAGTTGTTATACTAATAAATTCCGCTTTCATCTGATTGGCTTCGGCAAGATAAGAGAAAGCCCTGACAATAAAATAGCCTATGACAAAAACAACCATTGTAGTAATTATAACTATCAACGCGGAAATTTCCGGCTGATCGGAATAATAATTAGCCACCACATAAGTTCCGAACATCGCGGCTATTGTAAGAAGACCCATGACAATAGTTAAAAAACTCGGGCATTCCCAGAGAGAAAGATTATAGCGGCGGCACTGGGCGATAAAATTAAGTTGTTTTAAAGAGTTTTGCAGGCCCATTGAAAAATGATTAATATGAATTCATTATATCACAAAATCCACCTAACAAGAGCCAACAGGTGTTGATAAATTCATAACCGCCTCTCAAGCCTTGTGTAACGCAGATGTTTTCTATTTCCCGTTCCCGTCTAATATCCAACATCTGAATCCGTTATCTCTTCTATTGCTGGCTAATCGCCCTCCGCCATCTGCCATTCGCTATTGGCTATTCGCTGTTTCCGCGGTATTATTTTAATATGCAAAAACAAAAAATCGTCTGGAACACAACCTGGCTAATCCTAAAACCGCTTTTGGCAATTTTTTGCCGCTTTAAAACAACGGGCCTGGAAAATATAAAAACCCTGCAAGGGCCGTGCATTCTGGCTATCGCGACACACTCTTACGGCTTTGATCCATATATCGTAGGCACAGCCATGCCGTTTAATTCAAATTTATTTCCCATTAGGTTCATGGCCAAGGAAAAATTTTTTAAAATGCCACTGGTAAAAAATATTATTGAAGCCTATGGCACATTCCCTGTCATCCAGGGAATCGGACTGGAAAACTCCCTTAAACCGGCGATTGAGCTGCTAAAAAATAATGTTGCCATCGGCATGTTTGTTGAAGGCAAAGTCGCGAAAGCCGGCGAATTGCGGGAATTTAAACCAGGCGCCGCGGCTCTTTCTATTATGACTGGCGTGCCGGTTATTCCGGTTGCCCTGAAAGGAACGCATCAAATCCGCAATCCTTTTAAGTTTTTATTTTTACAGAAAAAAATATCCGTTTCTTTCGGCCAGCCGATTCAACATAATTTCACCTGCCTGCCCGGCACCACGACCCAGGAGAACAGGGAGGCCATTGGAAAATTAACCCAAAAAATTTCAGATGAAATAAAAAAACTCTATTCTCATTGCTAGAATTCTAAACGAGCCATCGATCAACATAAACCATCAAAAATCAAAAATAAATTTGACAAAAATATAAAAAGCTGTATTTTTGAAACACAGTTTTTGTTCCTAAAATCAATAATATTTTGAGACCGCGGGAGATGATATAATGTTACCGTCAAGATTCGCTGCCTGGCTCACCCTGAATCGCGCCTGCAATTTACGTTGCGACTGGTGTTATGCAAAAATGCTTAATTTTTCCCCAAAAGAAAATATGAGTATGAACACCGTCAAAATGGCAATTAACCTTTTTAAGGGGCTACCCCTAAAAAACGTTATCTTAATTGGAGGAGAACCAACAATTCATCCAAATTTTCTCGAAATCATCGCTTTGGTAAAAGAAGCTGGCTTGCATCCTCTTCTTGTTACTAACAGTATCCGATTTACTGACAAGAAATTTCTCAAAGAAACTATCAAAGCTGGTATCACTGGCATCACCACATCTCTGAAAGCCGCGGACGATGAACAATACGAAAAATTTACTGGCAAACGGGTTTTTTCCGACGTCATGGAAGCAATCTCCAATATAAACGCCGAAAAAATCTACAATAAGATATCCGTCACCGTCTGCGACGGTTTATTTCATGATTTTGAGAGAATGCTCGACGCCATAACTAAAAGCGGCTGCCAAATGTTTTCTCTAGACATGGAACGGCCGATCATAATCAATGGCGAAACGAGTTCTCCGGGAAAAGCAAGTCCAAAAGAAATTGCTAAATTCTTTGTGGCTGCGCATCCTAAAATCGAAGCTTGTGGCATCCGCTTCACTGTTAAGATCTCAATTCCCTTTTGCCTCTTCCCGACTGATTTTATCGAAAAAATGGTGGCTAAAAACCAAATAATCTCTGGTTGCCAAATTTTTAACGGCAGCGGAATTATTATCGACCAAAAAGGAAGAATCCTTCCCTGTAACCATTTTTGCGACAATCCTCTCGGCAAAATAGGAACTGATTTTATTACAGCCGAAGAATATATCGCATTCAGGAATAAGCCCGATATTAAGGATTTCTATAATACAATAAAAAGCTGCCCACACCAAAATTGTGTTGACTGTTGCCAGTGGAAATTCTGTGGCGGAGGCTGTCGGATACATTGGCTACATAGAACAGCCGATGAACTGATCGGCAATCCTTAAAAGGAGGTGATAAGATGAAAGCGCAAGACCTGTTAAAAAAGTTTTACAAAGGCGACGAATTAAAGCCCCAAGAGCCGGTCGTCGGCCATAAGCCAGAACATGATCTGGACATGATCTGCGACTGCGGCGGGGATGGCGAATGCTGCGGATACTAACGAAGTCTTACCAGGGGGCGGCAATATGCCCCCTATTTTTATTAAAATGGTTACCTTTAAATATAACAAAAAAATAGACAATGAATGCTGGAACAGGATTATAAAAGCCCAAAGCATGTTTGGGCATGATTTCCCGACGGCTTTTTCTATTTCTGAAAAAGATATGACCGAAGCCAAAAATAAAACCAATAAATTTCAAAAAATTTGGGATATCTATGATAAAAAATATGACTTTGATGAAGGTATTAAAAAAATTTATCAACATCCTTTTCCAAAAAATATAATTTGTTTTATTAACACCAGCCCGTATTCAATGGACAATTTCGCAAAAAATTATATTTCAGTCTCAATGAAACGGGATACTCCGCAAAAAATTATAACTACAACCATCCACGAAGCGTCTCATTTTATTTTTAGAAAATATTACACAAATTTTTGCCACAGAATCGGCTGCAACAAGGAAGATGTGGAAAATATTAAAGAAATTATTACAGTTATAAACAATTTCGTGTTTCCCGGCATCAGCGATTTTGGATGGAAAACACACTCTGATTTTAGAGAAAAAATTATTAAAATCTGGCAAAAAACCAAAAATATAGAAAAATCTATCGTACAGGCAAAAAAACTACTGGATGAAAACCCCATCAGCTAAAAGCTCCTTGCTAACTTAATGAATTCGCGGTATATTTGAGACATATGAACTTCGTCTGGCACAATTTCAGCGAGCTCAGCCAAAAAGTCGGATTCTACAACGACCATTAATTTATATTTCAGCGCCTTTTTAAGGCGCTTTTTTGTTTATAAACCACCAAAAACACATGAAATTAACAACAAAAATTAAACGGCTTTTCAAAAAAACAGAAAAAGAGATTGAAAAAGATGCCTCTAAAATTGGCGAAGAGATAAAAGACATAGCCAAAGCGGATATTGAATTTTTTGAGTATGAAGAAAAGCTTTTTGCCAAATGGGGATATTCTATAATCAGAAAAATGCTGGGACCGATTATCCGCTGGCTTTGGGTTTCAGAAATTGAAGGCTTGGAAAACATTCCAAAAAATGGCCCAGTCATCATCGCCTCAAACCACGAAAGTTATTTTGACTTTCTTTGCTTCACCGCCTCCTCGCCAAGAAAAATCCATTATATGGCTGCTGAAAAATTTTTCAATAAAGCAGTCTGGAAGCAACTAATGCAATTAACCGGACAGATCAGGGTTGATAGAAAACATCCGGATAAATCAAAGGTTTTCCAGCAAGTTTTTTCCGCTTTAAAACAAGGGCGGATGATGGGCATTTTCCCAGAAGGCACCAGGTCGCCGGACGGGAAACTTTTGAAAGCCTTCACCGGCGTTGCCAAAATCGCTTTGCAAGCGAAGGCTCCAGTTGTCCCGGTAGGCATGATAGGGACTTACGAAATAATGTCACGGCACGACAAAAGGCCAAAACTTAAAAAAGCAAAAATCAAAATCGGCAAGCCAATCTATTTTGATGAATACCACAACATTGAGCGTCAAGACCACCACTTCCGCGAAGTCACCGACAAAATTATGCTTGAAATTGCAGAATTAACCGGTGAAAAATATCTGCACGCTGAGTTAGGAGAAGAACATATTAAAAGAGAAATAGAATAAAAAAATATGGCCGTTATAGCGCTAAAAAGTGGCAATAGCAATTTAAAAGAAAACCTTCTTGCGATTTTCAAAGAATTAAACTACTCGCCCAAAGGAAGGATATTTATTAAACCGAATTTTTCCGGCAGGCCTCCTTTAATTCCTGGTGAAAATAGCGATCCAGAATTTATAAAAATACTTGCCGAAACACTATTGGAGAACGGCGCGCAAGAAATTATTATCGGCCACGGAGGACTATTGGGAACAGCGGACAGAAAATATCCGTTTGAACAAATTATAGAGGGCGGCGGTTTTGAATTTTTAAAAAAATTGGCCGGCGTCCGGCTTTTGAACTTAGACGAAGATCCCAAAGAAGAAATAAAATCCGACTTGCTCACTTTTCACATTCCACAGATATTGAAAAAAGTTGATAGCTATATAAACCTGGCAAAAGTGAAAGCCCATATGGAAGCGACCGTCAGCTTTGCGCTCAAAAACCAAATGGGGCTAATAGCGATGGAGGACAGGATCAACATGCACAGAACCAACCTGGAAAGCACTATCTCTCAACTTGGCAAGATCACAAAACCAGACTTAAATATCATTGACGGAATTATTGCTATGGAAGGCAACGGCCCCCACCACGGACAACCAAAGGAACTAAACCTTCTTGTTGCCGGCACAGATATGGTCGAAACAGATTCTCTATTATGCGAATTACTAAGCATAGACGCGCAATCCGTGGCGCACATAACTGAAGCCGAAAAAATAGGGGCAGGGCAAATGGCAACAAATGAAATAAAGCAAAAATTCGCCCAATTGAAAGTTTCTGATTTTAAACCAGCTCTCAGATATGAAAAATTCGGGAAAAACATTTATGTCTGGCCAACTACCAGCTGTTCACGTTGCATTACTGCCCTCAACGAGTCAGGGAAACTAATCAAAAAAAATCCGTTGAAACATTTAAATTTAGTCAGAAAAATATTTTTTGGCAATAAAAAGATAAACCTTGTTATCGGCAAGGCACATAACCTCAATCTCCCAAAAGAAGAAAAAATAATTTGCTTCGGCCATTGTAGCAAAGAATTCGCCGACAAAAGCCAATTAGGCTGCCTTGATAAATGCCCGCCAGCAGTCGGAGAAGCTATGCAGTATTTAATTAAAAAAACAAGATAGTGATATAATCAATTTCTTTGTCAAAAATCCCGCCCAGTTCACCTATTGAACCAGGCGGGATTTTATTATCTTAGCTTTGACATTCTACTTACCGCATCCATAAAAATTTGATATTGCAAAAAACTGGAAAGATTTATCTCAAAAATAATATAAAATGGAGTGAAGCGAAAAATATCATCTCAAAATCTATTTTTTATTCTCAACTACAAAAAAAGAAGAAAATTTGTCTTACACAAAAACAGTCCATTTGAAAGAAAAGCGATAAAAAATACTCTGCGCTCCCTTCGCACAGTGATGGCTGACTTGATAAATTAAAAAAACTCTATTTCACAATCCTTTTATCAAAACCGATAATATCTTTTTCCATAAATTCTTTTAATGCATCAGGAACAATAATTGTTCCATCTTTTTGTTGATAATTTTCCAGTATGGCAATTAACGTACGCGATATGGCAATTGCTGTGCCATTCAACATGTGAAGATATTCAATCTTTCCATTTTTTCTGCGTACTCTAATTTTAAGATTTCTAGCTTGATAATCAGTGCAATTCGACGTTGATGTTACCTCGCCATAATCATTTCGGCCGGGCATCCAAGCTTCAATATCATATTTTTTCGCAGCTATAGCACCAAGGTCACCCGCGCACATTTCCAATACGCGATATGCAATGCCCAGTCCTTGATAAATCCTTTCTTCGAGTTCTAAAAGATAGTCATGCATCGCTTCGGACTCCTCGGGAAGACAATAAACAAACATTTCCGCCTTCGTAAATTGATGGACGCGATAAAGGCCGTGTGAATACTTGCCATAGGCTCCTGCCTCCTGTCTGAATGCATGAGAATATCCTATATATTTAATTGGCAATCTTTCCTCAGGTATGACTTCGTCGGCATAAAGTCCAGCAATAGTAACTTCAGCGGTGGCAATCAAACCCAGGTCGTGACCTTCAATGGTATAAATTTGAGCTTCACTTCCTTTAGGCATATACCCCGTGCCTAAATAATACCGCGACTTTGCTAAATCCGGTGTTATAATCGGCACGAATCCTTCTTTGACAAGTAACTTAAACGCATATTCCATTAAAGCAAATTCAAGAAGTGCAAAGTCTCCCAGAAGAAAATAAAATTGAGATCCTGTAACTTTCGCTCCTGCTTCAAAATTTAAAAAGCCAAGTTCTTTTCCCAATTCAAGGTGTGTTTTTGGCTCAAAAGAAAAGTCTGGTTTATCACCCCATACACTAATCACTTTGTTATTAGCTTCAGTTTTCCCTGTTGGAACATTATCAAGCGGTAAATTAGGAATGCCATTAAGTAATTGGAAAACTTTCTCTTCTTTTTTTTTCAAATCGTCTTCGATTTTTTGCAAAGCAACTTTAATCTGTTTTGCTTCTTCACGAGCGGAATCATTTTTTGATATTTGATTCCTACGCCTCCGCAAATCTTCGGATTCAGCAAGCAGCTTCCTATACTCCGTATCAACTAATATAAAATTATCGACAATCGCCGGGTCATATCCTTTTTTTGTTATTTTATCTTTTATTAACATTGGATTATCACGCACAAGTTTGATGTCTATCATATAAATTTCATTAGCTCTAAACAAGCAAATCCTATGATATCATAAGATGATGCACGATAGAACCAAATTATCTTTAGGCAAGTAATTTCGCCAAATTAATATTAAACTGATCCGTGGAATTTTCCAAAATATTCTGAAGACTAATTTCTGAATTTATTGGATTACCTATTAAGTTTATTTTTTCGATCAGGGCATCGAGGTAAAAATGAATTTCTTTGGGATGAGAAACTTTTAAATCATCTATCACCGCAACCAATATTGGCTTTATTCTTTTACTCCACAAGTCGAATGATTCCACATTAATTATATTAAGTTTTCGGGTTACAGTTGGCACATTCTCAAATTCATATGGTAAACTGTTAAGCAAATTCCATATCTTGTCATTATTCAAAGCGTTTTCTACTAGCAGGATTATGCCTGGCACTAGGCGAATTGTAGGATTATCCAAGTATCTCATTTCAATATAATCTTTAATGCGAATGTCAGTGAATATAGTTGAATTATGAAAAATATATGACGCAAGGTCGAGATTGTTCATCAAACTGCGAAAAGATTGAGCAGGTACTGCTTGATATTGTTTATTTGCTACATCAAAAATAACTGGAGCATTTAAAACCTTCTCAATATAATCTTTCATTGTCCACCGTCCATTTACCCAAAAATTTTTTCCAGGATCACCACAACGTTTTGGATCGGTATCTTTCCATACCATTTCTCGGAAAGAGCGATATCCAGAGTCTTTGCCCTCATAAATACGCGAATTTGACGAAAGAGTAAGTAAAACAGGTTTCAGAAAAAGCAATCGATTTACTTTTTCTTCCAAATCCTGTTGAGACTTATAGCTAAAAGTAAGTTGTAGCGAAGTTGTATCTCGCATCATTTTTCCGCCAAGAGCGCCTGTGCTTTGAAAGTATTTATCCATAATTTTATAGCGCGCGACAGGGAGGAGGGACGTATAGCCAACATTGTCGGCAGGAAATAAAGAAAAATCGCTTAATCTTAAATCAAATTTTTCGCAAATAATTTTGCATATTTCAAGAAAATCTAAAAATTCTTTAATTAAAACTTTAATATTTGAACTTTTTCGCGTACTATACTCTAACTGAAAGCCGGGTTCAAGAGTAAATTTCGCTCCATCTTTTTCAACACCAATTGTTTTTGCAAAATTCAATTCCTTAAAACTATTTTCTTTTATCAAATAATCAAAAATTTTCTGCAATTCAATGACTTTGTTATTTTTGTTTTTATTGAAAAACAATCTTTGACACTGCCTATCCAAGCAAAAAAATTCAAACTCAAGTCCACGGACATCATTTCCTGTTGTGGTTAAATGGTAATTTAAAATCTCTTGCTGAACAAGCATAATTATCGGTACCTGATCTTATTGATCTCTGAAATGACTAACTTATAAAATTCCCCGGCTGAGTCGCGACCAACCTGTGTAAAAATATCTTCGTAGTATCCGGGGAAAGTATTTTCGTCAATGATTATTGGCTTACCTGCATTAAAAATCATATCAAATCCCATAACTTCAGCACCAATAGCATAATAAGCTTTTAACGCCTCTTCTCTGTATAATTGAGGAACTTCGCAACCATCTACTTCGCCGCCTATCTCATCTGTATCATAAACCTTGGTAATTCCATTTCTCATTTCAACTAACTTGGTTTTTCTTTTCCTATAACCATACATGATTTCTCCATTTATTACAGTTACGCTCACCCAATCATTAATATCGTTATCATAAAATTTTTCAAGCAAATATGCTTTGTCTGGCGTTGTTCCCGTGGTGCTGTAAATATAATCAACTAAATCTCGCAGGGTGGCAAAGCTATCTATCAAAGTCACTCCCTTTCCAAAACCACCTCGCCTTGGTTTTAATACTGCAACACCCCATGTCTTCATTACTTTTTCCAAATGATGAAGATTTTTATAGTCAAACAAAATTGCTTCGGCAGCAGACCCACCTGCCCTTTTGATGGCCAAATGAGATGTATACTTGTCAAGACCCATCTCAAAACCATGCGGATTTATTACCACTTTCACGTCATAGGCAAGCGTTTTTAATACATCTATATCGTAACTGCCAACATTTCTGTCAACCTCGCAATACCAAAAGAAAATATCAAGATCGTTCAAGCAGAAATCATTTATATAAACCTTCCCGTCTTGAATAAAAGAATTTCTAAAATTTAGGTCTAAATACACATCTGCACCATCAGTATTCTTTATCATCTCGATGAGCCGTTGATGTGTAATTTTAGGAAGACGTCCAATTCCGCCAAAATTGATCGAAGCACTTTGTCCTTTAGAAACCGGTGGCGGCACATAAATTCCGACTTTAATTTTTTTCATATTTTTCTTTAACTTCATTTAGAACAGAAAGGATTACATTCGCGATATAATTGAGATGAGGTTTTTGAAAAAAAACTGGCAACCTCATATCGCATGTAAATTCTAAAATATTCTTTGTTTTTTCAAGTGAAGCGACATTCTTTAAATATTTCCAGTTCCAAAAAACCCTTGCATTATCTTCATGTACTCCAAAAACATACAACGAAACACCCCATTTCCTGATCATTTCCATAAATTTTACTGCTTGCTCGCGAGTCAATCCGTCAAGATTGAACTGGATCGAATCCGGCGCCATTCTTTCTCTTGAATCCGCTTCCGGAATGAGAATATTTTCTGAAACCGAAAGCATATCAGCCAAATATCTATAGTTTTTATTATATATAGCCACTTTTCTTTCAATTTCTTTAATTTGAGGCCTAATTATCGCTGAAGAGACATTATTCATTCGCAAATTAAAAGCTGGAAAAAGATTTTTATATTGATTAAAAAACTTGCTTTTTATAAAATGTTTTTCGTACATTTTTTCATACGCACCAGACAAATAAATAGCTTTCACAATAAGGGCTTCATCATTTGTTACAAGTAATCCGCCTTCGCCCGCGTTAATAATTTTATAAGACTGAAAGCTATAGCAACCAATTTTACCAAAAGTTCCGACTGGTTTTCTATTCCACAAAACTCCTAAACTATGAGCAGCATCTTCAATAAGAATAATATTTTTTTCTTCGCATAGTTTAACAATGCGATCCATATCCGAAGTATGGCCCCGCATATGTGATAAAAGCAGCACTCTTGTTTCTATCGAAATTTTTTTCTTCAAATCCTCTATGTCTATACAATATCTTTTATCACACTCAACTAAAACAGGAACAGCGCCAGCATGTATGATAGCACTTGGGACAGCCGTAAATGTAAAAGCAGGAACTAAAACTTTGTCTCCTGGCTTAACGCCGCAACAAATAAGAGAAAGAAAAATTGCGCTACTGCATGAATTGAGCGCAAGCGCATATTTAACACCGAGATATTTTGTAAAGTCTCTCTCTAATAAAGCCGTTTCCGAATCTCCTGGTTTGTTACCGATATAGCGAAACAAATTTGCATTTTTTAAAATCTGGTTTACTTTCACAAAAACCGCTCTTGGTATCGGATCAGCTTGATGAAAATCACTAATTTTTAGTTTTTTAACCGTTTTCATATTTTTATTTTTCAAAACCATCAAGCGAAGCGCTGAACGAAACAATAATCCATCTTACTGCTTCAATAGCAGAATTGAAGTATCACCCCTACTTCTATTTTAAAAATTACATAAAAAAAACAAGTAAAAACCGACGCCGCATAAGATTGCATATTTTTTATCAACCGAAACATCCAAACTTTTCGACTTGATATATTATGAGAATTTAAACATAAAAATATCATAGCCTTAGCTATTATCTTGCTATTAAAATATCCTTTTTATATGTTTTAGTCAAATATTTTCCTTGCCAGCATAATCAAAGTAAGATATTCTTAAGATGACATTAGATAATATTAAAAAAATTTGATCAAATGAAAATTTTTATTACCGGTGGAACAGGTTTCATAGGCAGGCGCTTAATAGACCGCCTTGCAAGAGATAAGAATAATCAACTTATTTGCCTGACCCGAAACCTTTCAAAAGCGGTTATTCCCGCCGCCGAAAATGTGCAATTTATTGAAGGAGAAATTTCAAACCCGGAAACATACAAGGACTACCTTCAAAATTCAGATATTCTCTACCACTTGGCAGCGCATGTAAAATATGGCTTGTCGCCAAATGAAAAAAAAGAGAATTTTCAAACCAATGTAATCGGGACCAAGAAAATATTCCAAACCGCGCTGGAATTTAAAATTCCAAGAGTTATTTATTTGAGCAGCGCCGTAATCTACCATCCCTGCGGAAATGGGATACCAGATGAATCGGATAATCCTCCCGATAAACACATAACAGAGTATTCCAAAACAAAGTATCTAGGTTTTCTTGAAGCACAAAAATTTATTAGTAAGGGTTTAGCTATTATTACACTCCTTCCAACCTCCGTCTATGGCTGCGGAAGCCCGCTATTCACCGATTTTATAAAATTTCTTTTCAAACATAAAATTTTTTTCAAACCTCTTTTAGATAAAAAGTTATCGACGGTTTACGTTGCAGATGTCGTAAACGCAATTCTTTTGGCATCCACTAGTGAGAAGACTGTCGGATCTTATATAATTTCTGACAAGATAATCACTGTTCGTGATCTGATAAAGATGACAGAAAAGCATTTCCATATCAAAATTAGAATATTCAATGTACCTTTAATATTATTAAAATCTTCAATAATCACAGCTGATTTCCTTTGCCAATATATAGGAATAAATAAATACATCAACAAAGAAATATTCGCCTTGATTAGTAACAACTTCGTTGCCTGCGGCGATAAAGTAAAAAGAGAATTAAAATGGCATCCTTCCCCGTTTAAAGAAACATTTTATGAAACTTTTAAACAGCTTTATTTTTGATAATATATGATCAGCACAATAACCTTTTTTGTATTTTCAAATATTTTTGTGACAATAACCTCATTTTTTCTGGGGATTGTCGTTTTTTTGAAAAACAGGAAATCAAGAATAAACGCTCTTTGGGCGCTGGCTGCTTTAAGTATAGGCACATGGAGCTATGGTATTTCAAAAATTGTCGTTGCTTCTACTGAAAAAGAAGCTTGGTTTTGGAACTACTTTCTGTACGTAGGGGCTATTTTTATTCCCATTTTTTTCTATCATTTCGTTGTAGTTCTTTTAGAGCTGGAAAAAGAGAAAAGAATATCTTTGAAAATCGGTTATGCTTTAGCGGTATTTTTTCAAATAGCCAATTATTCTAAATATTTTGTAAAGGGAGTTCCCCCAAAATTAATTTTTCAACATTGGGTTGACCCAGGAATCCTATATTACCCATTCTTTCTATTTTTTGCCGGGTACTTTGCTTTATCCGCAATTTTATTATTTAAGCATTTTTCTGATTATTCAAGAAAAAACAAAGATCAGATAAAATACGTTCTTCTGGCTATTCTAATAGGAGCCGGTGGAGGTATAACTAACTTTTTTCCTCAACTTTTCGGCGTATATCCCTTCGGCACATATTTAGTGATTTTTTACGTTGTTTTCATCAGCTATGCCATTTTAAGACACCATCTCTTTAATGTAAAAGTAATCGCAACTGAAACTTTAACCTTTACAATCTGGCTATTTTTATTAATCAAAGTATTTTTGGCGGCAAATGCAAAAGATCAAATAATTGACGGCAGCCTACTCGCATTAGTAACGGTATTCGGGATTCTTTTAATTAGAAGCGTCACTAAAGAGGTTGAGCAGCGGGAAAAAATGGAAAAGCTGGCAGTTGAGCTTGAGGCGGCTAATGAAAGGCTCAGGCAACTGGATGAAGCCAAATCGGAGTTTCTGTCCATTGCCTCGCATCAATTGCGAACCCCTCTTACATCAATAAAAGGATTACTATCCATGCTTCAGGAAGAATTCTGGGGGCCGCTCAATGAAGAGCAAAAAAAATATGTTGGCCAGATTTCGCAAAGCAGCGAACGTCTTCTTTCTCTCATTGAAGATTTGCTGAACATCTCCCGCATTGAAGCTGGCCGGATGCAGTTTGATTTCCAGCCGATTTCCCTGGAAGACCTGGTTGAAGACGCGGTTAAAGAACTGGAAACCCAGGCAACCCATAAAAATTTATCCATGAAATTCAGCAAGCCGGCTCAGCCTCTTCCTAAAGTTAATGCGGATTCTTTAAAGCTGCGCCAAGTCATACAAAACCTGATTGATAATGCCATTAAATACACGGAAAAAGGAGGCCTGGAAATCAATGTCCGCCAGGAAGGAAAAGATATTATTTTTTCCAGCAAAGACACCGGCATGGGGCTACCGCCCGGTCAGCATCTTTTTGAAAAATTTGAAAGAGGGCAAAAGGCCACTAACCAGCATACTGAAGGCCTTGGCCTGGGTTTATATCTTGGAGATAAAATAATCAAGGCGCACAGCGGAAAAATCTGGGCTGAATCAGAAGGGGAAGATAAAGGAAGCACGTTCTTCTTCAGCTTGCCAATAGCTTGAAACAATTTTCAATTCTCAATTTACAATTTTTAATCAATTAACCAATGAATCAATCCGCAAATAAATATGATTTAGAAGAAGGAACTGCAAAATTTGGCGAAGACGTAATAGATTTATGCCGAAGTATAAAACAAGATACCATAACAAAACCTATTCTTTCACAAATTGTACGTTCCGCAACAAGCGTGGGAGCCAATTATTGTGAAGCAAATAACGCTTGCTCTAGAAAAGATTTTAAAAACAAAATCTTCATCTGTAAAAAAGAAATACAGGAATCAAAGCATTGGTTAAGGATGATGGCAAAAAGTACGCCAGAGAAAAAAGAAAATCTTAGAAACTTATGGCAAGAAGCACAAGAGCTAACACTAATTTTCCAAAAAATAGTTAATTCCCTCACTAAAAATAATTGCTAATTGAAAAATTTGAAATTCAATGAAAATTGAGAACTGATAATTGAAAATTGCATGAAAAACATTGATTTTTCCTAAAAAATACCGTAGAATGAAGGTAATTGCGGCGTTCGCATATTAAACGCTAAAAGGGAGGAATTCCCATGTCGCAGGATAAGAAAAAAATAATCATAGCTGAAGACGAACCCACTTTAATGGGAATGTATAAGCTCTACTTTGAACGGGCTGGCTTTGAAGTTATAAGCGTGGAAAACGGAAGCGAATGTATTAACTCCGCGAGAAAAGACAGCCCTGACCTGATTTTATTGGATATTATGATGCCCAAAGTAGACGGCTGGGAAGTCCTGAAAAATCTCAAAAATGATCCTGAGACCAAAAAAATGCCCATTCTTGTTTTTAGCAATTTCGGCCAGCCGCAAGAGATTCAAAAAGGCCTTGAAATGGGAGCGGACGACTACGTCGTCAAAAGCGACTTGACTCCGAAGGAAGTTTTGGATAAAGTAAACCAGATGATATTAAAACAATGAAAAAAATCCTGCTTGTTGAAGACGATCAATTTATTTATGAAATGTATACCAATAAGCTGCAAAGCGAAGGTTTTGAGGTTATTCTGGCAAAAGACGGACAAGAAGCAATAGTCAAAGCGACGGAAACCAAACCTGATTTAGTGCTGTTGGATATTGTTCTGCCGAAAAAAGACGGTTATGAGGTTTTAAATGAAATCAAAAACAATCCTGACTTAGCAGAAGTAAAGGTGGTTATGCTGACTAATCTGGGCCAGCCCGATGAAATTGAGAAAGGCGAACAGTCGCAAGCTGATGCCTATCTTATTAAAGCTCATTTAACCCCGAGCCAAATCATTGAGAAAGTGAAGGAAATTTTATCAGTATAATTTCTAACTTCCAACTTCTAATCAACCGCCGGGGCGTAGTGTAATGGCAGCACGCTTGCTTTGGGAGCATGTATTCCGAGTTCGAATCTCGGCGCCCCGACCAATTGACAATAAATCCCAAACTTCAAAACACAAATAACAAATAAATTACAAATCACTGCCTTTAAACCATTTTAAATTTTGATTATTTAGAATTCAAAAATTAAGATTTGATTGAAAATTTAAAATTAAAAATTTAGAATTTATATGCGCGGGTATCGTATACCGGTATTACCTCAGGTTTCCAACCTGATGAAAGGGGTTCGACTCCCCTTACCCGCTCACTTCTTCGCCCCGCAAAATATTGCGGGGCTTCAAAGCGCAAGCACTTCTTTGATAATAAATTGAATCTATCTGAAAAATTTGAAAAATATCTTAAAATTGTTTCCTGCATCGCTTTCAAAAGAAAAAAATTAAGCCCAAACAAAAAACTCCGAAAATATCGGAGTTTTTTGTTAAAGTGTAAATATATACGCTTAGCGGACGGCTTCTTTCAAGGCTTTGCCAGCTTTGAATTTTGGAACTTTCATAGCCGGAATCTGAATCTTCGCGCCAGTCTTCGGGTTAACGCCTGAGCGGGCGGCTCTCTTTGAAACAGAGAAAACGCCAAATCCCGCGATAGCAACTTTGTCATTTTTCTTCAGAGCTCCGGTAACAGCCGCGACCATCGCATCCAAGGCATCAGCACCTTCTTTTTTGGAAGAGCCGCTCTTGGCAATGATTGCTTCAATTAATTGATCTTTATTCATGATATTAAAAATTTTATATCCTTTTTAAATTGATCGACCTTTTTCAGCCTTCGGATTATTTTGTGCCTCACATAAGGGGGACTAAGGAGGACTTCGACGTCGCGAATAAATCCACCCTAACCCTCCTTTGGTAAAGGAGGGAAAAATACCCGAATGCCTTCATATATATAATAATAACAATATTTCTAATCAATGACAACCAATTCCTGCAGTCTTTCTATTTTTTTACCTAATTTTGTTTTATTGTCAACTTCAACTAAAACAGCGCAAACTTCAATCGGCCCCTCTTTGGCCAATTCCCATTTCATCGTGACTTGCGTAAGCCATCCTTCAACAGAACCATTTTTTTCAAAACCAATTACTGAATCGGCCACGCCAACCATGCCCACGTCTGAAATAAAAGCAGTTCCTTCCGGCAAGATTTTTTCATCGGCAGTCTGGACATGAGTATGCGTTCCCAGAACCGCCGCAACTTTGCCATCAAGGTGATAACCCATGGCCTTTTTTTCAGAAGTAGCTTCCGCGTGAAAATCCACAACTACCGCGTCAAAATTTTCATCAAGCTGTTCCAAAATCTCACTGGCTTTCCTAAAAGGGCAATCTAGGCATTCCCGGAAAAACAAACGCCCATTAAGGCTGATTACAAGAACTTTCCAGATGCCGGCTTCAGCTATCCAATAGCCCGTGCCATAGGGAATAGGCGGCCAATTTGCCGGCCTTATCAGCGGCACTTTTTTATCATCAAGCAGATTTATTGCCTCTTTTTTGTTAAAGATATGATTGCCCGATGTGACAACATCAATTCCCGCGTCAAGAATTTCTTTAAGGCTCTTTTCCGTTACTCCCGCCCCGTGCGCCAAATTCTCCCCATTGGCAATAACCAAATCCGGTGCGTATTTTTCACGCCATTCGGGCAGGATCTTTGCAATCGCCTTTCGCCCTGGTTCTCCAATAATATCGCCAAAAAACAATATCTTCAATTATAAATACCAAAACACAAGCACCAAAGAACAAATAAATTCCAATGTTCAAAATATCAAATTCCAAACGTTCTTATTTTTGGAAATTGTAATTTGAGATTTATTTGTTATTTGGGATTTGTTATTTGGGATTTTTATCTTGCATACTCTATTACTCTCGTTTCCCTGATAGTTGTTACTTTAATTTCTCCCGGATAATTCATGTCTTCCTGGATTCTATCAGCAATATTTTTGGATAATTTTCTCATATCAAGATCGCCTATTTCTTCCGGCCGGACAAAAACCCTTATTTCACGCCCTGCCTGAATAGCATACGCTTTTTCAACTCCCTGAAAAGACAAAGCCAGTTCCTCAAGCTCTTTCAACCTTTTTAAATAAGCTTCAAGAGTATCTTTCCGGGCTCCCGGCCTGGCGCTTGATATAGCGTCAGCTGCCTGGACAATCATGGATTCAAGATTTTCATGAGGATACTCGCCGTGATGAGATTGCAAGGTGGTAATTATTTCAGGCGAGATATTAAATTTACCCAAAATCATCTTTCCGATATCAACGTGCGAACCTTCAATCTGATGATCAACTGCTTTTCCAATGTCATGGAAAAATCCAGCTTTTTTAGCCAGCTCAACATTAGCCCCAACCTCAGAGGCCATGGCCGCTGACAAATGCGCTACCTCAAGAGAATGAAGCAAGACATTCTGCCCATAGCTGGTCCTAAAACACAACCGGCCGAAAATTTTGACCAGCTTTGGATCAAGCCCGACAATGCCCGCGTCATAGCAGGCCGCTTCGCCGGCTTCCTGTATTTTTTTGCCAATTTCTTCTTTGGCTTTTTCAACAGCATCCTCAATTTTTGCCGGCTGGATTCTTCCGTCAGCAATTAATTTTTCCAAAGCAATTTTGGCAATCTGTCTTCTAACTGGATCAAATCCAGAGATTATAATAGTCTCCGGAGTTTCATCAACGATAACTTCAACCCCGGTTAATTTCTCAAGAGTCTTGATATTCCTTCCCTCTTTGCCGATTATCCTTCCTTTGAGTTCATCGGACGGCAAAGGAACTGACGTAGAGCTTGTTTCAGCTGACTGTGAAGCGGCATATCGCTGCATCGCCAAAACCATTATTTCCCGGGCCCTTTTTTCCAATTCTTCAGTGCCGGCTTTTTCCATCTTCCTGATTCTTTCTCCAACAACTTCCTGGGAGTCTTTTTCAACTATCGCGATAATTTCTTTTTGGGCTTGTTCTCTGGTAAGCTGGCTGATCGCTTCCAGCTTGCTGATTTCTTCCTGTTTAATTTTTATAATTTCATCTTCAATTCCTTTGATTTTCTGAGCCTTATTTTGAATTTCCTTAACGCGCCTTTCTGCTTCAAAATCTTTCTGCTCCAGCTGGCGCTCTTTCCTTTCCAGCCTTTGCTCGGACGTCCTTAACTGAAGATGGCGCTCTTTATCTTCTTTTTTGATATCCTCTAAAATTTGCGCTGCCTTGTCTTTGGCCTCCAGAATTATTTCTTTGGCCTCCTGCCTGGCTTGGTTGGACATGCGCTCCAACTTCGCCTCAATTGATCCTGCTTGCTGCTTGGCAATGGTTTGCCGCGCGAGGTAGCCCAAAACTGAGCCAGCCATCAGCGCTAAAACAGCCACTGCCAGCGCTAGTATGCTTAACATAATTTGTCTTTGATTTTTCTAAGCAAAACAACATATTTAATTGTTCAATGTTAATCGGTTACGAAACCCGCAATAACTGGCTGCGAACGTTTCGCGGCGCGGGCATCATCACAATAACCACTCAAACGCTTAAATTATTTTCTGACTTTGATAATCTGGTCAATGATACCATAGCTCTTTGCTTCTTCGGCTGACAGATAAAAATCCCTGTCAGTGTCTTTTTCAACTTTCTTGATATCCTGGCCAGTATGCTTAGCTAAAATCTGGTTTAATTTATCTTTCATTTTAATTATATGACGCGCTGATATATCAATGTCAACAGCTTGGCCTTCTGCTCCGCCCATAACCTGATGCAAAAGCATCTCGGAATTAGGCAAGGCGAATCTTTTGCCTTTAGCGCCTGACACAAGCAAAGTCGCGGCCATTGAAGCCGCGAGGCCGACGCAAATAGTTGAGACGTCCGGCTTAACAAATTGCATGGTATCATAAATTGCCAAACCGGCAGTAACCATTCCGCCAGGCGAATTGATATAAAGTTTGATATCTTTTTTAGTGTCCTGGCTTTCCAGAAACAAAAGCTGGGCAATAATTGAATTAGCAAGCGGGTCTGTCACGGGTCCGCTTAAAAAGACAATCCTATCCTTTAAAAGCCTGGAATAAATATCATAGGCTCTTTCTCCATCATAACTTTTCTCAATAACTGTTGGTATTATACTCATAAAACATAGAACATGAAACATGTAACATAATAACAAGTTGCGCTTATTCTTGACTCAAAAACCCGTATTGTTATGTGCTACGCGTTATATGTCGCGTGATGCAAAGGCTTCTAACTTTTGAAACACTTTGTCATTCTTTATCACCTCATTAGTATATTCTCTCAACCCCTGGGTGTCAACGAATTTTTTCGCTTCCTCGGTATTCTTATAACGCTGAAGCAGCCTGCTAATATGCTCTTCAATCTCTTTCTCTTCCGCCTCAATTTTTTCTTTTTCCGCGATTGCGCGCAAAACTAAAGATTCCCTGACTCTCTTCTCGGATTGGGGCATAACTTTAGCGCGCAGCTCCAATTCAATTTCTTCCTGCTTTTTCCCTTCCATCTCAGAAGCTGATAATTCTCCGAGATATTTTTCCCAAGGCAGGCCAAAACTCTCAACATTGGCTTTGATTTCAGACATCATTCTATCCGCTTCATTTTCAATTAAAATTTGGGGAATTTCCATTTTTGATTCCTCGGCGATCTTGGCCAAAACATTCTGCCGCCAATCTTTTCTTTCCTTGTCCAATTTTTCATGCTTGATTCCGTGCTCCACGCTTTCTTTCAGACCTGCCAAATTCTCAAACCCGCCCAAAGATTTAGCGAATTCATCATTTAACTCGGGCATTTCGGTTTCCTGCACCGAATTAATCTTAACAATAAAATCAGCCGGCTTGCCAGCCAAATTTTTCTCATGGTAATCATCGGGAAAAACCAGGCTGAATTTCTTTTCTTCCCCTTCTTTCATGCCAGCCAGCTGGTCGTCAAATCCTTTTATAAATTTACTCTGCCCCAAAACCATGGGGTAATTTTTACTTTCCCCGTTCTTTATTTTTTCTCCGCCCATGCTGACTGAAAAATCTATTTCCAGCCTGTCTCCTTCTTTGGCTCCCCGCAAAACAGTAATATATTTGGCGCGCGACTTCAAAAGCCAATCAAGAGACTCTTTCAATTCTTTTTCTTCAACTTTAATATCCTCTTCTTTTTTCGGTTCTTTCTCCTTGGCAATTTTAACATAATCCGCCAGTTCAACCTCCGGCAAAATATCAACTTCAACCTTAAAAACCAGGGGATTGCCAGGAGCCGCCTTTGAAACTGTTATCTTTGGAGACCCGATGGCCTCAATCTTTTCATCTGTTACAGCTTCAAGATAAGATTTCCTGACTGCCAATTCAATTCCTCGCTCCATAACCTTGTTCGCTCCCAATTCCCGTTCCACAATATTGCGCGGAACATTGCCGGGCCGGAAGCCCTGCACGCGCAAGCTATTAGACAGCTCTTTTGCCGCCTCATTCAAAAAATCATCCAGCTCCTCAGCCGGAATTTCAAACTCAATTTCTATTTTTGATTTCACTAATTTTTTTATTGTTTTTTTCATAACGAATTTATGCACGATATATCGGGCTTTGCCCGCTATAAGTTACAAACTACAAATTTTTACAGACTTACAGATACAATAATTTATTCTTATAGATACAAAATATAAAAAATCTACTAGTATTCATCAATTCGCCACTAAACAAAATGTAACAGCAGATAATTCATACCACCATGCGCAAAATTACACAAATAGTAATTCAAAGCCTTCTTGCATGCGAAAAATTTGACAATAAAATACAGGCGAACGGAACGTTAAGAATTTACGGTTTTGTAGCAACAAAACATCGTAAATTTAGTGGAGCAAGCCGCATTTTATTCAAATTTTATCGCCGCAAGAAAACTCTTTTGCTACTTTTCTGGTTACAGAAAAGTAGACCGACATCTTTTACACCAAAAAACTAACAATCAATAACGCCACGATATTTAAAATTTTAATCATGGGGTTAATAGCCGGGCCGGCAGTGTCTTTGTAGGGGTCGCCGACTGTATCACCGGTAACGGCAGCCTGATGGGCCAGAGAGCCCTTGCCGCCAAAATTTCCGTCTTCAATATACTTCTTGGCGTTATCCCAGGCAGCGCCGCCCGAAGTCATGGAAAGCGCCACAAAAATTCCGGTAACAATTGATCCAACCAAAAGGCCTCCCAGCGCTTCCGGGCCCAGTAAAAGACCGACAATAATAGGAGCCAAAACCGGCAGAAGGGCTGGCAGGATCATCTCTCTAATTGCGGCTTTGGTGACGATATCAACGCACAAGCCATACTGAGGCTTACCCGTTCCTTCCATAATTCCTTTGATATCCTTAAATTGCCTGCGTACCTCGCAAACAACAGCCGAAGCAGCTTTGCCAACCGCCTGCATGGCCATTGAACCAAATAAATACGGCAAAAGGCCGCCGATAAACAAGCCTATAACAACTTTATGATTACTCAAATCAAACACCACGCTGCCCGCGCCCTTATCCAAAAGTTCTTGAGAATATGAAGCAAAAAGAACCAGGGCGGCCAGTCCGGCTGAAGCAATCGCATAGCCTTTGGTTACGGCTTTTGTTGTATTTCCGACAGCGTCCAGCGCGTCAGTAATTTTCCTGACTTCCGGGGGGAGATTGGACATTTCAGCTATTCCACCGGCGTTGTCTGTTATAGGCCCGAAAGAATCAATGGCCACAATAATTCCCGCCATAGAAAGCATGCTCATCGCGGCCAGAGCAATGCCATAAATCCCAGCCAGCCAAAAAGAAACTAAAATACTGGCGCAGATTAAAATAACCGGCAAAGCAGTCGCCTGCATGGAAACAGCCAATCCGGTAATAATATTGGTCGCATGCCCCGTTGTGCAAGCCTGGGCGATTGAGCGGACTGGCTTAAAATTCTTTGAAGTATAATATTCGGTTATAACAACCATGCCGGCTGTCATAACCAAGCCAACGATTGAAGCTCCGTACAAGGCGCTAAATCTAAAACTGCCGCCAGCGGAAGCCATAAGTTTTACAACCGGATAAAAACCGATTAAAGCCAAAACAGCGGAAGCAATAAGCCCCCTGTATAAAGCGCCCATGATATTTCCTTTTTTTCCGAGCCTCACGAAAAATATTCCTAAAATAGAAGCAATAATTGAAACCGACCCCAAAGCCAAGGGCAATAAAATCGCGTTTGTTATATTTGGAAAAACCAACGAGCCCAAAATCATGGCCGCGATAGCGGTAACCGCGTAAGTTTCAAATAAATCTGCCGCCATACCGGCGCAGTCGCCGACATTATCACCGACGTTATCGGCAATAACAGCCGGGTTGCGGGGATCATCTTCCGGAATTCCCGCCTCAACCTTGCCGACCAAATCCGCGCCGACGTCAGCGCCTTTAGTAAAAATTCCCCCGCCCAAGCGGGCAAAAACTGAAATTAAGCTTCCGCCAAATCCCAAGGCAACCAAAGCCTTTAAATCGCCTGTTAATAAATAAAATCCTGAAACTGACAAAAGCCCCAAACCGACAACCAGAAGTCCGGTTACGGCGCCTCCCTGAAAAGCCACGTCCAGCGCCTTTTTCAATCCCGAGCGGGCAGCTTGCGCGGTTCTGACATTCGCCCTGACCGCCACATACATTCCAATATAACCTGCTAAAGCTGAAGCCACGGCTCCGACTAAAAATCCAAACATAGTTGTCCAGCCAAAAGCGTAAAATAAAACAATGGAAATAATAACGGCCACAAGAGCAACAGCCCTATATTGCCTGTTTAAATAGGCTTTCGCGCCTTCAGCAATGGCTTGGGAAATTTCAATCATTTTCCCCTCACCCGCGGAATTTTTCATCACGCGCCACGCCAGATAAAAAGCCGCAGCGACTGCCAGCAAGCTGGCTATTATTGATAATAAAAGTATAGACATACGTTTTAAATTTCTAATTACCAACTTCCAACTTCTAATCGTTTAAATTAGAAATTGGAAATTGCATTAGAAGTTAGAAATTTGAAGTTAGAAGTTATTCTGATTTCTTCTTTCTTCCTTTTTTCTTTGGTTTATCTTCTTCGGGTTTTTCTTCTTTTATTTCTTCTTCGCCTTCTTTCTTATTTTCTTCCGTTATTTTTTCTTCTTCGCCAGCTTCTGTTTTTTCTGGTTCAACTGCCGTCTCTTCCTGTTCATCTGTTTTAACTTCCTCTTCTTTTACTTCTTCCGCAATCTCGGCAACGGGCATTTTCTGCTCAGGCTCCTCAACTTGTTTTTCTCCAGCTGCTTGTTCTCCGTCTTCAGAAACAACCTCGCTTTTTCCGGAAATAACATCTATTTTCCAACCGGTAAGCTTGGCTGCCAAGCGGACATTCTGCCCCCGCTTGCCAATAGCCAAAGAAAGCTGGTCCTCTGGAACAGACACGACCGCCTTACGCTCATTTTCCCTGATCTCTACATTAAGAACCTTAGCAGGGGACAAAGCATGAGCCACAAATTTACCGGGATTTTCATCCCATTGAATAATATCAATTTTTTCTCCTCCCAATTCATTGATAACCGCCTGTACTCTCGTCCCTTTTTGTCCCACCAAAGACCCGATTGGATCAATTTTTTCTTCCATTGACATAACCGCGATTTTTGAACGGGAACCAGCCTCGCGCGCCACAGCCTTTATAATAACCGTTTCAGCGGCGATTTCCGGAACTTCAATTTCAAACAGCCGGCTAATCATTTCCGGCCGGACCCGGGAAAGCAAAATTGCCGAACCTTGCGGCCCTTTCTGGACTTCAATAACATAAACCCTGAACCTCTGGCCTATCCGGTAATACTCGCCGACAATCTGTTCTTCTTTCGGCAAAACTCCATTGCCCCGCCCAAGATCAATTAAAACATTTCCTCTTTCAATTCTCTGCACCATTCCAGAAACAACCGATTTTTCTTTTTCTTTGTATTCTTCAAAAACCGCTTCTTTTTCCGCTTCCCTGATACGCTGGACAATAACCTGCTTCGCAGTTTGAGCGGCAATACGCCCGTAGTTTTGATCCGCTTTAAGAGGAAAAACCATCTCATCCCCAGGCTTGATATTCTCATCAATCTTTTTCGCCTCCTCAATCATAATATGCTTTTCCTCATTAAACCTGATTTTTCTTTCTTCCTCGGGAATATTTTCATCAATTTTCTCTTCAACCGGCTCTTCGCCTTCTTCCAGCTCCGGCTTTAACATGCTTTCATCCACAACTAATTTAACCTGGGACAACTGCGCGTCGCCGGTTACTAAATCAAGCTTGGCCTTAATATTTTGGCCTTTTCTGCCGTGCTCTTTTTTATAAGCCGCGGCAATAGCCATTTCAATTGTCTCCAAGACCCTTTCTTTTGAAATACCCCGCTCCTCGCAAATCTGCTCAATAGCGGAGAGAAAATCTCTATTCATAATAACGCGATCCGAATGACCCGAATTAACACCCGAATGACCCGAAAGCTTTCATTCGGATAATTCGGATGTATTCGGATATTAGGGTCGCTACTTAAAGAAATAGCCCGCATCTCTGCGGACTTCAATCGACTAATATTATGATAACATCAAACAACAAAACAAGTCAACTATCAAGCAAAAGGAATTGAACTCCTTAATCCTACCCCGCTATCCAAAATCAACAATCTTTATGAATCTAACCGGGCTGAAGTGACACCTGTGAGGATATTTAACTATATTTTATAACAGCCTTACGGCTGTCACTCCAAAAATAAAATTCTCCGTAAGTCTGCTTTACATCCAAACGCAATTCCTCAAATGTTCAACTTTCGCCTTGTTCAAGAAATAATCGATTTCAACCACAACAACATCAATCTGCCAGGGAGTCCCATCAACGATTTTATTTTCCTTAAGCCAGGAATGCGCCGCGCGAATTAATCTCTGCTGTTTATGGAAAGTAACATTCTGAGCTGGCATAAAATCCGCGCCGGACTTGCGCGACTTAACTTCAACAAAAATAACATCATTTTTGAATTTCGCCACAATATCAATTTCGCCCCATTTCTGCCGGTAATTCCTTTCTAAAATTCTATAGCCTTTGCTTTTCAGATACTTTTCCGCCACATCCTCGCCCAAATTCCCAATTTTTCGTTTTTGAGTTAACATCTTGAAGAAAAAATAAATATCTGTTATTTTACCGTTAACATGAAGGTTTGGGAGGACTCATGAATCATGCGTGGTATTGGTGCGCATTGCCGGCATTCGCGGGCTGGGTGTTGTTTTTTCAAACAGCAGAATCCACAACCATGATCTTCAGCGGAATAGGAGTAGTACTGTCCACAGCCACTGAACAGCTTTTTGGGAATTTTTCCTGGAAAGAGAAATTTCACGATTTCAATATTGCCATCTATAAAAATTCCGTTGCATTCGGGGTTACTTGGCTGATAATCTCGGTTTTTATTTAATACTAGCTTCGCCGGCATTGCCGGTTTTTTTATTTTTCAAAAATCCCATCTCTCTCTTCTTCCCGCTCAAAATCTCATCCGCCATTTTAATCTCATCATAAATCCCGTCAATTAAATCATAATCTTTCAGTTCTTCAACTGTTCCCCAAAAATATTCCGTAAAGTCTTCTTCCAGCTTAACCTCGCCCGACTTGTATTCAGCAAAATAGCTCAAAGTCAAAACATGAATATCATCCGGCCGGATAAAAACCAAATCCAAAAGATAATTTAATTCGCCAACTTCAAGATTGCATTCCTCCTTGATTTCCCGCCGCAAATGCTTATCTACCACAAAATACCAACCGTCCTTGGTTGTTTTGGAAGAGTCAACATAATCATCAAATTTCAGTTTTCCGCCCGGCACCGTCCATTTATTGGGATAAACTTTCTCGTGCGGCGCGCGCTTTATGATAAGATATTTTCTCCCTTCTTTTTCATAATTAAGCTCTGCATCAAGCTCCGCCCCCTTTTTCAAAGGGGGATTGAGGGGGATTTTTTTATAAATAATCGCCGTGGCGGTAATGAGATGGAGATCTTTCGCCATTTAGAATGATTTAAGATCTAGGAATTAGGATTTATTCGTAAATTATAAATCAAGATTCATAAATCGAAACAAATTGATTATCAGTGTCGCTTTTTAGATTATACCATCAACCTGCGTTAAAAATAAAATCTCCAGCACCCAAAAACTTATCCACAGGTTTTCCAATTTTTTTAACATTAAAAATCTGTTAAGATAAGCGCAAATCCAGCTCCTGGAGGGGGAAGCCATGCGAAAAACATGCGTGATAATCTTTGCGGCTTTGGCGCTTCTTTCTTTCTCAAACGCCTTTGCTCTGGCGTCTTGGCAAAAAGAAATTCCGAAGAACAAAGCCTATTGCGCCATATACAAAATCAAAGGGTGCACAATCATGGTCGGAGCTAATCAAGATTTACTAATTAGCTCCACAAGTAAGGATGGTAAAGTTGAAGAAGTTATAGAAATTAAAAAAATTCCGATGGCTGGCTGTGTTGGATACCATTCCACTAAGATTTACTACGAACTTCCTCCCAGGATGTTCAACGGAATGGCGTTCTTCCGGGCGTTGCAAACACCGGAAAATACGAATATTTTCACCGACTACTATGGAAGCGCGGCCAAAGATCTTCCGCCGGAAGTCAAAAAATTATTTCGTGGTTTTTACGGCATAGGATAGAGCCACCCATTCTTTTCCACTCAGCGGACATCCAGTCCGCATTTTTTGTTCTAAAATTTCGCAAATAAAATGCCATCGCGGGAATAAAAAAGTCCGCCTTGGCGGACTAAACTATCTTCTGGCGGCAAGCTGTGTTTGAAGATATTCTTGATATTCTTCTTCTTGGCCTGGCAGCGCGCCAAAAAGATTGGAATGCCCAATAAAATCTCTCGCGTGAACAGTAACGCCGCGAGCCGCAATGCTATTGGCCAAATATAGATCCGTTTTTTTATAATTGCCTCTCTGGTCTTTTAAAATTATATAGACCATCTTGGCATTATTCGGATTCTGTAAAACAGCAATTATTTTCACGTCATTCAAGCAACTGTTGTCCACACAAGAGCCAGACACAAAAACAAAGAACGCAGCAAAGAATAACAAGCCAATCCGCCTCATGGCGAATTCCTCCAGGCAAAAAGAACTTTTAGATTGTCAACCTACAGGGACTGAGTCCCTTTAAAAGGGACTCAGTCCCTGATAACTTCATGGCGAAACATTTCCTAAAAAAAGCTTTTTAAATTAACTTTTTCCAGTTTTCCTTATAATAAATATATTTACTATCAAATTCCTCACGCGGTGTCAGTGCCACGCCAAGCTCCGCCATTTTTAATTTTAAATAATAAGAGATTGATTCTCTCTTTTTTTGAGATTCAATCTCTGCCGCGCCTTTTTCTTCTTCTCTGCAAATCTTTTCAAGCTCAATTATATATCCATATCCGCGGGTAAAATCAAGGCAAACATTAATATCACTCCATTTAAAAGAATGCCTTTCGCGGAACCATTTTATTTCAACCTCATAACCCAGCGCCAAAAACAATTTTTCCAGCTTTTCGAAATCATCCCTCGCGAACCTAATCTCAATTTCCTCGCGCGCCTCATCGTGAATCTTCCCTTTTTTCATCCAAATTTTTGAATAATCCTTATTTTGCTGAATTCTTAAATCCGCGTCTCCATTAAGATAATATGTGGCTTGTTCATCATAGCCTAAACTTTCAGCATTTTTATTAAAAAAATCAAACAACTTCTCAAATTGTTCTTTTGTTATAAAGCTCCTAATTTCACATTCAATATTTTTCATATTAATTTCCTCCTCCCTTTTTCTCTTAATTGCAAAGCAATTACAGTGGAACGGTTTAAAAGGGAGGTTAGGAGGGATTTTTAAAACCCTTCCCTATAACAGCAATTGCCGTCAGATTTTGCCGGATCGTGGCACGGAAATTTTTCACAGATAATATTTTTAAGCTCTTTAATAGAATTATTTTTTACATCGCCTATAACAACTTCGCTTCCTACACACGGAGTGACACGCCCATCGCCATAAATGCACATAAATTCAACGCAGCGGAAAGTCAGAAAATTATTTGTTAAATCATGTTTAAATCCATATTCCGTGTCAATTCTCTTAACCATTTCACGAAGCGCTCTCTTTTCGTCTTTTGCCAGCATTAAAGATTTGTCAAAATCTTCCTGTCCGCTTCTGCCGGACGGAAGATAAAAAGAAAATATCACCCACAAATTGTTTTCCCGGCAATAGCGCAAAGTTTTTTCAACCTCATGCATATTTTTCCTGCAAACGACCATATCAAATCCCATTCTGGTTGTCCCGTCCTCAGAGGCTTCATTAAATCCCTCTTCCATCAGGATTTTAATTGCTTCATTGCGCTTATCAAAATACTCTCCGGTTTTATCGCCAACAACCCAATTCTGGAATTCCCTATTCCACAAACTATCACATTTCGGAACCACGCTAGCGCCGGACTCTTTCAATCTCCTGGTAAAATTCCTATCCGTTAATTTTGTAGCGGCGTCAGTAAAAACAATAGGCTGAATTCCTTTTTGAAAAGTATATTCAACTATCTCAAAAAAATCCTTATCAATTGTCGGCTCGCCCTCGCCCAAATAATCTATGGCCGCTGCCTTCATCTCCGCCAGCTGGTCAATTATGTTTTTTATTTCTTCCAAAGTCAGAGTCTTTTTGAGTTTATTCGTGAAACAATGGAAACAGTCATGAGGACAAGCGGAAGTCATGGCCCGAAAATCAACAACCGGCAAAAAATCCGAATTCCTAAAATTCTCCTCAGTTATATTCCAGCCCTTAATAACCGCGCCAACACCAACCGGAACATTCCCCAAGCCTATATATTTTTCTTTTGAAAATTCCATAAGATTACTCCCTCCTTTTTCAAAGGATGGTTGGGATGGATTAATTTATTTCGTCGGCTATTCTCAGGATAACCCCGTCAATGTTTTTTAGCACATCCAAATTGCTGAATCTCAAAATTTTTAATTCAAATTGCTTGTTAAGATATTCTGTCCTTTCCTGGTCTTTCTTCAATCCGTCATCTTCATAATGCTGTCCACCGTCAAGTTCTATGGCCAAATTCATCTTCGGACAGTAAAAGTCAACTATATATTTCCCAATCGGTCTTTGCCTGTAAAACTGCATATTATTTATTTGCTTCCCTCTTAACTTTGACCATAATTTCCTTTCAGCGTCTGTCATTCCATTTCTCAACTTTCGCGCGTTGGATTTTAATTGTGTTTTATCATACTTCCAAACCATTAATTAATCCCTCCTAGCCTCCCTTTGGAAAAGGGAGGAAATAATTGAAATTTTTTTATTTACTTCCTCGTAAAATTTTGTATTTTTACTTTATTAAGCAAAGCTTGCGTGAGCATCCCGCTCACAATATATCAATTATACAAGAAATCAAAAAAATCACATAGCAAAAAGGCTGCTTTTAAAAAGCAGCCTTTTTGTTAAAAGAAATGCCTGCGCTTCATAGCTTTAGCGAAGAAGTGGACCCGGCGAGAATCGAACTCGCGTTTCTGCAATGCGAATGCAGCGTATTACCACTCTACAACGGGCCCTTGAAATAGTTATTAGTTATAAATTATTTTCTCAATCTACCAATTTCCGCGCCAAAAATCAAGAACTTACTTCCTCTCCATAGCCATTTTGTCTGAAATTTGCTGGAGCGCCACAAGCATCTTATTCATCTGCTTTTTCCTGCTTACCAAAGTAATAATGTCAATCGTTTTCTCCAGCTTTTTATTATAATGCATAAGTACATTGCGGAAAGCGCTGATAGCTTTCAAGTCCTCTTTGAATTCCGCGCGACTTGGATATTCAATCTGTAATTTAATTAAATCTGAATCAACTAATTCTTTTATTAGTTCATTCATGTTCTTATCATTTAATTCAGCTATGTCTTTGCCATTCCGCTCATGAACTCTAAATAATCTCGCTTCAAGCTCAAGCAAAAGCATTATAAACAAAATTCTCGCCGGCCTTTTGAAAAAATATTTGCAGGAAACATACCGGCCTTCGCCAATGTCTATGTATTCACAATTAAGCGCGCTGTCCAAAACATCCCAAATCGGCGTCCCAGGGTTTCGCTTGGGAAAACTATCGCTCAAATCCAAACTTACCGCCATCGTATCCAGCGTAAATATATTAGCAATCTTTCTAAATAAATTATCAAATTCTCCGGGGTACATAGTAAATTCTTTTTAGGGACTCAGTCCCTATGCGAAGGGACTGAGTCCCTTCATATATAAATATTTCACTATTAAAAATTATCTCTTTCCCTAACAAATGCCTCCATATCTCTTTTCATTCCGGGCTTTTCCAACAACGTTAAAGCTTCTTCCGGCTCAACCCACTTGTAATCAGTGTGTTCTTCGGATAATTTTATTTCCTCAGCATCAGTTTTAACCCAATAAATAATCCCGACCAGTTCATTCTCGGCGATTTTTTCTCCGCGGAAAATATGATAAATGGAAATAGGTTTTATAATTTCAACCTCAATTCCAGATTCTTCCATCAATTCCCGCCGCAAACCTGCTT
>Ga0265296_1000730_pt1 | contig 45239 bp, 76 predicted proteins | sample MunlanPumphouse1_FD_189073 | JGI IMG/M metagenome (GOLD analysis project Ga0265296, IMG submission 189073) | Groundwater microbial communities from a municipal landfill in Southern Ontario, Canada - Pumphouse #1 | ecosystem: Environmental > Aquatic > Deep subsurface > Groundwater | place... | reverse complement strand
CCTCGTAATGTGGAACGTTTTTCAGCCCAAAGGATTCTACCACGACGAATTCGACTACATTTTCTTGGCCAAGGGAACTCTCGCGCCCTCCGGCTTTCAAATAGGCAGTTTTTCCTCTCCGGCACGGCTTCCCCTCGTTCCATTTGTCCTGTTCGCCGCCCAGCCGCTTGGAACGAGTTACGGAAACGACTTGGGCTTGAAAGTAGTCGAACTCTTCTTCGCCTTCGCCGCCCTCGCCCTGATTTTCCTCTTCGCCCGCGAAGTCGGCGACTCCCAAGCCCTTGGCGGCCTCGCCGCGCTCCTGCTGGCCTCCAACTACTTGTTCCTGCAATACTCCGGGCGCGTCCTGACCGAAACCGCGCTCGTAGCCGCGACAATTGGCTTCGCGTGGGCGTGCTGGCGGTTCGTCGCCAAGGAAAAGTCCGCAGCACCCGCCGTGGCCTTCGCAATTCTGGGGCTGTTGACCAAGCAAGTCTTCATCGGCGTCTTGACCGCCGTTCCGCTGGCGCTCTGTTTGGCGTTTCCCGCGCAAACGTGGCAGACTTTCACTAAAAAGCGGAAAACCGCCCTGTTTTCAATTATTGCCTTCGCGATTTTGGTTTCCGTTTCTTTCGTCCTGTTTCCTGCGTCAATGAACTACTACGCCGAAGCAATGCCTCGCTTCGCCAGCGGAACATGGAACGGACTCGTCGCAGGAAACCAAAGCGGATACTCTGCATGGCTCACAACCAACGTTTTGACCACCATCTTCGCCGAAATCGGAGTCTTCTGGTTCATTATCCTCGCCCTCTCCGCCCTTAAACACTCGTTTTCCCGCTTTTGCCTCTACGCCGTCGCCGCGTATTGCCTCTTGCTCGCCTTTTTCGGCGGAAGCGAAGGAATAGACCGCTACCTAATGCCCGTCATACCCTTTGCCGTGCTTGGATGCGCGTTCCAGTTGAAAAACTCGGCGGAAAAACTATGGAACGACAACTCGCTCGCACACCTGCCAATCCTTCTCCTAACCCTCTTGGCGGTTATCTCGACACTCACGGCCATTACGACTTTTCTACCCGTAGACAACGCCAAGTTCTCGACCTACGAATACGCAGGCGCAATCGTCGTGCGCGAAGGCGGCGGAACCGTTCTCGACAATATGCCCGGATACTTGGCGTGGTATGCTGGCGTGCCCTCTCAAGGAATCAACTATAACGACTTGATAGACTTCGAGCAAAAACTCGCTATGGAAAAACCCAAGTGGGTCGTTCTCTCCGTAAAGAACATCTACGCCCAGAAACAGTTGCCCGCTGCAATCGAAAAATACCGCGCTGGAACGCTGAACGACTCCGACGTTCCCGAATACGTCTTGGCACGGAACACAACATTCGTTCCTGTCTACCGCTGGCCTTCGGTAGGAAAAACAGAGTTCTTACTGTTCCGCGTCGAATAGAAATTCAAGGCGGCTTTGTTGAAAAGCCGCCCCGAAAAACTCTTTGCGTTCTAGCAAGCCATTCCGAATAGTTGTTTGATGGAACAAACTATTCCGCTGATGAACGACGACACGCCAGCCCAGAAGTCAAACGTCGGCTCTGCCGGAGCGCCGGGCGTAATCACGTCCACCGATTTCTGCGCCGAAGACACTTGCGCCAACGGAGTCCAACTACTCCAAGTCCCCGTCGCATAGTTGAACGTCGAAGACGACGACGACAAAATGCCGACGACGAAAATCTTGCCCGTCGCCGCCGGAGTATATTGCAAATTATAGGAATACGCCGTCGAAGACAATTCCTGCACCGGCGACTTGAACAAGTAATTATTGCTGGAATCAACAACACTTACTCCGCCGTATACCCTCGCAACGCTACCGTCGGAATAATCCGCGTCAGGCGCAACCGGCGAATTCATTGAAATCGCCGCAGTGTAAGGCTGTCCCGCATACACCGTCGCCGCCCCGACAACCGTGCCAGTAGTCGGCGTAACGGCCAACAAGCCCATGCCTTTTGCGAAGACCACCAGCAGCAAAACCACCAGCAGCGCTCCGCCCACTACGAACCAATCCTGTTTCTTCATTTTCATTTTTCACCCTCTCCGAAAAACTTTTTTCAACAACTTATTCCCAATAACTGTTTTAACCCGCACACTAGACCGCTAATGAACGAAGTCATACTAGTCCAGAAGTCAAACGTCGGCGCGATTGGCGGAGTCGGCGTTTTCTTGTCCGCAACAAAGAAAAATGTGTATTGCGAACCAGCTGGAACGCTGAACGATTCGCCATTCACTACGCGGCCAAGCGAATTGGTGTCGCTTTGCGCCAAGTTCGTCGCCGTATTCAACAACGAGGCAGGAAAAGCCGCGCAAAAACGCTTTACCGTAGTTCCCGCCCTAAGTTGAATCTGCGATAACGAAACGGTTTGTCCCGCGTCAAAAACGGCGGAGGTCATTACTTCCGAAGAAGAAACCGAACACGCCAATTTGCTCATTGCAAGCAACGAGTTCTTTTCAACAGGAACAAATCCTTGTCCCCACACGCCTTGCGCCTCCGGGCTGGCGATGCCTTCGGCAACCCAATTGACGCGCATTAGGGAACCGTCGCAAAGATAGCACGTTGTGCTAAAGCACGTGCAAGCACGAGTATCGTATCCAACCAAACCGTATCCTGTTCCCGCCGGACAAACTACGCCCGACCCGGCATTTAACGTTTCAGGATAATACTGCCCGCGAGACTTGGACGACAAGATTCCAGACGGAATCCCGTTAACGCTACACTGCGCTTCGGGAAACTGGACTGCCAAACTATAATCCGTCGCGGGAAAAAGCCACTGATTGTTAGAGTTTGGCACGCTGTAACCGGCGGTATTCGCCAAAGTAGTGCTTCCGCTAACATATACTACGGATAGGGGCAAAACGCCGGTTGCAATTGCAACAAGCAAAAGCAACACCATGCCCGCGATTCCAAAAGCCAAATACTGCTCGTTTTTCTTCATTTTTCACAACCTCGCTATCCAATCATTCGCGCCATTGACGCGGCGGTTTCGCCATAGATTCTCGCTACGTCCCTTGCTTCGTCCTGCTGCGGCCTCGAAACACGCGGATTTTCCGCGATTATATGAGCGCGTTCAGTTGCCAACGTAGCGGCTCTCCAAATCTTCATCCGCTTTTCGTGAGTTGCCGCACCGTAAAACTCTTGAAACAAACGACGAACACTCTGCGCCGCGTTCTTGGGCGCGTCAATCCTAATTATTTCAGCCAAGTATTTGTTACGCGGCTCGAAGAAAATTGATTTTACCATTTGCGTATCACGTAATCGTAAATCAGAAGAACGGAGTTGCGCCGGGTTTTACCAGCGCAACAAGTTTCTCCAAAAATTACTTTTTCTTTTTCTTCTTTTTAGCCAATTTAGACGGCCTCCGAAACTATTTTTCCTCTAGTATTCGTTCCAGCCTATTTTCTTCAAGCCGAGAACGAAATGCGCTATGCGGTGCAGCGCGGCAAACGCGATGACGAAAAACGCCTTGTCCGCCAGCGTCGCAGTCGCCACGAACATCGGCAGCAGCAGCGCAAGCATCGCAAGCACTACTTCGTAGCCGACGTTTCCCAGCGTTGGTTTTTTTACCATTTTTCATTCCTCCTTTTCAAGCCTTGCTCGCAACCGACCACAATGTAGGCGCTAGGCCAAGAGTGCAGAACAACAAATTCGCCAAATTCGCCGACTTGACAAACGCATATAGTTCAGACGCGCTGACCATTCCTCCACCAAGCAAGAGCAGCACGAAAGTCAAAAACACTACTGCGGCAAAGACACCTTCTACCAAGACGGCAGAGTGCGAAACTATTTTGAAAATGTTTTGCCTATACTGCAAAAACGGCCAGCCCTTTTCCTTGAAGGCAAACCACGCAATGAATACAGTAATTCCCGCCAATACCGCAATCGTCGCCGCCGTAAGCGTTTCCAACTGCAAGACGCTTGCGCTTATAAGCGCAATCAGCAAACTCATCAAAAACGCCAAGGCAAAGTAAACTGCCGAACCAACTTCCTGCAAAGCCATTTTTCATCCCCTCATTTTTTTACCAACGTTTGCCACGAACCTGTCTTCGCCCATGAGTTGAATCGCTGCAAAGACGAAGACAATGGGCAAAACGACGTAGTAGAATAGCACAATCGCGTCATACGCTCCGCCACTGATGAACGGCTTGGAAAGAAAATAGTCGCTGCAAAACTCCAACGAAATTGGAGTCGCCGACCACTCTGCAAAAGTCGCGGGCAGACAATGGGGAAAACTCACGAAATCCATTGCCGCTGTTAACAACACGCCTGAAACAAAGCCTTTGACGTAGTTGGCCAAGGACTTGCCGCCGAGAAAACTGGTTTTGACGTAAACCGCACCGACAATGATGAGCAAATAGGCGGGATTGGCAAACAAATACGCCGCCAACGCCACCCACGGATTCGGGTCTGCCCGCAGTTGTGCAGCGAAGGGAGCGAGCCAAAACGCGAGAACGAGAACATAGATGCTCCACGCTACGAACAAAGACCACGCGACAATCGAATTACGCGAAAAAGCCATCTTAAATCCCTAAAATAGTTTCATTTCGTCTGCTATAATTGCGAACCCGCCATAATTTTGGTTGTCTGGATGTGCTTTAAATATTTTAAGCGCACTCGCAAAGTTAGGCGCAGATATTGTCGCAACCCAAGCTAAATGAAAGTAGTCGTCTGCTTTACGAAAAAAAACATACTGCGGCATTTTTCATCTACCTCATTTTCGTTACTTGGACGCGCATTATTCCTTGCTGTTTCATTAAACGCCTTCGCGTCCGTTCTGCATCTTTCTTATTTCGTTCTACTCCATCAAATAGCTGGAGTATTTCTCCGGGGTATTTGGAGTGTGTGCCGTATGCTTTTATTTCGTAAGCATATCCGTGTCGTTTCAAATCAGCAACGCTCATTTTCATCGCCTCATAGTGTTTGTCCTATCATCGCTTTTGCGCGTTGCTTGACAAAATATCGCGCCCACTGGTCGGACACTTTGCCTTCGGATTTGAAATACTCGAATAATTCTTCGTCCGTAGAATTTTCGTCGTTGTATAAAACGCCGCGCACCCATTCCCTGTCTTTCTCGGAAAAATGTTTAGGATACTTCACGTTCATCGCCTCATCAAAAACACTGCGCCGACTCCGAGCGTAACCAGCACCAAAACGCCGATTACAATCGCCGTGTCGCCAGTATCGCATAGAACGCCTAGAGAATTACCGCACGGCTTCGGCGTAATAATCGGAGGAATCGGGGTCGGAGTAGGCCACGTAGTCGGCGAAGGCGTTGCTCCGCCACTGCACAGACAACTCGGATACGCGGCCTGCGACTGTCCCAGCAAGCATTGGTTCGCACAATACGGAGTTGGAACTGGCGTAGCCGAAGGCGTCGGAGTCGGCGTAGGCGTAACTACAATCGGCGTAGGCGTGGGCTGCGAGGGCTTCATGCAGAAACCGTCCACGTTCAACACGGTTCCACCACAGCAAGGCAACTGATTGTTCGTGACTGGGCGCTGGAATTCGGGAGTGCAGGTCGTCGTCGGCGTTCCGCCGTTGCAAGAAACCGTCATGAAGTCTTGAAACTCGGCATAGCCAGAATCAAACGGAAACGGCGAAGAAGTCCAAGAGTTCGTGACATACCAACTTACTGCGCCGCTACTCGTTCCAGCTTGATAATTGTATTGCCGGAAATAAAACGTGCCACTGCCTTGAATCTGGCAAACGTTTCCCGTCGCCAAGTAATCGACGTGTTTCCAGCCAGAACCGAGATAGAGCAAATCCGACCCAAACGCCGCTAGTAAAACAAGCGCGAGAACAACGACTCCGCCTAGAATCAACTGCTGGTTCTTGTTCATTGAAAATCACCACTAGCCTTATAATTACGATAATGGGAAATTACGATAATGGGAGCGAATGTATTTCAGTTCTTTGCGAGCAAGAATAATCGTATGCGCGACTTCTTCGGGGTTGCTCTCTCTCATCGCGTAGTTCAAATAGTTGATGATGTTGCCAATTTCTCCGCTGTAATGAATTGCGACGGGATTACCTCTTGCACGTTCTTTGTCAAATCGTTTTCCTACGCCGTAGAGCGCAAAGTTTGCCTTGCTTGCCCTACTAAAGTCTCCGGTAAAAATGCCTTGCTCTACTTCGCGGATGGTTTTAGCAATGAAATCGAAAAAGTCAGCAGGGTCTGGCATAGAAAATCACCCGTAATTTTCGCGGTAGTGCCTGCGGATTAATTGCAGTTCTTTTCTCGCACTCGCTATTTGTTTCTGCGGATTGTCAGTTGAATAACGGGGCATATACGCTTCTTCAAGATAGTGAATAATGTTGGAAATTTCTCCGCTGTAATGAACTGCAATCGGATTACCCCTCGTCTGTTCTTTGTCAAACCGCTTTCCTACTCCGTAGAGCGCAAAGTTTGCCTTGCCTGCCCTGCCGTAATCCTTTGCCGCAACGCCGATTTCTACTTCCCGGATAGTCTTGGCAATAAAATCTAAAAAGTTTGTTGGGTCTGGCATCTTCATCCAACCTCTTTTCTTTCCGCGTGGTGAATAATGTTTTCGCCCTCGCGCCGAAGACCGAGTTGCGAAATATGCTTTGAAGTCGTTGGCGAATACTTGTCCCATCCGTCGTAAATGTGAATCGTGTTGCCAATGCGTTCTGCGAGAACTGCCCAGCCATAGTCGATTAGCATCGCGCCGTTAGTCGTGCGAATAAGCGCAGTGCGGCTCGCAGTGCCACGGTCTTTGCCTTCCCAAAACATTTTACCCAATTCACCAGTCGAAGTCATTTTCAATCTCCCTCAAATTTCTTCAATTATTTTTTTCTGCGTCGCCGACTCGAACAAATGCACGATTCGATGGAATACAAACAAAATTGCGAAACCAACGACGAAGCCTAACGGACTTATGATTGTATTACAGCCCTGTGTAACGCTTGGCAGCAAGGTAACTATGGAAATCGCTGCTCCGCCCCATAAAACGACTTCAAACAGCCAATTCTTCCACGACGGAAACTTCAAAGACATTTTTGAAATCACTCCCCGAAAACGCCGCGTTGGGCGATAAAGTCTGCTAGAAAAATCTTGTCAGCTTCCCGGCGCGGCGCAGTGGGAATTCCGAGCCGCACGCCGAAATCGTCCGTAATGTTTCCGATTCCTTTCAACGCCAGCGCTTCGTTGAACATTCCCTTCCTCTGTTTTTTCTTATAGTTTTCGCCAAGATAGCGAAGCCAGCCGTAATACATTGCTTCGTTACTCATTATGTCCACAATGTCCGTCGCGTCGTAAGAATGTTCGTGGCCACTAGAGTAGTGCTGCGGATTGAAACTCGCTCCGAACCCGCCTGTCGGTTTCATATAGTTAGACATTTTCAAATCACCAAGATTTTTCTGTTGCGTGTTGTAGGATTATGCGTTTTGCCATTGGCAATAGCTCCTTTTTACTACGACCCGTTATTTTTTCTATCGCGTAGCCGTCAGGGGTAATTACCGAGGCTTCTTTGTAGTTCGCGTAGTCAGAAAAAATTATTTCGTAACCGCGATATTTTTCGGGCTTTGTGCTGACGTAATCTATTCCGTTCCAACGTCCCATTTTTTACCAACTCACAACGGAATCCATTTCTTGAACAGCTTGACTGAGATGCCCGCCACTACCAAGGCAATGAAAATAGTTCCTAAAATTCCGCTTTGCAACCCCAAGCCAGCGACCAAAAATGCTATTGCTATAAGTCCCGTCAAACGCCAAAACTGGGAAATCCGCGCCAATACTCTACTAAGCGCGAAATCGTAAACTCCGCTCAAAATAGTAACGGCGATTGCCGAGATAAATATAGCTTGTAGTGCAACTAGAATAGTTACTAAGTTTAAGGTTATCCCTGCGGAGGGATACGAGGCAATGTTCATTAACCACTCTAGAAGAACACCCGCTATTCCCACTACTACACCAAACTTAAACCAACGACCAGCATTAAACTGCATTTGTTTTTCACCTTTACTTTTTTAAACGTTTTTTCGTTGTTGAATCGTTTTATACAACGACCTGACTGCATCGTATTGCCGCTTAATTGCTGCGACTATTCTTATTGCGGCTTGCCTTGTTTGCGCGTCTGTATCTGGCGAATTCGGAATCGCACTTTTGTTCCACGCATCGAAAACATACCAAGTCTTATCGTCTTCGTCGTAGTCGCCGCCCATTGAAAAACTATCCGCATCGTGCGCCTCTACGGTTAGCTCTGGTTGAGTTTTATGCCGATAAATAATGCGGTGCGTGCTAAATTCTTGTTTTATCCAATTGTCGCTCATTTTAACCAACTCCCGCCATAGTGAATATCGTGTCCCGCTTCGTGCAGGAATTGAATTGCTACTTGAATGTTTCGCTTTGCCCGTTGCATTGAATACCCGCCCCAGCCCGTATTGTAACCTGCTTCGGTTTTCTCTATTTGGCGCACCATTGCAAAGATTTCTTCTCTCAAAATGGGTTTACCTTTATAAACATAGACTACCATTGTTCATCGCCCCCTGAAAATCGTTTTCTTGAATTTCGAGCCAATCAAGTCCACGGCCAGCACCGTCGCGGCTCCGACCAACGCGCCCAGCACCGCCGAATACGCATCCACCGCAGGAAACATTGGAGCAGGTTCAGGCTGTCCCGCAACGGACAACAACTTGCCGAAATAGCCGAAGTTGAACAACAACACGGACGACGCCAGCAAAACGGACAACAGAAACGGATTAATGTGCGCGTCCCTGTCCGACATTGCCTGCGCCAACGCCTTGACGACCCAGTAAATAATGTAGGCAAACAAAATCAGCGCCGCAATCCGCAGCACCGGATTCGCCAAAAACTGCGTCAAGTCAAACCCGAACATTCCGCCCAACGACGCAAACGAACTGAACGCAAACAAGACTACGAACAACGCCACGACCAAAGCTAGGTAAGGAACGACCTGCGCGACGATAAGTTCGACGACCATTTTTTAAAACACCCTTGATGCGTAAACGGATTTGGGATGATGCGCTAACGGCTTAACCACGAAATTGTTTGGATTGAACGCGCTAATGTGGTGGCCTTTGAAATAAAAATCTCGCTCGAACAATCTTGGAATGACCTCTCTTTTTGAATTGGCTTCTACTTCCGCAATTTTATAGCGCCGGACATACGCCGTGCCAACTTTTGAAAGCTGCTGTTCTCTGTAAAAAACTTCGTATCTCTTGCCTCGTCCGAACCTAATTTCTTTGCCTACCGAACCAACCTCTTGAAAACGTAATTTTTGCATTTTTCAAAACCTCGTTAAAAACTAAACCCTCTGTGCGGTTTGCTGAATCGCTCTATGCGAAGAATGTTAGGACTCGCTTTTGGCGGTTTTTTATAAACGTAAACGGGAAACCGCGAATACCCTTCTTGCTTTAAAACGAGATACCCTTCGCCCTGTATGCCTATCGAAGATACTCCCTCGGACATTAAATTGTCGAATTGCGCGTTTCCCGAAGCTATCGATGCGGGAATCCCCAAATATTTACTTACGTTTTGTGGCATTTTTCATCATCTCAAATATTTGGGTCATCTCTAAAATTGTAATAGTAGTTTCCAATCCGCACGATTTTATCAGAACTTCGCCAACCAAAATTATACATTCCCCGAATACTTCCGCTACGGTGAATGTTTGGCACGTTCTCCATTTCGAAGACTATGTAGCTGGGAACTCGTCCTTTTTTAAGGTCGCGTTCAGAGTATTTCAAAATTACAACCATTTTTAATACGCCCGTTCCGCTCCAATGTCTGATAGGTAGGTGTAGGTTAGTTTGTGACCGTCTTTGAAAGTTACGCTCGCGCTTCGTGTTCCGTCGCGCCGAATTTTTCCAAACGAAATACGCGCAATTGGAATAGGACTATCTCCCCATACACGCCTAATTTTCGCAGCCGCCAAACGAGTGTCCGTATCAATCATTTTTCAAAATCACTTCCTTTTTCCTGCAAAGAGCGCGGCGAGGCCGCCTGCAAGTAAGATGCCTACGACGGCTACGAGCGTCCAATTCAATCCGCCGTCTATTCCGGGGATTTTTTCACAGTATTGGTTGCCCATCGAATCCTGTTTCGGCGTATAGCCCTCGCTGCAAGTAATTACGCCCGCACAATCGGCGGGGCAAGTCTGCGAGTTTTCGCCCAAGTCCGACTGACACCACTTGTTGCCGCACTGGTTCGGCGTTCCGCTCGGTGCGACTTCGCTGAAACGAGTCAAACAACTCGACGCGCCGCCCGAAGACTGCGAAGAATACACGGCGCAAGCATCCCATTGGACGCTCTGCTTCTGCGCCACCGGCGGATTAATCAGCGAAAAAAACAACTGCTGTTCCTGATTCGGCTGCAACACGCCCGTTCCGCCCTGCTGCGCCCCGTTAATCGTAATGCTGAAAATGCCCGCGCCTTGTCCTACGTTGCGAACCCGCGCCGTGGCAGTCGAAGCCTGTCCCGCGTCGCCATTCGCCACGACAAAATCAACCAACGACGGCTTGGCTTCCACTGGCGCAGAATAAAACTGTGCGTCGAACCACTCCGAAGAAGCCGTGACCGTCATTACCGGCACAGCCACTAAATTGACGGGAAACGTTCCGACAGATTTGCTGATTTGAGGCGTAAACGACCCGCCAGAAGAAGAGAACTGCGTCCTTACTGCCGCAGAATAGTCGTTGCAATACGCAAACGACAACGGATAGAGTAAAACGCAAGAGTCGAACTCCGACTTCTGCAAAATCCGTCCGTCCTCCAACATTACATAATTGCCCGCCAACGAAGGACACTCCTTCGCCCCGACAAACCCGCCCTGCGACTGAACCGTTACTTTTCCCTTGCCGTCTGGGTCGGTGAAAGACAGCGTAGAAACCGTCAACGCATTGTCAAAATACTGCGTTTGTTCGATTCCGCCCTTGTTTGCAGAAACCTTAACTTTTGAAATTCGCGTAAACCCGGAAAAATCGTAGTAAGCATAAATCGTGAACGGCCATCCCCGTTCCTGACGAAGCATTTGATATTCGCACTGGAAAGAATTAGGAGAAAGAGACAAGACGTAAGAAGTTTTTGGCCAAATTACCGTGCCGTTTGCAAGAGTATAGTTTCCCACCTCCTGCCCAGTATAGACGTGGACGACCTGCTCTCCCGGCAAGTTGTTCGCCACGGAAGACACGAAATACGCCTGTCCGTCGTTGGGATTGAAGTAAGTATTGCCAGAACTAATTACGGACAACGGAAACGCTCCGCTTGCAGCGAGAACGAGAAGTAGGACTATGAGCAACGCGCCTGCCGCTACGATTTGGTTCCTTTTGATGGAAGCCACTTTGCGACCAACTCCGCAGAGCCTTTCGATGGCTCGATTTTGCCGACGTAATATATTGGGTTTTCTCCAATATATTGCTTTTCTGCCAGCCACGCCCTTTTGATGAACGCTGCCGACACTTAAATTTCACTGCGCCCCTTTCGAAAAAATAAAAAGGGAAAAGAAAACAAGTTAAGCCTTTTCCAAAGCGGTTTTGTGTTTCAGTCCATCATGTTATTGCAATCAGCACTGGAACATTCGTCGCGCCCACACCCGCACCCCTGTCGGTGTTTACGCCGTTCTCGACCTTCTGGGTCAAGGAATCAACGTAGTAGTCCGAGTCCATAAAGTCCATTATTACGGACTGGTTACTGGCAGCAGGATTTACTCCCGTAGCCGCAGACAAAGTAACCGTGTTACCATACTGCGTCGTATAGGGAGCAATCGCCTTGGGGATACGATATTCCACCAAGTCGCCCGTAACCGAGGCAAGCGTCGAAGTCGCAACCTTGTAAGCACCATTTCCTTGAATGGAAGTCTTGGTCAAGTCGAACTCCGAGACGTTTGCAAACCGCAGCGCTACGTCATAGTAATTCAGTTCCGGGTTGCCCCAGTATGCGTAGGCCGTAGTTTCTCGCGGCTCGAACCTCAAAGTCACCGATTCGGAAGTTCCGACGGCCAAAGTGCTGGAATTGCCGTTCACAGTAACGCCATCCTTGTTGATGACGTTAACGGAGACGGTTCCGAGCAAGGCCAGATACTGTTTTACACCGCTTCCGCCGCAGGCCGTAGTGAAATCGCCCTTGGTTCCGTAATACGAGGAATTGCTCGCATACGAAGTCAAGTGCTTTCCAGCCACGAACTTGGTAGCAGTTGTGTAAAATGCGCCCGCGTCGTCGTAGAGGGTATACGTGCCAGTTACCGAAGTAGACCTTTGTTCAAGGTCGTAGGCGGTGAACGTGTTCGAATCCGTGCTAGTTAGCGGACACCCAGTAGCTCCTGAACCAGAGACTTGGATTGTGGTTTGTCCAGTTGGCGTGACAGCAGTAGTGACTGGTTTAATTACTCCCACGGCAGCAAGCGCGATTACGAGAAGCGCAACTGCGCCCACTCCCGCTGCGAGAGTAACCCAACTAGTTCTTTTTGCCATATTTTTTGTTTCTCCTCATTTCTTCCTCGAAAAAACTTACTACATCCTCCCTACGCGGGCTTTCGATGCCCGTTTCGAAAAGGTCATTCCGGGTTTGAACCCAGTCCTTCGGAATTTTCTTGGATAGATATGGGGTTCCTCTCTCGACTTTCCGCCAGCGTTTTTGATTCACTGGCTTCTAGCCAAGAGCGAAACAAGCCAATGGACTATTTTACCCAAAAGTAGTATATAAGGCTCTACAAATCGGCTTTTCGCCGAAAAGACGAAAAACCGAGAAACATTTAAATACAACTTCGGCGCAATAGAGTAAAACGGCGAAACGGCGTTTCGTCTTTTCCGTGAAACTCGACAATGAGCAAAAACAGCCCGATTGTCAAAATGCTCCAACCGTCCCAGATAGAGCTAACTTCCCAAACGCTCACTTGCGATAAACGCTCGAAAAGCAAACGCCTAACACTCCCGAAAGAATGGTTGGAAAGAGCAGGAATGAAAGACTGGGACGGAATCTACCTCCGCCTCGTATGCCTCGACCCCGAAAAACAACGATACCGCATCGAAATCGTTTCACAAACCCAATTTAACCAGCCCGACTTGGCGAAACAAGAATGAGACAAAACACCATCACCGGCCTAATCGTCGGCGCAGCACTCGCCCTCTCCACTTGGCTTTTTCGCTGGCCAAACATATTATATGTAGTCGCAGCCCTCGCAGCCTTCGCGGGGTGGGCGAGCCAATACATAAGCACTTCCGAAGAAGAAAAACGCTTGCTCGCGGCGTGGATTGTTTGGAAAGAAGTATCGCAAACGCCCCACGCCCGGCAGTTGGGAATAGACCCGTTCAAACTCGACTTGTCCGACGTGCCAATAATCCAAAAACCCACCGGAGAAACCATCTTTACGGTCTTTGACTGCGCAAACGCGAGGAAAATCAATTTGTTCTGCGACGGACGCGACCTACCCATAGACCCCGCAAAACACTCTCGCCTCTACTCCGTCCAATTCGACCACTTGACGCGAGAAGATATGGACAAACTCCCACTCTCCGCAAAAGCAACCAGCGTAGAACGCGCCTACGACGTGCTTGCAACGCACCTCGGAAAACCCAAGGGAGAAATAATCCAAAAACTTACAGAACTCAAAGGAGAAACCGGCGAAGGAGGAACGAAGTAAAATGGAAGACCCAGAAAACACCAAGCCAGATAACTATCCCAAAAACCAGTTTTCTTTGTTTGCTGCGCTGTGCGGAGTAGTCGTAATACTCATCTGGTTCATCCTACAAGGACAACCCCAGCCAGTAGACTACGCCTCGCAAATCAAAGGCACGTTTCCACACTTTGAATACTGCTACAACGGCCAGCCGCAAGGAGAATACGCAAGCGTATGGTGCGCCCTGACAAGCAGCGAAGTCAACGAAACCAAGACCGTGCTGATGAGAAACCTCTGTTTCTCTACCGACAACCAAGACGGCACAAAAACCATTTGGTGCAAACCCGACGACGACGCCGTTTTCCAAAAAATCAAAATCGCATGACGCTCCTCTAAAGGAGAACTACAAACCAAAGGTGAAATACGAAATGGAATACAAAGAACTGCAAAAAGCGTTCTACGCCACCGCCAAGAAAATCGGCGAAGCGAAGAACGCAGGCAAGACCTACGCGCCCTCCGCAGAAGAAGTCAAAATCCGCAAGGAATACTTCGAAGCGAGGAAGAAAAAGGTCGAAGACCGCAACGCCGCGCATAAAATCAGCGGCAAAAACGCCCGCCTCGGCTGCATCCTCGACGCGAGAAGCCTCGTTCCCACTAACGTCGGAATGAGCGCCGAGACCCGCAAGAAAATCAACAAAGCCGTCAAAGCCTTCATCAAGGACGTGGCCGTTGAGAAAAACGGCGAAGTCGTGATGGCACACGCCGAGTCTCCCGCCGCCGCCCTCCGCAAGCTGGCGAAAGAAGCCAAGGAGAAGAAAAAGGAAGAAATGAGAAAAGAAATCGCCGCCCTCAAAGCAGCGATGAAAAAAGTCTAGGGGTGGCGGGCAATCCGCCCCCTTTCTACTTCAACGAGGAAAACCAAAATGCTCTCTCAAATCCAAAAAATAATCGTCGTGGCCGTTGGCATTGCATTGCTGCTCGGTGCGGCTTTCGCCTCGGCCTGCACTACCGTCAATTCGACACAACTCGCCAACGCCACGACTTTCCTTAATTCTTCCGACTGTTACTATCTCCAAGACCTCAACACGACCCTGCAAGGCAAAATAACTCCTTTGAATCTGTCGTGGAACTTGTCCTACGCCTCGGCCAACTTCTCCTACAACAACACGAACTACGGAATCTATCTCAATTATTCCGCGTTTCCTTACTTCAACGCCAACCGCACACTCTCCTACGGAAACTGTTGGAACATTACCGACAACGTTACCCGCGCTTACTGCGAACAAGCCCCCGTAAACCAGCCCGTCTCGAATTATTCAATTTCAGAACTCAATTTCTCGATTTGGTTGCCGTCAATGCCCATCGGTCTCCTCAACCAAACATCCAACTGCACACAAAACGCCACTATTATCTACGTCAACAATACCGTTTACGTCAATTCAACAAATTGCTCCGCTAGACCGTTCAGAAACTACACTATAAACGCTTCTGAAACCCTCAACCTTACGGTCTCGGACAACTTGACCGTCGCTTGCAGAAACGCCACTACCCCTACTTGCCCCATCTGCCAAAACACCACAATTACCAACAACGTCTGCTTGGCCTTCAACGAAAAATTCACGCTAGACGCGGGAACCGACAAACAAGACAATCAAAGCCAAAACACCTACCTCTGCGCCCTACCTAAACACGACTCGACTATTGAATTGACCGCCAATGCGTCGTCCTTTGAAATCAGCAACGAAACCCTGTTCATCTACGCCAATTTCACTGGACTGGAAAGAATCCCCGAAGGCGCGTGGTTCTACAACGTTTCCGTAAATGCCCAGTGCAAAAACCTCATAAACATTACTGATACCCTAGGAACAGACCGCGTAATCTGCATAGACGACATGGACTATTACTGCGCTTGGCAAGAAATCAAGGCCGGACAAATAGGCGCTTGCCTACAACGCCTCACGCTCTCCGACAAGCAAGCCATGAACAGCACCGCCGCCTTACTCAACAACTGCTCCGTAGTCCTACAACAAACCACCAACGGACAACTCTACTTTGATAGGATGCGGGCAGACCAAAGCACAATGATTTTCATTGCGTCGATAGTAATCTTATTGCTAGTCGCTGGATTCATCCTCATAAAGTCCGTGGCCAAGAGCCAAAAGACTCCGACACAGGTAGTTCGCAACACCGCGTCTTTGAAGGAACAGTTCGACCAATGGGCTATGGAAAAATTCACGCCCAAACACGAAAGCGAGACACAGTAAAATGGATATTCCACTCTTGGTCGTCTGGATGCTCATTTTCCTAATAATGTTTATCTACGTCCTCGTAGAAACACGCATCCTCAACCTCGGAAGCTACGAATCTCCCCGCGTAATAAAAGTTGCGGGAATAACTGGTTGGTGGGACGGCAAAGACCTGACCGGCCAAATCGACATAGTAAGAGAAATCATCCCCGACAAACTACTAGCCATCAAAGTAGTAGGCGATGAAAGAGAAGAGACCTGTCCCGTAGAATTTGTTGAAGTCAAAAACAAAATGGATGCCTTGGCACATACTGGAGAAGATGTATGGACGCGCTCCGACAAAGTTCCCAGCCCTGAATTCGCTAGGATGCGCCACTCGCTTCAAATTTCAGAAACGCTTGCAAACGCCTACAAAATGCAAGGACTCGCCGTTGCGAAAATCGCCGAAGAAGTTGCGAAAGACTCTTCAAAGCCCCTGCTCGACGCATCCAAACTCCGCGCCAATATGCTGAAAGAAGGAAGCACTGGACGTTCTCCCTTCTCGCTCTTTTCTCCCTATCGTCCAAGCAGGCCGTCATATTCTCCGCCGATGAACATGGGAGAAGGCTCGGAAGAATAATTTGGTGATGAAAAATGGAAACCCCGACGATAAAGAAAGAAGCCGCGCTCCGCTACGACTCCGAAGACCCGGAAATAGCGAAGGTGCTTGGCTTTCAAGAAGAGGCGTTGAAACAACTCCGGCTAAAAGACCCAGTAGTCTACTGCATCGAAACCTACGACAAGAAAGAAGCCCTCATAAGAACGCTGGAAGGAGAACTGCAAAACGCGCAATACAACGAATCCACCGGCCACGACATTGCCGAAGACATCGAGAAGTTCAGGAAATACGTCCAAGAAAACCCCCCCACGCCAAGAGAAGTCGAGGCCGGTATGAAGGCGAGCCAGCGAAGCCTTAAAGTAATTGAAATCTACTCCCGCGCCTGTTCGGCGCAAGGCGCAGTCTCCTCGGCAATAATCAATGTCTTGAAAACTCTACAAGAACAACAAGCCGAACTACGCGAGAAAAAAGCCGTGCTGGACAATTCCCGCGCCGCCTTCGAAAAAGAAAAACAATTTGAAACCCAGACCCTCGCCCTCGACAAAAAACACTACGAAGAACTAGAAACGCTCCTACTCTCTGAACCTAGCCGCAAGGCAATCTCCGGCTACTACGCGCTGCTCCGCAAAATAACCGACGAAAAGAAAGTCCACGACCACGCCAAACAACTAATCGCCGAAACGGCCATAAAAGCCCCGCTACCCTCGACCTCGAAGCCCATCCAGCCCAAGTCCGAAGAACCCGTCGAAGAAGAACCCGAAGACTTGCTTGAAGGAATTTAAATTTGAATCGTCGCCCGATACTATATACTATGAAACTCTAACCTTTAAGAAAACAAAACCCACCAGCCCGAACAAAAAACCCGTCAGAAAATTCAAAAACAGGAGTCCCTATATATGCAATCGAAAAACGGCCACGCAAGAGACAGCAACAAGCCCGTTATCTTGACGAAAACAATACTCGTAATGAACCCCAACAACACTGGAGCAGCCGCAGAAGTCAAGGTCGTCGCCTTCGCAGACCGCAAAGAAATACTGGTAATCACCCACGGCGCACTGGCAATCAACAAAACCATCATCCAGCCCAACAACAAATACATTCCCTTCGAATACTTCGACGACGACAAGTCCGAACTACTCAAAGCCATTATTGCAGTTGTCAGAGAATACCGGGAAAAGAAAAAACTCGGCGCTCCGAAACAAAACACACAACGAGAACAAGAAACGGAGGATGAAGAAAATGGACGCGACACAGTTTAGAACAATTGGCGCGGCACTGGTAATCGTGCTGGCGCTAATACAAGCTGTTTGGTGGAATCCGCTAGGATTCAACGTTTTGACGGGCATTGGTTTGACCGTTGGCGGCCTAGGCGCGATATGGTTCGCTCCCGATGCAGTTCCCGATTGGTTTAGAGAGGAATGACCATTCCTTTTGGTCGCACTTTTTTGGAGAAAATTGCTACCACGACCCGATACCCTTCCTTCGCTCAATACGGCGAATATGACGAGTCGGCAGACCTGCCCTATGAAATTCCGCCTGACAAAATCGTTCTAGGAATGAGCGACAGAAACTTCGAAGGCGAACCAATCCAAATCCCCCACCGAGGCGGCCAGCAACAGCCAATAATCATTCTCGGCAAAATGGGAAGCGGAAAAACTACCGTGGCAATGAACATCATCGGCCAAAAATTCCACCGCTACGGACAGCCTACGCTCCTCGTAGACCCCAAGCGAGAGTTCTACACGCACTACCAGCCCAACCAAAAACGTTCTTCGCGCCAACTCTTGAAAAGCCTCGGACTCATCCCGAAAGGCTTGCCGATAGACCCCATTACGCCCAAGTGCTGCAAATACTTCTGGGAAAACTCCAAGACTAGCGGAACTACCTACTCCCTAGAAATGCACGATTTCAACCGTTTGCCGACACAAAGCGAAAGAAACCAAGCCCTCATCGAACTCTTTTCAGTCGGACAATCCGACGCGGCCAAACGCGAACTCTACCAATTCCTCGATGGAGACTTCAAAACCTTCAAGGAAATCCGCGACAAAGCCGCTTTTACGGATGAAATCAAGTCGCCCTCGCTCCGCAGTTCCATTATCTCGATGTATGATTCTGGTGTAATCGGCAACCGCGACGGAAAATCGCAAAGCATCTATATCCCAGAACGGATGCAAGCCCTCGGCTCCGACAAGCCAAACTACGTCGTCGACCTGCGCCTCGGCCTCGAAGCCAAGACCGACTTGCTCCAAGCAATGTATTTGAAAATGGCCATTTCGGACGTAGTAAACGACCGCATAATGGCAAAAAACTTTCGCCGAGGAAACCTTACCCGCGCTCCGTTAATAGCAATAGACGAAGCCGACGTATTCGTTCCCCGCAACGAAAAATACCCCACCAAGCAAATCATCGAACACTTATCCACCAAATACCGCGCCTTCTCTATCTCCGCAATCCTCCTCACACAACACCCCGACCTCATTTCCGAAACCGTCATTCAACAAGCACACTACGTCATCACTTCCCGCCTGCAATCAGTCGAAGAAAAAACTCCGCTACGCGCAAGAGGATTAAGCGACCAAGAAATAGACATGGTGATGAAAGACCTCTACTGGGAAGAAACCGACCCGGTAAAAGAATTTGCAATCATCAAAACCAATGGAGACTACGAAACTTTCTTTGCGCTCGACTGTCCGAGCCAAATGTATAGGGAATGAGGAGGAAGATGTTCGATGGCTGAAAGAAACCCCGACGGCTCGATAAAACAAGGTTGGTTCTGCCGCAAATGCGGCGGCAACGATTTCATACGAGGAAGCGATGGACACCGCTACTGCCGCAACTGCGAATGGTCACGACAAGCGTTTCCGAAGAAGGTGAGGAAATGACTGCGCTCTGGGAATGGTTGGCAATTATTTTCTTCGGCGTTCCGCTTCTGCTGTTCGCTTTACTAATGATTGGCTTCTTGGCCTATTTCGCCGTGTTTTTTGGATTGGACTATTCGACCGAATGAGGAGGTTGTTTGAATAATGAAGACGAAGACTCAAATCAAAAGAGAAATCGAGAGACTAGGACGGCGCATCAAACGCCAAGATTGTGTTAAATTCGGCGTCCATTGCAACGAAGAATGTGCAGACTGCTCGATAGAAATAGACGCGCTTGCGTGGGTGTTGAAATGACCGAAGAACGGGAACTGCCAATAGTCACCGACGCCAAAGGCGACATTATTGGATTCAAGTGCCAACATTCCGGCTGCGGTTGCGTTACTCCGTGGATTCGCTACTCGCTCAAAACGGGAACGTGGCTTTGCGACTCCTGCTTTCCGCGTTTAGAGCGGTAACTACGCTGGATAATTTCTATTGCTAAGAACGGACAACGGCGCAAGAACCATTCCACCCACTACTAGTCGAATTAGACTCTCCTGCCGGTTATACTGCAACAACGCGCCACTCGGCGGAGAATTTACAGGATAGTAGAAAATCGAAGGCGGTTCCGCAGCCAAGACGCAGTTCGTCCTGTCCGAAAATAGGCGATACCCTCGCTTCGCCAACAATTCCTGCGCTTGCCCCCACGGCACTGGCCTCCAAGACCCCACGGTAGTCGGCGCCACTTCGCCACGGCTCGCCTTCTGCAAATGCAACACGCCCGGAACGCAAATCGTCATTTTCCATCAGCGTATTAGTATTTGCAGCAAGTTGTTCGCCGCGTGGCCTCCGTAGCCGAACAGCGACGACTTGAAAAAGTTGTTTCCAAACGCAAACACCGCGCCGTAACCCATTGCCAAGACAATCGAAAAAACGTTGCCCGAATAAGCGTAGTAGTGGAACGCGCCGAACAACAGCGTAGACACTACGAATCCGAACACCGTGCCAAACGTCTTCTGCAAAGTCGGCAACAAAGTGTTCCTGAACAACGCCTCTTCCGCAAACGCGGCAATTACCACGATGAAAAACGAATCCGCAAACGAAATTCCCGCCATAGCCGCAGATAGCGGAGTAGCCAGCGACAACGCGCCCACGTTCAAAACCAGCGCCAACCCTACTCCCGCCAAAAGCGCAAGCACGGCCTTGCTACTAGACATTCCGTAGCCCACGGCCTCGACCAACGGGTTTCTCTCCCAAACGTTGTCCACCAAGTTAATGCTGAACGCAATGAGCAACATAAACAAATAAATCGTGGCCTTGAACGACAAGCTTGAATTCGTAATTCCATAGTTGATGACAATGCCTAGCATTACTACCATCAGCATCAAGAGCCAGCCGCTTTCAAACAATTCAAACTGGTTCCTATTGTCCCACTCCGCCCGCAAAAAACTTTCCACGCTCATTTTCCATCCCTCCCCCTTTTCAACCAAGCAACGGCGCAACGTAAAACCCGGTCACCATCATCAACAACACGAAACTGACCACGGCAAATCCCTGCGTCCACCGCTTGCGGTAAACCGTAAACGAAATAGTCGCTGCAACCAGCGCCAAAAACAACGCTACGGAAACAACCATTGCGTTGGTAACGTCCGCACCCGAATCCAAACACGACACTCCCTGCGGCTTCTGACACGCATCCAAGCCATAGCCAATCATCCAAACCGAAGTCGAATTTACAAAACTATCCACTTCCGGCAGACCCGTTTCAAACGGAATCGGATACCGCAATACGGGCGGAGCAGCCGTAGAAAAAATCGGCGCCGGAGTAGGTGTCGTCGTGGGCGGGAACCAACTACTGCCACCGCCTCCGCCGCCTCCGCCTGAAGAACTTTCAATGCCCCTAAATGAAACCAAATTCGAAAAACCGTTTGCCGTTGTGCTTCCGCGAGTATTATTGCAAAATACTCGCAGTGAATAAAAGCCGGTGTTCGCTGTTACTTGCGTCGTATAATTCGTCGCGTTTGTGCTCTCATTCGCAAACGAAGTGTTCTGTCCGTTAAATAAATACCAGCAGCCATAGGAGTTGTTATTGCCGTCTACGGAAAACTTGAACGAAACGGGAAACGTTAAATCACTACTGTCGGCGGGCGTCCATAAAACTACCGACTTAACCGAAACGTTTTGTAACGAAAACGCCTGATTCGTAACATTCCACGTTCCGAAGGTATTATTTGCATAGAAACGCCAGCCGTATGTGCCGTTTATTGTGGTGTTTGTAACCGCCGAAAAATTAGACCACGAATTATTTGTATTTGTAAACTTGACCGCTGACGAATTCGACCACAATCCCGAATAATTGCTTGAAAATATCCAGCTATCTAGGTCGTTTAAATTAACCGTCCAAAAAGCAGAGTGACTCACGAAGTCTCCAATTACGGGCGAAGTAATGTTAATGCTAACTTGGCTCGGCAATACATAACGCAGACCTATCAAAGTTAATCCTACGGTCTGCGAGGAATTCAAGGTAACATTCGAACTATTTAGCGCGAAATCCGCTCCGTTTGCCGAAACATTGTGCGGCGAATACGTTACATTCGAAACTGCGTTTCCTTCTAAAAAAGTTACTTGCTGCCACGCCGTTAGCCCATCTGCCCCCGTAAATAGTTGTAATTGTGGAATACTGCCGCCCGACGAATTTGTAACATTAACTGATGCGCCGTTGATTCCTACAAATGCAACGTTCGTCGTATTCGCACGTAGATAATACGCAATCGTCGAATTCGTCCCGTTTTCTAAAGACACTTTCGTCCAATCAACCGATTCGTTTACGAAGGTATTTCCCGCAGTTCCGCCGAGGTTTTCTACCTGTAAGTCATATAGGGTGTTATTCGAATAAGTGTCGTTTGCTGCTAAATTCCGTGTTGATTGAACGTGATAAACCGATAGCCCCATTTGATTATAAGTCAATGCATTGTTCGTAATATTATTGTCTTTTCCTAATATAATCCTTATGCCGATAGAGTTTGTTGAGCCGTTTATGGTATTTCCATAAACGCTACTGTTGTGCGAAGTATCAACCAAAATCCCGAAGTCTCCGCTTTTGACAATGCTGCTATTTGCAATCGTGACGAACGTTGAACTAGAACGTATATAGATTCCTCGGCTAAACGAATTTATCTTGCAATTATTTACAGTTACGTTGGACATTCCGGCCGAAACAACGCCCGACCCCGTATTTGTGCTCGTTCCATTAATTAAAAATCCGTTACATTCGAGCGTCGTATTGCTTGCAACCACCATACAATCGCCCGGCACGCCCGTAAGGTTACTAGTCAAATTATATGCTGTGTTCGCCGAAAACGTGGTGCATACGGCAATATCTACTGCCGAAGCGAATACTGAAAACAATAACAAAAATAATAGTTCTTTCTTCATTTCAACATCCCTGAAAACCAGTTAAAAACGCCGGACAAGGCATCCATCCTATATTGCGGAACTTCTATTTTAATGCTCTGCAACAGGAAAAGCGCGGAAACCAGCGCCACGAAGAAAAACGCGCCCGCAAAATACTTTAACCACTCCTTTTCCTGCGAAAACTTTATGCACGCAAGGCCAAGCACTAGCGACAAGACCAACGCAAGCCCCGCGTTACTAATCGGCCAAGTCTTAGCGTCTTCGCACTCCAATCCTCGCGGTTCCTTGCAAGAAGCAATCGCGTCGCCTATAAACCACCTAGTAGTTTCTCCAACAAAAGAATTCACTTCTGACAACCTTGATTCAAACGGAATCGTAACATACGCCGTTTTCAAAGGCAACGCGGCAATCGTCGGAACTTCGGAAACATTATTTACTGCAACTACTTCCATCGGCGACGCGCCACCGTCGCTAACTCGGTTACCTCCGCTTCCTTGAACGCGGAACGTCTTGGTGGAAATCTGCGCCGATGCCGAACCGTCGGAAACAACCACGCGCCACCACCAATCGCCCATAGACAACGCGCCCCAATCATACGAACTTGCATTGCTCTCTTGCAACAACGACGAAGGAACCGCCTCCAAATCGCCCTTTTGCCCGTAAACCGAATACGTCAAAGAATCGTTGTCTGCGTCCGAAGCCGGAAAAGACAAGGTAACGCCCGTAGGATAAGCAAAAGACTGTCCTTGCGACGGCGAAAACGCGCCGAAGACCGGCGCAGAGTTTTGAACTACTACCGTCGAGGAATTGCTGGCCGACGAATTGTCCGTTCCGTCCCCGCAAATTACTTGCACTATCCAGCCCTGTCCCTTCGACAAGTTGCCCGACGAAATGGTTTCGAGCAAAGAGTTCGTTCCGTTAGAAACTATCGCACTCCCCGACAAGTTTCCGAACAACGTATTGTTCACGAAAACCGAGTAAAACGCCGTAATCGTGTTTCCCGCGTCCGGGTCGGAACAAGTCGCGTTCACCGACAAATCCGACGTTTTTACTGGCAAAGCCGGAGAAATTCCCACCGCATCAACCGATGGCGGCGTATTTGTAATCGTGAATTGCTGGAACGCCGTTATTGGCGCAGAATAGTTCTCGGACGCCGAAGCATTACACGAAACATTATAAGCGCCCTTCGCCAACGTTCCGACGTAGGGATTGGAAACCGCTGTTCCGTTCCTCCACAAAGAAGGCGAAACCTCGGAAGAATTCGCCGCGCAAGAAATGTTAAACGCCGCTGTCGAAGAAATGCCCGTCCACGAAACGTTGTTTGACAAATTCAGCGAAGAAGGCGCTTGACTCAAATTCAACTGGAAAGACTCTATTGCAGCGGAATGATTTGCGTCTCCTGTCGTAAGTGCAGAGACGTTCCAAATTCTCGAAGGCAGCGAGCTACTAAACGGATTTGCGGTTGTGGAAGAATTCAAATGCAGCACTGCCGTTCCATAGTTTGCAGTGGCTGTTAGGTTCAAGGCAGTGCCGAAGACTACGGCGTTGTTTCCGTGAACGCCGTTGAGCCACGCTTGCGTTGTTGCTGCGACTTGCGAAACTACAAATTGGTTTTCAACCGTGGCCGGAGCAGAATAGTTTTCAGAAGCCGCCGCCGAACAAGAATAGTTATAGGTTCCTGCGGGCAAATCGGAAAAATCAGGGTTCGACACGCCCGTTCCGTTTCTGAACAAAGAAGCCGCGCCCGAAACGTTCAGGAAACAAGAAGTGTTCTGTGCCTGATTCCACGAAGCCGACCACGACAAATTGTTCACCAACAACAAAGAAGAAGGCGCTTGGCTGATTAGCAGCGTGTTCGTAGAATTTGAAGCCGTATAGTTGGCGTTGCCTGCAAAACTGCACTCGTAGAAATACGCCGCCGCCGCGCCTATTGCGTCAGGAGAAGACTTGGAAGAGCCGTTGCGGAAGAAATTAGCCGATGGCGTTCCCGAACAAGTAGTGGACGAATCCGCGCCATTGTAGGTTCGCGTCCAGCCAAGATTCGTGCCCAACGAAGTAGAACCTGCGGCTTTCGAGACATTGAACCACTGCAACGGAGAAGAAACGCCCCAGTTGCCTGCATAGTCCTGCGCCCAGAACCGCCAAGTATAGTTCGTTGCCGAAAACCCGGACTTTTCGACATACCATTCACTGCCTTGAACGCTGGAAACCGAGGCGTTTGCGCCGCTCCATTCCAAATAAACCGTTTGAGTCTGCGAATACGTCCCGTTAATAGTCGTGTTTAATTGAGCCGCCAAACCCGCAACCCACGCCGCAGGACTCGAAACATTTGCTGCCGTGCTTGAAAAAGACGGAGCAGACCTATCGAGCGTAACCGTCCTTGCCGCCGACACTCCCCAATTCCCCGCAGAATCGTTTACCCAGACCTTGAAACTAAACGTGCCTTCTCCTAAGCTCGTTTGGTTTTGCTGGCAAAACTTCAACGCACCCGAAGTCGAAGGCGCAAAACGAGTTCCGTTTACCGAATTTATTTCTATCGAACACGAATCCTGATTCGCCTCCGAAAACGTCGCGTTCACATCGAAAAAGTTTTGAGACAAATTGCTGTTCGCCGTTGGAGTGTCGGTAACGAAGGAAATTGTTGCGGGTGCAGTCGAGTCTATTTTTATTGTGCGGTTCGTGTTGAACGCGGACAGGGGCGGGTTTCCGTTGTCGAAGCACTGCACGTTCCACAAATAGGTTCCGTCTGCGGCTGCTGCGTATGTTATGTAGTTTGCCGAGTTGTTCACGATTGCCGAAGCATTGTTTGCCTTGCTGTTCCAACTGGTTTCGTTTGTCCAGAGCGAACAGTTGGCGAAGCCCGAATTGTCCGCAGGCGTATATGCGTAGGTAACGGTTTTTGACTGGTTCCAAGAAGCATCCGCTGGACTGTTCAGCGAAACATTCGGGGCAGTGTTTGAAACTTCGTCTTGAACCGTGAGTTGTATCGTCTTGCCGGGAAAAGCGGCGTAGTTGATTGTCGCGTTGGTAGAGTTGAATAAATAGCCTGTTTTGAGTCCTGTGAAGTTGTGCGGGTTGTAGGTAGTGTTTGCGGTTTTGTTGCCTGTGAAGTCGGTCAACACGAACCAATTAGTAAGGCCATTTGCGTCTGTCGTGGTCTGAACCATCGGCGTTGCCGACGTCGAGTTGGTGATGTTCACGCTTGCGCCTGAAATCGGGTTTCCCGACGAGTCGGTGACGTTGGCGCGGGCATACCACTGGAAAGAAGCGTTTGCGTATGCGTTCCAATAAATCGTCGAATAGTTGGCGTAGGAAGTGTTTAGAAAAACGTTGTTCGTGGTGTTTCCTGCTGCGAAGATTATGTCGTAATAACCTGCCGTGTTGTTCCAGACTATTGTGTTGTTGGCGAAAGTGTTGTTGTGCGAAACGTTTGCAGTCATTCCGTAAATGAATATTCCTGCGTAAATGGACGAAAGTTTATTGCCGTAAAAGTCGTGGTAGGAAGTGTTTGACAGCAGGTAAATTCCCGACGCGGTTGTTCCGTTCACGGTTACGACGTTGTTGTAGAACGAATTGTTCGAACAGTTTGAAGCCAGCAACCCGTGTCCGTTTAAACCCATGGTAGTTACTGTGTTTGAATAAGCCGAGTTGTTGGAGGCGAGGACGTTGAAAACGATGCCATAGCCCGACGAGCCGCTTGTGAAAACGTTGTTTGAATACAATCGGTTGTTGTTTGCGCCTGCGCTGGTTACGAGTGCGCCGTATGCTCCGCCGAGAACCGTGATGTTGTTGGAATATGCGGAGTTGTTGGCAGCAGTATTGTCTATTAAAAGTCCGTAGCCTACCGAATTGTTGGTTCGCAACGTGTTGTTGTAGACTTGGTTGCCGGTGGTGTTGCTAATGCGGATGGGATATCCTGTGCCGTAGATTGAAATGTTGTTGGAATAGATTAAGTTGTTGAAAGCCCAATTAATCGTGGAAATTCCATGCGCAGAACCCCCCGTAGTGGTTATTCTATTGGAATAAATGCTTAGGTTGGTTGAAACGCTGGAGTCTACTAAGATGCCTATTGCGTTTAAGTTGGTCGTAGTAATGTTGTTTCTGTAAATGGACGAGTTGAAAATGCCGTTTAGTCTTATTCCATAGCCTGCGTTTCCGGTGTTGCATCGTATTGTGTTGTCGTGGATGGAAATGTTGTAATTGCTTGGCGAGTATATTCCGGGGGAAGTTCCGTTGGTAGTTATGTTGTTGTCGTAGATTTCAGTATTCGACGCGTTGGTGCTTAGGGAAAATCCGCTTCCGCTTCCAGTGGTAGTAATGTTGTTTGAATAGTAATAGTCTGTCAACGAAGGCAGTCTTGACCGCAAAATTACGACGATGTGGTTTGCCGCAGCATATAACGTATTGTTGTAAATGGAATTGTTTCCTCCGCCGGAAGTCTGGTAGATTCGGTAATAATTTCCTGCACTGACGTAGTAGCTTGTGACGTTGTTGTCGTGGACGGAAGTATTGGCTGAAGCCGAGCCTGAAAGCACTATTCCATGAGTGTATATGTTGCTATATCCGATGACCTTGTTGAGGTAGACTTCGGTGTTTGAACCGTCTATTTGTATTCCCCTTCCTGTCGAGACACCCACGTAAATGGTGTTGTTGTAGACTTCTTTCATGGAGTCTACGGTAATTGCGCCGAGGGTGTCCGAGCCGATTCCCGTCTTGTTTATGACGTTGTCGTGAATGTAAGAGCGAGTTACCGGAGTGTTTCCCGCCATGTAAATGCCGACTCCCGTTCCGTTTAGAGTAATTGTATTCCAGTATGCCGAACAATTGTCCATGTTTGCGGTAGAAAACCTTATTGCGGTAGGACTGGACAAGCCATACATATACGCCGTAATGTTGTGAACCCTGCCGTTTTTCTGCGTGGTTCCAAAAACTATTCCGTGAGGCGAAGCTGCGGTTTGATTTCCGGGAGTAATTGTTCCGTTTCTAATGGTAATGTTTTGCAGGTTGGAGTTGACTGAAACGGCATAACTGGAAGAAGATGCGTTGTTGCTGTAATTTATCCAATAGCCCATCAAGTCAAGAGTAACGTTGTTTGCCGAAATAGTGAAACAAGTCGCGTTGCTGGTTACGTTGTTTGTCAATTCGTATGTTGCCCCAGCAGTGCTCAACGTGCCGCAGGTCAACGGCGTGGAGTAAGTAACAAACAAAGATGACGGAGACGTATCAAAAGAATTAAAAGAGGAAGACGACCCACTACAATTCTCTACATCAGCTCTAAACCTAAATTGTGAAAAACCAGTAATATTGATAAATGATAAGTTTAATGACACGTTTTGAGCCGTAGCGATACTAAGGTCTACAAGACCTTCTGAATTATTGACTCCTACATCCCACGCCGTAGCAGTTAGTGTATTGCCCCAATACCCCCCGCCGTGGATTTCCACCCAACGCTCACCTGCCGCTAGCACTGCACGGTCGACTGTGATTTTTGCAGAAGATATGGTAGCCTCATCTGGGATGCTTGACGTGTTGAAAGAATAAAACACTCTAAAAACAGCGAAATCTGTGCCTAGGCCACTCCCCACATTCCAGTTATCAGAGGTAAGATTCGTCCACAACGCATTATCGTTGCTGGTTCCACCGCAAGTAGACCCATCCCTAAACCAATTCCCACTCGACCCCGCGCCGCCAGTCATTAAATCATACTTCGTCGTCGTAGGGTCGAGCCACAAACTGTTTTTTCCAGAAACGTTGCCTATCAGCAACCGCGTCTTGTTCGTAAAATTCAGCGTAAAACCAGATTCGAGCAAGTCTCCGTATCCGATTTGCACTTCGTCGAAGAAAATCAGGCGAGAATTGTTCTTGTCAAACACTACGTCGTTCCAAGTAATTCCAGAAGACTCCGCCAAGTCCAAGCCGATGAAATTCACTTTGTTTTTAATCGAGTCAGGAATACCAGTGAAATTCAACGCCCACTTGTAACCGCCCCGATTCTTGGAAATGAATTCTTTGAAATTTATGGCGGGATACGCAGTCTTGATTTGCTGCAAGGAAACATAGTTTCCGTTGTAAACCACGAACGGCTTCAATAACACCCAACCCTGTGGCCAAGACAAATTCAAGCCTCCGTCCAAGTTTCCGCTCCAAGAAAAGTCCACGACATCAGTAAACGGCAAATACGTTCCATTCGCCGCCTGCATATTCACCGGCGCAGCATAAGTTGAAAGAGTGCAAACTTCTCCGTTGCAAGTCCTGTCCCACGACTCGCCGCGTTCGACTGCGAAAACGAGGCTGGCGAAAAGCAAAACAGCTAAAACTAGGACTAGGCGATGCTTCATTAAACTAATCAAAGATAATATTGCGTCGAAGTAGTATTTAAATGCGCCCAAAAAACATCGTTGCGTAGCACTCGGCTTCGCCGCCGCCCCGTAAGTGGCAGAATTCGTGATTCAATAAATACTGGTAGCCCCATCGATTCAAGTCCTTGCCGACGTCAATCACCACCGTCGGAATCTCGCCATCAATTGCATACGCCGCAAAGTCACAGTCCTTTCCAATTACGTCAATTACCCGCGCCCCGTCCAATTCGTATTCTCTGACGATTTGTTTTTCGCAACTAAAATCGTGAGGCCGAAAAGCCGCCCACGCCGAATAAGAAAGCAGTAAAAACGACAATAACAGTAATTTGTCCACGCGCGTTCTCCCAAAATAGCGGCATACCGCAGTTTTAAATACTACTTCGTCCCAATACTATTCGGACGTTCTCTCTTGAACAGCCCGACAGACAGAGGCGCAAACTAAGCGGGAACATAGCGCTAAGAATTGCTTTTGTCGGCGGCCTCCGACTTCGGCAAAAAAGGAATTCGCCCCGCGCCTTGGTCTTCCCTATTCTCTGTTAGCCTCCTGCTTCTTCGACGGAATCAAAAACGAAACCAGCACCAAAACAACGCCAGCAACGCCGACCCAAGAAGAAGAAAAATCAATTACCATTAAATCCTATCCCTCCAATCTGGTTCAATCTTGGGTTTCCGCAACGACTCCGCAAACTCTGCAAGCGTCCCCCAAGGAATCGAAGCAACGGTTTCCTTGACGGCCTGCCAATCCTCACTATTGATTTCGCCCCGCGCCACCGCGTCCTGAAACTTGAAAACCCTATCCATGTCCTCAACCGCCAAAGTCTTATGCCGCGTTTCAATCTCTGGCACACCAGTCGAAGAATCAATCTTAATCCGTTCATTCTGCCTAAAATAATGCTTCGACCACTGCTTCGTCATTCCGCCAAGCAACGCCATTTCCTGCCGCGTCAGCTTCACAACCTCATCAGGACGACCAAGCCGCACCCCAAACCGCGTAACAAAGTCGCATCGAAGTTTCTCAACTAAAGACAACGCTTTTTCCAACGCTTCCACTATCGAAGCCGCCCAAATAGGCTTCACCAAAAACCAAACCTTCGTCCCCGACACAAAAATAGTCGCGTCCTCCTTCTCAACCTGCCAACCCTTAAAATGCCGCCGGGGAGAAACCACGAATCCCCCCTTCGCAAGCTTGACGAAAAAGTCATCCCCTCTCTTTCCACCAACCGAAGAATCCCTGAACTGCAAATCAGAAGTAAAAAACAAATGTTCGTAACGAATAAGATACTTGAAAGTTTCCATGTTCAGAGGGGTTTTGAAGCTGGAAACTAATAGTTTGCCCGCTTCGGTTAGCTCATAGTTACGCACCGCGTCCCTGCTGGTGCATCGAATCAATCCCGCGCCTTCCGCCGTCTTGAAACGCTTGCTCGCAGTGCCTTTCAAAACCTTTAATTCACGACAATAATCAGCCTGCGTTCTTCCCTGCTCGACGGCGAAAAGTAGCGGAGCAAGCAATCGGGTTTCCAACACAAGTTTCCTGTTCGGCATGGCAAAAACTCCTAAGAGAATATTTGTGAGGCGGAAATATTTAAAGGTTACTGGAAGAAAAAGAAGCCACCAAACTGCGGTTAGCCGCCAATTATGCGTGAACGGCGGCCAATAACCCGCAACTTACTGAAAAGGCGAGGAACACTCGACGCGCATTGTTCCAAATTATAAACCCCTTCACTGGACTCCCCTCTAAAACGAAAACGTCAAGGCGATAGCGCTCATCACCATAAGAATATGGCTCCGATACTCCCTGTTTTAACCATTGCCTATCCGTAGGTTTATTAAGAGGATATTGACAGCGCCGATTGTAGTGCCTAACTACTATTTCTTTGGCTTTTTCCAACGCTTCGCTTTCGTCGTATATGTAGTAGTTTTTCATTTTAGAATTTTCCCCCCGCTTCTTTTTCATATTCTTCTTTCGTCATTCCGATGCCGCCGAGAACCTTGCGAGAATCGAGTTTGTCAAGCCGGTCTAATACTGCTTCGTGTTCTTTGCAAACAGATACGCAGAAGCACGTTCCTTCTTCAAGAGAAACGTCCATCAGACAAGTCGCTGGTTTTCCACACGCAACCGCCCGACAAGTGTGCGTGATATCGCCGGAATCGTATCTCACTCTAAATTCGATTTTCAAACAAATCACCTAAGAGCCTTTTCTTTTTACGCCTATTTAAGCAACCGTCAGTAGTTATTTGGTCTTTGGACTTTATATTAGGAAGTCCTTGACAACCGCTTCCGTTTCTACCGCAGTCCTAGCTTGCAGCGGCAGGCAGCGTTTCCGCCGCCTTTAACAACGCGGCGATTTTCGCGCCGTCACGCGCCGAATAGAAGCCGGAACCGCAGCCGGGACAATAGTAGTGCAACAACGACTGCCTACCTTTGTGCTGGCGCGTCCTGCCCTTCAACAACTGCTTCCTACACTTGACACACACATACACTTTAGAACACCTTTTGCTTTTCAAGTTTGATTCCCGCGCACTTATGGGCAAACGCATTTTCGGGTTCGAGCCTCGCGCTGCAATCCGCACACGCCAAAAACCGCGCACCATCCTCGCCGACTTTGTAAGTTACCTGCATTTTCATCCCCTCGTCACAAATTCTTCCGCCGAATCACCCAACACCTTGCCTTGCGCCTGCAAACCAACGTAGTCAAGTTTAATCCGTAGAGGCTTCTCGAAAACAATCTTGTCCGACTTTTCGCTCCGCACCCGCTTGAACACCAACAAGCCACAATCAAACAACGGCAACAACGCGGCGCGAAACATGGTTTCCTTGTTCTTCGCCGCCGACCCCGCGTAAAACAATTCCACGGCCTCCGTGAGAGGAACGAAGCCGTCTGGGTAGTTCTCTCTGTCCCGCGACAAACTCCGCAACTGCGTCAAAAACGTTTCCACTTTTGGAAACGTCTTGGGAAAACTGTAATCGCCCCGCAAAAACGCCCACAACGTCAAACTCATGTTTTATTCTCAACTCCTTTAAATACAATTCAACCATTGCCAATCCTGCGCTTCACGACTCGACGCAAACTCGCCGCAAATTTCAGTCTTGGGCTGGAAAATAGGCAAATGCTGAATCTTCGGAAACCAGCAGAGCATACTGTTCTTGTCAAAACCCGACATTCTTCAACACCATCGTTCCCAAGCCCACTCATCAGCATCCGCTTGCGTGGAAAAACTCCGCGTCACTCCCCGACAAGAAACCAAAAACGTTTCAGGAGTCACAACCGTCACCTGCTGCGGCCACTCCTTCACAGAATCCGCACAAACAGGACAATTCACTGGTTGCGGAGTCGCCGAATTATAAGCATTATTGAAATCAGCAGGAATATACGACTTTTCCGACAAACCCACTGGCCTAACCCAACCCCAAAACAAGCCCAATGCAATAGCCATTACAAACCCGCCCACAACCACGCCTAACAAAGCCGCATACCAGTCAAAACGCTTCATCGCAACATCACCGCCAACAAAATCAATAAACCCGTAAACGCCGAAGCAAACCAGACCAATAGGACGTTTTCCATCCGCTCCCACGCGCCAAAACACTCTTTTAGTTCTCGCAATTCGTCCCTCAATGCGTTCTGCTGCACCCGAAAATCGTTTTGAAAATCAACCAACGCATTAGAATTAACCCTTGATTTCGCCACTGACTCTGACGGCGCGGAATTGACATTATAAGGAGAACTGTTGCCGCTCATTTTGAAAGAAAACTCCAAGTCCCTACGCTCGGTCAAGCCAAGCAACTGCTTCGCCGTCGCCGAACCCAACACGTCGCCAACAACCTGTTTCAAATCCATTTACCAATCACCTAGTTTTTTCAAATTCTAATCTCCAGCAGTCATTCATTTCAATTCCGTGGTCGACAAACCACGCGCACAAACCAGACCATGTTTCAAAACCCTCAAGGGCGGCATCTGCCGCATATAGCGCATCAACCATTTCTATCGCTTTAGCTGGTTCAAATTTAGAATTTGGCTTAAAATGAAAAGTGTTCTTGAGTCTCACAATCGCTTTCGCCAACCAAGTTGAATGTGGTTCGCACGAAACGACTTTTCCAAAAGCAACCGCTTTTTTTCCCCGCCCCGGCTGAACCGCCCTCACTGCACCCACCGGCTCCGGCCTAATACGCCGAGTAACGAAGTGCGCTCCAATCGGCAGGGAAGCAATCCACGCCGCCTTACAAACTCCCCGTTCATTTTTACTCGAAAAAATCATTTACAACACGCCCTCCATAAACGAGTTTAAATCCTTGCCAACCGCCAACCGTTCCTGCGCGATTTTAAAGTAATTCTCATCTTTTTCTATGCCAATAAAGTTTCTACTAAGAGCCTTACAAGCCAAACCCGTCGTCCCCGAACCCATAAACGGGTCAAGAACCAGCGCGTCTGGTTTCGTGCATAACTTGACAAGCCACTCCATCAAACGCACAGGCTTAACAGTAGGATGAGTGTTTTTTGCTTTTGTCGGGCGTTTTCCATCTATTTTTGGAACGTTACCAATTCCATTACCATAACAACCATATTCTTCAATTCCTTCAATTCCTTTCTCTTTTTCACTTCTACTCGTTTTCGGAATCAAAAAAAACTTGCTCTGTTCATTAAACACTTCGTCAGTCAAAACAACATTAGCAGGAAAACGCCCCGCAGTATTTATTTCTTGTTTCACTTTCGTATTTTGTCCACCGCCTAAAGTAATTCCATTAGCAATACTTCCAGTAAATCCTACTTTAGAACTCGTTTTGTCTCCTTCATTCTCAAACGGTATTCTGCAAGCGTCAACGTTGAAACCGCCAACGCCGTGCTTTAAAACGTTTTCAACAATCGAACCCTCGCAAGGCTTCTGGCAAACAACAATCGGTTCGTGAGCAGGCTTCAACGCCGGAGTCTTCCAACCAACCCACTCCTTGCTACGGGCATCTATCGGTTTTGTTTCGTAATAACCATCTTTTTTTGATTGCTCAAATACTTTGTTTTCGGAGAAAAACTTTGCGTGTCCTTCTTTTACAATGGTGCGTTCAATTTCAGTAATAAGCGAATCGAATTTAGAAAGCGAATCGAATTTTAACACTTCTTTTACTTTTACCCATTTTAATCCGAAAGGAACTGCCGACCCCCATCCATCATCATCACGATAAGTTGTGCGTAAATAGCCAGCGAAAGAAAACCCACATTCTTCTTCTACTTCCCCCATAGTTTTTCCACTTGCTTCAAATGCTTCTTTCAACGCTTTTTTGATTGGAATAACATCTGAAATTAGCCTGCGTCTATCCATCAGCTTTGTTAAGTCCTGCGCTTTAGGAAAACCGGAAAAATACACCCAGTCTATTTCATCCCGAATCATAAACCCCGCGTCTTCCAAACCACAAGTCAAACGATGATGCGTCCGCGTCCCGCCGAAACTCAAAAGAAACCCGCCGGTTTTGAGAACCCGCAAACACTCGCTCCCCCAAGAACTGCACCAGTCTTGAAAAGAGGATCCTGCTCGGTATTCCTTAAGGTTTTTCCCAGATCGCAGAAAAGTAGCAACGCCTTCGTTTTCTTCTGTTAAATGGCTTCGCCGATCCCACGCATCCCATTCCTTGCCCATAAATTCCAACCCGTATGGTGGGTCGGTCAAAACACAATCTACTGAAGCGTCAGGTAGTTCCTTCATTACTTCTAGGCAGTCGCCGAGACGCAAATCAATAGTCATCTTTAACCCGCCTTCGACAAACCAGACTCGTTACGCGACAAGAAAATCATGTTTTCACCCGTTTGATTGTAAACGGCGAATACGCCGCGCCTTTAAATTCTCGCCAACTCCAGCCACACTTGCGGCATTTAAAGTCTATTGCGTCTTTCAAGCAAAGCGCTTCAAGGTCATGCGACTTGCATTTCGGACACTTCATTTCACTCGCCTTCCGCATTTTTGGCAAATCGAACAAGCACAAATCAATTTCACTCTGTCCTTGCAAACACAGGGCTTGTCATCAACCGGCTGGCAACCGCCGATATTAATCTTCTTGGCCGTCAAAATCATGCGTTTCCACGCCTTGCTCCGAGGCTTTTTTTCCTGCTTGACAAACTCGCGAGCCTCGGACTCGGACAACTCTGTAACAAGCGGCATCAAACGCTTGGTAGTGTAATAAGTCATTTTCTTTTCACCAACGCCAACTGGTAACAGCCAAGGCATACTTCGTCAAACAAAGCGTCGCCAACGAAAACAGGAACTTTTGTTTTTCCACAACTACACTTAGAAAATTCAGTCATTTCACTTCGCCTCCTTTTTCTTCCACCAAGTATCGCAAAACAAGCAGTAATAGTCGCCGCAGTCAGGACACTTTACCTTACGCTCTCCGCAGTCGCAAACGTTCTTTTTAGAACAATCTTTATGCGACCAAGCGTTTTTTCTAACTCTGTTCGCTTCGGTTACCTTTCTTCGCAACTCTACACACATCGGATTCTTTTGTTTTCCAACCATTTATTCTTTCACCTCTTCTTCCAAGTCCCGCAAATCCCGATTACAAGGCAAATTCTCTTTTACCAGTTTCAACAACTTGGCCTCGTCTTCGATGAGTTCTCTCTCGCGACCTATAATTGGCGGGATATCTTCGTATTGTGCAGGAGAGAGCCAAATATCTAACTGCCTTCCGCTTGGAAACGTCAGTCTTATCTTCTGGATGTAATCTGCGGTATGTAATTCAACAAGCATTTATTCTTTCACCTTGTAAGACTCGACAAAAACGTGAGGTTTAAAATCACAAGCAGAATGAGCAGTTTTAGGATACCCGCATTTGGCACAGAAACCCGTTTTTTCAAACAACTTCTCGACTTCTTGCATAAACGCTTTTGGTTCGACGTAGACCGAACAAACAACGCGAAACGTAGGGCACTCGCTATTTCGCCGCCTGTCCCAAGAACCAAACTTGATTTCCATTCGCGGCTTCGACTTGTCACGGCAAATCATACAAACATCGTAAGGTTCGTTAGTCATTTCGTCTTTTCACCTTTTACTTCTTTCATGCCCTTGCAAAAATCACAGTTTTCCTCATGTTCTTCCAAAGACTCGTCTTCAACCACGGAAACCAATTCTTTCATTTCGTTGTAAGAATCGTAAAACGGACAGTGCCCCACACAGTCGGCGCGACAATCATGGCAAGCCGCTTCGTGCGCCACTTCAAGAAAACGCTTCAACGCAGGAGCAAAATCTTCAACTGCAACCCACTGCGTTTTACAAGAGTCGCTGGGGTTGGATTTGTTGCAAGTTTCGCAATTAAAGCCAATAGTATCAGCAACTTGGCAAGCAGTCCATTTCCTCATTTTTTCCACCCGTTTTCTAATTCTATTTTTGCGGTTCTGGCAGACTCGCGCCAATATCGCCTATCAACTGGCTTATGCTCGCTCCAATCCAGTTCGCACGAATCGCCCGCCCAATCCCTGCAAAACTGGTTATGAAGCCACGCCGCTAACGTTTCTAACGTCATTTTTTCCACCCGTCCAAGTTTATCTTTCCCCTTTATCGCACGTTTTGTGATAGAAATCAAACCCTATTTGAATCCAATCATTATCTTGGTAAATTGGATGCCCACATTCAACGCAACACTTCCAAATTGGTTTGCGGTTATATTTTTTTTTAGGTCGTCCTCTCTTTTTCGCCATTTTCAGTTTTTCGCCTCGAATAACCGTTACTTGACGCGGACGAACCGTGCTTTCAAAACTTCAGAACCACTAACTTCAGATTTAGTTGCCCAGTCTATTATTTCATCAGCCGATATTTCTCGGTCTTTCTCGTATGCAATAAATACCCGGTCAGGAACGCCTTCTTCAGCAGAATCACTAACCTCGTCCGAACTCCATGTTTTTGGCGGCAACCACTTTTCAACCCGCATTTTTCATTCACCTCGCTATATTCTTTCGGCTCAAATAACGATACCTCGCTATGCTTAAATCAAACTCCGGCGTCAATCATTCCACAGTCCTAACGCCGGTGTCTCTTTGGCGAGCAGGCGGAAAACAAAATCGGAAGCCACTCCGATGACCGTTTTCCGCAACGCAAAGCCCTTATATCTTGGCCAAAACTCTGCGACTCTGCTTTTCGCCATGTCTCTTTGCTTTTTCGTATTGGCGGTAGAGAGCAGGCAAACGTTATCTGTCCTCTAGTTTCCGTATCTTGCCTGCGGCGCAAGACGCCTTACGTGGATTTAGTTTCCGAGTTGCAAGCTCCGTCACCACGCTTGAGAGCCAACTCATCTTGCGTTTTCTCCGCTTTCGCCATAGTTCTCAAGTATATGCTACTGCAATTTCCTTTGCTTTTTCCTCCGATAAGTCTTCGTCGTCATGAGAACGCCCCATTCTTTCATGCAATTCTTTCAATTGCTTTCGTTTTATCGGGTCTTTTTCCTTTTTCCAACAAGTCATTTTTCACAATCACTTCTCTTTAGGGCGCACGGCCAACCGAGACAAACGCTTGAAAAACTCGTCTTGTGCTTCCAAAATCTCTAAAATCTTCGACTTACTCTGCCCAGTTTTATCTTTCAAATAGGCGATGAGAATGTCCTTGTCTAAGCCACACTGTAAAATAAACTGTTGCGCGTCTTGAATCGCCTTCAACTGTTTCTGAATCTTTACTACTTCCGCTTCAAAATCATCCATTTATTGTTCGCCTTCTTTCAAGCCATAATAGACGATGCCGCCAATTGTTTTACGGAGGAACTTCTCGCGCCAACGCGCTTGATAATACAACGAAGTAAGTTTCTTTTTTGTCTTGGGAGAGTCCTCGCCGTAAACTTCCGTTGCTATTTCCGTCGCTGGCCTTGGTCTGTCTTTCAAAAAAGCATACATTTTAGACCCAGTCCGCGCAGACCTCTCTGACTGTTTCGCATAAAATTCTCCATAATCCATATTTCATCTACCTCTATTATTTTTAAACCACTTTCCGCTTTTTGTTTTGGCGGTTTGCGTTTCCCTGAATTTGCCGCAGCAAATTTGGGGTTGAAAAATCCGCAGATTTTTCTAAATCTCCGCTTTCGCCACTACTATTATTACAAGATTTCAAGTATTTAAGTGTTTATGTCTTAAAAACTATTTCCGTCCCTTCGATAGACCGCGTCAAATGTTTGCTACGGTGTTCGGGACTGCAAAACGGCGTTCCGTTTGCGTCCCACGAAATATTATCCCTCGGCGAAACCCGCTTGCGGCAAAAATGGCAGTTTTCTGTCTTGTTCGAAGGCGAAATAGGCCGACACCGCTTGCCACATACGCAAATGGGCAGAGAAGAAACTCGCTTGCACGAATTACAGAAAAAATACGTCATATTTGCATCTACCCTCTTGGCTTTAACAAAACACTATTCGGACACCCGCAAAACGGACACTTCCTCCGCTTCGGCTCTCCCGTAATACGACTGACTTTGACGGACTGCACGCCCTCGCACTCTCGACAACGCAACGAAACCCAAGGCATCTTCACGGTTTTTCTACTCCAAACTTGTTTTTCTTGAATTCTCCGCAACCACGCGGACACAAACGCAAGACTTCAACTCTTTTGTGGCGGCTGGGTTTTTCAGACTCGGCGGCCTTGGTTTTCGATTCGTTTTTCAAAGACTTCAACTCTTTTGCGCGGGTGGAGGGCAAGGGTAAACCGCACTTTTACCCCGGTTGCCGGGCAAAACGACCCTTTCCAATACTTAAACTCTTTGATTTTGATGGTTTAAGACTTTAACTCTTGGAAAATGACGCGGTAATCAGGTTGTGAAGGTGGGTTGTCCAGTCTCCGAGCGGCCTTCGCCTTCTTTTCCCACCGAAAAATTCGTTGGTTGCCTGTCTAATTTGCAAAAGCCGAACCCGGAAATCTTCGCCTTTTTCAGATTCCTGACCATGCCATTCTCCTGCGTTCCAGCCGTTCCAGAAACGAGTCTAAGCTTCGTTCCTTTGCTTTCTGGGCGGCGTTGACGCGAATTCTGCGGCATACCGCAATCTTTTGACCTCCGCTACTGGTTTAGCCTCGCCTCCGCCCATCCGTTTGGCTGATAGGGAAAGGAAACCTTGTCCTTGGCTTTCAGTTTCCAGACGTAGAAATCTGGTTCGAACTCGTCGTTCTCGAACCAAAATAGACACGCGGTCTTAAACTCTTGGCATCCGCGCACCAAAGTCGTTCCCCGTTTGGCCGCCCGCTTGACTTCGAGGTCGATGTGCATCTTTTGCTTGGCCAAGAAACGGTTTACTGCGCTTCCCCGTCCCATTACGTCGTCCACGATGAGTGTTCCGTTTAACAAATCTGCCCGGTTGGAACGTTCTTCTACGCGAATACCATAATAGCCAATCATATTCGCCAAGATTGCTCCGCCTTTTGGAAGTCCCCAGACGCGGCTGACGAAATGCTTTTTCGCCCACGCCGCGATTTTCTTTGCGCCTAACGCCGCTTCTTCGAGTTTGATTTTTCTAATCAACTTTTTTCACCGTTTCGGAGGGACTGCAAGCGTTCAGCGGGAGCGACCCGCACGGTTTAGAAACCGCGAGTTGTCGTCCGACTAAATACGCCACTCTTCCGCTTGCAGTCCAGTCTCCACGATTTCTGCGGCATACCGCAATCCTGTTCATCTTGCCCTTCCTTGCCGATTCTGCGCCTTCCGCGCTAGCCAGACGGTTTTGGGACGGAAGAACGGCGGTTCATAGTCCGCCATCCTTGTTACCCGGTTTGCCCACTTGCCGCCGCATTTGCCGTCCTCTTAGATAAAACTTCGCTTGCGCGGCTACTTGTTTTTTGCAAGACATCAATACTCTATATCTTGGACGGCCAAGTATTTATACCTTCGCTTTTTTGCATTAACTCGCTAGTAGTTACACAATTCGGCACGAATAAATACTCGGACTACGCTAATATAGAGCGTGGACGAACTGGACAGAATCGTGGCCGTCGTGCCAGTTTCCGAGGCGCAGGCACTCGCCCTGAAATACGCGCTCGACGACTACCTGAAAGCCGGGGACTATGACGACGACGAATTCACGTTCTGGAACCTCAAAGAACTCGTCGAAAACATCGAGCATCTACGAGCTTGCGAAGGCTTGAAAAGCGTGTTTTCGCCCGATTCAGACGCTACGAAGGACGTTACTATTAGTGGAAGTGAGGTTCCGAAAGGTATTTATAGGCAGAACCACCTAATAGGTAGGAGGTTGAAGACAAATGACAATTATAGACATCGTTTCGATTGAAACCGCTGAAAAGCGCAACTCAAAAGCCGCCGCAGCCTATGACAAGAAAAATGCACGCCTAGCTGCGTTTGACCGCAGAATCGAAGAACTGCGCCAGAAAAAAGCCGACTATGAACACAAGACACGCAAACTCTACGCTTACGAAGTGAGCGCGGACTTCATCGCCGAGGCCAAGAAATTCGGTGCAACCAAAATCGGGACGCTCAACGACTGCACTGGCGCAGTATTGGCCAATGGAAAATGGGGACAGGTGTGCTACCCCTGCACCGAAACGGGAGATGCCGACACCGCCCACGCTTACTTTAAACCAATCGAGGAGGAATGAAAAATGGCTGGATTGGAACACGGCGAAAAACGGACGGTAAGGGGAACGCTAGTCCAGTGGTGCGCTCACTGCTTAGAGTGGGTTTTCTTAGACCGCTGGCGTGAACATCAGGCGGCGGAGGAAGTAGTCCACGTTACGCAAAAGAGGAAGGGAGGGATGAAAAATGGTTGAGGTTTCTCATTTGTCGCGGGACGAGTTTCTTTACCAGTTGCCCGTTGCTTTGGAAAAGAATGGCATGGCCTTCGAGGTTCCTTTGCACGTTGAAGTCGTCGCGGGTCGCGTTTTACTGAAAAGAGGCGAATGAAGTGGAATGTAAGCATAAATGGCAGTTTACTCCGAGCAAGGACGGGTTCTTTTCCTACTCCTGCGCCCAACGTTTTTGCGACAAATGTAATGCGTTTGAAGAATACGACCCAATGAAAGCCTATTGGGTAAGACTAAGCACGGACTAGGTGCTTGAATTGAAGTTTTCCAAGTGGGCGCGGGTTCGTTGTCCTCACGGAAAGTTTGAGTGGGTTCGTTGGAAGTGGGAAGATGACCGCAGCATAGAAGATAGCGAACCAGACTATTCTCGACGCGGTTGTAAAAAGTGCAAGGAGGAATCCGAATGAATCCTAGAAAGGAGCGTTTGGCGCGTCAGTCGGATGAAATCGACTTTGAGTTGGAACACCCAGACATCGAAGAAGGAGAACGTAACGATTTCAACGAGGAGGATGAGTAAATGGACTACCAAGAATTTGTTGCAAAAGTCGAAGGCGCAAAACACACGCAAACCCATACGGGCTATGTCGAAGACCTCAAACTCTATTCCAGCGCAGACAGAACGACTTATACGCAGGTAAGAAAACACCTTTGCCGTTGCTGCGGCCACGACGACGAAAAACGGCAGACGATACGGTTCAAACGCGGCCAGACACTCTCTGTTTTCGAAAACGACTTGCTTTGGCTCGTATTCGCCGAAGGACGGCGACCCGCAGACTACGGACAATACCACAAATGCGTCGCAGGCAAACGATTCATAGAAAACATTGAAAACATCGCTTGAAAAAGAGGTTTGATTGAAAATGAACCAACGTGAAAGAGAAGCTTTGCTTGAAAAAATGCAGAAAGAACGCAACGCGAAAAGCCACTACGACGGCAAAAAACTCCACAAACACGGACTTAAAAAAATCAAGAAACGCATCGCGGCAATAAAACACAAACTTGAAACGAGGGGATAAAAAATGAACAATCAAGAACGAAAATCTTTTGTGCAAATGGCCGAAATCTTCGCCCTGTCCCTCCGCCGCGCAGACTGCAACCGCAGCGCGTGGCAAATGGCGCTCAAAGACGCAGAACAAGCCGCGCAACGCTCCGGCGACCAAGAACTCGCACGCAAAATATCCAAAATCGTAACCAAAACATTCAAGGAGATGAAAAAACAATGACTGAAAAAAGACTGTGTTTGAAATGCAGTGCGGAAATTCCCGCCGACAAGCCCGCGTTCTACAAATACTGCGACGCTTGCTTCGTGCCGAAACCCAAAGCCGCGCCAAAACCCGCAGAACCCACGGTCAACCCTGCGCCCAAGCCTAAGGAACTGGAACAGCTCTCGGTAGAAACCGCCGCAGACTTGGCAATACTCACTACGGCAGAACTCTACGCTAAACGCAAGCCAATGCTCGACGGACTCGGCGTTTCCCCCGACTTTTTCAACACACTGTTCGGCTGCGTCTTTATTCAACAATGCAAAGAAAAAAACATGGAGACGATGAGAAAATGACGATTGTGCAACGAAAAAAGTATGTGATAGAAATAGACGACACAGAACCGAGAAATTGTCCATTTAAGTCTGAACAAACCCGATGCGACCCTTTTTGCGCTTTGTTTCGCCTATATCCCACAAATAAATTCGGGGTTGTTTCTGGCCGCAAGCTGCCAGTGCATGAAGGAATCTGCGCGTTCTTAGACATCGCGGAAAATCTCAACAACTTGGTGACGAAAGAATGAAAACCGTCGCACAGCTCGCGGAAGAAATCGCCGCAGCCGCCAACAAAATACTCGCAGACGAATACGGCGCACCCGAATCCGGAAAAGCCTATTCCGGCAAAGAGCAGATTTTTTTCTTGGTAGCGTTTACCGAAGACGGCGCAAACGGTTCTTGCCTCGAATACGGCAGGGCAAGCGTTATTTTCCGCCTCGACACGCTCACGGCCAAACTAGACAAAATCTACGCCGAAGCACCGATAAAGAGGGAAACGAAATGACACAATACGCTCATTTTTCAAAAGAACAAGCACTTGCAAGAATATACCCGACGAATAACTATGTCCGGGTTTTAAATGTTCTAAAAAGAACGCCTAGCTACGGGCTTAAAATTGCAAAACGACTCAAACTTTTACAGCCAGAAGTAGCTAAGGCCATAGGAACGCTTTTACGCGCAGGACTAATAAAAAGAGGCTTGCGAAACAAAGCGCAGTATTACGAGGTGATTTGAAAATGAACGTGAACTGCTACGTCAAGGCCGAAAACGAAAACACCTTTATTGCACAAAAACGCGAGGGCGAAAGCCTCGCCGCAACAGGAAGCCGCTTGATAGAAGAACGACTCAAACAAATCGAAAAGGCGAAGACGAATGAAACCTAAACGTATTTGGACGGGCGACCAAATCGCCACGCGACTAGACGAAATCTGGGCACAGTATCAAAAAGAAGGCGCGAAAAAGAATCCCAGTGTAAAACGCTTGGATGCAAAAATCGCCGAATTCAGCCGCTGGTGTAGCAAAAAGTTTATCGAGGTTGAATGAAAATGCTGGAACAATTCCGACAAATCAATTTCAAAGGCAGGCTGAAAATCGGCTATACTGACGGCAGTGGCGCGAAGAACATTTGGGAAGCCGACCAACAGGAGCTACTTGCTAGAATCGTCGGAATCATCGAGAACTACCAAGCGCAGGGAATTATTCTCACAAACCGCCAGCTTTATTACCAGCTAGTCGCCGCCGATTACATTCCCAACGCGCAAGAAGTTTACAAACGAATCTGCGTTTTCTTGACCGATGCACGCTACGCGGGTCTGATTGACTGGGACGCGCTCGAAGACCGTGGCCGCGTTCCCGAAATGCACGCAGAGTGGGAAAACGTCAAGGGGCTGGTTAATAGCGCCGTCGCGTCTTACCGGCTTCCTCGTTGGAAAGACCAAGAAAATTACGTCGAACTCTACTGTGAAAAGCAGGCTATGGAAAGCGTCCTAAAACCAGTCGCGGACAAGTATCACATTTTCTTCGGCTGCAATAAGGGGTATTCCAGCGCGGCGACGATGTATTCTTTGGCGCAGCGCATAAAAGACAAACTAGGAGAAGGGAAGCACGTCACGGTTTTTTATCTCGGCGACCACGACCCAAGCGGGTTAGATATGGTGCGGGACATTGAAACGCGGCTCGAAGAATTCTGCACCAAGGGACTAGACGACTACGGTTTCGACGTTGAAATAATCCCCGTCGCCTTGAATATGGAACAAATCAAGCAATACAAATGCCCGCCGAACCCGACGAAGATTACCGATTCCCGCGCCAAAGCCTATATTCGGCGTTTTGGAACTTCGAGTTGGGAATTGGACAGTTTGAACCCGAAAGTGTTGCAGGAATTGACAGCCAAGGCGATTCAGAGCCGTATGGATGTAGAAAAATACAATGCTTGGATGAAGAAAGAAAAGCGGCAAATCGAAAAGCTGCAAGACTACGCCGACGAAATGAGTGAAGAAGGCGGGGAAGAATGAAAATGTCCGAAGGCGTGTTTTCCGACTTGGTGCAAATCAAGGACAAGGAAAAGTCCGAATGGTATATTAAAGAACACCCACTCGTCGTGCGATATTCGGAACGCATCAAAGAATTGAAAGCCGAAGGATTCCCCCGCAAAATCGTTTCCGACTTCAAAGAAACAATGCTCCGCGTCGGCTACATTTTTGAAACCAAGCCCTCGACAAAAGGAAAAATTTCCATGCTAATTGCTTTTTACTGGAACCGCTTTTGCAACGCCAAACTCCGCAAACGCGCCGACGGGTCTTGGGACATTCACTTAGACAACTTCGACGATTTGAATTACTTGACTTCACCGGAAATGATTACCCGCGCCGCACGACGCTGGAAAGAACACGGATTCTACCCGTCAAGCCCAGAAGTGCAAGCCAAACGCGATTTGGCAGAAAAAGCCATTCGCTCGAACATTTCCAAAACCGAAGTAGAACAATTGGATTTAGGCGATTACCTATGAAATGCCCTCGTTGCGGAACCGAAATGCGCCGAACAAACGGACTATGGGTTTGCTACGGGTGCAATTTTGAAATGGAGGCGCTTGAAAACGGCTAACGCCTTTGCCTTGCCGCAACTAGCCTTTTTTGCCCCCGAACGCCGGGACTGGAAACCCGTTTTTGCGGCGCTCTGCCTCTTCTGCGCCGCCGTCCTCGTAATGTGGAACGTTTTTCAGCCCAAAGGATTCTACCACGACGAATTCGACTACATTTTCTTGGCCAAGGGAACTCTCGCGCCCTCCGGCTTTCAAATAGGCAGTTTTTCCTCTCCGGCACGGTTTCCCCTCGTTCCATTTGTCCTGTTT
>Ga0265296_1000728_pt1 | contig 45325 bp, 43 predicted proteins | sample MunlanPumphouse1_FD_189073 | JGI IMG/M metagenome (GOLD analysis project Ga0265296, IMG submission 189073) | Groundwater microbial communities from a municipal landfill in Southern Ontario, Canada - Pumphouse #1 | ecosystem: Environmental > Aquatic > Deep subsurface > Groundwater | place... | reverse complement strand
TGGTCTATGCTGCAGCGCTCAAGGAATTTTTTCTGTTGCCGCTCTTTCATTGTATGCTCTAATGAGTGGAGACTGGCCCTGTACTCTTTATCGATGTTCTCGTATTTTCTTTTAAGATCCCTCAGGTGATTCAACTGGGCATGAAACGCTGAATCACCGGCCTCGGAGATCCACTTTTTGTTCCACAGATCCCACATATACCGTGCATTGTCAAGGTTTCCAAATCTTCGTTTCTTTTCACCGGCAGCTTCTCCCGGATACAGAAACAGTACCATTACAACAAGGACAATGGGCAGGAAAGTGAGATAATCGGTTATCATCTCACCGAGAACCATAACAACACAACCCGCGATAATTGCCATACCGGCAATCTGGCGGAAACTCCTGAAGTCAAGAGATCGTCTGATATCTGGTGCAAGGGGCACAAGATGAGGGATGAAATTGCCCGGGTCAATATAGGGAATTGGACCCGGGGGAGTGATAGCCTCTACTTTCTGCCACTCGCGCCTGAGATCTATTTTTGTGATATGGTCCGCGCTTAAGAACAGCAGGAGACCGGAGCTCTCTTCAAGCCGGCACCATGGACACGCCGAAAGTCCTGAATAGTAACTGTGCACGGAGTCTGCACTACATCGCCGCATTCTTTTTTCGAGAGACTCAAACGCGTCCCACCATTCTCCGGCTGGGGGGCGACCCGCGCTTCGGGCACCCGACTCTGAAAAAGCGCGCTCAAAAAGCCCGGCAATATCAGTAGGGACAACTGACAGACCTACAGAGTTCGGTGGAGGAGAGATAGATTTAAGCGGGGAATTTTTGCTGTATGCAAATCGGAATTCAGCAATCGCTTTATCGAGCGGCATATCGTCTTTTCCCGTGTAGATACCTGAGAATGGATGTCTTCCGAAGAAAAGAAGCTGGAAACACAGGATCGAAAGCCCGAAATTGTCGTGATTTGCCGTTCGCTCCATCTTGAAATGTTTTGAATTCTGGATCTCGGGCGGTGTGAACTGGGCTACACCGACTTCGCAGTAATAGAGCTGCTCACCTGTCCGGACCTGAAACGAATCACAATCGATTAAACGGACACAGGCCTGTTGGTTGACGAGTATGTTTCCCTCATTGACATCACCGATTACGTAACCGAATTTGTGGATGACGAAAAACGCGGCTGCGAGATTTTTTGCTGTCCTTACGAGAAATCGCCAATCAGCATGGGGAAAATGCTCTTTCCTGTGGGTTGGCCCGTACACTTTGTGTACGGGTTCGTAATCGCTGATTTTCGGCATTAAGAACCCGACGACCGGACCTCCTTTGTGGGCACGGAGCACATCTGTCGGCCAGGCTGAGATGCTCTTAAGTTCGTCATTGCACCCTCTCACCATCAGGAGTAATTTCTCCTGTTTATGCGCTTCAAGCGGTTTGTGATAGATCTTGGCAACAACGTTTGAGTGCAGGGGGAGGATCTCGTACACGTCCCCTTCTCCGCCGCTACCGATCTTTTTCCCGAGTAGGATCCGGGTGCCGGAACTATCTAAAAACGGTTTGAGGGGGACAGACACCATATTTCAACCTGTCATGCGCATAGCGAGAACAAGCGTCTTGTCATCGTCGCTTCTTGTTGAAATATCGTTGCGACAAAGAAAACTGCCAAGTTGTGCTGAAAAATTCGCAAAACTGTCATCAGGATTCTTTTTCAGAGCATCGAAAAGCGGCCTGAAAAAACCGGAATGGGCTTTTTTTTGTGCAAATGAGAGGACAAGGTTCTGCAGGCCATCGGTAAATAACGCGATCTCATCTGGCAATTCCGCATGGTTTACACTCAGGTGGTCGAGATATTGTTCATCCGTTATAAAAAATGTAGTGTTAGCGTATTCTCCCTGTTCCGGCCAGAAAATTGTCTGGTACTCCGGACCGTAACCGGTGACAATCGCACCGTCTCCAATCTGGAAGAAGATCGCACGATTGTTTCCGGCTACAGAGCCGAGGATCGTACAGGCATACTCCCTCAGTCGCCTCCTACTTTCCTGTGATTCTGCAACTATAGCATCGCGCGATGCGGTGATCCAGTTCCTGATATCCTGATCGGTGATGCAGGAGAGATCGCCCGTATCCCGTATCGCATCGATGATTTTGGCATAGAGTGTCCCGCACGCAATCTCTGCCCCTCGCCCACCATCCGTAGTGCTGCCTGCACCATCGGCCGCAATACCAATAAAATATTCATTATCTGAGAGCAGGATCGTTCCTGCTTTACAGAAATCCTGCCCGCTCTCATTACGATCGGTGTGTGCTTTTCCGGTAACAGACGCGTAAGTGAACTTCCATCTCATATCTCACTCCAGCCAAGAGGTGGAGAGAGCATGATTCGATCGCCGGGATTGCTCCGCGAGGCTGACTTCATTGAATTAGAAAGCCACTGGAAAAATTCACGGAACTTGAGACCCTGGAGTTTTACTGGTTCCCGCACTGATATCTGTCGTAAGATCTTCATATCTGCCTTATGGACACCAATCGCAAAGAACGCAAAGTTTTTTGCATTTTCTCCATCGCGAACCATCGCAGCTGCAGTCTGCCATGCATCGGTCGGGGCGCCGTCAGTGATAAGGAAGATCCAGGGGCGATAGAATGAGATGCCGTTTGCCCGGTATTGTTCTTTCCTGGTTTTTATCAGTTCGATTCCTTTTTGTATTGCTTCGCCCATAGGTGTATCGCCGTTAGCCTTGAGCTCGGGATCAAAAAAACATTCGGCAGTATTGAACTCAGAAATAAGCCTGACCGGGCCAAACGAAAGTAAGGCAACTTCAACACGTTTGACTGCGAGTGAGTCGGTTTGCAATTCGTTATAAAATTCACGGATCCCTGCATTCAGTTCAGCGATAGGTTGTCCCGCCATCGATCCGGACGTATCGAGTAGTAAAAGGCAGGGGCACCGCGGCTCCGGGTTCTCTGCAAAGGTCACCGCTCCCAGTGGCTGCTGGTCGGGAAGTATCATGTTGGTATTGTCACTCATTTAGGTTCACCGTAAAATGTCGGTAGTATAACTATCGGCGCTCTATCTTATCTTAGCGTTCTTTTGTCTTAAATTAAATTTTTTGTCTTTAGCGGGTATTTTGGTGTTGTGATTATTTGTCTATATTCACTTTGAAAAAGTATGAGTGACTCTCTTTCGTATGCACGATTTACGAACTCTTTGAAAACCACAGTGTCCTTATTGGTTTTGATATGTGCTTTTTTTAAACAGGACAATAACTGGATTACTTAACCTCGCAATGGTGTGAAGAGGGATCGATATAGTTTTGTATACCTCCAGAATCTTGTGAAAACAGAATGGCTGTTTCAGCCGGGATAATACACTATGCTTTGATAAAAAATGTGTAAAAATAAAAATAATTATTTCCCACTTGACACAATCTTTGACCCGCGTAAAATTCCAATTGTCCCGGTCCGGACAAATTCTTTCACTCCGTATTGGCGCAGGAGTTTTTCCAGTGCATCGATCTTGTCAGTCTCGCCGATGACCTGAAGAACCAGGGATTTCGGGCTTACATCAACAATCGATGCCCGGAATATTGTTGCGATCTGCATAATCTCCGCCCGGGATGTTCCCTGTTCGGCAGTGACCTTGATGAGAGCGAGTTCCCGCTCCACACGTTCATTCTCGGTCAGGTCAGAGACCTTGATGATATCTATCAGCTTATTGAGCTGTTTCATCACCTGCTCAACCTTTGCATCGTCACCGATTACCACAATAGTAATCCTGCTCATACCCGGTTCTTCGCAAGGGCCGACAGCCAGACTCTCGATGTTAAATCCTCGTCGTGAGAATAGCCCGGTGACTCTTGATAAGACCCCGGCCTTATTCTCGACAAGGATCGAAAGTGTGTGTGGCTTCATCGCGGGTGCCCCCCTATCATCTCATTGATAGCAGCACCGGCCGGGACCATGGGGAACACGTTCTCTTCCCGCTCGATCCGGAAGTCCATCACAAACGGTCCATCGCAATCGAGTGATGCTTGGAATGCTGGTAGCACATCCTCGGGCGTCTCGACCCGCATGCCCTCGATACCGTAGGCCTGGCCGATCTTCACGAAGTCAACCGGAGGCAGTTCAGTAAACGAATACCGGTGGTCGAAGAAGAGCTCCTGCCACTGTCGGACCATGCCGAGATACATGTTATTGAGTATTGCAATCTTCACCGGGATATTGTTCGCCGCAACCGTGCCCATCTCCTGGATGTTCATCTGGATGCTGCCGTCTCCGGCAATCACAAAGGTTGGGACATCAGGTCGTGCAAAATGTGCACCGATGGCTGCAGGAAAGCCAAAACCCATTGTTCCCAGTCCCCCGGATGTAATCCATGTCCGAGGGTTGTGGAAGCAGAAATGCTGCGCAGTCCACATTTGGTTCTGGCCCACTTCTGAAACGATCACCGCTTTATCTTTCACCAGTTCGCTCAGTGTCCTGATGACAAACTGCGGGTGCAGTCCACCTGTGGACGGGCATTTGAGCGGGTGGTGCTGCTTCCAGTGCTTGATCTTCTTTAACCAGATTTCATGGGCATCCTGCTTTTTCATCAGGGCGAGAAGATCTTTTAGAACCCCTTTGACGTCTCCAACTATCGGTACATCCACTCGCTTGTTCTTGCCAATCTCGGCAGGGTCTATATCGATATGGATGATCTTTGCGTGAGGCGCAAAGGTGTCGATCTTACCGGTAACCCGGTCATCAAACCGGGCCCCTATCGCAATCATGAGATCGCATTCCGTAACGGCAAAATTTGCATACTCTGTACCGTGCATACCCAGCATGCCAAGGTTGAGCGGGTGGTTACAGGGTATACATCCTATACCCATCAGGGTCGTGGTGACCGGAATCGATGCAAGTGTTGCAAACTCCATGAGTTCGGGCGAAGCATTAGATGAGATGATTCCTCCACCCGCGTAAATGAGCGGACGCTCTGCGTGACCGAGAAGTTCAAGTGCTTTTTCAATCTGGCGCTTGTGTCCTTTATATGTCGGGTTATATCCGCGAAGTGTGACCTTCTCGGGTAACTTCACGTCATTGGTCAGTCCGGTGCTCACGTCTTTTGGGATGTCGATAAGAACTGGCCCCGGCCTTCCAGTACCCGCAATATAGAACGCTTCCTGGACCACCCTGCTGACCTCGCCGGCACTTTTTACCAGATAATTATGCTTGGTAATAGGCAGCGTGATGCCGGTGATATCAGACTCCTGGAATGCATCGTTTCCCAACAGGTTTGTCGGTACCTGTCCGGTGATGGCAACAACAGGTGTTGAGTCCATGTATGAAGTGGCAATGCCGGTGACAAGGTTACATGCACCGGGGCCAGATGTGGCGAGGCATACTCCTACACGACCGCTTGCCCGTGCATACCCATCTGCGGCATGCGCTGCTGCCTGTTCGTGCCGTACGAGGAGGTGCCGCAATGGTGAATCATAGAGTTCATCATAAATCGGCAATACCACTCCGCCGGGGTATCCAAAGATGATTTCGGTACCTTCGCGCAGGAGTGATTCAACGAGTATTTTTGCCCCGGTCTTCATGTTCTTCCCTCAATAATCTGTTCATGCCGGCGATCATCGCCTCGACACTCGCCATGATAATATCCGTGCGTGCGCCGCGAGAAGTAATTATCTTCCCGTCTTTACTTAATCTTACTGTCACTTCGACCAGTGCGTCTGTCCCGCCACTGATCGCATCTACATGATACTCTTCGAGCCGGATATCGGCCAGTTCTGCAACTGATTTCCTGAGAACCTGCATAGCTGCATCCACCGGCCCATCACCGGTAGCTGCCCCGGTCATCTCTACGCCATTGACCACAAGAGTAACTGACGCCGTTGGGATCATGTTGCTGCCCGAGATAGCAGTAAACTGCTTCATCTTTATGACCGGTTTACATTCAATCACGAGCACAGCGTCTGCAACTGCCATGAGATCGGTATCGGATACCCGTTTCCCCTCATCGCCCAGTTGCTTGATTCGCTTTAAGATCTCCTTGAGCTGCGGTGCATCCGGGCTATACTTCATCTCATTGAGTGCGGCCTCAACAGATGCAGAACCGGAATGCTTGCCTAATACAATCCGCCGCTTACGGCCAATCTCTTCGGGCTTGATCGATTCATAGGTGGAGGGTTCTTTCATGACCCCGTGTGCATGGATGCCGCTCTCGTGAGTAAATGCCATCTCCCCAACAATCGCTTTGTTCACGGGTAACGGCACGCCCGTAAGGCGTGATACTAAGGAGGATAGATGATAGATCTCCACCTTTTTGATCCTCGTCTGGTACCCGTAGAGCACTTCAAGGGCCATCACAAGTTCTTCTAAAGGTGTATTACCCGCCCTTTCTCCAAGCCCGTTCACCGTAACATGAGCACAACCTGCACCTGCTCTCAGTGCAGCTACCGTATTTGCCAGCGCAAATCCGAGATCGTCGTGACAATGGATCGATAATGGTGCAATACGGCTGAGCGGAGGAATAATTTCTGCGATCTTTTCGGGGGTTAAGAGCCCGACCGTGTCACAGAAACAGAGGCGATCTGCCCCGCGTTTTACACCTTCTGAATAGATCTCGTGCAGGAATACCTGATCTGCCCGTGAAGCATCCTCCCCCGAAAGTTCTACAATAAGTCCCCGCTCTTTGGCATATTCGACAGCATCCCATGCCATCTGCGCAACCTGCTCGCGGGTCTTTCTCATCTTCTTTTCGATGTGCAGATCGCTTACGGGAATAACAAGATGGACAGAATCCGCACCGAAATCGGCAGCTGCATCAATGTCCAGTTGCATGGCCCGCACAAACGTGCAGATCTCCGCAGAAAGGCCAGCCTCCGAGATAAGTTTCATTGCATCCCGTTCGCCTACCGATGCGGCAGCCGAACCGACTTCAACAACATCTACACCAATATCGGAAAGGGCAGTTGCAATTTCAAGTTTCTTTTGCGGGGTTAATGAAACGCCGGGCGTCTGTTCCCCATCCCGTAAGGTAGTATCAAAAAAACGTAGCCTTTGGCCCAATAAAACAACCACTCATGGCAGAATTCACCATGAATACACGTTGGGAAGGGGAATATAAATACATTGTCTGGTATGATCCTGTAACAGAATCAATAAATTCCGGTAATTGCCACATCCGGTATAAAGAGAAAGATTCTCATGTTTCACTGGCTATAAGATGATTTACAAAATGAGCTTCCCATCTCCCTTTAACGCAGGGAAACTTACAAGCATTACCGTTACGATCCGATCTGATTGTGCAAAACTCAATTCTGCACACACAACCGGTGAACTCGGTATGTTCATCTCATCAATCGTGCTTCTTTATTCTCCCAAGGATATCGAGCAGATGCGGCGCAATTTCAAAGAAAAGATCCGGGATGTATCGCCGGAATACCGTAATCGCCTCGAAGCAAAGATCACTGAACACCTGTTGGGAACATGGCAAACACTCCGACTTATGCAGCAGCAGGGTGCATTCGCTCCTATGAATGATCAGGTACCGGTGAAGGCACAAGAGTATTGGGAGATGGTTGCCGTCCAGTGCAGTAATGACCTTGATGATATCCGGCTCCGGTTCCTCAAATTTCTTATTGCTGGTTTTTGTATGTTTGTCCGGCGCGAACCAGGTCACCCTGTTGGCACGCCGTTTCCCGGTGGTGACATGGTCAAGTATATCGATGGTATATATTACTGCCCCGTGCGGGAAAAGGCAAACGACGTCGATGCAGCTCTCTGCCCATTCTGTCCTGCCCTGCAAACCCCGGCTATCGGGTATCTCAAACCGCCGGTGAACCCAAGTTCACACCAGAAACAGGAATTCATCAAGAACTGTTATGATTTTCATAATTTTAATGGATAATTTAAGAAATCTCTATATTCTCAATAGAATTACCCCTTTTTTCCCATTTGGTCGTTTTGATTAACGGGATTGTCAAAGAACCGGTAATAACTGTTATATTTTACCGGTACCCATTCTAGCATTGACGCTATCCCGATTTCAGCTTCTGCCAGGTGCAGTTTTATGGATACTACCCCGATAAATTCTCTCAATGATCCCGCATTGTATATTAACCGCGAAATGGCATGGATACGGTTCAACCATCATGTGCTTGATGAAGCCCTGGACCCGGCGCATCCTCTCTTGGAGCGGGTAAAATTTCTTTCAATTTTTGCCAATAATCTTGATGAATTTTTCATGGTGAGAGTATCCGGCCTCCAGCGCCAGTATGCAAAAGGCGTCCGGAAATTTCCCCCGGATGGTATGACACCTGCCCAGCAGCTGGACGCATTGCAGGAAGCACTGTTACCGGAACTTGTTACACAATACTGTTGCTGGCATGATGACATCCTTCCCAAACTTGCACAGAGTGGCATACACATTCATACGTATCGCGATCTTGATGAAACCCAGAAATCTGCTATGCACCGCTTCTTTGTTGATGAAGTATTTCCGGTGCTTACACCGCTCGCCTTTGATAGTTCTCACCCGTTTCCCTTTATCTCAAATCTCTCGCTAAACCTTGCAATTATCGTAAAAGATACCAACAACAAAGAGTTTTTTGCCCGGGTAAAAGTACCAACAAATCTCTTCTCCCGGCTTATTCGCATCCCTGATACAGACAGAAATAGTCGCAATGATGACAAGAATGTACATTTTATATATCTCGAAGAGATCATTGCAGCGCATCTCGACCTGCTCTTTCCGGGACTTGAGGCAGTGGCATCATTTCCCTTCAGGATTACAAGGGATGCCGACCCTGAGATCGAAGTCGATGATGCTTCTGATCTTTTAACAACGGTTGAAGAGATCATGGAACAACGTGCGCATGGCAATCCAGTGCGTATCGAAGTGGAGTGTTCCATGCATGACAGCATCTGCCATATGCTCGAAAAGAAGTTATTTGTCACTTCTGCGATGATTCACCGTGTTGGTCACCCGGTCGGGATGGCTGATCTTATGCAACTTCTCTCGTTAGATCGCCCGGATCTCAAAGATGCGCCGTTCATCCAGTCACTACCGGCAGATCTGGCAGAAGGCAGGGATATTTTCTCAGCCATCCGGCAGCATGATATACTCCTGTACCAGCCATATGACAGTTTTACTCCTGTTGTTAATTTTATCCGTCAGGCTGCAAAGGACCCAGATGTGCTTGCCATAAAGATCACCCTCTACCGGGTTGGTTCAAACTCCCCGATTGTAAAAGCGCTCATGGAAGCCCGGGAGAATGGAAAAGCAGTAGCTGCCCTCATTGAGCTCAAGGCCCGGTTTGATGAAGAGAATAATATTGGATGGGCCCGGGCTCTTGAACGCGAAGGTGTGCATGTTGTCTATGGAGTAGTGGGACTCAAAGTGCATGCAAAACTCTGTATGGTTGTGCGAAGGGAGAAAGACGGTATCCGGCGCTACATGCACCTTGGTACCGGAAATTACAATGCCACCACCAGTCGTATATACACGGACTTTGGGTTTCTTACCTGCGATAAGCAGATCGGCGAAGATGTAGCTAACCTTTTTAATTTCCTGACCGGGTATGCCCGGATTGATAGTTACTTAAAACTCCTTGTCGCCCCGGTTACCTTAAGAAAGGGAATGCTCTCAATGATCGAGCGGGAGATTGTCAGCCACCAGCAACATGGCGGCGGGCACCTCATCTTCAAGATGAATGCCCTTGTTGATCCGATTTGTATTGCGGCACTCTACCGGGCATCCCAGGCCGGTGTGAAAATTGATCTCCAGGTACGCGGTATCTGCTGCCTCCGGCCGGGGATTAGCGGTATCAGTGAGAATATTGAAGTGACAACGATAGTTGGCAGGTTTTTAGAGCATGCCCGGATCTATTATTTCCACAATGGCGGGAACGAAGAAGTCTATCTGGGAAGTGCTGATCTCATGCCCCGAAACCTTGATCGTAGGGTTGAGGTCCTCTTCCCGGTCCAGAATCCGGATATCCGAAACGCGATTATTGCTAAAATTATCCCTGTTCAGCTTACTGATAACCTCAAACTAAGAGTGTTGCAGAGTGATGGAACGTATCAGCGAAGAACTCCTCTTACTAACGTTAAACCCCTCAATGCACAGATATGGTTTTTAGAACACAGTGGGTGCTGGTATCATGGCATCCAGTAAAAAATCCTTAAACGGCGGTCGGGAAGAAAAGAAAGAACCCGTAAAATCTGCCTGTTATTTTGGAAACACAAGACTTCTGCCGTTGCTTGAAGCCTTTACAAAAGAGGTTGATGGCGTACGGGCAGCAAAGGATATAGAATATATTCACCGGATGCGGGTTGCCTCCCGTCGTCTCCGGGCAGCACTCCCTCTCTTTTCTTCATGCTATCCTCAAAAAAACTATAATCGCTGGTCTGAAGAGATCAAGGAGATTACCCGGGCATTAGGTGAGGCGCGTGACACCGATGTCCAGATTGCGTATCTCACCAAATACCAGAAACGTACTGAAAAAGCATGGAAATCCAAAAAGCCGGTTCGGGAAGGAAATACTCCAACTTTCCCTGCCGTTCAGTATCTCATATCAGATCTCCAGAAACGCCGCGGCAATCTCCAGAAAGATGTGATCTCTGCACTGGATAGTTTAGAAAAAAGTCATGTCATTGATGATATGCGGGATTACTTCAGCCGGCCACTCCTTTCTTCACGAATCGTGCTGAAACGCTCGCTTGCATATGGCATATCTCCGGTAGCAGCTCTCCGGATTGAAGACCGGTTATGCGCCCTCCTCGCTTTCGAACCCTGGGTCTCTCACCCGGAAGCAGTAGCAGAACACCATGCTACCCGGATAGCGGCAAAAAAACTTCGGTATACCCTTGAAGTATATGCTCCCGTTTACCGGCTTAACCTGAAAAAACCGATATCGCGGGTCAAGGCTTTACAGGAGATACTCGGAGATCTCCATGACTGCGATGTCTGGATCGATACCATAACCCGTCTCCTCCTGCGCGAACGTTCTTTTCTCCGGACCGAGAATGAAGTAAAACGTCCTGATACCTTCACGTTATCGAGCCTCAAACTCTTTTTAACGGAGAGGGAGAGGGAACGGCGGCAGCTCTACCGGCATTTCGTACGCTACTGGGCGTCTTTGAAGCGTACACATATCTGGAAAACAATCCGAACGACGCTTGATTCCGGCAGAAAAAAGAGTTACAGGCCACACGCTCTTGTAACTGAAGAGGAAATACGGACTGCTGTCGGCATCATATCGTCAGATTTTCCTGGAGGACAGAAGCACAGCCTTCATGTCACAAAACTTGCCCTTATGTTGTTCGACAGCCTGCAACCCTTCCATAAGATGGATGCCCGGGACCGGTTCTTACTCGAATGTGCCGGTATGCTGCATGATATCGGGTGGAAGGGAGGGCGCAAAAATCATAACAAGCGCAGTGCAGCCATGATCTTTGCCGATGAACGTCTCCCGCTTGACCTTTCAGAACGCGGTATTGTTGCTCTTGCGGCGTTTGCTCATCGTGGCTCTGCACCTCCCGAATCACAGGGTTTTTTTTATCTCCTTTCTCCCGAATACCAGAAAAAAACTCTTCAGATAACAGGAATACTTCGTATAGCTGACGGTCTGGATTACCTGCATCTTGGGACTGCACAAGAGGTCCACTGTGTTATCGGCGATGAGATTGCCTGCGATGTGATCGCTGCTTCGGATATTTCTATAGAAAAAGAACGTGCCCGTATCAAATCCGATCTCTTCATACGGGCCTTTGGCAGGAACCTGGTGATCCGGTGAAAATGAAAAAGCCGGGCCAGGACGGACGGGTAGTTGCATTCATCGATATCGGTACCAATTCTATCCGCTTATTAGTCGTTCGTCTTAACCCAAATCATTCATATACTATTCTGACCCGCCAGAAACAGCAGGTCCGCTTAGGAGAAGGAGAATTTGAAGAAGAGGAGATTCTCCCACAAGCCGTAGAACGTGCTGTTATTGTCTGTAAATCGCTTACCGATCTTGCCCGATCGTTCAATGTCGAAGAGTTTGTTGCTGTCGCCACATCCGCTATGCGTGAAGCAGAAAACCAGCAGGAGATCCTTCACCGGCTGCGACAGGAAGCCAATCTTGATATCCGGGTGATATCCGGTCAGGAAGAGGCCCGGTTGATCTATCTCGGTGTGTCAAGCGGATTGCACCTTGAAGGAAAACGGGCATTTTTCATAGATATCGGCGGCGGAAGTACTGAAATTGCGGTTGGTACTGAACGTGATTACCAGTTACTTGAGAGTTTTAAACTCGGAGCCATCCGGCTTTCAAATCAGTATGTGCCTCTTAGCGATACCGGTCCCGTTTCACCAGAACGCTATAAAAAAATCCAGCAGCATATAAAAAACAGTATCATCCGTTCAGTAAAAAAAATCCGCAAACTCTCTCCTGACTGTGCAGTTGCCAGTTCCGGCACTGCCATGAATCTTGCCGAGATTGCACAAAAAGCCCTGCATCCGAATGGAGGTTCCGAGATCACTCTCACCCACCGTGACTTAAAAAAAGTAATTGAGCTTCTTTGTTCAATGTCTCTCGAACAACGCAGGAAAATCCCCGGCATCAACCCGGAACGTGCAGATATCATTGTTTCAGGAGCTGCTATTCTCGACACGTTCATGCAGGAACTCTCTCTCGATACAATTACGGTTACCGGAAGAGGGTTGCAGGATGGCCTGCTCGTAGATTATCTCTCCCGCATGGATGAATTCCCGCTCTTAGGGGAACTCTCACCACGCCAGCGAAGCGTATTGCAACTGGGTAGATCCTGTGGTATCAATGAGGCCCATGCCCGGACCGTAACTGCGCTTGTCCTAGCAATGTTCGATAGTGCAAAGGAGGAAAAACTTCATCAGTTCGGGGAAGCCGAACGTGAACTTTTGGAATATGCCACATTCCTTCATGATATCGGATCGTTTATTTCGTATACCAATCACCAGGCGCATTCGTATTACATGATAAAAAATTCCGAACTGCTGGGCTTTGATCAAAAAGAGGTGACATTTATGGCCAACCTTGCGAAGTATCATCGCAAAAAAAGCCCACGAAAAAAGGATCCCGATATCCTTGATCTTGATCCTCATGAACGTGAAGCCCTGCGCATGCTGACTACGTTCATACGATTGGGAGAGAGTCTTGACCGGAGTCATGCGGCCCTTATCCAGCATGTCCATTTTACTGCATCAGGAAATGATGTTGTCCGTCTAGAAATTGTCGCACGAGGTGACTGCCAGCTGGAAATCTGGGGTATTGAGAGCGAGAAAAAAGCCTTTGAAAAAGTGTTTGGAAAAAAAATTATCTTCGATATTATCGGAAATACTCCATCATCCTGAAAAAAATCTTTTTGGGATTTCAAAAATTAAAGATGTTATGCAGATGCGCTGATTGCGCTTATGACTGCATCTTTAATTGCCGGAGGGAGATTAACGCCATCCATCAGAGCTGGCAGGATGCTAAGGATAGTTTTCTTTCCTTCAGGAGTTGCAATGAACCCTTTGAGCATTGCAATCCCATCTGGTGATGCAAGATATTTCTTTGCTGCTTCCTGTCCTTCGGGAGTCGAAAGAAAACTTCCAACCGCACCGCCCATGCTACCAAGACTTCCAAAATTCATATCTTTTCACTTCACTGTCATTTGACCCAGACATGTTATTTTCCCATGAAATTAAAGATGATGGTGGAGCACATATTCTAAAAAAAACAAGATTATTCCAATGAAAAAGAATTTAATTATTTGCCAATCAGCATCTGAATATCTGCTATGACATCATTTCCGGACATCTCGATACGGTAATTTCCTTTCTGCCGTACCATGAAATTCTGTTTTGTTATATCCGAGTAGTCATTTCCAAATCCCTGCTGGTCAATGACCGCCCCGGATCCTGCGTCAAGTACCTTAACTTCAAACCATGCATAGGGACTAATGTCAGTGGTATTCTCGTAATGTTCGCTTTTAGTCCCGATAGATACCAAACGGATCCGGGAAATTTTAGTCGGGGTAAGATTGAACTTGATATAGAGAGGGGGGCGGGTGAGTTCATTGGCGAAATTTACTTTTTGGCCAAAGGCAAACGTCTGGTTAAGGGCATATATCTGCTCGTATTCTTCTTCCAGGCGATCGTCTCGTACAATGACAACCGGTTGGGTCGTTGTTTCGGTAATTACAGTCGTTAACTGCGGTGTAGGCAGCGTAGTCTGCACAACCGTATGAGTGATAACCGGTGTTTTGGATGGTACAAATCCATCAGAAAATTTCTGGTTTGCTTTGAGCATCGGCATTCCTACAAAAAAAATAACGGCAATAATGACAAGAACGATGACAATTCCCCCAATAATCAGGGAGGTCCGGAGTTTTTTGGGTTTGGCCGGCAGAGTTCCAAACGGAGACGGTAGGTTCACAGGAACTTCCGGCGAATCAGAGCTTATAGGAACAGACGGTGCAGTGTTTTGTTCCATGGGAGCCCCGCATTGCACGCAGAACTTTTTATCAGCAGCAACCTTTGCACCGCAGGATGTACAAAACGGCATTTGATCAGTTTTGGTTGCGAATGATTGATACTTTTACTTTTTGGTTCGCTCGTAATAAGGGGAATACTATCTTATCCGGATGTCATTATGATGAGGGAGAATAGGCCTGAATCGGGCCCAGTTTCCCATTTTTTTATTACGGTCAATGCCGGAAAACCCCGCAAAACGCTCCGTTTTGGTTCCTGTGGAGAATACGCCCAATTATCGCTTTGATTGTCAAAATAAGGGAGAAATGCATATCTCCTAATGGTCGCCAATGGCCTTTAAATCGAGGTCATTTTCATCATTAAGTTTACTCCAAATGGGCCATTAAACCCTATCAGAATGCGAATGTGAGGCTCATTTTTTGAGGAACCCAAGAAAAATGGCTTTTTAGGTCGTTTAACGAGTCAAGGTAGTCGCAGAATTGAGTATATCGAATATCTCTCACGTTACTTTTACAATAGCCGCAGAAATTTATAATAAAAAAACGTAAAAAAGGTTGCTTATTCTTGCCGTAGCATCTTGTCAATCGTATGTGCCGCATTCTTTGCTGCACCCATGGCTAGAATAACCGTTGCAGCACCGGTTGCCACATCTCCCCCGGCAAAGACCTTTCGCATGGATGTGCGGAACTCGTCGTCAACGATAACATTTCCGCGTTTCCCTCGTTTGAGTTCAGGGATCTCACTGATAAGGAGTGGGTTTGGACCCTGACCAATCGCAGCAATAAAGACATCAGCATCGATAGTGAAATGGCTGCCTTCAATGGGTGCGGGTTCCGGCCTTCCGGATTGATCAAGATCACACATCTCCATACGCACGCACTCAACACCGGTTATTACCTGGTCACCAAGGATCTTTACCGGGTTTGTACACATGACAAATTCAATGCCTTCTTCCTTTGCCCGCAGGGTCTCAGCTTCACGTGCAGGAAGATCTTCTTCGCGTCGACGGTATACGAGCGAAACTTTGCCACCGAGCCTTCGTGCAACCCTTGCTGCATCCATGGCCACATTTCCCCCGCCGACAACAACCACCCGGCTGCCTTTCTTGATCGGAGTATCATAAACCGGGAACTTATCTGCATGCATCAGGTTGACCCGGGTCAAGAACTCGTTTGCCGAGTACACACCCGGGAGATTTTCTCCGGGCAGGCCCATGAAATAGGGGAGGCCGGCGCCAGTGCCTAAAAATACTGCATCGTAACTGAGCAGTTCTTTGACCGTGACGCTGCGGCCAACAAGGTGATTGAGTTTCAGATCTACTCCAAGAGAAAGGACCGCATCGATTTCTGCCTTAACAATATCTTTTGGGAGGCGGAATGCTGGGATGCCGTACATAAGTACTCCGCCAGCTGAATGGAGCGATTCGAACAGCGTAACCTTGTATCCCATACGAGCGAGTTCAGCAGAAGCAGTCAACCCCGCCGGGCCGGCGCCCACAACAGCCACCCTACGTCCCGTTGACGCTTTCTTCTGGGGGGGGACCATACCATGCGCTCGTTCTGTGTCAGCTACGAACCGTTCCAGCTCTCCAATAGAGATTGGTTTATCCTTTATACCAAGAACACACTGACCTTCGCACTGGACTTCCTGGGGGCATACCCTCCCACAGATGGCCGGCAGCATATTCTGCTCCTTGATGATCGCTGCTGCTTTTTTGAAATCGTCCGAAGCTACTTCGCGGATGAATGCAGGGATATCAATACTAACCGGGCATCCTTTAATGCAGAGTGGTTTTTTACACTGGAGGCAGCGTTCAGCTTCAATCTTTGCCTCATCCGCGGTCAGGCCACCGTCCACTTCATTAAAATCATGAAGCCGCTTATCAACAGGTCGGTCATGCATGGTGATCACCACCTTTGCAGGCACAAATATGAGCATTATAGCGTTCAAGCGAATCTTTCTCTTCAGGCTGGTATGTGCGGAGTCGTCCCATCAGCATGTTGAAATCGACTTTGTGAGCATCGAATTCCGGGCCGTCAACACAGGCAAATTTTGTCTCGCCATCGACAATCACCCTGCATGAACCGCACATGCCCGTCCCATCCACCATGACCGGGTTGAGACTGACAAATGTCTTGATCCCCGCCGGACGGGTAACTTCGCAGGTGACTTTCATCATCATGGCTGGACCGATGATCCAGACTGCATCGACTCGCTCCCGAGCCATCACCTGTTTGAGTAGATCAGCGGCAAAGCCATGAAAGCCTTTTGTCCCATCATCCGTTGAGATAAGGAGTTCATCGCAGGCTTTGGTCATTTCGTCTTCCAGGATGAGCAGACCCGCGTTGCGTGCGCCGACAATCCCGATTACCCGGTTACCCGTGTTTTTTAAGGAGCGGGCGATGATCGGAAGACTTGCGGTACCAACGCCACCGCCAACCAGTACACAGGTACCAAACCGGTGCATTTCGCTGGGTTTACCAAGCGGACCGACAACATCCTGTATATGATCGCCGGCCCGGAGAGCGGCGAGATGAGTTGTGGTCTTTCCGATGGTCATAAAAATCACACGGAATGAATCTCCATCAACTGCGGAAATGGTGAGAGGGATGCGCTCGCCTTTCTCATCGATCCGGAAAATCACAAACTGTCCGGCCTGTGCATGATGGGCTACATGCGGTGCCTTAACCCACATATGGTATACTTTATCGGCAAGCTGCCCGGCTTTTTCTATAGAATACAACCCTGTCACTCCTAAAATAATTTCAAAGAATCTAAACCTGTCAAGAATTCTGGATTATAAATTTTCTTTACAATCGCTTAATCTTACGCACCCGGACTGCTACACCGCGCTTTGAGCGGAGCATTTCTTCCGCCGGCATAGCAGCCCGACCCGTGGCAAGGGCACGCGCACCCACGACAAGCACTTCATCGCCATCCCGTATTTCAGGGTCCGCCCGCATTACTCCCGGTGTCAGCACATCGCCCTCAGGAATGAAATCATCGATATGCACCCGGTACCCTTCAGGAATCAGGTTCCAGCCATCGATAGTCGGGCGGAGCATCCCGGTACCGGTATCGATGGAGAAGAGCTGGAGATTGTTCCGGCTGTAGAAAACTTCCGGGAAATGCCCCCGGAGTGTTGTGCCTTTTGTATCAAGATCGATATTGAACTGGTACGAGGCCATACCATGCAGCCGGTCATCTTTTATCCTGCGTTCACCGGCAAGAGCCGTGTCGAGTGCATTGAGAGCGATATCGCTGGTCGGGTGCTCCTCGCAGGAACATTCGAGTGTAATGCCCGCTGCTTCTGCTGCCTGCCGGGCAACTTTGAGTGCCCCGCCTTCAAGATGAGCGATGATGCGGCGGTACGGGTGACGTTTGAAATACCGGGTGAGGATGCCGCTGATGAATGCACATTCCTCAGCATCCCAGTAACCCGTGACGGGGACGTCGTAATGTCCTGCCGGATAAATTGTCTCGAGTTCGCGGGGCACGAGACCGAGTGGGGATGTAACAATCAGTTCGTGTGCCCTGCCGCCAATGGCCATCTGGAAACGCTTGTGGGTCTGGGAAAGAGAGTAGGGTTTTCGTGCCGAACATGGCAGGAGGACGGCCACATCAGTCTTGGGAGGAATATACCGGGTGAGTACGCGTTCTGCATACCTGCGGACTTCAACCCTTTGCATGGAGTCACCGGAATTTGCCCGCATCACACCACTCCGCGCAACCGGTTGTGCCGCATCCATGAATGCGAACTGGTTGTCAAGATGGCGCATGATTGATACCTGGTTTGCGTTCATACGGCACCGGGACTCTATAAGATCCCGCAGTTGTCCCTGCTCAATGAACCGTGCAATGAGGGCGAGCTCCTGACGGAGTGCGTTCCGGTTATGTTCTTTGAGATCTTTTCCTGCACAGCCCGGACAGGTACAGATGCCGGTTTCCATTGCTTCAGCCGTAAATTCGCCATCGGCGGTACAGAATATTCCCTGTGCGGATTTGAGATCAACGCTGATAAAATCAAAGAGGTCAAAACCGGAGTAGCAGAGAATGGCGGCTGTTGAGGGAATGGCAGCTGCCGGTGCATACCATGCGGTGTCGGCCGGTGTTTTTTTCTTAAGTCCTACCAGCCATTCCACATAATTCCGTGGATTGGCAAAAGCGGTATGCCAGTTGGCCACCATTACACAGTCGCCACTTACGGCATTGTTGTCCAGCTGGGGATGGATAGTGACGGGCATTACACCATTTGCCGGAGGAAATTGTCGGGCAACGGCAGCCGGGGCACATACGGGCATATTGGTATTCTGCAGGGTGCCAAGCGCAGGAAATAACCTGATGGTGTCAGTGGCCGAAGGGAGTTTCAGTTCCGTCCCCTCGTGCCTGAAGAGGCCGGTCCGGCCAAGACCGTCTCTTTTGCGGATATTAAACTGGCTCACTGCGCACCTCACAATCGGGAACTTCCTGTCGCAGGATAGTTTCCCACCGCTTACTGCAGGACACTACTACGTGGGTCTCCGGGTGGCTCTCCACAAGGGCACGTATACCCCTGCATCCCTGGCGCACCATCGCATCGTCCCATTCGGGAATCTCACTTTGGCCTACGGGAAATGTTTCCTTGAGTTCCTTTGGGTATGGACCGAAAGGGGGTTTGAACAGGAGTGTATTATCAAATTCTTCGCGTTCACCGCCATCGAATGCCACCAGTACTTCTTTGCCCAGCCTGAGGCGTGCGAGCTGCTGTTGATAGCGAAGTACTTCAGTACGGGCGCAACTTTCGTCACCCCGGTAGAAGAAGCGGCGCTTAGAGGTACGGTCAGTTTTTTCGAGTTCTGTGTTGTGGAGAAGGAGCGCCCGGTAACCAGCGAGCAGTTGTGGGTGGCCCCGGCAGCGCTCATCGACAAGTTCCCAAAGTGAACCGTCAGTTATGGCCTGCCGGATACGGGCAATCTCAGCAAGAGTTACATGCAGGTTGTGGAGCGCAAGCAGGCGGTCGCGCTGCGGTGAAGTACGGAGTTCTTCTATGGTATGGGTGCGACAGACATTGCAGGCGCAGGGAAGATCGGCGAGTTCGTCTATCTTGTAACTGCCATGCACGGTCATGTACCGGCCTTCCTTGGCATAGAGGGCATAAGCGGCTGAGTCAAAGAGATCGCAGCCCATTGCCGTCGCAAGCGCGAACATGGCGGGGTGACCGGCACCGAAGAGATGGACGCAGGCCGAAGGTGAGATCGTACGCTTTGCGGCCATGACAACACTGACAAGATCCCGGTAACGGTACTGCTCCATGATAGGAACAACCGCACCAATGGGGCAGAAGGTAAACCCGAGATCAGTGACTTCCTTACCTGCACGTTCCCGCAGATCTTCAAAGATACCGCCTTGGACCGGGCCGGCAATCGGTGCATCGTTGCCAAAGACCTGTTTTGCCTCAGCAAGACGCTGCATGGTTATTGCGAGTTCACCTTCTGCGGTCTGCCGGTCGGACGCGGGGGAAGTGGGAATGTCGAGCGGTACCCAGATATCGCTTTTTATATCGCGCTGGAATGAGAGAGTCTCGGTATTGGTAATCGAGACTTCACCGTAAATGGAAAGCTGGAACGAACCCGAATCGGTCATGATGACGCCGTCATAATCAAGAACCTTGTGCAGGCCTTCAGCAAGTGCGCGCTCACGGTATTGCTTGCTCTGGGAAAAAATGTAAGCATTGGTTATGATCGCTTCCACACCCATTTTCCTGAGTTCTTTTGGGGTGACAAGCTGGAGATGAGGGTTAATGACCGGCAGCAGGGCAGGAGTCTTAACAATCTTTTTGCCTACGGTCAGCTTCCCGCAACGACCGGCAATATCGCTATACAAACTCTCGAATGAAATTCCCATGGGGCACCCTGATGTGCTGGTATATGTGCGCTCATGAGGTTAAACGGTTCCCTTCCTCTCGGAAAAGATCTGGCCTTCAAAGGTCATCAGTTCAACATTTTTGGAAGTCCAGCATTTTCCCGATAGTCCGGCTTTGGTGCAGGTATGGTCAAGGAAGGTTGTACTGTCCCAACCGTACTCGGTCGCAACCTGGGGGAGAAGGAGACCGCTTGTACCCATGCCCCTCACAATCAGGCCATGTTTTCCTACTATGATATTTGCCGGGCGTTCTACTGGTTCGCACAAAAGCGGTACTGGTACAGTCAGGATAGTAACTTCGAGATCAATGGTGGTGAGTTCATTGTTGGAAACCGGTGGAAATCGTGGGTCTTCGAGTGCGGCAGCTTTTGCTGCATGCTCAATTGCTTCCCCGAGTGGCATTACCGGATATGGCAGACCTATGCAGCCACGCAGTTCGCCACCGGAGGTGAGTGTGACAAAAACGCCCCGTTTCGCATTGAAGACCGGGGTAAGTTTGAGTCCGGGTTTTGGTTTTTTCCCTACCGCGTGTTCAAGTGCACCGCGAGCGAGCCGGATTGCAAGGGCCCCTTCTTCTGCTGTCAGCATATTTTTCACTCCCCCAATATTGAAAGTCTGCTTAGCGCAGGTTGGATAACAATGTATCGAACCTGTCAATCTCACCTCTCTGTTATGGAAATACCAATGATACATATAATCGGATTTTTTTCTGGACTGCCTATGTGGATTTACAGCGTTATCATTAAAAATTCAGGTTCGGAAAAATGCCCTTCTAGTTGTTACTGGCGCTGTGCTTATCAGCCCGGACGGCCAATATATTGAGTGAGAGGGAGAGAGCGGCCGACGGTGACTTAAATGTCGCTGAGGAAAGTCCCCCCACCCACCGGTCACGCAGCCGTACGCAAGTACGGGTGGCGAGAGTCACGGCTATGGCACAGAAACGACACGGCCTGTTTTTAGCAATGATGCGATCGAGCCATTAAGGCAAGAAGTACAGGCAACTGCACGAGTAACTCGCTGAGCGTCTGAGGAACAGGATACGTTGGAACGACGAATCCCTGCGGGTGCAAGCCAGAACAGGGCAAATGGATAGTCCGGTATCCGCCCGGGTATGGCGCAGAGCTGAATGCCGCTAAAACAAAAGGAGGCTTACTCCTCCCACTCACACTTTTAGTAATTAGCAGCGAATTTTCGTTTTATCAGTCTTTCCTGATTGGCAGTCCAACAATTGGCTCATGTCTTAGAACCCGCTCGATGAATCACCTGTGTAAAATAAGAATGAAAACGATACATAATGATAAGAATCAATCAATAATGTAATAATTCAAAAAAGAGGGTATCATCAATGCTTGACATCAGGTTCGTTAGGGCAAACCCGGATGCAGTAAAAGAAGATCTCAAAAAACGCAATGATACAGAGAAACTTGCGTGGGTGGACGACCTCCTCAAAAAAGATACCCGTTCACGAGAACTCAAAGTGGAAACGGATCTGCTCCGCCAGCGGCGCAATACCATTGCCCGGGAGATCAATGCCGCAAGAAAAGCCGGCCAGGATGCAACCGCTCTCATGACTGAAGTGGCCAATCTCCCGCAGAAGATCAAGGATTGCGATGCTGAACAGGAAGAAAACGCAAAAACAATTCATTCGTATTTAATGCGCCTGCCTAATATCCTGCACGAAAGTGTCCCCGTGGGAAAAGATGATACGGAAAATGTTGAAATAAAACGAGTAGGTACTCCCAAAACATTCGATTTTGAACTCAGGAACCATGGCCAGCTGGCAGCTGATCAGGGTTGGGCAGATTTCGAGCGAGCTACAAAGATCTCCGGTGCCGGATTCTATTTCTTAAAAGGAAGTCTTGTCCTTCTCGATATGGCACTGCAGCGATTTGCCATCGATCTTCTTGCTGCAAAAGGTTATACGCCGATTATCCCTCCCTATATGATCAACCGGACATCCTACGAAGGAGTCACGGACCTTAGTGACTTTGAGAAAGTGATGTATAAGATCGATGGCAGTGACTCATACCTTATTGCGACCAGCGAGCACCCGATTGGCGCTATGTACCAGGATGAGATCTTCGAAGAAAAAGATCTTCCGTTAAGGCTTGCCGGCATTTCACCTTGTTTCCGTCGCGAGATCGGCGCGCACGGTCTTGACACAAAAGGCCTGTTCCGCGTCCACCAGTTCACAAAAGTTGAACAGTTTGTCTTTTGCAAGCCGGAAGATTCCTGGAAAATTCATGAAGAACTCTTAGCAAATGCAGAAGAAATTTTCATGAAACTCGATCTTCCTTACCATGTTGTCAATATCTGTACCGGGGATATCGGTACAGTTGCTGCAAAAAAATATGACATTGAGGTATGGATGCCCCGGGAAAATGCCTATAAAGAAGTGGTCTCTTGCTCTAATTGTACCTCTTACCAGGCAGTGCGACTCAATATCAAAGTGCGGGATAAGAGTGAATTTGAACTTAAACAGCACCTTCACACGCTCAACTCAACTGCTATTGCAACGTCGCGCGTTATGCGTGCAATTCTTGAAAATAACCAGGAACCGGATGGCCGGGTAATCGTGCCTCTTGTACTCCGTCCCTATATGAACGATCGGGAATATCTCTGATTTTTTTATAAACGAAATTTTTTTGCAAATCCTTATTTTATCAAGATAACGTAGATAATAGTAAGAAGGGATTGTATGGGTTTTCCAGAACTGGGCAGTGATGAGCCGGTTATCCTCCGGGCTCATAATATCAAAGTAAAATCGGTTGTGTTTGAGGCAGTTCTCACGAATAAGCGCCTGATTCTTGTCGACGGCAAAAAAGGTCTTATTCCCCCTCAGGAAATCTTCCTTGAAACTATCAGGACTGTTGATGGGGGTGAGAATGCAATCCGTGATCCGATTCTCACATTCTCTATCATATCTCATGGAGGTACCGCGCGCCAGATGATCCTAACATTCCCCCGATCAGCGAGTGGAGAGCGGCGGCGGGAACGTGATGATTGGTTAAAGGAACTCAAAGCAAGGATCTCTTCTTCAGATACTATCCCGGTATCCCCGGATTCAATAGCATTTGATCAACACTCGTCAGAAAGCCCGGAAATTGCGCCCCCCTCATTCCCCGGTAGTTCCGGAGCATCTACTCAGAAGAAGAAGATTGAGATTACCCGGCCTATAAGAGATATAATTGATTCTACACCCGCAATACCACGACCCGTTGAAACAACATCGCTACCAATCGGTTCTTTCTGTTCGCGGTGTGGCAACCGGGTCCCCCCGGAATCAGTATTTTGCAATCGATGCGGGACACCCGTTGCAACTCCTGCGGAACAACCGGTAATTCCACCGGTAACTATTCCGACAATCCCCGTTGTCCCACCATCATCTGTTCCCCAAGTGCAGATACCTACCCCCCCGGTCTTTGGTCAGGCTTCAGAACGCAAAGAGCGACCGATCGAAGATGTTATTCATTCAATTGAACCGTTGATTGAAGATTCAAAACCCCGCAGCAGTGAACCGGCACCTCTGGTTCCACGTCATTATCCTGCTCCGCCCCCCTTTGTAGAAACACCGGCAGTTGAATCTCCTGCTGGTGTATCTCATCATGGAGAAACACCCGCACAGCCATCTTCAACAGAACCTGTGCCAACTGACGCCCCATCTCCGGTATCACCACCTCCGATACCCCCGATGACTCCTCCCGTTCCACGAAAAAAATTAAAAGTTGTCGCTATCGCTGCACTTGCCATTGTTATTCTGGTAGTTATTGGTGGTATTGTTATTTTCTCAAACTCATTGGGGATAATTCCGCAAAGCCCTGCAATTACACCGGCAATTACTCCCACTCCCATAGTCACTACCTCAATATCAACGCCGATTCCAACCCCAATACCCGCTGTCACAATTGAGGCAATCCCAACTACCGCTGCGCCACTGGAAGTTACCATTCCTCCCAATGGTGTCTGGGTTCGAATCAAGTATTCCGGTAAATATAGTGGCACGTATGGCACTCCCAACGGCCAGTCTTCCGTTGCGGATACTGGTGACCATTTCTATATGGTATCGACCGTTAACGGCCCAGTTGTAACTTCAATTCAGAAAATGGATGGTTCATCCAATACGCTTGCCGTTGATGTATACAAAAATGGTGAACTGGTGAAGGAGGCAACAACCGTCTCACCCAAAGGCATTGTCGAACTTCAGGTTGATCTTAAACCACAACCTACGCCAACTCCCTTACCTACTCAAACGGTTAGTCCTACAATTTCACCCACGGGAACTGCAGCATTGAATTCAACGGTGAATGCAACGACAACCGTTTAGAAATTTTTCCTATTCTTTTTTAACAACTTAAAAGAACGCACATACAGGATGAGAGTTTTTTTAAAATTGCACTCTTGCACGGTGATCCGTTAATTATGAAATTCAAAATATGTATTTTACCCGTAAAACAGAATGCTGCTATGGGGATTCGAACCCCAGTCGCGGGCGTGAAAGGCCCGCATGATTGGCCGGACTACACTATAGCAGCAAGTTGCTCTCTATAATTACCCTGCGATTTATAAATAGATTATGGAGGTGAAACGATGATCTTTACTACACTCTTCCTAAATATGTTTGTTTTTGAATTTTTTACCAAAAATGATTATTTTTTATTGATAGGATAACCTTCTGTCTCAGTAACTAATTTGAATGAGGCCATAAGCTGCCGTGTAATCGGTCCGGGTTTGCCGCTACCGATTGTTCGTCCGTCAACCCATGTGATTGGCGCAACTTCCGCTGCCGTCCCTGTGCAGATCATCTCATCTGCCGTATAGAGATCAAAATACCCGATATTCTGTTCTTTTACTGTAATTCCCAGCGATTTGGCGATCTCAATAAGCACCATACGGGTAATTCCCCGGAGATTGTTGAGCGTAGGCGGTGTGATGATCTCCCCATTCTTTACGATATAGAGGTTATCGCCGGAACCTTCGGAAATATACCCGTTTGTATCAAAGAAGATCGCTTCATCTCCTCCTTTATAATTCGCTTCGATCTTTGCCAGGATGTTATTTAGGTAATTGAGGCTCTTGACATTGGGAGGCATGGATTCTGCAGGATTGCGCCGAACGGAAACGGTAACGCCCTTTAAACCTTTTTCGTATAGATCTCCGTACATCGCACCCCAGGTGACCGCAATAATGATCACTGATGGCTTTGGACATTTTCGCGGGTCAAGACCGAGATCACCAACGCCCCGGGTAATGATCGGGCGTATATATGCATCTTTTAAGTTATTCTTACGCAGCGTCTCACAGATCGCTTCAGTCATCTCCTCTTTTGATATCGGGGGATGAATATCGATGGTTTTTGCCGAATCATAAAGACGGTCAAGATGCTCTTTTAACCGGAATATTTTCCCGTTGTAGGCACGGATCCCTTCAAACACACCATCCCCGTACAGGAACCCGTGATCAAAAACTGAGACTTTTGCCTGATCATCAGGCACAAATTTTCCATCATAATAGATGATCATAGTTTCTGATGGATCGCGGAGGTTTTTGTAGTTTTTTCTTTTGTGCGGAATTATTTCTTAAAAGATCACATAAAAAAATTTCAGATGATGCAAATCGTTAACAATATCAAACAAACAATAACGTTATTCAGAGAGAAAAATTTGCATTTCATAGTACAATATTATAAAAGAGATGGTGCAGAATGGACCAAAAAAACAAAACAATCTGCCAGATAACAGGAATTTCTTCAGAGATTCAGAACAGTCTGTTTAAGGAAGTCTTTGACAGGATCCAGACGGGTATCATTATTGTCGATCCGGATACTCACACGATTGTTGATGCAAACCCACTTGCCGAACAAATTCTCGGTTCAACAAAGGATCATCTGATAAACCATGTGTGTCATGAATTTATCTGCCCGGCAAAAAAGGGAGCATGTCCGATCACCGACCAGAATAGTGCAATAGTAAACACAGAACGTGTATTCATTAATAAAAAAGGAGAGAAGCTGGCAATTCTTAAGACCGTTGCCAAAGCAAAAATCAACGGAAAGGAATACCTTATAGAAAGTTTCGTTGATATCTCTGACCGAAAAACTGCTGATGACCGGAAAGTTGCTCTTATTGGTTTTATGAATGAATCTGTACTCCGTATCCGCCGACCTCTTGAACTTACGAAAATGAATATGCAACTCATAGCAGATCAGGTAAAAACCGGGGAATTTGAATCCGAAGAAATCCGTATGGAACTCCAGATACAGGCAAATAATATCAACCAGATGATAAAAAATCTCGATGAACTGGTCCGGATGGTTGCTGAGGAGCGGGGAGTAGAGATTCCAAAGAAATTCAGGGAATTTCTTCTTGGGAAGTGAGTCTTGTGATGGACTTAATTTCGACAGCGAGTAACGATGATAATTTGTTGTACCTTATGTTAGCTCCGCCAGAAGAGATCCATGCGATGAATATTGCTGTTATAAAAAAAATACTGGAACATGGGTGTACTCCTCTCATTATTACGGTGAACCAGCCGTTTAAAGTGCTGACAAAAATCTACACAAAAGCAGGAATTGATTCATCAAAATTTTACGTAATAGATACCGTCACTCAATATTCTGGGGGAGTGTGTGAAAACAATCCTCGGGTGAAATACATAAATAATCCTTCAAATCTTACCGATCTCGGAATTGCAATATCCGAAATTCTTAAACAGATGCCGGATACAAAAAAATGTATCATGTTCGATTCTGTAAGCATGCTGCTAATCCACATTCCGTCTGCAACAGCATCCAAATTCTTCCATTTTGTGGTGAATAAACTCAAACTATCCGATGTTTCTGGTATTTTTTTATGCGTGGAAAAAGGACTTGACCCGGTGATTCTTTCGCAGATGTCTTCATTTGTAGATAAAATTGTAGATTTCGAAACCTAAAATATCGGATAGTTGAACGAAGACTTTTCTTTGCAGGAAAGACCTGCATAAATAATTCTTTTGCAAAAAAAAACGTTTTTTATTTTTTATTGTTTGATTTTTCCTGATATTTTCAAATTATTCAGTGTCTGTTTTTCTCCCGGCATAGTTGGACAAAGTGTTCGAACATACCCCGACATCCTACCGGATGAAGGTGTGTATAACTGCCAAGCGTATTATCGATAACTGCTCCATCGAAATTGTCACGGATACCAACACCCCGGCTTAGGCAGTAAGCGTATCGCGTGTCGGGTGACAATACGACATCAGAATGGTGGAACTCATGTCCACTGAATTGTGCCAGGCCCATTGGAGAAGTCGTATCGCTCGTTCCTGTCACATAACTGACAACCCGCCGGGCAGGCATATGGGTCTCTCCGGAAAAAACCCCGCACATCGCATAATGCTGCTCCGTTGTAGCACCCTGCCAACCCGCATTTAAGACAATTCGATCCGTGAGATACATGAGACCCCCGCATTCTGCATAAATTGGTGTGCCATTCATTGATGCAGTACGAATAGCGTCCCTCATCTTCTGGTTGGATTCGAGTTCCGGGGCATAAAGTTCCGGGTATCCCCCGCCAATAATATAACCGTCAGCATAAGGAAGATTGTCATGGACAGGACTGAACATAACCGGTTCAGCACCCAATGACAGGAGAACATCAAAAAGATCGGCATAGTAAAAGTTGAATGCTTCATCGAACGCCACACCAATCTTTACATCCGGTTCAATTGTTTTTTCAAAAGATGGTGAAGCATGCATCGGAAGACTACTGTCTTTCATCAGTGAGAGGAGCCGGTCGAGATCCACATACTTTCCGATCATGTCAGTGATTGTGCGAATTCGTGTATCAAAATCACCTTTCCCGGATCCTTCCCGAAATGGCACCAGTCCAAGGTGGCGCATGGTCAGCTGCATCTCTTCCATGCGGGGAATTGCACCGATAACCGGGACTTTACAATAGTGTTCAATCGCAGTCACCGCTTTTGTTTTATGGGAACCCCCTTTTACATTGTTGAGAATTACCCCGACAATCCGGATTTTCGGATCAAATTCCTGAAAACCTTTAACGAGAGCCGCTGCGCTGCGGGTAATACTTTGTGCAGATACCACCAGAATTACCGGTAGATCAAATTCTTTTGCAATTGCAGCCGTACTTCCCACATCGGTTAGTGCTTCTGCCCCTTCGTAGAGTCCGCGGACACCTTCCACAATAGCAATGTCAGCATCCCGGCAACCATAAGAAAAAATTTCTCCAATCTGGTCCTTTGATAGAGCAAAACTATCGAGGTTCCGACAGGGGCGTCCTGATACTGCTGCGAGATAGGAAGGATCGATATAATCCATTCCCACCTTGAATGTCTGGACCCGGAATTTCTTTGCAAGTAGGGCTGTGAGGGCAAGGGTAATACTGGTTTTTCCACTTCCTGATCGGTCTCCCGTGATAAGAATTTGTTTCATTACATGCTCCGAAGAACCGCACCGAATTCACTTTCCACGATATCACGGACACCGAGTGTTTTGGGATGGAGGTCAATTTCAACCATCACATGCTGGTGACCGAGATCCCGGAGTGGTTCTACCTGGCGTGGACCGTTTGTGATGGAGAAACATTCAATACCTGTTGTGTATTCCATGGAAATTGCATGAGGCACACCCGCAATCAGGGCAAATGAAGGGGCGATCTCGCGTATCCGCTTTCCAAGAATATCGCCATTTGCGCCATACTCATCAAGAGCACCAATAAGTTCAACAGTCACGCCCCGCATCGTCATCTCGTCAAGAATTCTTGCCGCATCCGCTCGAACTTTGGGGAGTCCTCGCTGGTCAAGATTGGCAATATAGGTAATATCTGCATCCGGGCACGCATCATGAAGTGCGATAAGTTCATCGGCAAACATGTAGGCAGTCTCTTTCTTTGCGTTAAGGATAGCGACACCTTTAGCTCCGCTCTGTGCACATTCTCGCAGTCGCTGGGCTGCTACATGTTTCAGGTCCCCACGGGAAGGTTCAATATAGGCCTTACAAGCGGCGCCCCGAACCCTTTCAACTTCATTTGCTTTTTGCATCAGGAACTGCTGACGGGTAAGTTCCTCTTCACTTATCCAGCCTGCCAGTTGGGCGGCTTCAAGAGTTGCAAGCACACCCGCAATATTTTCGAGAAATCCCGCATGAATATCGACGGCAATTGTCGGGGTGGTCACCCCAGCACCATCGATAGCAGACTGGAGATCTTCTCCGATGATCATAGAAACGCAGGTACCTACAACGACTATTCTCTTTGGTGTGAAGTTATCCTCAGCATACCTCAACACATTCTCAAGCGATGCCTGACCCCCGAAAATAAATTCGTTATCAGCCAGAGACGTGGTAAGCACGCGCATTCCGTCTTCCTCAAGCAGGCGGGCATGTTTAAAAGAACATCCTGAAGGACCATGTAAAATCGCAACATCAGCTTCAAGATCACGAGCGGTATACAAAGCGGCAACGATCGAACTGGGGCGGGGGTGCATGTACTTCATTATTATCAGTTATCTCCAGGTTTTCACCGATAGAACAATGGATCCTTTGTTGGTTTTTTGTAAAGCGATTATTTTACCTTCATCAAATGTCGTGCAGTGAGCATCTATACTATCCTGAACTGATTGGTAATATTCTGAACCCGGGTCTGGAATCTTTCCCACCCAAATTACTTTTGAGGGACGTACCTTTTCAATTGCAGTGATAATCTGGTCAAAGGAGAAGCCTTCGCAGACTGCACCATCCCCACTGACCTGGCCAATTACAAGTGTCAGGTCACGCGTTTTGGATGAATAACGTGCGTATTGAGCGGCACAAACCGTTGTCGCAATATTTGCCCCGCTGTTAGCATTATCAACAATGATGAGGTTTTTTTCGTGACTGACCGACATCCGGCCGGGAAGGGCCTCAAAATGGTCCAGGGTTGAAGGATTTACGTTTAGTATTACTGCAGCTGCAGCGGCAAGCATGAGTGGGGTACGATAAGGGGGCAGATTGAAAAGAGGATTTGATAGTGTATATCGTCTTCCTTCCAGTTCTACTGTGCAATTCGCACCCTTGCATTGAACCAAATCCTCAATATGCATGACATTTTCATTGTCGCAAAAAATCCCTTCTGCAACAAGGATGCGTTTTGCGTGTTGTGCAGAAGCAATCTTTTCTTTTAACGCGAATTTTTTTCCTGCAGCAAATGGATAATCCTCTGCTGAGGTGATGATAGTAAGATCCCCGGCTCCGGTAACCCCGAGTGAAATTTCTGCAACCAGCCATCCTGGCATGTCACGTGCATATTTTGCTGCTGCAAGAACCGATGCCGGAGTGATACTCCGCTTCCAGAGAATAGTCTTTGTCGGATATACAATGGTCCCTGTCGATGTATGCAGTATCCCGTTTCCCTGCAGGATATGAGCAAGGGCATGTGCAGTAGTGGTTTTTCCCCGTGCTCCGGTTATTTCAATCATGGGATTGGGAATTTTTTTTTCGAGTAACTGCCGCACCGCTTCATGATGGGTGATGACAGGTATTGTGCGGTTTGAAATGAGGGGGTGATCCGGATCCATGTGAACCGGAGCAACAATTAAATCATATTTTTTTATTTTTGCGATTTCCGCCGTTTCAGGTGTAGTACCTTTGTAAATATCTACAACATCAACAACATTTCCTGCATCTGCATACGTATCACCGATCTCTTTACCGCCGTGAATAGTATCCAGTATCAGGATATGCATAAAAAAAAGTTAGATGATTGAGAGAGCTTTTGTCGCATTCTTAACCATAAGATCGGCAAGGAGGGGGTCGCTTCCAATCGGATCTGCGTATAAAAGCGGAATCGATTTCCCATTCAATGCAAAGCTTCCTTTTTTTGTGCCTTCAGGTAATCCAATTTCCCCGGGAATATCTTTTTCAATATGGACCCCCCTTGCAAGGAACAGGGGGACAACAACAAGTGCTTCAATGGGTTCATGCCTGAACTCATTGAGTGATTCCTTGATGGTGGGTTTATTCATATTCATAAAACCGCATTTCACAATAAAATCCGTGTTACCTGCCTTGATCATAGCGGCAGTTTTCTCAACAAGATCCTGATTGTAAGGCATCGTACTTCCATGCCCTACGAGTAACATTCCCTTCTTACCCATATAGCAAATAGTATTACTGCAATCATTAAAAATTCTTACCAAATGTTTTTTTTGGGGGGGTCCCCCATTGGCCAATGAAAGATTTTTTTGTAGGAGATCCTCCATGGAATCTGAATGTTCCCATGATTGTGATGTTTTTAAAACCACATTAATTTTTTTATTCATGTCATAAGACACATGTTAGACCGAGCGAGAGCGCGTTTTCTTTTACCGAGCACCTTATCCAAAGGAAGTATGAATATTTTAATTGAGTTTGCACAATCCCATGCAAAGTAATTAGTTCGATAAGCTTCAACGGATATGAACTCATGATGAATGCATTTGAGCGTTTCGGGGTGCTCATCAATGATCGGGTCGTCAGGACACCTGTGGGAATTGCATCCATGGCCGGTATTGTCGATGCATCCTATGTAATCGAACGAGCCGGGCATATAGGCTTTGCATTCATTGGCGGATATTCTATCGACCAAAAGACAATGGATGCTACAAAGAGCATAGCTTATCAGGGAGATCGCCGGGAATTCTTATATGAAAATCCGGTCGAAGAGTTGACAAAGCAGATTGCCAAGATGGAAAAAAGCAATGTTATCCTGGGAATTAATCTTCGGGGAAGTTCTCCGGAATCTTTTAGTTCTGTAGCAGATGCAATTGGTGACAGGGTTGTATATGAAATAGATGCTCATTGCCGTCAGCCTGCTATGGTTGCAGCGGGATGTGGAGAATATTACTTAAGAAAACCTGATGAACTTGAAACCGCTGTCCGGGCGCTTAAAGTAAAAGGTGTCACGGTTTCTGTTAAGATCCGGGCCGGTGTTGCCGCGGATGATCGCCAACTCGCGATAAAACTCTGGGCCGCGGGTGCAGATATCCTGCACATCGATCTCATGGATTTTGGTTCTGCAAAACTCCGGCAGATCAGAAATAGTTGTCCCCTGATGCTGATTGCAAATAATTCCATTACTGGTTTTGATAAGATGAAGGACATGCTCTCACATGGGGCAGATCTTGTGTCAGTTGCACGGCAGTCGGATATTCGTACACTATCCGGTCTGGATGCTGCTATTACACGTTACGCTGATGAAGAGGGATGGTACAATGCACCCAAACAACTCTGTCGTGGCGGAGATATCCGCTCACTGGCTTTCTGCTGCATGCCGGTAAAAGAGTGTCCTCTCATCCCGACATTATCACGGATGGGTATAACAAAGGAAAATTACATTCGCATAAAACAGGAAGCAGTCAAGGGTGTGCCCTTGGAAAATGGAAAGCAGACCTGTTTTGGCAGTCTTGCCTGGTGCTGCAAAACATCCTCACCCTGTATGTTTCGGGATATGACATTAAAACAGGTGGGCTTATCAAAGAAAGAGTATATGCGTCTCAAACGGGATCTCTCTGAGACGTTGATGAGTGGTGTTTTTCATGACATGCCTTCCGATGAAAGCAGCTGAACGGGCCCAGCTGGCAATGATGCTGGAAGTGTGCGCATTTCCAAAACCTGGTAATGTCGATCGCTGCCATGATTATCCTGAAACCCGTCTCGAGCATTTTCTCGCATCCACTATTTTTGCACACCCGGCACTTGAAGAAGCAGAGAAAAGCGAGGGGCGGATCGGTGAGATTATCCGGCATGCGGTCCAGCAGACCAATTGTCATGAGGGTGGGAATACTCACTTTGGTGCATTCATCCTTTTAATTCCCCTCGTATACGGTCGTTCCATAGAAGGGGCGATGAAAGCAATTGGACGAACAGACACGTCCGATGCAGTTGCTTTTTACCGGGCATTCGGCCTGACAAAAGTCCATACCTGTTCCGATGATGAACTAGACGTAAATGATCCGAAATCACTTGCTGTTTTACGAGATCGTGAGATGTCCCTTCTTGATGTCATGAAGCATTCCGCTACAAACGATATGGTTGCACGTGAGTGGGTAACCGGATTTCCGTTAACACGAAGAGGTGCAGATCTGCTCAAACAATTTGGTAAGGGACGGCAGGCTATTGTCCAGATGTTCATTACGCTTCTTGCCCAGGAACCTGATACATTCATAATAAAAAAGCACGGCGTTATCGTTGCACAGGAAACCATGCGCAAAGCCCGTGAAGTACTTGATGGGAATGAAACTTTAGAAAATTTTGACCAGGACTGTATCGATAAAAACATTAACCCCGGCTCAATTGCTGATATCACCATAGCAGCGATCTTTATCGCTCTGGGAGAAGGGTGGGAATGGGACTCTTAAAACTGGGTATCAACGAAGTTATCGTAACAACAGAGTTCAACGCTGCACCCATAGGTATAATTTTTCGAGATAGTGTAGCAAGAATGATTCTTTTTTCCGGTAGCCACACTGCAAACAATATCGAAAAACACGGATGGCTAGTGGCAAATTACGTATACGATCCTATCCTCTACGTAACTACAGCCTTTGAAGATATCTCCCATGATGCATTTATTGAAGAAACGGTCAATGGCAGGAAAATGCACCGGCTTAAAAACACGGATGCTTGGGCTGCATTCACAGCAACTATTGACAAAAAGACAACTAAAGCACTGATGGTAACCTTAACGCTTGAAAAGGAGATCATAGAAAATGTGTCTCTGCACCCGGTAAATCGCGGTTTTAACAGTATTATTGATTCAACGGTGCATGCTACAAGGTATAAGTTTAATCATGATCCGGAACTTAGGAAAATAATCGATTATCATGCGGGGATTGTAAGAAAGTGCGGTGGAAAACGCGAACTTGAAGCATTGGATCGTCTTATGTCATACATTTCCTGATTTTTTATTGTCAATTATTAAACAAAAAACCCTTTTTGCTTTTTTCATTCAACCACTATGACTTTATATTAAACAACTGCAACTCACTATATCAGCGCGTAATGTCGGATATATCACGGAAGTTACCAAAATAATATCAGAGGCATAGGGAACATGCGTCCTATCAGCAAGGAAAAAAAATTCGTCTATGATATATTTATAATACTTAGTGTTTTAGCATCTATAGCAATTACCTATATCTCTATCTCTCGTGGAATTTATGATGTCTTTCCTTACTTCTACCTAATTCCCGTAGTGCTCATTGCTTTCAGCCGGCCTAAAATCAGCATATTCGTTACCGTATTTGTCGGTTGGCTCTATATCGGTCTTGTATACTCACTCGGTCTTCCGGACACCGGCATTTTTGCCAGAGCAACAGTATGGTTTTTTATTTTTGTTTCTATAGGGGTACTCATGTCAACATATTCAAGGGAGTACCGGAAAGAAGGTGATCGGAGCTGTGGTTCATTTTTCAACTCCCAGGCGGGGGCATTCAGTTATGACCGGGAAACCCTTAATCTCCAGGATCCCAACCCGAAATTTTCACAGTTCATCGGTTTTGAATGTGATGAGCTATTGTTAAAGACGCTCCCAGAGATCATTACTGATACTCCAGAGAGGGAGTTATTTCTCTCAAAAGTACGGGATAAACAAAGGATTGGAGATATTGAGATAAGATTCACTTGTGCTGATGGCAGTAAACGCTGGGCTCTGGTATCGGCCGCTGACTGTGCTGAACCGGCAATTTATTGTACGGTTGTTGATATAACCGACCAAAAGCAGGCACAGGATGCGCTTATTCTTGCAAACCGGAAACTTAACCTGCTTAACAATGTTACTCGTCACGATATTCTCAACCAGCTCACAGCACTCATCGGGTATCTTGAACTCTCGAAAGATGACATACAAGATGCACAGTTAATGACCTATGTAGATAAGGAAGAACAGGCAGCGAATGCCATTCGAAACCAGATCCTTTTCACACGAGACTACCAGAATATTGGTGTCCATTCCCCCCAGTGGCAAAATATTGCTGAGACTGTCTCCCTCGCACTTGCGACTCTAGATATTCATCATATCAGGATTATTGTGAATTTAGCTCCCGTTGAAGTCTATGCGGATCCATTACTTGAAAAAGTTTTTTACAATCTGATTGAGAACTCTCTTCGTCATGGAGAACGGGTAACTGAAATCGATATTTATTCAGAGTCTGTCAGTGATGGCATCGATATAATCATAAAAGATAATGGTGCAGGAATTCCCAACGATGCCAAAGAACGGATTTTCCGGAGAGAATATTTCAAACATACCGGCTTTGGACTCTTTTTAACCCGGGAAATACTTGCGATCACTAATCTAACTATCACGGAAAACGGATTCTTTGGTAAAGGCGCTGTATTTGTAATTCATGCGCCTCAGGGAACATATCGTTCCATATTGGGAAATATTTCTAAAGAATAGATTCTAATTATTTTTTCAACAATTGAGATCTTGTTGAAAAATTAGATAACACGTTATCTTTTCATTTTTTTTGGTTTTTAAATGCTTATTTGGGGCGTAGTATCTCCTTCTTAGTGTTCCACACGGTGATGTGGTGCAAAAATAAACCGAAATCCTCTTCTACTGCACCACTAAACGATTCTGTATGGTGCGGTATTCTGTCACTATGGACGATTCACTTGCAAAAAGCATTGATAAATCGTGTGAGAAGCGAAATATTTCCCGTTCAGACTTCGTAAATGAGGCGTGCACCACACATCTCACTAAAAGTACGGGCGTGGGCAGGATTGGAGCAACTACCCTGCCGTCATCAGGTCCGGTTTTTGGACCCGAAGATCATAATATGCCAGACTATGATGAAATGTTCCAGAAATTTGCCATTGAAGTGCCAGAATATTTCAACTTCGGTTTTGATGTAATCGATGCATGGGCAAACAAGGACCGGAATAAACTTGCCATGCTCTGGGTGAACCAGGACGGGAAGGAGAAGACATTCACGTTCTGGGACCTGATGCGACTTTCAAACCAGATTGTGAACATCATGATCAAGTATGGTGTGAGTAAAGGTGACCGCGTATTGATCATGCTGCCCCGTGTTCCTGAGTGGTGGACTTTTACTTTAGGCCTGATCAAGCGGGGAGCAGTATATGTTCCTGCCCCTACGATGCTCACACCAAAGGACCTGAAATACCGGATCAATATCGCCGATATCAAGATGGTTATTACCATGGAAGAGCAGGCAGACAAGATCGAAGAGATCGCAAAGGAATGCCCTTCACTCACATGCAAAGTGCTTATCGATGGTAAACGGCCGGGATGGATCAGTTACTTAACTGAACTTGACTACCCGGCACCGGTGTCGGCAAAGATTGTCAATCTTCCCAGTATGAAAAAGACCAAGAGCACCGATCCTCTCGTGATCTTCTTTACTTCCGGTACAACCGGGGAGCCCAAAATGGTGGTACACGACCAGAGCTACCCGCTTGGACATATTGTTACTGCACGGTTCTGGCATGATCTGCGCATTAACGATCTCCACTTCACGCTCTCTGATACGGGATGGGCAAAGAGTGCATGGGGGAAATTTTATGGCCAGTGGATAGAAGGTTCGGCAATCTTTGTGTACGATATCCGGAGCAGGTTCAATGCGACTGAGATTCTCCCACTCATAGAAAAATACGGGATTACCACATTCTGCTGCCCACCAACGATTTACCGCATGCTGATCTTAGCAGATCTCGATAAATTCGATTTCTCTGAACTTCGTCACTGCACAAGCGCTGGCGAACCGCTCAATCCGGAAGTGATCAAGGCATGGAGGGATGCAACCGGGATGACCATTTACGAAGGGTACGGACAGACAGAAACTGTGCTCTGTATTGGTACTTTCCCAGGTATGACGCCCAAATTCGGTTCCATGGGAAAACCCTCCCCCGGGTGGCATGTCGAACTCCATGATGACAACGGGAAACCAGTCCCCCTTCATGAAGAAGGCAGGATCGCAATTAAAACAGATCCGCACCCGGTTGGATTATTCCGGCAATATCTCAACAATCCTGACGAGAACAAAAAATCATTTGTCAACGGCTATTACTATACCGGTGATAAAGCCTACAAAGATGAAGACGGGTATCTTTGGTTTATCGGCCGGGACGATGATGTGATAAAATCATCCGGTTACCGGATTGGACCGTTTGAAGTCGAGAGTGCGCTCATCGAGCACCCCTCAGTACAGGAAGCTGCGGTTGTTGGATCTCCGGATGATGTTCGCGGCCTGATTGTCAAGGCATTCGTCATTCTTAAACCTGGATTCCAGCCCTCTGAAACTTTGGTCAGGGAAATCCAGAATCATGTAAAGAAGGTTACCGCTCCGTACAAATATCCCCGGGTAATTGAGTTTGTGGATTCTTTACCAAAGACTATCTCCGGAAAGATCCGAAGAAAAGAACTCCGGGACCAGGAAATGAAAAAAGCATCGAATGATAACGATGTTTCTAAAAAGGTCTAACGACCCCCTATCTTTATTTAATTTCAACCGTAATCTATACAGGCGCGAGGGTAGCCAAGCCAGGTCAACGGCGCCAGGTTCAGGGTCTCATGACGGAACATGGCATCAGGAACCAACGTGTAATATTATTAAAACAAGAGCGTGGATCGCCGAGCCAGGTCAAAGGCGCTAGCTTCAGGGGCTAGTCCCGCAGGGGTTCGCCGGTTCGAATCCGGCTCCACGCATTTTAACTATACTTCGCCTGCTTGTTGTGTCCACTTTTCCATAGCCAGACAAAGGTGATAACGAGAACAACACAGATTGCAATGATGAATGCCATTGTCATTATTGGCATGGTGGCGACTGCAAGACCAGCCGAAATGGAATCCTGCTGGACAATTGTTTCACTAGGTCCATTTCCAAAAGAGTCCTGCAGCGGAGATGTTGAGGATCCCTGCGCTGTGATCCCCCAGCAGGCACCGAACCCAAGCGCGGTCACAAATACGACAAAGATCATTGCCAACGGGCCGTTCATCGGTTCCCCCTTGCGAGTTCGCTGAACCGGCAATAATCCCCATAATCTTTTTTAAGTTTGGGATTCAGTCGCATTCTTATATCCATGATCATAATCCTGAACATCCGAATGATAACATTTTGCCGATAATTTTTGGTCGGTGGCTGGATCTGTGGTACCCGAATCTTTTTTTCCTCAATGGGTTTCTGTCCCTTCACTACGACTTTCACTGGCAAAATGGCACCCCTATTACCAATGCAGCAATCAGCGCACATGAGATAGGAATAAGGTATGGCAGACCGTTTTCAATTTCAAGACTGAATTTATGTCTCCTGAAGAAGTTATCCAGGAAGATCCACCAAAATGTTGCCGCGGTAAATCCAACCAGGAAAAATGAGAACATAAGCATGAATGGCAATCCAGTAATTGGATTGAGAATCATGAACAGCGATATCAGAGAAAGGAAAACGTAGTCTGCAGATGGCAGGATATTGAGACGCATGAGCGCGAACCATAAGATCATACTTATGATAGAAATTCCAGCCAGTTCCATTGGGTAAAACTCACTAAAATATCCTGCGATTAATACCGGAATGTTGATTGCAATCAATGGCAGCCAGATTTTATGTGATTTGATATCACGATATTTCCAATCGAGATATGAGAGGACTGGAGTATAGATGAGGAATGATATGGTTGTAATCCATGGGAGAATATTACCTGATAACATAGGGACACCACCTGGGGATCTTGCCTGGAGTGTAGATGGTACGCATATCTTTTGCTGAACATTTGCAGATGAGAAAATTTGAATTTACAATATTTTTTTCTGAACGGATTTCATGACAATACAGACATGCGGTAAGAACTTTTCCTTTTACGAATGCCTCATTTGATTTGAAGAAACCGATGCGGAGCATTAGGATTCCAACACCGGCAATAATCAAAGCAAGGCCTATGAACATTATTGGGATCCATTTGATCCATTGAGGCCAGTCTGTTGGCAATAGAGTCCAAACTGCAAGAGCCATAAGGATCCACGCACCGAAGATTCCTATGACTCTTTGCCATGCTTGTATCATGCCTTTGCCCTCCGGTATGCAGAATACAGCCACGCTCCTATCAGGATAAGAGCCAGAATTCCTGCAATAACTTTGACAATGATTTCGATAATTTCCCAATCTGCTTCAAGCCTTGCCTGTTTCAGCTGTTCACCAGTTGGGGTATCATGGACCATCACAATTCTTGTCGGACCCGGTACTGGAACTTCCTTTTCAATGATCCTTGGTGTGACAAACGGGGATGTTCCTAAATATTCAGTATATTCCGGTGGAATGTAATGCGGGTCCAGCTCTTTCATGATATAGATCGGGACGGTCTGTGTTGCGCCTGTCTCTGATGTGATTGTGATATAATGGTATCCCGGGAAGATCTGTTCATAATCAACCGGGATTATTGTATTAAACTGTCTCCATGCATATGGGTCAAGACCTACAGCCGTTGTTTTCCATTGGCGAATGCCTTTTATTGTGTCATTGAGGTTGTCTGCATCAATGGTGATGGTCAGAACTGATCCGTTTTTTATATTGGTATATCCGCGGATGTTATACCATGAACGATTATCTGGGTTCCTCAACACATCGATACGTTTTATCTGGATCTCAGGTTCCTGGAAGGATATCGACCAGATTATATATTGATCGTCAAGGGATTCTTGTAAACGATTGATGAGTTTTTCTTCAACCAATTTTGGCTGCATTCCATGGATATTTATTGGATTTACATTCCTGAATGGAGATATGATCGCAGGCCATGTTACGTTTGAATATTTTTCTGGAATATATTCTGGATCATAGGTTTCTTCAAGGATACTGTTATTACCCTTATTGATGATTACGGCATCGTAGTTACCCGTTTCAAAATTTATGAATTGATCGGCATCGAAATAAACAACGTCCTGTTTTGTTTTATAGTCATAGATTTGATCTGTCCTTCCGAATACCCAGATATTTGATTCAACAGAATCTGGTGCTCTGAATGCAATATCATCACCTCGTGCAAGCAGCAAGGCACCAGCGGATTTTTCTGGCAAGAACTGGAGGGGTTTTGGGATGGTTGTATTTATGACGGTAAAATTTACCAATTCTGTGCCATTTTCCATGACGGGCATTTTACAGGTATCATCGACATAAAACATGCGATGATTTCCTGCACCTGATTTTTGGTCCTTGTTGTAATCCTGATACCAGAATCCTAATTTATCACCAAAAATTTCAGGATCGATCTTGTAATTCTGCAGGATCTTTGCTGATGAAGAGAGGTTGATCCGGTATCTCGGTATGGTATTGCCCGGATCAAATGAAGATTCGTATCTTCCATAATAGGATAGATAAGGAACACCCCATCCAAGTGATGAGATATCAACGGTGCTGTTCAATGGCACGCACTGGCCATTTGCAATATGCAATGTTTCATTGTATGCCGGGAAACTCTGTTGTATGGATGTGATATTGTCTGCCGATACTGAAGGGATCATGAACAGGCAAAAAAAGATCCACGCTATTGTCAGCCATGCATACTGGTTTACGAGAATCCGTTTGATCATTGGTCATCACTGAATTCATTGACAAAGTTTTCAGCGGCTTTATTGATGGCCGGTTCAAGCTTCTTCAGTACGAGATAGCAGCATAATGCAAAGAGTTCAATGACGATGGTTATTATCAACGGCGCGTTTTCACCGAGCGCAACAATTGGAGGGTTATATACTTGTTTTTCTGAGTACGTGACTTGTGATTGTTGGGGAAATTCAATCCTGATCTCCCTATCACTTTTTTTTAGTTGATACGGTGAGAACTGATCAACTGTGAATTGTGCTGTCAGAAAAACAATTCCTGCAAGTAACAGGAATCCTACTGCTGCTTTTCTGGTGATGATCATTTCCTTATCCCTCAGCGGGCTTCGGTGCTTCTTTTTGTTTTCCCAGAATGGGATTGCCTTTCCTGAACTGTTCCCACAGTTCACCGAGCACCTTGAGAAGTTCCGGGTCATAGAGACCTCTTTGTACTTCATTTGCGACATGGAAGATCGCTAACCTATATGCCTGATCCCCTGCTATGGCCCGGTGCTCTCTTTCGCGGTCCGCTACTATCCGTGCCTGGATATCTGCGAGCTGTTCTTCTGAATATTCAACATCTGATTTTGTCATTTGGTTTCACCTGATTTTTCCTCATTTTCTTTGAACAATTTGAACTGACCAATGAGCAGGATTGTTACGAAGATTCCGAAGACATCCCCGGCTACACCGATATATCCAAGGATCGGGAATGAGTAGAGGATGTGCTGCGTGATCATGACGAAGGTCTCATTTCCTCCAGCCATGGCTACACCGATAATACGATCGATTGATGTTAAACTGCCCCATGTCCAGTACCATAAGAAGGGCCATGCAATCACCGAGATAATAATATTGATTTCATAGTCCATGCGATACAGACGTGGTTTCATTAAAGCAATCACGACCAGAATAAGTCCAATGCATCCGGACATGACCCATAAATCCCATGGGGCTGACTTCGCCTCGGTTGGATCATGAATGTACGATTGATTGACCCTGACGATCTCGGAATCAGTGAACGTGCTGGTGTAATTTGCATTCTGGGCTGCGACCGTGCAAACAGAGGATGCAAGAATAAGAAAAGTGATAAGAACAATCCATGATTTCATAATATGCTCCTTATCGATCTTCCATATAACCATACGCCGAAAAGCAATGGAAAAAATGGAGAGTCTGGGAAGATCAATACTTCCCCTGACCTCCACCTGGGTGTCCATAGATCGACAGAAGCGCCCTGACTACAACGACAAGGCCGACTACGAAGAAGACAATACCCATGACCTGAAGACCGGCAAGGAGCATCCCGATACCGGCACCCATCCCTGTGGTAACGCATCCCGGCATATCTGAAATACCGTTGGCGACGATGATCATCTGCCCTGTGAAGATATACGTCAGGATGTACATCGCACCACCGATCAACATTACGAGGAAACCCTCGATGATGGTGTTCAGAAGAGCGGTTGTATCTTTGACCATCTTGGTGAGAACATCTTTTCCCGTTTGGCCAACAGCAATGACCGCCTTTTTGAATTTCTCGAAGCTAAATCTCATTGTTTCAGTTCACCTCTCTTGGTAGCGTTGTCTCTAAGGATGGTTTATTAATCTATGCCGAAAAAAGGAGAGAATCAGAGGCCGTGATCGTCATCGAAGCCATTATCATCCTGTCCGAGACCCCCGCGCCGGACCACCGGGCCTGACCTTCTCCGCTGCAACGGTTGGCCTTTTGGACTTCCTCCAGACGCAATGATCGAGCCCTGCATGACATAGATCCTATTACCTGGATGGAGAGTAGAGGCTTCATTGACTGGGGGTCCCTGCTGGGTAAGTGGCTGGTATGCACGACCGCGAGGACTCACTGGTGCTTGTGGAGGGGCTCGGTCATGCCCGAAACCATCCTGTGCGTTCGTACGCTCAGCAAATCTCCGTACTGCCTGACCCGTTGGGCCGTTGTTGACTTCCTGAATTTTATTATGGATACCTTTTGCAGCATTTACAATTCGATCCATTGCCGATTGTGGTTGATTATTTCTGTGGTATTCCAGTTCCTCTTCATATTCCCTTTGCTGTTCACGAGTTAAATGTGCCATAGTCTAGACTTTTTATAATATTATAAGAAAATATCCCGAAAAAAGTTAAATTGAAATTAATGGAAAACGAGTTTGAAAAAGGTTCTGATAATCAGGATTCCAAAAAAGGATCCTATTCCCCCGATGATGAGCCATAATGTATATTTGTTGATCTCTCCACTGGGTTTGTTCTCCTTGGTTTTTGCCATCTGTGCAAGTTTCCCTGCCCACTCATTGTTTTTAAGATCGAATGGAAGGCCCAGATCGATCCTCACCCATGGAACGAGGTAATCTTTCTTTATCTCCGCTGGTGCTTCAATTTTACCCTCGTTAAGATATCGTTGGTACTTGGTATAGGTATGAATCTGATCGTTTGGATTGTCCTTATTCCAGGGTCTTGTAGATTTTACAATCGCCTTATGTTGTCTTGAACGCCGTTCGCACCAATGATTTGAGTCAAAGACTATTTCAACCGGGATGCCGCCACAATTGACCACTGGATACTGATCCCATTCACCATCCTGGAGCAGCTGCGCAATCTTGCAATCGAAATTGACTTTTCCGATCTTATAGAGGATGGCTTTCTGCCAGTCTATATCTTTCAGGTATTTTGTAGGATACCAGAACGGTTTTGCATAGATCCACGGAACGACCCTATTGATACAATACCCGATTATACCGCACAGTATGAATGGTATTCCGAGAAGTATCTGTCCAGTGAAGGTGAGGATCACTCCAAGAAGAGCTGCGATTATTCCTCCGATTTTAATCAGATGCAATGGTAATTCCGAGATCTCGATCTCGTAATCGTCTTCACCGTATGAGAAGATGCATTTGGCAATATGCTCTGCTACCATTTCTGCATCGCCCATATCATCGACAATAATCGCTGCGCTGGAATCGTTTTTCCTGGCATAATGCAGACCATGAAATTTGACGAATGGATCCCATTTTATTCTCTTCAGGATGAACCATGCAGCAGGCATTACAATTAACCACCAGAGAATCAGGGCCCAGCAATACATTGGCAGACCCAACCATGGATCTGCTCCATTCAATGCTCCATTAAGAAAAAGTGCCATGTTTGATCACCCCAGCGGAATTGCCGCTGCTCCGATAAGACACCCTAGGAATACCAGTGCTGCAATCAGCATTGCACCGTATTGTTCGAAGAATCCTTTTTGTTTATCGTTTTTCTTTACATATTCATCGTCAACTATCCGGAGATTTTCTCCGCCAAGTGAAGCGGACGTATTTCCTTTAAACCACATTTTACGAAAACGGTTCTGGTTAAAGTAATTGATTGCCGGCATATGGATACCATCTGGATACAGGAGTTGCAAAACCATCCGTCCTGATTTTTCAAAAATGGGATCTGTATCATCGTTTTTCTGGCCGATATAATCAAGGCCATTCTGGATCGGTTGGATCAGGTTTGCCGGGTTCTCCGCATCTTCAGGATACTCTCCCGTATCAACCAGTTTTTTATGCCGGTTATTGAGTTCTTTGCGGAGCTTTTCGATATTTTCATTGAGACTTTCGGCTGCATGACAGATTGCCATTTCAGTGACGATGTCCCGATTATGATCCGAGTCTTCTGAAATGATTGCTGCAGAGATTCCTCCTATTCTGATTACTCCCTGTGGACTGTGGAGAAGCCACTGGTTGATATTCTCTTCACTATCGCCATATGACAGGACGTTGTCGAAGATATTGAGACAGTCTGGAATAAAATTTCCTGCACGTGAGAGGCGTATTACCTGCATTTTTCCCAGGGCAAGTTCCTTGACTTTTATGAACCATGGCTTGATTGCATCGAGATCCCGTGATTTGTCACTCCAGTTCAGGAACACAATCACCAGAGCCGCAAATGACAGGACTGCTATAATCGCCCATAGTGGGACACCAAAGACCGGGATTGGTTGCCAGTCCAGAGCAGTTGTCGTTAATCCTGCAGGGATTGGTGTGGGAATTGGATTTGCCGTGAGTTGAACGGGAGCGGTATGGTTGATTATTGCCTGCACGGTTCCATTGAGTGTAGTATTTACCGGCATTATGATCGCTTCCCTGAAAATAAGTTCCTGAATCCGTCAATAAGGCCGGGAGAGTTCTGTGCGATCGGTAACTGTCTGACAGTCTGGTTGAGAGTCTCCCTACGGTCTGATGTGATGAGTGCTGCTATACCCGTGAGTCCCTGTGTTGCTTTCGGGTCTGCTGTGGCAATCAAGGCATTTAACCTGAAAATAAATCGATCCAGCCTGTCCCTGACCATGTCACTTCTTCCCTGTCCCTGTGCACGGTTCATGATATCTACC